>ENA-OSAF01000470-OSAF01000470.1-marine-sediment-metagenome-genome-assembly--contig:-NODE-470-length-12198-cov-22.510829_pt1 | contig 12198 bp, 10 predicted proteins | sample MGYA00237872_ERZ529318 | MGnify/ENA primary metagenome ERZ529318 (study PRJEB26369, sample SAMN03142813) | marine sediment metagenome | biome: marine; feature: borehole; material: sediment... | reverse complement strand
CGCCGACCTCGTTTTCGACGTGCGGTTCCTGCCCAACCCCCAGTACGTGACCAGCCTCAGGTCCTTGGACGGTCTCAATCCGCGGGTGTCGGATTACGTCTTCAAATGGCCGCTGACCAGGACCTTCATGCGCCGCTTGACCGGCTTCCTCGAGTTCCTCATCCCCCACTACATAAACGAGGGCAAGACCCAACTAGTCATAGGCATAGGCTGCACGGGCGGGCGGCACCGTTCGGTCGCTATCGCCGAGAGGTTGGCGGCCTTTCTCAGGAGCAAGCGGCGCGCGGTCATCGTCGAACACCGTGACGTTGACAAGGTCGATTAGGAGCGAGCATGAGCCTTCCCACGCGATGGAGGACCTGGACGCGGAACCCCACCCGCAGCCTGCGCGAGTGGCGGCAGAGAAAGCAGCTCGAGCGCGGGCCGCGCGTCGTGGCCATCGGCGGCGGCACCGGACTGCCGGTGGTGCTCAGGGGGCTGAAGAAGCACACGGCCAACCTCACCGCCATCGTCACCGTGGCCGATGACGGCGGGTCTTCCGGCCGCCTCCGCGGCGAGCTCGGCATCCTGCCCCCTGGAGACATCCGGAACTGCCTTGTCGCCCTGGCCGACACGGAGCCCCTCATGGAGAAGCTCTTCCAGTACAGGTTCAGCCGGGGGGAAGGGCTGGCCGGTCACACCTTCGGCAACCTTTTCATCGCGGCCATGACCGAGGTGACCGGGGACTTCGAGGCCGCGGTCATGGAGTCGAGCCGGGTCCTCAAGGTGCGGGGGACCGTGTTGCCGTCCACCCTGGAGAACGTCACCCTCGAGGCCGAGCTGTCCGACGGCCGGCTCGTCGCCGGTGAGACCGCGGTCACCGAAGAGTCCCGCACGGCGCCCATCGTGGAGGTGAGGCTCCGGCCGGCCGAGCCGAGGGCCCTCCCCGCGGCGGTCCGCGCCATAGAAGCGGCTGACGCCGTCGTGCTGGGCCCGGGAAGCCTTTACACGAGCATCGTCCCGAACCTGCTCGTGCCGGGCATCCGGCGTGCCGTGCGGCGGGCCTCGGCCCGCGGCGTGCCCGTGGTGTTGGTCGTGAACGTGATGACCCAGCCGGGGGAGACCACCGGTTTCGGAGCCGGCGACCACCTCAGGGTGGTGAACGACATCCTCGAGGGTGCGGTGAACCGGGTCGTAATCAACTCGGAGCGCATCCCTCCGGAGCTCGTCCGCCGGTACCGCGAGGACGGCCAGGAGGCGGTCACGGTCCCTCCGGGACTCAGAGCCTTCAACGGCGTCCGTATCGTGCGTGACCGCCTGCTGGACACCGAGCTCCTGACGCGCGAGAACCTGGTCCGTCACCATCCCGACCGCCTGGCTCTCGCCATCCTCCGCGCGTCAGGCCGCAGACCTGACCGGGCCCGGGTTCCCTGAACGGACCCGACCGCCCGGCGGGAGGCTCTCAAGTGCTGCGCCTGGAGAACGTCATAAGTGAACTCTGCAGCGTGAAGGACCTCAGGCCTTGCTGTGTCAGCTGGGAGCTCCGGGGCTTCCTCGACGCCTGGGGTGAGGGGCCGGGCCGGCCCGTCCGTGTGCGCACCGACTTCGCTCCGGTCGCCCGCCGCCTCTACGGTCTTCTGCGTAGCGCCGGTGCGGACGAGGCCAAGGTCCTCCGGCACAAACGGCGGGGCTTCACGGTGACGGCTGACCTGCCCGCCTCGCCCGGAGGTCTGCCGGAGGCGGCCCTTCCCGCCGCCGGCTGTTGCCGCACCAGCTATGTGAGGGGATGCTTCCTGGCCCGCGGGTACCTCAACCTGTCCGGCCGGGGCTACCACTGGGAGATCAAGACCCCGGGGGTCCGCCAGGCCGAGCGTGTCCGGGAGGTTCTGGAGAGCCTCGGCCTCCCCGGAGTGCGGGTCGGCCGATGGCAGAACGGGTGGGTGGCCTACCTCAAGGACGCCGACAGCATCGCGGGCTGGTTGAGACTCGCCGGGGCGCACGACACCCTCCTGGGCTTCGAAGACACGCGCGCGAAGAGGGAGATGCGGAACAAGGTGACGCGCCGCGTCAACTACGAGACGGCCAACGTGGACCGCATCGTGGCCGCAGCCGTGCGGCAGACCGCCGATATCCAGCTCATCCGGGACACCGTGGGCCTCTCGAGCCTGCCGCCTCGCCTGAGGGCCCTCGCCGAGGCGAGGCTGGACCAACCCGCAGCGTCCTTGGCCGAGCTCGGCCAACTCCTTGACCCTCCCCTCAGCAAGGGAGGAGTCAGCTACCGCATGCGCCAGATAGCGGCCTGGGCCGACAGACTCCGCCAGGAGAGGGCAGGCCGGACCTTGCGTCGGCCGACTATGTAGTATAGATTACAGACCGGCGCCCTTAATTCGGTCCATGCTGGTCGAAGAAGGCGCGGAGGGCAGGGAACAGCCTGCTGTCGAAAGAAAGAGAGACCACAAACAGGTAGATATCGGTGCGTTCCGCCGGATTCCCGCTCGTTTGACTCATCGATGGTCGATTATTGTCTCATGTCGGTTACTTTGGGGGGCAGGACGATGTCCACTCAGACGGCGCCCGCTCTTGTCTTGAAAGGCGGACCGGAGGCCAAGACGTTCCTGGCCGAGGTCGACGCTATGGCGGCCACCCAGGTCGAAGCCTGCTACCAGTGTGGCAAGTGCTCCGGCGGCTGCCCTCTCTCCTACGCCATGGACTATCAGCCCCGTCAGATCATGCGCCTGGTCCAGATGGGCCTTGACGAGGAGGCCCTTCGCTCGAGGACCATCTGGATCTGCGCGACGTGCTACACCTGCACGGCGCGCTGCCCGCGGGATATCGACATCGCCGGCGTCATGGACGCGCTCCGGGTGACGGCCCTCCGCCGGGGCGTGCGGCCCGCGGAACGGAACGTGGGCGTCTTCCACAGGCTCTTCCTGGACTACGTCCGGTGTGCCGGTCGAAGCTACGAGCTCGGGTTGATTTTCATGTACAAGCTCCGGACCCTGCGCCTGACGGAAGACCTGGCCCTCGGTCTCAAGATGTTCACGAGAGGCAAGCTGGCCATCCGGCCGGAGGCCTCCCGGGGACGTGACGAGGTCCTGGCCATCTTCCGTGAGGCCGCCGCGGGTGATGCGGGAGGGTCCGCCGCAGAGGCCGCTGGAGGCGCTGCGGTCGCGGGCGCCGGGCCGACCCGGTCCGGCGAAGCAGAAGGAGGAGGAGCCCGGTGACGGAGAAGCAGCCGCTCCGCTACGCCTATTATCCAGGCTGCAGCCTGCATTCGACGGCGAGGGAGTACGACCTCTCGATGAAGGTCGTCGCCCGTGCCGTGGGCGTGGAACTCGTCGAGATTCCCGACTGGAACTGCTGTGGGGCCAGTTCGGCTCACATGACCGACCCGTTCCTCGGGTTCGCTCTTCCGGGACGGGTCCTCGCGCTGGCCGAGGAGATGGGGCTTGACGTCGTGGCTCCCTGTGCGGCTTGCTACGGCCGGTTGGCGGCCGCCCGCGAGGAGGCGGCCCGTCATCCGGACTATGTCCGCCGTCTGGAGAAGGCCACCGGACGTCGGTTGTCAGGCTCCAGCCGGGCCTGGAACGTTCTGGAGTGGCTCTGTCAGGAGAGAGTCTCCGCGGCCGTCCGGGAGGCCCTCAAGAGGCCCCTGCAAGGGCTGGCCGTCGCGCCCTACTACGGCTGTCTTCTCGTGAGGCCCCCGAAGGTGACCCGTTTCGACGACCCGGAGAGGCCGGTCACCATGGACCGTATCCTGGAGACCATCGGGGCGGCCCCGGTGGACTTTGCGTTCAAGACCGAGTGCTGCGGGGCGAGCCTGGGCATCAGCCGGACCGACCTTGTCTCTGAACTGACCGGTCGCATCCTGGCCGCCGCGGCCGACGCCGGCGCGGAGGCCGTCGCTGTGGCCTGTCCGCTCTGCCAGACGAACCTTGACTCCAGGCAGGAGGCCGCCGGCCTGCGCCAGGGCCGGACCTTCGACCTGCCCGTTTACTACATCACCCAGCTGGTCGGGCTGGCCCTCGGCGCCTCGGCGCGCGAGCTCGGTCTGGGGCGCCACCTGGTCGACGCCATGAGCCTGCTCCGGGAGAAGAAGCTGGCCTAGGCCGCGGTGTGAGCATCGTAGGTGAGGAGAGGTCGCCCAGATGAAGAGAGTCGGCGTTTTTCTCTGCTGGTGCGGGTCCAACATCGCCGGCACGGTGGACGTGGGCCGGGTGGCGGAGAAGGTCCGCCTCCTCCCCGGCGTCGTGTACGTGGAGGAGAACAAGTACACGTGCTCCGAACCCGGGCAGGCCTCCATAATGAAGGCTATCAAGGAACACGACCTCGAGCGGGTCGTCGTCGCCTCGTGTTCGCCTCGGCTCCACGAGCCGACCTTCAGGCGCACCCTGGAGGCCGCCGGGATGAACCCCTACCACCTCGAGATGGCCAACATCCGGGAGCACTGCTCGTGGGTCCACACCGACCGTGAGGAGGCGACGGCGAAGGCCTTCGATATCGTCCGCATGGCCGTAGCGAAGGCCCTCCGGAACGAGGCCCTCCAGCCCGGCCGCATCTCCATCGAGAAGAAGGCCCTCGTGCTCGGCGGAGGCATAGCCGGAATCCAGGCGGCCCTCGACATCGCCGACGCCGGGCACCAGGTCATCCTTGTCGAGAGGGAGCCGACCATCGGCGGGCGGATGGCCCAGCTCGACAAGACCTTCCCGACGCTTGACTGCTCCTCGTGCATCCTGACGCCGAAGATGGTCGACTGTGCGAAGCACCCGAACATAACCCTCTACACGTACTCCGAACTGGAGAAGGTCGAGGGCTACATCGGCAACTTCAACGTGACCATCAGGAAGAAGGCCCGCGGCGTCGACGAGGCCCTCTGCACCGGCTGCGGCCTCTGCCAGACGAAGTGTCCGGTGAAGGTCGATAGCGAGTTCGACGTCGGGGTCGGCAAGAGGAAGGCCATCTACACCCCCTTCCCCCAGGCGGTTCCGAACAAGCCGGTCATCGACAAGGAGAACTGCCGCTACCACAAGACGGGCAAGTGCCGTATATGTGAGCGGGTCTGTGAGGCCAAGGCGATAAGGTTCGACCAGGAGGACACCATCATCGAGGAGAAGGTCGGCGCCATCGTCGTCGCCACCGGTTTCGACCTCTTCGACCTCGAGACCTACGGCGAGTACGGCTACGGCCTGTACCCGGACGTCATAAGCTCCCTCCAGTTCGAACGGCTCATCAACGCGTCCGGCCCGACGGAGGGGAAGATCAGGCGTCCGTCCGACCAGGAGGTACCCAGGAGCGTCGCCTTCGTCCTGTGCGTGGGGTCGAGGGACGACCAGAAGGGCGTCTCCTACTGCTCGAGGGCCTGCTGCATGTACTCCGTCAAGCACGCCACCCAGTACAGGGAGAAGGTCAAGGACGGGCGCGCGTTCGTCTTCTACATGGACATCCGCACGCCCGGAAAGGCCTACGAGGAGTTCTACCGCCGATCGAGCGTCGACTACGGTGTCGAGTACATCCGCGGCCGTCCCTCGAAAATCTACCAGAAGGGCAAGAAGCTGGTGGTGAGGGCCGAAGACACCCTTCTCGGCCGCCCGGTCGAGGTCGAGGTGGACATGGTGGTCCTGGCTCCGGCGATGGTTCCCAAACACGACGCGGCCAAGATGGCCCAGACGCTCGGTGTGTCGTACGACGGCTACGGCTTCCTCAACGAGGCCCATCCCAAGCTCCGGCCGGTCGAGACGAACACGGCCGGCATCTATCTCGCCGGCGCGTGCCAGGGCCCGAAGGACATCCCGGACACCGTCGCCCAGGCCGGCGCCGCGGCAGCCAAGGTGGCCGCCCTCTTCTCGCAGGACGAGCTGACGACCGAGCCAATGGTCGCCAGGGTGGACGAGGCTCTCTGTTCGGGCTGCCTGTGGTGCAAGCCCGTCTGTCCGTACAAGGCCATCGAGGCCAAGACCATCACCGAGCGCGTCGCCGGCAGGACCGTGACCCGCGAGGTGGCTTCGGTGAACGTGGGGCTCTGCCAGGGATGCGGGGCCTGCACGGTGGCCTGCCGGGACGGGGCGATGAACCTCGCCGGTTTCACCAACGACCAGGTCCTCGCCGAGGTGGACGACCTGCTGGCCGACCTGCGCCCGGCCTGCGGGGTGTAGTCCGGCCCGACGGCTCGGCTCCGCCCGGGTGCGGGCAGATGTAGGATGCAGCCCAGGAAGAGTGGAGGTTTCGAGAACATGGCCGAGAGCGCTTCGAGGCCGGAGGAGGCCCGGCCGGCCGAGACCCGGCCGGCGGAGGAGCCGGGGGCCGGTTGGGAGCCGGTCATCGTCGGGTTCCTCTGCAACTGGTGTAGCTACGCCGGTGCCGATTCGGCGGGGACCGCCCGGATGGTCCACCCGCCCAACGTGCGCGTCATCCGCGTGCCGTGCTCGGGCCGCGTCAACCCGCGCTTCATCCTCCGCGCCTTCCAGCGCGGGGCCGACGGGGTGCTCGTCTCCGGGTGCCACCCGGGAGACTGCCACTACAGCACGGGAAACTACTACGCCCGCCGCAGGCTGGTCCTGCTGAAGAGGTACCTCGAGTACCTGGGCATCGATCCCCGCAGGTTCCGGACCCACTGGGTCTCGGCCTCCGAGGGGCAGAAGTTCGCCGACATCGTCCGGGAGATGACCGCCGAGATCAAGGCTCTCGGACCGGGCCCGAAGGCCAAGCTCGGCGAGCTGGTGTAGGGGGGGAGACAGGAGTGCCTCGAAAGCCGATGCTCGACATCGAGAGGATGAGAAGTGCGGAGGAGGCCCTCCGCCGTGAAGCACGCCGGCTCCTCGCCGACGGTGTCGTGTCGGTCTTCCTCGGCCACGAGGAAGGGTGGGACGGCCTTGCCGTCCCCTCCTTCGCGACCTCGCCTGAGGACGCCGAGAAACTGGTCTGGAACCCGCTGGTGGCCCCGCACCTGGCGAAGTACCTGCTCGACCGTCTCGCCGGCGACGAGAAGGTCGGGATAGTCGTGAACGGGTGCGGCTCCCTGGCCCTGGAGCGCATCCTCAAGGACAGGCGTTTCCCCAGGGAGAGGCTTTACATCGTCGGCATCCCCTGCACCGGTATCCTCGACCCGGCCAGGGTCGCCGACCTGCCGCCTGAGCGGCGCCGGGAGGTGCTCGAGACGGGACGGGCCGAAGCCGGGCTCTTCCTTGACCGGTGCTCGTGGTGCGATGTCCCGAACGCCGTGGTCTCCGACATCCTCGTGGGCGAGCCGGTGGCCGAGGAGCCGACGGTCCACGAGTACCCGCGGGCGGCCCGGCTCGAGGCCATGAGCCTCGAGGAACGCTTCGAACACTTCAAGGACCTTTACGAGCGGTGCATCAGGTGCTTCGCCTGCCGCAACGTATGTCCGGCCTGCAGCTGCCGCGAGTGCTGTCTCGACCAGTGGGAGCCCCTCTGGCTGGGGCGGGCCACGTCAGTGCCTGAACAGCAGATGTTCCATTTCATCCGGGCCTTCGACGTGGCCGGACGCTGCATCCGGTGCGGCGAGTGCGAGCGCGTGTGCCCGATGGGCCTTCCGCTCATGGACTTCAACGACAAGCTTCTCAAGGACATCGCTGAACTCTTCGGGGTCGAGCGGCCGCACGTTCCGACCGATGTCGAGCCTCTGGGCCGGTTCGACCCGCAGGACCCCGATTTCGAAGAAGGTGCCGAGTGATGGGCGAGGGAGGTAAGGGCATGGCTCCAGGCCCGGTTCCGCGGACGACGAAGCTTGTCGAAGCCTCCGGCCTCGACGGATGGCTCCGGGCCGTCGCTAGAGAGGCCCGCGTGTGGGCGCCGGTCAAGGTAGACGGCCGTCCTCCTCTGTTCCGGGAGTTCGGGGCGGGCGAAGAGGACCGTCTCGACCTCGAGGCGGTGAGGACCGTGAACTCCCCGAAGGGCGCGCTCCTGCCCCAGACCGAGCCTCTCATGACCTACGCCATGACCAAGGACGCCGAGAGCGGCCGGCCGAGCCTCGACCTGGAGAGGGCCGCCCCCGGCGGACCGGTGGTCGTCTTCGGGGCCCGGCCGTGCGATGCAGCCGCCTTCGAGCTCCTGGACAAGGTGTTCCTGACCGGTGATTTCGTGGACGACCACTACCAGGCCAGACGGGCGAAGACCACGGTGGTCGCCGTCGCCTGCCCGAGGCCTGACGAGGCCTGCTTCTGCACCTCCTTCGGGCTCTCGCCGGGCGGGACGAGGGGGGCCGATGTCGTGCTCTACGGGCGCAGCGGTCCCGGTGTGCCGGTGGAGACCGTCGCCTACTACGCCGTGGCCTACACCGAGCGGGGCGAGGCTTTCCTGGCCGCGCCGGCGGCCCGCGCGGCGGGAGTGGCCGACGTCCCGGAGGACGAGGGCCGGTGTCTGGAGGAGGTCGTCTCGGCCTTCAGGGGCCTCGGCACGCCTCTGGGCGACAGGTTGGGGAGGATCGACGTCGCCGCCCGGCTTGACGGGCTCTTCGACCACCCCTACTGGGAGAAGGTCTCGGCCCGCTGCCTCTCCTGTGGGGCCTGTACCTTCATCTGCCCCACGTGCTACTGCTTCGGGGTGGCCGACTGCGGGGCGCTGGGGAAGGGAGTTCGCTACCGCTACTGGGACGCGTGCAAGCTGCCGCACTTCATGCTCATGGCCGGGGGCCACAACCCGAGACCGGCCAAGAGCAACCGCACGCGCCAGAGGTTCATGCACAAGCTCAACTACTATCACCACCGCTACGGAGAGTACCAGTGCGTCGGCTGCGGCCGGTGTGTGGAGAGCTGCCCGGTCGGGCTGCACCTGCCTCTCGTGGCCGGCGAGGTTGGGGGGCTTGAAGGATGAGCGGACAGTGCGCCTGCACCGGTGAGCCCCGGCTCCTCGTTCCCGACGTCGGGACCATCGTCGACGTCAGGGACGAGACGGCCTCCGGGGACGTGAAGACGTTCCGCATCGCGCTCGACGACCCGCAGGCGGAGTGGAGGCACCTACCCGGCCAGTGCGCGATGGTCTCGGTCTTCGGGGTCGGGGAGGCCATGATCTCCATCACCTCCTCGCCGACGCGGGGCTGGCCCCTGGAGTTCAGCGTCAAGCGGGTCGGCCGGGTCACCGGAGCGCTCCACGACCTGCACCCCGGTGACAAGGTCGGTCTCCGGGGCCCCTACGGCAACCACTTCCCGGCCGAGGAGTGGAAGGACAGGCGTCTGGTGTTCATCGCCGGAGGCATCGGGCTGGCCCCGGTGAGGTGTCTCATCGACTGGTGCCTGGCCCACCGGGAGGACTTCGGCCACATCGACATCATCTACGGCGCCCGTTCGCCGGGAGACCTCTGCTTCAAGACGGACCTCTTCGACCGCTGGCCCAGGGAGAAGGACACCGAGGTTCATCTGACGGTGGACGAAGGTGACCAGGAATGGACGGGTCCGGTCGGATTCGTTCCGCCCTTCTTGGAGGAAATAGGGCCGTCGCCGGAGAACGCGGTCGCCATCACCTGTGGCCCTCCGATCATGATAAAGTTCGTCCTCCAGACCCTAGCCAGGTTGGGTTTCACGGACGACCAGATCGTGACGACGCTCGAGCTGAAGATGCAGTGTGGCGTTGGCAAGTGTGGACGGTGTAACATAGGGGAGAAATACGTCTGTGTGGACGGGCCTGTGTTCACCTTGAGTGAGATAAGGGAGCTTCCCGACGAGTTCTAGCAGCAGGCCCCTGTCGCCCGGGGCCGAGCGTCCCGGTCGCGGGACGGTCCCGGACGGTGGTTCGGCAAGGGCAAGGGGCTTGACGAAGCGGGTGCCCTCTTTGAGACCGTTCGCCGATTACGCTGAACTATCGCTGGACCTGCCTCTCGTCGAGCGTAGACTGCGCGAGGTCCTCCAATCTGACGTACCCTTGGTGACCGACGTCATCCAGCACCCGCTCCGCGCGGGCGGCAAGCGCCTCAGGCCCGCCCTGGTGCTGCTCGGCGGCCGGTTCAGCCCCGAGCGTGAGCAGGAACGCCTCATCAACCTGGCGGCCGCGGCTGAACTCATCCACATGGCGACACTGGTCCACGACGACGTCGTGGACCAGTCGACCAAGAGGCGGGGCCAGGACACGGTCAACGCCCGCTGGGGCGACCGGATGGCCGTGTTGGGCGGGGACTACCTTCTGGGCTGCGCCCTCAGCCTCATCGCCGAGTGGGGCGGGGCCAGGGTCCTCATCAGCCTGTCGGCCTGCGTCAGGGAGATGGCCGCCGGCGAGATGAGGCAGTTCGGACGGGTCGACCGCCTGGCCCTCAGCGAGGCCGACTACCTCGACTGGATCGAGAAGAAGACGGCCCTCTTCATCGGGGAGTGCGCCCACCTGGGGGCCATGGGCTGCGGTGCACCGGACGACGTCGTGGGAACGCTGTGGCGCTACGGCCGGGCCCTCGGACTCTGTTTCCAGATCGTCGACGACCTCCTCGACTTCACCTCGTCGACCGAGAGGTTGGGCAAGTCCACAGGGGCGGACGTGAGGAACGGTATCCCGACCTTGCCGGTCATCCACGCTCTCCGCGAGTCGCCGGAGAGAGACCGCCTCAGAGTCATCCTGGAGAACGGCCGCGACCCCGGCGCGCTGGAGGACGTCCTGTCCATCCTCCGCCGCTCCGGTTCTCTCGAGTACGCCTTCGCTCGTGCCAGCAGCTACGCGGCTGTGGCCCACGGCGAGCTGGCCCGGCTTCCCGACACACCCGCCAGAAGGACCCTTGCCGAGCTGACGGACGACCTCCTTCACCGCACGCACTGAGGAGGTCGCCGCAGGCAGGTTTTCCAGGCCGCAGGAAGCAGCCGCCCACCGGAGAAACCCTCACCTGCCCGCCTCTGGACACCTGAACCGACAGGGCGGGGCACGGGGGTGGAAAGCCTTTGTCCTCACGCGGTCTGCGCAGGCTCATCCCGGCGGTCATCTTCGTCCTCCTCATGGTCATCGGCTTCGGGTCAGCCCGCTACCTGGCGGCCTTCAAGGTGGAGCGGGGCCCGGGAAGCCTGGCCGTCGGCGTCTCCCCAGGGGTCCGCGAGGATGTCGAGCGGCTTGTCGCGGCCTATCTCTCCGCTGACCTCGGGTGTGATGTGACTCTTGTCGAGAGCGACGGGACCGATGCCGGCCTCCTGGAACTCCTCCGCTCCGGCGCCGTCGACGGTGTCTTCGCCGAGACGGACCTCCTCGAGCGGGCCGGGCTCCAGCCGGATACGGCAGGGTTCCACCAGGCCAGGCTGCTGTCGGTCGACTTCCCGTCGGCCCACCGGTCTGTCTCGCTCGAGGAGGCCCGGTCCATCCTTGCCGAGCTCGAGGCGGGCCGCCCGGGACCGTGGCCTGACGCCGGCCTGACCGTCATCGGTCTGGCCGAGCGTTCGCCCGACCGGCAGCTCTTGTCTGTCGAGGGTGTCTACCCGACTCTCGACACGGTCCTCGACGGTAGCTACCCGCTGGCGACCGAGGTGGGGTTCGTCCTCCGGAGGCCGAGCGGGCTCGCCGCGGCCCTGTCAGGCCTGCCCGGGGTGGGGACCTGGCTCGAGCCCAACCGGGCGGCGGTCCGGGGCTTCGCCGAGTGGCTCGGCACCGCCGAGGCCAGAGCGGCCTTCCACGGCGTGAGCGGGGAGATCACCCTGGCCGCCGTGGGTGACGTGATGCTGGCGCGCAAGACCCAACGGGAGATAGACAAGTACGGGCTCGACTACCCGTTCGGGAACGTGGCCCAGCGGCTCAGCTCCGCCGACATCACCTTCTGCAACCTGGAGGCGCCCCTGGGCGACACGGGCACGCCCATCCCGGGCAAGGGCATCTGGCTCCGGGGGAGGCCCGAGTTCGTCGAGTGCTTGAAGCTCGCCGGGATGGACGTCGTCTCCGTCTGCAACAACCACATCCTCGACTACGACTCACCCTGCATGCTCCAGACGCTGGACCTCCTGACCGAGGCCGGGATGGTCTATGTCGGCGGGGGGCGGGACGAGAAGGACGCGCGGACGGTCAGGGTCGTGGAGGCCGACGGCATCAGGCTCGCCTTCGTCGGTTACACGGAGTTCGCGGACTCGTGGCTGTTCTGGGATTACGACTACCGGCGGACCTTCCTGGCCGGAGAAGACACACCCGGCTGCAACCCGCTCGACATGACCATCATCGCCGAGGACATCGCCCGCGCCAAGGAGATGGCCGACGTCGTGGTGGTGAGCTTCCACTGGGGCTGGGAGGACATCCCCTACCCGCAGGCCTTCA
>ENA-OSAF01000464-OSAF01000464.1-marine-sediment-metagenome-genome-assembly--contig:-NODE-464-length-12294-cov-35.580194_pt1 | contig 12294 bp, 11 predicted proteins | sample MGYA00237872_ERZ529318 | MGnify/ENA primary metagenome ERZ529318 (study PRJEB26369, sample SAMN03142813) | marine sediment metagenome | biome: marine; feature: borehole; material: sediment... | reverse complement strand
CCTGGGGCTGAAGTAGGTCCCAAGGGTTGGGCTGTTCGCCCATTAAAGCGGTACGTGAGCTGGGTTCAGAACGTCGTGAGACAGTTCGGTCCCTATCCGTCGCAGGCGCAGGAAACTTGAGGGGAGCCGCCCCTAGTATGAGAAGACCGGGGTGGACGAACCTCTGGTGTACCAGCTGTCCCGCCAGGGGCATTAGCTGGGTAGCTATGTTCGGACGGGATAAGCGCTGAAGGCATCTAAGCGCGAAGCCCACCCCAAGATCAGGTTTCCCATCCTCCCTGGGGGAGGAGTAAGGCCCCAGGTAGATTACCTGGTCGATAGGCCAGAGGTGTAAGGGCAGCAATGCCTTTAGCTGACTGGTACTAATAGGCCGAGGACTTGAAACACGCCACCACCCACAGCCAGCAGCAGCAAACCACCACCCCAAAATTCGACTTCCCGGTGGCTACAGCGGAGGGGCCACACCCGATCCCATCCCGAACTCGGTCGTTAAGCCCTCCTGCGCCAATGGTACTGGGCGGGAAACCGCCCGGGAGAGTAGGTCGCTGCCGGGAAGTTAGTTTTCCTTCCTGTAATACGTCAAATGATCCCGTGTTTGCGTCCCAGTGTCTCCAGGGCGTCCAGAGCCTGGTCAAGGTCCTGTTTGGTGTGCGTGGCCATCAGACTGAGTCGTATACGGGCGGTGCCTTTCGGAACGGCCGGGTAGAACACTGGGTTCACGTATATCCCCGCCTGGTGCAGATCCAGGGTGAGGTCCTTCACCTTGGCGTCGTCGCCGATTATCAGGGGCACGATGGCGGTTTCGGTATTTCCGGTGTTGAAGCCGAGGGCCTTCAGGTGTTTGAGCATATAGCCAATGTTGTCATGTAACCGGGCACGGCGCTCAGGTTCTTCTTCGATAACATCAATTGCGGCCAAAACTGACGCTGCAACGACCGGCGGGAGACTCGTTGAGAACATATAGGCCCGTGCATAAAAACGAACGTAGTCGACTACCTCTTGGCTGGAGGCAACGAACCCCCCCAGCCCACCCAAGGCTTTGCTCAACGTCCCGGCGACGATATCTACTTGGCCTTCGAGATTGAAGTGCTCCGGTGTACCCCGGCCATTCTTGCCAATCACCCCCGTAGCATGTGCTTCGTCGACCATTACCCGGGCACCGTACTGACGTGCAAGGCTGATGATTTCGGGCAATCGGGCGATATCGCCATCCATACTGAAGACGCCATCCACGATGATCAGCTTTCCTGCGAACCGTCCCTTTGCATATTCCAGCACCCGACGCAAGCTCTCCATGTCGTTATGCCTGAAGATGCGCAGTGTCCCCCTGGACAGACGACAGCCGTCGATGAGACTGGCGTGATTGAGTCGATCGTTAATTGCTATGTCCTTCGGCCGGATGAGAGCGTTGATGCACCCCACATTGGTGGAGTAGCCGGTGGGAAATACGACCGCGTCTTCGCAACCCTTGAAGCGAGCGATCCTCCGTTCGAGAGCCCTGTGCAACTCGTAAGTCCCGCTGAGGAGCGGTACTCCTCCACTACCTGTTCCGTACTCCTCGAGTGCTCGTCGTCCAGCTTCTATCACTTTGGGATGAGTGGTGAGCCCCAAATAGTTGTTGGACGCCATCATGACCATCTCTTTGGGCTTAGAAGTGAGTGGATCCCTTATCACCACCCTGTTGGCACACGGGGTCAACAGTGTCCTGCGGTACGGATACGATCCCTCGTTCTTCAGCGCTTGTAAGTAGCTGGAAAAAGGGCGACACTTGGCGAAGACATCTTCACTTTCCAGTTCGTAGAATGCGTCTAAGGTCCGAAACTCAACGCGCATCAAGAGGCCTCCTTGTACACATATTTGTGCACATACTTAGTCTACAACATTTCGCTTGGCGCGGCAAGGGGCACGGGGTCGATAATGCTGAGTAGGAATGTCGATTCCGCGTCTTGAAAAATCACCATTGCATGGTTTGGGGAACGGCGGGTGACATTGGTGACAGGGGCAAGGGTGTGATTGTCGTGACCCGAGAAGAAGCGCGCGTCCGCGAGGCCGCAGAGATGATCCGCGCTTCCCGCTTCCTAATTGCATTTACCGGTGCCGGTGCCAGCACCGAATCCGGTCTTCCTGACTTCAGGTCGCCTGGCGGGCTGTGGCGCGACCAGAACCCGGTTCTGGTAGCTTCGTCCTGGGGTCTCCAACGGTATCCCGAGCGATTCTTCGCATTTTACCGCACCCGTTTGTCGAAGATGCGCGGTGCACAACCCAATCGGGTACACTCGATACTGGCGACGTGGGAGCGCCAGGGCTTGTTGCGCGGGGTTATCACTCAAAACGTCGATGGCCTCCACCAGAAGGCCGGATCGCGCAACGTGGTGGAGCTCCACGGAGCCCTGGGGCGAGCACACTGTGATGCATGCGGGCGCCAGCACCCTGCCAGCCGTCTCGAGGAAAGGGGAATACCGCGCTGTGCGTGCGGAGGACTCGTGCGTCCGAGCGTGGTGTTATTCGGCGAGCGTTTGCCCACTGACGCCTGGGATAAGGCGGTTTATCTGACGCGTCGGGCGGACGTATTCCTCGTGGTGGGATCTTCGCTCACAGTGGCCCCCGCCAACCTGCTACCCCGAATGGCAGCCAAGGTGGGCAGGTTGGTCATATGCAATCGGGATCCCACTCCGTTGGACCCGCTGGCACACGTAGTCCTGCGAGGCACGGCAGGCGACGTGCTGGAGGAAATCGATAGGCTGCTGAGGCACTTCCGCTTGCTTTAGCGGGGTGGGGATAGCGTGACGTAACATCACCCCCCACGGGGCAGCAAGCTGCAGGCGAGCGGCGGCCGAGGACCGATGGCAATACCGCCAAGAGAGAGGGATGATCTTGTCGTGGCAAGAGTGCTACCAGCGTCAGAGCTGCTACAGCGACTTGCCCGCATAGACGGGAGGGGTTACAAAGCTTACAAGTCCATAGCAGGGGAGTATGATTTTGGGGATTTTCGGCTCATCATCGACCACGTCCAGGGTGATCCATACGCGGCTCCGACTTCCGTGCGCGCCGTGCTGGACCCGGAAGTGGCTGGATTTCCCGGGAAATTGTACGCAAACAGGTCCCGCAGGATTGCTCTGGAGGATTACCTGAACAGGGCCTTCTTGCGCGCCATCAGTCGCTTTGTCAAAGGGCATCGGGGCAGTGGAAAGAGTGGGATGGTGGCGATTTTGCCGTGCGGACAGGAGATTCTCGAACGCACTTCGGTGCGGGTGAGCGGTGGCCGCGTGGAATTCCGCTTCGTTGTCGGGCTACCTGCTAGGGGCAGAACCGTGCTGGGGCGAGAAGCGCAGGTTATGTTCTCCGAGGAGATACCCAAGGTGGTAAAGGCTGCTGGTTGCTATCGCAATCTGGATACCGCTGCAGTGGAAAGACACGTGGCGACAGCCGAGGATCAAGACGCGTTGCGAGAAATGCTGCCGGGCATGGGACTGGTGGCGTTCATAGGGGACGGCTCCATCCTTCCGCGGAGGAGTGGGGTGAGCGACGAACCCATGAATCGTGACCGCGCAGTTCCCTTCCGGAGCCCCCCGTCACTGCGAGTGCGGGTGTGCCTGCCGAACCGGGGAGAAGTCACCGGCATGGGAATCCCCTTCGGCGTCACATTGATCGTGGGTGGGGGGTACCATGGGAAGTCGACGTTGTTGCGCGCCCTTGAGCGGGGAGTGTACAACCATATCCCCGGTGACGGTCGGGAGCTGGTGTGCACATTGGCGGAGACCGTGAAGATCCGGGCTGAGGACGGAAGGCGTGTAGAAAAGGTGGACATCACCCCCTTCATTCAAAACCTCCCCCAGGGTCAGGACACCACCTGTTTCAGCACTGAGGAGGCCAGCGGCAGTACCTCCCAAGCTGCAAACATTATGGAAGCGCTGGAAATGGGTGCAAAGGTCCTTTGCCTCGATGAAGACACCAGCGCGACGAATTTCATGATCCGGGACGTTCGGATGCAGCACCTGGTGGCAAAGGAGAAGGAGCCAATTACTCCCTTCATTGATAAGGTGCGGCAGCTGGTCACAGAGAAGGGTGTCTCCGTCATTTTGGTGATGGGCGGCTCCGGCGATTACTTTGACGTGGCTGACACGGTCATTATGATGGACGAGTATGTGCCATATGACGTGACGCAGCAGGCGCGGGAAGTCGCCGAACGCTTTCGAACGGGCCGCAAAGAGGAAGGTGGTGGGCGCTTCGGACGTGTTACTCCCCGAATCCCTTTGCCCCATAGCATCGATGCTCGGCGAGGTAGCAAAGTCAAGATCACGCCCCGGACCGAGGAGAGGCTGCAGTTCGGGCGGGAGGAAATCCAGCTCGCGTATGTGGAGCAGCTGGTAGACGTGGCACAGACGAGAGCCATTGGTGACATGATCCATCTGGCGCAAGCTCGTTACTTCGACGGCCGCAAAACCATGGCCGAAGCTCTCACTCAGCTGATGCGAGACATCGACCGACACGGGCTCGACATGATAGCTCCACCCGGTCGAATTCGCGGCGATTACGCCCGACCTCGCATCTTCGAGCTGGCAGCTGCCGTGAACCGGCTGCGGACTCTCAAGGTACGTCAGCTACCGAGGCGTGACTCGTGAACCGGCTCGATGATCCCGTTGGGAAGCAGGGGTGGGGTCTTTGAGCCTTCGTCGGCAAGATCACCGTCGCGCTGCCGTACCCATAGTGGAGGCGGTGCAACGATACCTGGCCTCGGACCCGAAACGCTTCCACGTTCCGGGGCACAAGGGTAGCTTAGGCGCACCTCCTGCCGTACGGGAGCTCCTGGGCGCCAGGGTATTCGATGCTGACTTGACCGAGCTGCCCGGGTTGGATGATCTGCACGAGCCTTCCGGTCCCATTCGGGATGCGGAGGCGCTCCTGGCCGAGCTGAAGCAGGCCGATCACGCTTTGTTCTTGGTTGGCGGTTCTTCGGCTGGACTTCTGGGGCTGATGATTGCTCTGGTAGCTCCGGGCGACCGGGTGCTGGTCCACCGCAACTGTCATCGTGCGGTGATGGCGGGTCTAATTCTCACCGGTGCCAATCCGGTGTACCTCCTTCCCCGCTGCCATCAGGATTGGGCCATGGATCTCCTGGTAGAACCGGAAGAATATGTGCAGGCCGCCGAACGCTACCCGGACGCCCGTCTGGCTATCATGCTGCATCCTTCATACTACGGCGTTGTCTGTTCGCTTCGCGATGCCATCGGTAAATTGAGGTACCGGGGCGTGACCGTGATCGTGGACGAGGCCCATGGGGCTCATTTCGGTTTCCACCCGAAGCTGCCACAATCAGCATATACCCAAGGAGCCGACGCGGTGGTGCAGAGTGCCCACAAGAGCCTGGGTGCCCTGACCGGCGGCGCTTGGCTCCTCGCCAGGGAGGGGTCGGTGGATGTCCACCGATTGAGATCAGCTCTCCGGCTGATTCAGACATCGAGCCCATCCTATCCTCTCCTTGCCTCCCTCGATGCAGCTCGGGCATGGGCTTATGCCGAGGGCAGAGAGGTGTGGGGGAGGGTGCTTGACTGCGCGCGACGACTGAAAGATCTTCTGTGCGGCGTGAAGGGTCTCCGGGTACTGCGCGACGAGGACGTCGGAAGGTGGGGGTTCTCAATAGATCCCACTCGCCTGACATTTACCCTGGCGCCGCTAGGTTGGGACGCCAGGCGAGTGGACGAGCATTTGCGAACCGACTTCGGAGTGTTCGTGGAGATGCAGGATGGGCGCAACTTGCTCTGCATCTTGGGCCCAGGTGATTGGTGGGGCAGTCCCAGCATCTCCCGCCTGATAGAGGCGCTGCAATCTTTGGCCCACTGCCCCCAATCTGGGATGCTTCCTGACCTACCCTGTGCCCCTCCGCTTCCCAAACAGGTGCTCAGCCCCCGAGAAGCCTACTTTGCGCCATCAGAGAGGGTTCCTCTAGCCAGAGCTGCCGGGCGGGTGGCCGCCCAGCTCATCACCCCGTACCCGCCCGGCACACCGGTCCTCTGTCCTGGGGAGGAAATCACTCCCCAGCACATTGAATACATCCAGGGAATGTCAGCCAGGGGTGTGAGATTCGTGGGACTGGACGAAGCGAGCCGCCTGACCGTGGTGGCCGGGACATGACTTCAGGGCTGTTCATCACCTTTGAAGGAGTTGACGGGGCGGGAAAGAGCACCCAGATTGCCCTGACCGCGCGCTGGCTTCGAGAGCGCGGCTATCGGGTTGTGGTGAGCAGGGAACCGGGTGGGACCCCGTTGGGCGAGGCGGTTCGGAACATCTTGTTGGACTGTCGTTGGAAAGACATGCACGTCCTTACGGAACTTTTTCTTTACGCTGCTGCCCGAGCTCAGCACGTACAGCGCGTGATTCTTCCTGCCCTGTCCAGAGGTGAGGTGGTACTGTGCGAACGGTATGCAGACTCCACCGTTGCCTATCAGGCGTTCGCGGGGGGACTTGACCTGTACACTGTGATGCGCATAAACGATATCGCCACTGGTTGTCTCGAGCCGCATCTTACAATTCTCCTGGATCTGGATCCTGAGGTAGGTTTGGTGCGGAAACAGCACGCATCGCGACTGGACCGGATAGAACGTCAAAGCGAAGAATATCGCCGTAAAGTTCGGGAGGGATACCTCTGGCTGGCTAATATGGCCGGAAAGCGAGTGGTGGTTGTGGATGCGCACCAAGACACCAGTGCCGTCCACCGGGTAGTTCGTTCCGCGGTGTCTTGCTTGCTGGAGGAGGGTAAGAAGAGTGGATCCGGCGATGAAGCTGGTACTGGCGATAGTCCAAGATAAAGATGCCGGCAAATTGATACGGGCTCTCGTGGATGCCGGGCACAGGGCCACAAAGCTGGCGAGCACGGGCGGATTCTTGAAGGAGGGGAATACCACATTACTGATCGGTACCGAGTCGTCCAGGGTCCCGGAGATAGTGGATATCATCAGGAACACGTGCCGCGCCCGTGAGCAACTGGTGACTCCGGTTTCGCCCGTGGGGGGTCCTGCCGACTCATATACAGTCTATCCTGTCCGTGTCCTGGTTGGGGGTGCGACGGTGTTTGTCCTCGACGTGGAGCGCTTCGAGCGGATCTGACATTGCTCAGTTGGCCAAACGTACTGCCCTGCGAGTTGCCCTGCGCGTAGGGCAAGTGGCTCATGCGTACCTGGTGGTCAGTCCCCCGGGGGTAGAGGGCGTTGGAGTGGCCCTGTGGTTTGCCCGGGGACTGGTCTGTACCAGTCCCGGACGGCGTCCCTGTGAACAGTGCTGTGAATGCGTCGCCGCTCGCCGACTCAGTCATCCCGATGTACAGCTGCTGGCCCCGGACAAAGGAACTCTGGGGATTGACCGTGCACGCCACGTGATAAGACTGTGCCACGGACGGCCACTGCGAAGCGAGCGTCGGGTGGTTATCTTGGATCAGGCCGACACTCTAACGCATGAAGCCCAGAACGCTCTCCTGAAGATACTGGAGGAGCCATATGGGCCAAGTGTGCTGGTTCTGGTGACATGCCGCCCCGACATGCTGTTACCCACGGTCCGGTCACGTTGTCAGCCAGTGGTGTTACGCCCCCGTCCCGACCGGGAAGCTGCCCGTCGCGTGGCGGTTGAGTACGGCGCGGGAGAAGGAGATGCCGAGCTTTTGGCAGACGTGGCGAGCGGTTTCCCGGGCCGGGTGGCGCAGATCTGCGAGCAGGGCCGGTGGCGGAAAGCAGTCCGACTGGTAGATGGAATATTGGACACGGCGAAGGAAGGCGATGACCTAGCGCTGCTCCAGCTGGCCGAAGAGATGGCCGCACTGCCCGATGAGTGCCTGGAACTGGTCCTTGACACGCTCCGTTCAAAGCTGCGGCTCCTGCTTCGTCAGGTACTCGCCGGGTCACCGCATGCGACGAGGGCGTGGGCATCGCCCGATGTTATAATTGAAGCTGTTAGGATCGTAACTCTAACGAGGCGGCGGCTAAACAATAACGTGAACAGGAAACTGTGCCTTGATGGCATGGTCTTGGTGTTGGCCGAGCTGGTCAACGGGTAAGCTCGCTGCTCATCATGGGAGGGCCAGTGAGATGAAGACGGTTAGAGCTGTGGGTGTGCGATTCAAGGAGGTTGCACCAATATATTACTTTGATCCAGGCGATCTCAGTCTCCAGCCTGGTGATTATGTCATCGTGGATACCGCGCGAGGGATTGAATTCGGCCAGGTGGTGCAGGGCGAGCGAGTGCTTCCCGCACAAGAGTTGGTTCTGCCGCTCAAGAAGGTGTTGCGAAGGGCAACCAAACGCGACATGGAACAGTTAGAGGAAAACCGCAAGAAGGAGCAGCATTCATTCAGAATCTGTGCGGAGAAGATCCGCGAACATAACCTGGAAATGGACCTGATAGCCGTTGAGCACACGTTTGACGGAAGCAGGATCATCTTTTATTTCACTGCCGAGGGGAGGGTGGACTTCAGGGGACTGGTAAAAGACCTGGCTTGTGCGTTACGTACCCGCATTGAGCTGCGGCAAATCGGCGTGCGGGACGAGGCGAAAATGATTGGGGGATTGGGTCCGTGTGGCCGTCCGATTTGCTGTGCCAGCTTCCTGTGTCAGTTCCAACCGGTCTCCATCAGGCTCGCTAAGCAGCAAGCCCTTTCGCTCAATCCGGCCAAGATTTCCGGCCTGTGCGGACGCCTGATGTGTTGCCTACGGTTCGAGCAGGAGTATTACGGCAATGTGCAAGCAGAGCTTCCCAATCCCGGGCAGAAGGTCACCACGGCCGAAGGATCAGGCAGAGTGGTCAGCGTCAACGCCATCAAAAGGACGGTCACAGTGGCTCTGGACGAAGACCTGGTGATGGAGTTTCCTGCGGAGGAAGTGGAGGAGATGAAGTAACCTGATGAAGCCCCGTACCGGTGCGCCCAACAGGGGTGAGACGGGGACGCTGTATGTGTGTGCCACGCCCATTGGGAATCTCAAGGACATCACGCTGCGTGCCCTGGAAGTGCTGCGGTCGGTAGCAGCAGTGGCGGCTGAAGACACCCGGCGGACGCGCAAACTCCTGGCGCATTACGGGATCCGCGTCCCGGTCATCAGCTGTCACGAGCACAACTGGCGGCAGGCGATCCCAAGGATCATTGCTCTGTTGCAAGAGGGGAAATCCGTCGCCTTGGTGAGCGATGCAGGAATGCCCGGGATTTCCGACCCCGGTGCCGACGTGGTGGCTGCGGTGCTCCGGAACGGTCTTCAGGTCAGGAGTGTTCCGGGTCCCTCGTCGGTCACAGCTGCACTGGCAGTATCGGGGCTACCTGCCAGCTCGTTTTTCTTTCAGGGCTTCTTACCTCGCCGACGATCGGCTCGGCGAGCCCGTTTGGAGTGGCTACGGCAGCTGGGGTGTACCGTGGTACTGTACGTGTCACCGCATCGGTTCGAAGAAGTGATGGACGACATTTGCCGGGTGATGGGTGAACACGTCCAGGCTGCCTGGTGCCGGGAGATTACCAAGATGCACGAGGAAATCTTGCGCGGGACGGTGGGTCAACTTCGCGACCGTGTTCGGTCGGCGCTTGTGCGCGGAGAGATCACCTTGGTGCTTGGTGCCGCGGAACCGAAGGTATCTGAGGAGGAGCTAGATCCTCTCCAAGTTGCAGTGGCAGTGGAACAGGTACGAGCGAGTGGTTGTTCCCCCACTCGTGCGGCCAAGCAGGTGGCAGAACGGTTGGGCATACCGCGGCGAATAGCGTACTACTCATGGTTGCGCCATGTGGCGCATCAATCCCAGCACGAGGAGGAATGATTCCGTGTACGACCTCCTGATCAAGGGTGCGATCATTGTAGATGGTACCGGGAACCCGCGTTCCTGGGGTGATGTTGCCGTTGTTGAAGGCCGCATAGCCGCCCTGGGCCACTTGAAGTCAGCTCGCGCGCGGCGCGCGATTGACGCCAGTGGGTTGGTTGCATGTCCTGGGTTCATAGATATCCACACACATTCCGATGCCACCCTGCTGGTGAACCCGCGGGCTGATGGTAAGGTGCGCCAGGGTGTGACGCTGGAAGTGGTGGGGCACTGCGGATATTCGCTAGCGCCCCTGTACGGCGAGGCCGTTGAAATGGCTACGGATGCGTTGAGTCAGCACGACCTGGAGCTGTCATGGAGAACCGTAGGGGAATACCTGGGCGCAGTGGAACATCGGGGTATTGCCCTGAACTTTGCTACTGTGGTAGGACACGGCTGCCTGCGAGTGGGCGCCATGGGGCACGTGCGGCGCCCCCCGACCCGGGACGAGTTGGACCTGATGAAGCGCCGTCTGTCGCTTGCACTGGCTGAGGGGGCTTTCGGACTATCCACCGGGCTTGTCTATCCGCCTTCATCGTACGCGGCACCCGAAGAGATCATCGATCTCGCGCGCGTTTTGGCTTATCACGGCGGCATTTACTTCACCCACCTGCGGAACGAAAGTGCCCAGCTACTGGAAGCCGTACGCGAAGCGATCCGGGTAGGGGAGGAGGCCGGAGTGCCTGTTCAGATCTGCCACCACAAAGTTATCGGTGAGCCCAATTGGGGCAAAGTGGTGGAGACCCTCCGTGTAATCGACCAGGCGCGGCTCCGCGGCGTTGACATAACCCTGGATCAGTACCCTTACACAGCCTCTGCTACTAGCCTGACGGTCATCATCCCTGGGTGGGCGCAGGAAGGCGGCAAGGAGACACTTTTGAACCGGTTGCGCGATCCGGAGCTACGAGCGCGCTTGCGGGAAGAGGTGGAGGAAAATCAACGCCGCATCGGGGGGTGGGCAAGGCTACGAGTCTCCAGCGTGCAGAGTGCAGCAAACAAGCAGTACGAGGGGCTGAGTATAGAAGATATCGCCGAACGCCGAGGGGCCTGCCCGGTAGACGTTGCCCTAGACCTGATTCTGGAGGAGCGCGGGAATGTGGGGTGTGTCAGGTTCGGAATGCACGAGGACGACGTCCGAACAGTCATGCGACACCCAGCGGTCATGGTTGGTAGTGACGGACGGGCTCTTGCCGTGGATGGTCCTCTGAGTGTGGGCAAGCCTCATCCGCGCAGCTATGGAACATTCCCCCGGGTGTTGGGCAAATACGTCAGGGAAGAAGAGGTTCTTACTCTGGAGGATGCCGTGCGAAAGATGACCAGTCTGCCCGCGGCGCGTCTGGGGCTGTGGGATAGAGGTCTGCTCCGACCGGGGTTTTGGGCGGACATTGTTCTGTTTGATCCCAGTCGGGTGAGGGATCGGGCGACTTATGATAATCCGCACCAATACCCCGAAGGAATACACTGGGTGTTGATCAACGGGGTTCCAGTGGTGGATGAGGGGGAGCATACGGGAGCGTTGCCGGGAATGGTTCTACGACGACATGATCGGGCATGACGGCGGCAGTGAGGCCAAGGGCAGGAGGAGAAGACAGGGGACATCAGCGATGTCCCCTGCGCGCTTTCAGGACGAGAGCTTTCGTGCCAGCTGCTTTATGCACTCCTTGCAGACGTTCTTGCCTTTGAAGTGGTCCACCTCGTTGGCATTTCCGCAGAACGTGCAGGCTGGCTCGTACTTACGCAGGATGATCTTGTCGCCATCTACGTAGATCTCCAAGGAGTCTTTTTCATGTATGTCCAGCGTGCGACGAAGTTCTATAGGAATGACAACGCGACCCAGCTCGTCCACCTTTCGAACAATCCCGGTAGACTTCATCATCTCATGAATGCACCCCGTTTCTTCATGATTCGACAGTGCAAATGATACCAAATATGCCAGAAAAAGTCAATGGATCCGACGCTGCCCGCTATCGTTCTTGCGTGCAATGCCACATGTTGACACTGGTCGCGTTTCGGAAACCGTCACCGCGCGAGGACCGCTGACTGGCGACCCGCTCGACCCGTGATGGATGTCAATAGAGAACGTGTACTCCCTTATGCCACGTGAACCTTGGATGCCTTGGGGTTTTCCTCTGGTGATAGTGCATGGGTTCCAAAGCACTTCTTTGAGTGTAGCATCTACATCATGAGATCTTCGAGCAGCGTTACGCCGCAGTGCTTGAAGCTTTCTGTCGTACGTAGGTCCTTTACAGCTGCGGTGGGGCTCTCCGGTTAGCATCATCCTCATCCTCCAGGCCACGATGAGCAGTTTGCGCGCCGTGGGGATGATTGCTCGCTTCCTGCCCAGATGCTTTTCTTTACGACGGAAGAACGCACCCAGCGATCCCAGATCATGCCTGGCCACCTGGTAGGCTGAGTGCACCAGGACGCGACGTAGATCACCAGCACCGTTCTTGCTGATGCGACCTCGGTGAT
>ENA-OSAF01000458-OSAF01000458.1-marine-sediment-metagenome-genome-assembly--contig:-NODE-458-length-12544-cov-26.374570_pt1 | contig 12544 bp, 10 predicted proteins | sample MGYA00237872_ERZ529318 | MGnify/ENA primary metagenome ERZ529318 (study PRJEB26369, sample SAMN03142813) | marine sediment metagenome | biome: marine; feature: borehole; material: sediment... | reverse complement strand
GCTTGGGGGGTTCGGGCCGGGGCAGGAGTGGAAGCGCCGCCTGTTGGCCTTGGAGGGGGCCCAAGTGGGGGGCTAGCTGGCCCGCCAGCTGTGGAAAACCTCCCCGCGTGTCCCTTTGCCACGGGACATCTGTCCTTGCCCTGTTAGATCCCATACCGGTTCCCGCATTTTTCCCGGGGGCCTGGTTTTCCACAGAGTTTTCCCCAAGGAGAGTGTGCTCCAAGGTACCTCCACCACCCCTGCACCGCCCCTCCATAAAATCTCCACAATCGCCTGGCAGAATCTCTCGCCAGGAGAAACTCGGGAGCTGGTCCAAAGAGAAGCCGATTCCTAAGGAGGGTTCCGAATGAGAAGGGGGTTCACGCTGGCCTGGTTGGGGGTGCTGGTGATCGCCGGTTCGTTGGTCAGTGGGGGGAACTGCCCCCGGCAGACACCCCCGCCAGCCACTTTAGCACCCGCCCCCCAGGTGGGGGCGCTGGCCCCCGAGTTTTCCCTGCCGGACATCTTCTCCGGCGAGGTGGTCTCCTTGTCCCAGCTGCGGGGGTGTGTGGTGCTGCTGGAATTCGGCGCCAGCTGGTGCAACCCCTGTCGGGAAGCGGCCCCCCATCTTTTGGCCCTGGCCAGCTACTTCCAGCCCCGGGGGCTGGTGGTGGTGGGGGTGAGTTTGGACCGGACGGTGGAGGGGGCGCGCCGGCTGTGGAACCCACCTTCCGAACTGGAGTTTTTTCCCCTGTGGGGCTCGTTCGAGCAGGCAATTCAAGTGGCCCGGCTGTACGCGGTTTCCTCTATCCCCCGGGTGTTCCTCATCGATCGGCAGGGGGTGATCCGGTTCGTCGGCCACCCCGCCCAGCTCACCCCGGAGCTCATCGAGCCCTGGCTTTGACTGGCCCCGGGTTGCGCCCCCCCAGGTTCCGCCTACAATCCGGTGGGGGTAACTGGGGGAGCTCCGAGTGGGGCTGAGAGGAGGCCTGGGCCTCGACCCCTGGAACCTGACCTGGGTAATGCCAGCGTAGGGAAGGTTACCCAAAACGCCGGCACTGCCCATGCCCAGCTTCACCTGCCGGAATTCCCGGCCAGGGCCCCGGATACCCCAACCATCAGCAGGGGCTTGGGTATGGGTGAACTGAGGGAGTGGGAACTTCTTGAGGAATTGGGGCGCAAGGTCTCCGGGTGCGGGGACGATTGCGCTGTGCTTCCTTTCGCCGGCACCCAGCTCCTCCTCACCACCGACCTGTTGCACCAGGCCTCAGACTTCCCCCCAGGGACCACCCCTTACACCATGGGTTGGCGCGCGGTCGCTGCTTCCCTCTCCGACATCGCCGCCATGGCTGGCCGCCCCCTGGCGGTGGTGATGGCCGCCTCGGCCCCGGACTGGGAGGGTCTGTTCCCCGAGCTCCTGGCCGGGGCCCAAGCCGCCTGCCGCCTGGTGGGGACGGAGCTGGTGGGCGGGGACTTGGACTTCTCCGAGGAGCTGTTCCTGGTCTCCTCAGCCCTGGGGGAGGCAGACCGTCCGGTGCGGCGGGCCGGGGCCCAACCCGGGGACTGCCTCTTCGTCACCGGCCCCCTGGGCAGCACTCACCTGGCCCTGCGGCTTTTCTCGCAGGGGAAGTCCGCCCGGGCAAACGAGCTCTTCCGGTTTGTCCCCCGGGTGACAGAGGGGTTGCTCCTGGCCGGGGAGGCCACCTCCATGATCGACCTCTCCGACTCCCTGGCCCACTCCCTGCACCTCCTCTCCCGGGCATCCCGGGTCGGCTTCGTGGTGCACCCCGAGAAGATCCCCCTGGTGCCCGGGGTGGAGCTGGAGGAGGCGATCTACTTTGGGGAGGACTACGAACTCCTGTTCACTGCCCGGCCCGGCGCCCTCCCCCCGGGCCCCTGGACGGAGATCGGCCAGGTGGTGGAGGAGCCCGGGGTGTGGCTGTCCCAACAGGGGAAGCTCCGAAAGGTCCCGGACCGGGGGTGGGAGCATGGCCCTTAGGCGGGTGTTGGTGGTGGCGGGGGGAGAGCCCCCCCGGCCGGGGCTGCTCCGGCGCCTGGCCCGGGAGGCGGAGCTGGTATTGGCGGTGGACGGCGGCCTCCCCTTGCTCCAATCCGTCGGCCTCATTCCCCACCGGCTGATCGGGGACCTGGACTCCCTGGGGGCAGCGGACCTCCCCCCGGGGGTGGCGGTGGAAAGGTACCCCCGGGACAAGGACGCCACCGATCTGGAATTGGCCCTGGAATACTTGCTTCCGCTGGCCCCGGAGGAGGTGGTGCTGGTGGGGGCCCTGGGGAGGCGGTTGGACCACTTGGTGGCCACCTTGGGGTTGCTGGAGCGCTACCCCTGGCCCATGGTGGTCTACCATCGGGAAGAGGTCCTCTACGCCGTCTCCGGCCCCCTCAGCTTGCCCAGGGCCTCCCCTGGCGACCGGGTGTCCCTGCTGCCGCTCACCGGGGTGGTGGAGGGGATCCACACCCAGGGGCTGCTCTACCCACTGCGAGGGGAAGCCCTCCCCCGCGGCTCCACCCGCGGGGTGTCCAACCAGGTGGTCTCCCTGCCCTGTGGAGTCCGGTTCTCCCGGGGGCGGCTGTTGGTGGTGCACGCGCCCGCGCGCCCGAGAAAGGAGGGATGAACGTGCGCAAGCTGTGGCTGTTGGCGCTGGTGGCCGGGGCGGTGCCCGCCCTGGCCGGGGAGCTGGTGGTCTACACCTACGACTCCTTCGTCTCCTGGGGGCCGGCCATGGATATCGAGCAGGCCTTCGAGGCCGCCCACCCCGAGGTGGACCTGGTGTGGGTGGCCCCCGGGGATTCCTCGGAGATGTTGGCCCGGCTGATCGCCGAGCGGGATGCCGGGGGCACCCCGGCGGACGTGTTCCTGGGGGTGGCTGACGCCGAGCTGGCCCGCGCCCTGGAGCACCAGGTGTTCCAACCCTACGATCCGGCCCTCATCCCCAACCTGGCCCACGTGCCCCCGGCCCTCATGTTCGACTCCTCCGGGCACGTGGTGCCCTTCGATCACGGCTACGTGACCTTCGTCTACGACTCAGAACTGCTGCCGGAAGAACTGGTGCCCGCGACCCTGGCGGACCTCACCCGGGCGGAGCTTGCGGGGAAGATCATCCTGGAGGACCCCCGCACGTCCTCCCCAGGCCTGTCCTTCCTCCTGTGGACCATCGCCCACTTCGGGGAGGAGGGATGGGAGGACTTCTGGCAGAGGCTCCTGCCAAACGTGCTGGTGATCACCAAGGGCTGGTCCGAAGCCTACGACATGTTCCTGGCCGGCGAAGCCCCCATCGTGCTCTCCTACTCCACCGACACCGCTTACTCCTGGATCGAGTACCAGTCCTTGCGCTACCGGGTGATCACCCCGGATGGTGAAGCTTTCCGCCAGATCGAGGGGATGGGGATCGTGGCCGGAAGCGACCAGGTGGGGCTGGCCCATTCCTTCCTCAACCTGGTGCTGGAAAAAGAGATCCAGGAGCTGCTGCCCACCAGCCAGTGGATGTTCCCTGTGAACGAGCTGGCGGAGCTGCCGCCGGAGTTCGCCCGCTACGCTGTGATCCCGGAGCGGCCGGTGTGGTTGCCCCCTGAGGTGATCAGGGAGAAGCTGGCGGGGTGGCTTTCCCGGTGGCAAGAGCTGCTGATCGGGGGCTAGTCAGGCGGGGGGCGGGGGCACTGCTGGTGCTCCTGCCCCTGGTCTTTTTGGCCGGGACCTTCTTCCTCCCCCTGTGGGGAGTGCTCTCCCAGAGGCTACGGGTGGAGGAGGTCTGGAGCCTGGCCCGGGTTCAGGCGTTGCTCGCCAGCCCCTATGTCCACCATCTCCTCCGGTTTACCTTGGTCCAAGCCCTGCTTTCCGCCGCCCTCAGCCTGGCGCTGGGGTTTCCCTTGGGGTGGCTGTTGGCCCGCTACCGGTTCCCCGGCAAGGAGCTGGTGCGGGCGTTCACCCTGGTACCGTTCGTCCTCCCCCCCATCACCGTGGCCCTGGGGTTCCTGCTGTTCTTCGGACACGCCGGTTACCTGAACCGGGCCCTGCAGGCCCTGCTTGGACTCGCCTCCCCCCCGATCCGGGTGCTCTACTCCCTCTGGGGGATCGTGTTGCCCCACGCCTTTTACAATGCGCCGGTGTTCGCCCGGTTCGTGGCCGCGGCCTGGGAGGGGCTGGACCCGGAGCTGGAGGAGGCGGCTCGCACCCTGGGGGCGCGGCCCTGGCTGGCCTTCCTCACCGTGAGCTTGCCCCGGCTGCTGCCGGCGGTGGCCTCCGCCTTCGCCTTGGTGTTCGTGTTCTGCTTCCTCTCCTTCGCCATCCCGCTGTCGTTGGGTGGGGCCCGCTACGCCACCTTGGAAGTGGGCATCTACTATTTGGCGCGGCGGGACCTGGACGTGCCTGGGGCGGCGGCCCTGGCCCTGGTGGAGATGGGGATCGCCCTGGGCCTCACCTACCTCTACCTGCGGGGGGGCGGGCTGTTCCTGGCCCCTGGTCGGCGGGGGCGCCCCCGGGAACAGCTGCCCCTGTTCTCCCGGCCCCGCCAGCTCGCCTGGCTCCCGTATCTAGTCCTGCTGGGGCTGATCTTCCTGGGCCCCCTCGCGGCGGTGGTGGCCAGCTCCTTCTTCCTACCCGGGCAAGGCCCCACCCTGAAGTGGTATGCGTTTCTGTTCTCAGCCCAGACCGCCCCCCTGATCGGCACTTCCCCCCTGGGGAGCGTGCTCCTGAGCCTGAGGGTGGGGGTGGCCGCCACTTTACTCTCCCTGGCCCTGGGGCTGTCCATCAGCTGGACGCTGCACAAGCTGCGGTGGGTGGTCCTGGAAACTGTGCTCATGGCCCCGCTTTCCGTGTCCTCGGTGGTGCTTGGGCTGGCGCTGCTCATCGCCTTCCGTCGTCCCCCACTCGCCCTGCTGGGGGGCGGGGAGCTGGCCATCGTGCTGGCCCACGGGCTCATCGTCTATCCGCTGGTGGTGCGGATGGTGCGCCCCCTGTGGCAGGCCCTGGATCCGGGGCTGGTGGAGGCGGCCCGCACCCTGGGGGCGGGCAGGTTGTCGGCCTTCCTCACGGTGGAACTGCCCTTGCTCGCCCGGGGGCTGGCGGTGGCCGCTTCGTTCGCCTTCGCCCTCTCATTGGGGGAGATGACCGCGGTGGCCATGATCGCCCGGCCGGGCCTCTTCACCCTCCCCCTGTCCATCTACCACCTGATCTCGGCGCGCAAGTTCGGAGCTGCCTCCGCCCTGGCCACCTGCCTCATCCTGGTCACCGCCGGGGTGGTGTGGATCTGGGAGCTGGGGGGGAGAAAATGGCTGTACCGAAATGGCCAAGCTTGAAGCCCGGGGACTAGAAAAGAGGTACGGGGACGTGCTGGCGGTGGCCGGGGTCTCCTTCGGGGTGGGGGAGGGGGAGCTGGTGGCCCTGCTGGGGCCATCAGGCTGTGGGAAGACCACCGTGCTGCGGATCCTGGCGGGGTTGACCCCGCCGGACGCCGGGGAGGTGTGGTTGGACGGGCGGGAAGTGACCGCCTTGCCTCCGGAGAGGCGGGGGATCGGGCTGGTCTTTCAAAATTACGCCCTCTTCCCTCACCTGTCGGTGGCCGGCAACGTGGGCTACGGGCTCAGGTTCAGCCGCCTCCCCCGCCGCGCCCGGGCCCGGCGGGTGGAAGAGCTCCTCTCCTTGGTGGGGCTCTCCGGCTATGGCCGGCGACGGGTGCACCAGCTTTCCCAAGGGGAGCAGCAGCGGGTGGCCCTGGCCCGGGCCCTGGCCCCCCAACCCCGCGTCCTCCTGTTGGACGAGCCGCTGTCGGCCTTGGACGCCGCGTTGCGGGTCGAGCTCCGGCGGGAGCTGCGGGCGCTGCTCAAAAAGCTCGGCGTCTCCTCCCTGTATGTGACCCACGATCAGGAGGAGGCACTGGCTTTGGGGGACCGGGTGGGGGTGATGCGGGCCGGGCGGCTGGAGCAGCTGGCCCCGCCCGAGGAGCTCTATCGGGCCCCGGCCACCTTGTTCGTGGCCTCGTTCCTGGGGCGGGCCAACCTGTGGCCCGGGGTGGTGCGGGAGCTGGCCGGGCCCGGACGGGTGACGGTCCAGGTGGGGGAGGAGGTCATCCCCGCCGCCGGGGAGGCCCAGCCCGGCACCCAGGCCCAGCTCTTCTTTCGGCCCCAGGACCTGGAGCTGGGGAAAGGGCCGTTTTCGGCCCGGGTGGAGACGGTGGAATTCCTGGGGGACCACTGGGAGCTCCAGGCGAGGTTCCAGGGCTTTGAGCTGGTGGCCCAGGCCTCGGCCCCCGTCTCCCCAGGGGAGACCATCCGGTTTGGCTTCAAAGCCCTCCCCCGGCTGCTCCTGAGCTCCAGAGGCTGAACCAGTGGGGCAGGCTCGCGTCTTTTTGAGTGGGCTTTGGCCCCGGTGGGCGGGCCGGCAGCGGGATCATTTCCCCTTTTGAGCACACACCGGCGTGAGTCCCCCGGCTATGAGGCGAGCGCGTAAGCGTTAAACCGGCATCCTCACAGCGTTAATTTCACCCCGCCCCGGGGGAGCAGGGAGGCCAGGGGGTAGGGGAACCCTACCCCCCGTCGTTTACGGCCAGTGTGTTTCCAGCACCGGGAGCAGCTGAGCCATGAGCTCCTCCAGGGCCGCGTCCAGGGCCTGGTACCAGGGGGTGGCGGAGAAGGCCTCTTCCCCGGCGGTGATCTCCACTGCCCAGGGCGAGGGTGGCCCGGGGAGGATGGAGAAGGTGAGAGAACTGATCAGCACTGGGCCGGGGAGCTGGTACAGGTCGGCCTGGTAGGTGCCGGGGAGGGCGGGGAACAGGCCGAACATTTGGTTCCAGGTCCAAGACACGCAGGGGCTACCGCCGCTGGAGGCCACCACCCCGGAGGTCCAGGTGGGAGCAGGGGCCCCTTGGGGATGGATCACGATGTAAAAGCTGTTTGAGGGGGCGGGATCCAGGTAGCCGATCAGCACAGGCTCCCCCGGGTAGTAGGCCGCTTGGCTGGCCTTGAACCCCCCGCTGCACACATCGCTGGGCCAGGTGAGCAGGGCACCCAGGTCGAAGGAGAGCTTGGCTTCTCCCTCCCCTTCCCCGCTGCCCCGAAGCTCGGCCAGGCTGGCCCCGGTGCCCAAGTCTTCCACCACCAGGGAGAGCTGGGCTTGAGAGCTGATCCCGGTTATGGACACGAAGCCCAGGGTGATGGTGATGCGGTTGGTGGTGAGGGAGTGGATGGTGCCGGCCAGGAAGGCTTGCCCTCCCAGGACGCGGGCGGCCTGGCGCCAACTATTTGGGTCCCACTCCGGCAGGCCCCACTGTTGGATCCAACTCCGCATGGCCCCCGGGGGAATGACCAGGTAGCCCTGCCCCTCAAGCCTCTCCACCAGCATCCCGGCCACCCCGTCTTCCAGGTTGAGGAGGAAGGAGCCGGAGTGATTAGCAAACGGGGCCACGGCCACCGTGGGGGCCGCGGAGGCGACCCCGGCGAAGAGGAGCAGGCCCAAGACAACTATGAAAAGAATTCGCACTTCGATCACCCCTTTCCTCCACTATACACCCCCCGGCGCCCCAGGTTTCACCTGCCATCAAGGGAGCCTGACCGGAACCAGCCGGTGGGCGCGTACGTCCACCAGGCCCAGGTCGGTGAGCCCCAGCTCCGGCACGGTGGGCAGCCCCAGAAACGACAGGGACATGAATGGGGTGGGCAGGGGGCAGCCCAGGGCCCGGGCCGCGGCCCGCACCTCCTCCAGGCCGGCCACCACCTCGGCCAGGGGACGGGCCGAGAGCAGCCCCCACCAGGGAAGGGGCAGCCGGGCCCGCACCTCTCCCCCCTCCACGGCCACGAACCCACCTTGGGACTCCACCAGCGCCTCCACCGCAGCCAACATGTCCTCGGGATCGGTCCCCACCACCAGCAGGTTGTGGTGGTCGTGGGCTACCGAGCTGGCGATCGCCCCCCGCCGGAGTCCGAAGCCCCGCACGAAGGCAAGGGCCACGTTCCCGGTCTTCCCGTAGCGCTCCAGGCAGGCCACCGGGAGGACGTCTCCCTCCAGGTCCGGCTGGGCGTGACCCCCCGCCACCTGGAGGGTGGCGGTTCCGGCCCGGTTCACGATCTGCCCGGGGATCAGCTCTATCACCCGCACCTCTTCTCCCGCGGCGGGGAGGAGGAAGTCGGATTTGGTTGGCGTGCGCTTGAGGCGGACGGTGCCGCGGGAGCTAGGAGGCGGGCTTGGGGGCGATGGGGCCTCCAGGAGTTCCCCCTCGGCGGCCACCAGCCTCCCTCCCACGAACACGTACCGCGGTTCGACGGGGGCAAGCGTGGGGCAGAGCAGGAAATCAGCGAAGCGGCCGGGGGCGATGGTCCCCAGGTCCCGCTCCAGCCGGAAGTGCCGGGCCGGGTTCCAGGAAGCCATCCGTATCGCCTGCCAAGGCGAAAGCCCGAGCTCGATGGCCCGGTTCACGCACCAGTCGAGGTGCCCCTCCCTGAGGATGTCCGCCGGGTGTTTGTCGTCGGTGCAGAAGCAGAGGCCATCGGTGGGGAGCTTCTCCCGCACCACCCCGGCGATCAACTCCTCCAAATTTCGCTCGGAGGAGCCCTCGCGCACCAGCACAGTCATCCCCAACCGCAGTCGTTCTGAGAGCTCCTCGAAGCTCACGCACTCGTGGTCGTCCGAGAGGCCGGCGGCGGCATAGGCCTGAAGCCTGGGGCCTGTCAGGCCGGCGGCGTGGCCGCTCGGGGGCTTACCGGTCCCCTGGGCGTAGAGGACCTTGGCCAGGTGTTCGGCGCTGGGCGGGAGCACCTTGGCCGGGTCCAGCTCCCCCAGGGCGACTGCCTGGGGCAGGGCGAGGAGCTCTTCGGTTTCTGGCAGGTCCAAATAACCGCCGGTGGTTTCCAGGCCCGGGGCGGTGGGCACCCGGGAGGGGACCTGGAGGAACACTCGGTAGGGGAGCCCTTCCAGCAGCCCCAGAAAATCCCTTATCCCCTGGAGGCCGGCCACGTTGGCGATCTCGTGAGGATCGGCGAGCAGGCAGGTGGTGCCGTGGGGGACGATGGCAGCGGCCAAGGCGGCCGGGGTGAGCAGGGTGGATTCGATGTGCATGTGGGAGTCGATGAAGCCGGGGATGGCGTAGAGACCCTTGCCGGCGAATTCCCGCTCCCCAGGAGGCAGGTCCGGGGCCACCTGGACCACCCGGCCCCCTTTGACCCCGATGTCCACCGGGAGCACTTCCCCGGTGTGAACGTTCAGCAGGCGCACCCCCCGCACCACCAGGTCGCAGGGGATCTCCCCGGTCGCGGCCGCCACTAGCTCACGCAGCTCCCCCAGGTCCACTCGGGCTCCTTCAAGACGAGGGGTCACTCCCCCGGGTAGAGAACCACCTTGATGGCCTGCCGGGCACTGAGCCTGGCGAATCCCTCCTGGAAGCGGGACAGGGGGAACTCGTGGGTGATCAGCGGGGAGAGATCCAGGCGGGCAAGCAGCCGGGCCGCCTCCTCCCAGGTGGCGAAGATCCTCCGGCCCACCACCCCCACGACCTCCACCTCCTTGAACACTAGCTGGGGGATGTCCAGGGGCACAGCCTGTGGGGGGAGGCCGAAGGCGATCAGGCGCCCTCCCGGGCGCACCGCCTCCAAGCCTTGGGTTAGGGCCGCAGCCGCCCCGGCCATCTCCAGTACCACGTCTGCCCCCAGCCCCCCGGTCCACTTCTCCACCTGGGCCACCGGGTCGGCCTGGCGGGCGTTGATCGTCTCGTCCGCCCCCAAAGTGCGGGCCAGCTCCAGCCGCTCCTCCACCAACCCCACCAGCCACACCGAGTGCGCCCCCAGGGCCTTGGCCACCGCGCAGGCCATGAGCCCGATGGTGCCGTCCCCGAAGATGAGCACCCTCTTGCCTGCCACCTCGGCCCGCTTTACGGCGTGCACCGCGTTGCCGAACGGCTCCTGGATGGAGGCCACCTTCGGGGGGAGGGAGGGGTCGTTTCTCCACACCACCCGGGCCGGCACCACGATGTACTCGGCGAACGCCCCGTCCCGGTCCACCCCCAGGATCTCCACGTTCCGGCAGATGTGGGCCGCCCCGATGTGGCACAAATAGCAGTGCCCGCACCAGATGTGGGTCTCGGCGGAAACATAGTCACCGGGGGAGGGGGAGTGGACCTCCGGCCCCACCTCCTCCACGTAACCGGCCAGCTCGTGGCCCATGATCAAAGGGGGGCGGATCCTGGACTGGGCCCAAGGGTTCCACTCGTAGATGTGCAGGTCGGTTCCACAGATGGAGGTGGCGGCCACCTTGATGAGCACGTCCCCCGGGCCGGGGGTGGGGACGTCCACGTCCGCGAGCTTCGCCCCCGGCCCGGGCTTCTCCTTGCGCACCGCTTTCATCGATTGATCCCCTTTCCGTTGCGCTCCACCGAAAGAATGTACACCATTTTTCGCATCCCAGCTAGAAAACCCGCCCCGCTGCGGAGCCAAGGCGGGGGAAGTAAACTCTCCTCCGGCCAATTCGTGAGGTAGCCGCTTGGGGCAACCAGAGCTCAACCAGGGCCCCTCACCGCTTGCGCCCAGCAAGGAAGCTTGAGGAGAGGGCGGCTTGCGAGGAAGAAAGGAGAGAATTTCCGTGCCTGGCCAGAACACACTTGTGACCCCAGATCTGGTGCGGAAGCTGATCCACCGCCGGGAGTGGCACCGGCTGCGCCACCTGGTGGGAGAGCTCCCCCCGCCGGACGTGGCAGAGCTTTTGGAAGAGCTGCCCACCGAAGAGATGGTGGTGGTGTTCCGGCTCCTACCCCGGGCCCTGGCCGCCGAGGTGATCGGAGAGCTGGACCCGGATCGGGAGCTGGCCCTGCTGCGCCAGCTTGGAAACCGCCGCGCCCTGGCCCTGCTGCTGGAGATGTCCCCCGACGACCGGACTGAGCTTTTGGAAGAATTGCCAGGCAAGGTGACTCAAAGACTATTAAACCTCCTACCATCGGAAGAGCGGCAGGAAGCCCTAAAGCTCCTGGGTTATCCGGAAAACAGCGTGGGGCGGCTGATGACCCCGGACTACGTGGCCCTGAAGCCCCACTGGACGGTGGCCCAAGCCCTGGAGCACATCCGCCGCTACGGCCGCGATGCCGAGACCATCAACATGGTGTACGTGGTGGACGACCGCTGGCATCTGCTGGACGACATCCCCCTGCGGCGGGTCATCCTCGCCTCGCCCGAGCAGAAGGTGGAAGACATCATGGACTTCCAGTTCACCGCCATCCGGGCCTCCGCCGACCAGGAGGAAGCCATCCGACTCATGGAGCGCTATGACCTGATCGCCCTGCCGGTGGTGGATCAGGACGGGGTGCTGCTGGGCATCGTCACCGTGGACGACGTGTTCGACGTGCTGGAAGAGGAGGTCACCGAGGACATCCACAAGGGGGCCAGCGTCGTGCCCCTGCGCACCAGCTACACTGCCACCCCGGTGGTGACCTTGTTCCGCAAGCGGGTGGTGTGGTTGCTCTTGTTGGCCGTGGCGGGGTTCCTCTCGGGCAACGTGATCGCCACCTTCGAGAAGACCTTGGGCCAGGTGATCGCCCTGGCCTTCTTCATCCCAGTGCTGATAGACACCGGGGGGAACACCGGCACCCAGTCTGCCACCCTGATCATCCGCGCCCTGGCCACCGGCGAGCTCACCCTGCGCAAGTGGTGGCAAGTGGTGCGTAAGGAGCTGGGGGTGGGGCTTCTGTTGGGGGGGGCGTTGGGGGGGATCTTGTACCTGTGGAGCTTCCTGTGGAAGGGGGACCCCAGGGTGAGCCTGGTGGTGGGGGTCTCGGTGGTGTTCATCGCCCTGCAGGCCAACCTCGTGGGGAGCCTGCTGCCTATCCTGCTCACAAAGCTCAGGTTGGATCCGGCGGTGGTGAGCAGCCCCCTCATCACCACCATCATGGACGTGAGCGGGCTTTTGGTTTATTTCTCCACCGCCCTGTGGCTGCTGTGAGGGTGGGGAAGGGAAGCGGCCGGGGGCTCACCCCCCTCCTCACCCGCCGGCTGCGGGAGGCGCTGGCCGCCCCCGGCTGTCCCCTGTGCCGCCTGGTCCGGATCGGGGAGGAGCGGTGGCTTTCCACTTTGCTCTACGAGCTCAGCGGCGACCCCCTCACCCACGGCGAGCTGGCCCGCACGGGAGGATTTTGCCGGGAACACGCCCGCCTTTTGGCCGGACTGGTGGAGCGCCAGGCCCTGCTCACCCCGGCGGCGGTGGCCCGGCTGTATGAGACGGTGGTGGGGGCGCTGCTTGTCAAGCCCAGGAGGCTAGCAGGGCCGGCCCAGGGCTGCCCCGCCTGCCGCTACCGGGAGGGGCTCGTTTCCCACCACGCCGGGGTCCTGGCCAGGTTCCTGGTAGGGGAGGAGGGGCGGGCGGCCTACCGAAGTTCTGCCGGCCTGTGTCTCCCCCACTTCCGGCTGGTTGCGAGCCGGGCCTCGGGGGAGGTGAGGAGCTGGTTGGAGGCGGACTTCCTGGCGCGGCTTTCCGACCTCCGCCGTCGGCTGGGGGAGCTTCAGCGCAAGCAGCGCTACGACGTGGGGGAGCCCCTCTTGCCCGGGGAGGTGGGGGCGTGGCGGGAGGCCCTGTGGCGGC
>ENA-OSAF01000457-OSAF01000457.1-marine-sediment-metagenome-genome-assembly--contig:-NODE-457-length-12604-cov-24.646745_pt1 | contig 12604 bp, 5 predicted proteins | sample MGYA00237872_ERZ529318 | MGnify/ENA primary metagenome ERZ529318 (study PRJEB26369, sample SAMN03142813) | marine sediment metagenome | biome: marine; feature: borehole; material: sediment... | reverse complement strand
TTCGTCCAGTGCCGCGGTACAGGGGAATAAACCTTCAATGTGCCCAGAATCTTTCCGCCCCCCTCCACCGGCACTACGGCAACCCAGCCGCGCTACCGCCTCTTCTGCCGGCGGCCGCAGGGCCACGTTACCGCCCAGCACTACGGCTACGATCTCTCCACCTGGCCCGCGTTAGCTTTGTCTTGCCAAACGCCAAAAATATGTTACAAAGCAAATAGCTCTTTTAGTAAATATATGGACAACCTGGTGAAAGTATGTTAAAATTTTCAATGAACTAAATAATATAAAAGGAACAGGTGCTATTACCAAAGGTAAAGCTTAAAAGGGAAGCCGGTGCAAATCCGGCGCGGTCCCCGCCACTGTAATGGGGAGAGGTCTCACATAAAGCCACTGGGCGTTAACCCGGGAAGGCGTGAGGTCTCGGTGAACCTGAGCCAGGAGACCTGCCTGTTCCGTTGGGCTGCCGGCGCCTACGGGTGATGGGAAGGTGGTTGTTTTTATGCCTAATTACTACCCTGGTAGTAACTGAACCCCTGGTCTATCTGTAGGCCGGGGGTTTTTATTTATAAGTTGACGAAATTTTAATGGATTTTGCAATGATTAACGTCAACAACGGCAACCGAGATCAAAACAGGGGCTTTGTTTAAAGCAAACGTTGTCCTGCCCAATGGCGAGGTACAATAGGTTCCATTGTGATGACCTGTAGCGGGAAGCGGCAGCTCCTTTATTATGCCGGTAATGCAGCTGATCTGAGATATTTGATTGGACGAACCGTGTATGGGAGGTGGGCTTGTGTTTCTTTTAAATGGCGGCCTGCTGGCGGCAGTTACGGTTTTGAGTGTCAAAACCGGCCTGATCCTGGGCACGTCGTGGCTCAGCACCAGGGCGCTGGTCCTGGTGGCCTCCGGCTTCGGCGGCGGCCTGTATCTCTTAACCATGGTTTTTGCCGGCAGACAGCAATTACTGGTACAGGTGCTCGACCGGTATACTTTTTGGGGTGCCGTCCTGGTAGCCCTGGCACTGATTTACCTCGGCCTTCAAGAGCCGGATTTTTCCGGTCGGGGGAAGGCGGGGAACAGAAACAGTTTGACTTACCTGCTGGGTTTTTTACCCTGTCCCTTCTGCATGGCTGCGCTGGCTTTTTCGGTGATTGTGATGGCGCCGCTGTTGGGGGTAACTGTTCCCGTACTGGGACGCGGTATAGCTGTTGTTTTTACGGCTCTGGTCGCAGCTTCCGGCCTGGGGACGAGGAAACTGATCGGGCTTACCGGGTATCGACCGGTTAGCATTTTCAATCAGTTGTTGTTCTTTACGGGGATGCTTACATTAACTTTTGCCCTGATTATCCCCAATTTTGTCCGGGCCATGACCATGCGGATGCACCCCATTGAAATTTCTTCACCTGGAATGTTGGGCGTGTCGGTCATGGTCATGGTCGGTTTTATTTTCGCCGGTTATTTTCAATACCAGATGAAATTAAACAGGAAAGGGTGATGTTATGGTTGTCCCGGGCTCGGAATACCTCGGCAAGGTACTGCACGCAGTCGCGCAGAGCTTTCTGATACCGTGCATTCTGGGGCTATTAGTTTTTTTAATTTTATCCTTCATGGAGTTGGGCACTTTTGTGGCGGAATTGAGGCAGAGGAGAAAAAATAAAGATGTGAGCGTAACAGAAATATTTCAGAACAAGGGGGAAATCTATCCGTGGCAGCAGCAAAATCTTCAGCAGTTGATTGACGCGATCTCTCTTCCGGTAGGGCAAAAACAGCAGCTCATCAGTTTGGTAATGAACCCTGATCTTTCTCCCCGGGCCAGGGTGCTGGCAGGCAGGGAGTTTCTCGACAGACAGGAATTACGCGCTATGAAGACACTGGAGAAAACGGACCTGATTGCCAGGCTCGGGCCGGTTCTGGGTCTTATGGGCACCCTGATTCCCCTGGGGCCCGGCCTGTCTGCCCTGGGGCAGGGGGATGTAAATGCTTTGGCCCAGGCGGTTATTATCGCCTTTGATACCACGGTGGTAGGTATCGCCGTCGGCGGCATCGCCTTTTTGCTCTCCAAAGTCAGGCGCCGCTGGTATGAAAAGGATTTGAGCAGCCTGGAGGTACTGCTGCAGGTGATTTTGGGGGGTGAGGGGGATGCTGTCCAGGAGGCTAAAGCAGTCGCGGTTACGAGAAAATGAAACCGACCCGCTGAGCGGTGTGGCGAACCTGCTTGACATCATGCTGGTGTTTGCCTGCGGGCTGATGGTGGCCCTGGTACTTTCCTGGAACTTACAGAGCATCATTTTTACCAAAATGAGTCTTCAACAAAAACAGATGCTTCTGCAAAGTATTCAGAAAATAATCAATGTCGAACAGGGTAAAGAATTAAAAGAAATACCGCAAATTGAAAAAGGCGGCGGGTCGGGTTACCAGGAAATGGGTACAGTCTATAGAGATGCCAAAACCGGGAAATTGATTATGATTGAAACCTGTACAGAGGGGCAGTGAAGCTGCGACAACCGCCCCCGGTTTGTCTTAAAAGGAGCGGTTTGCTTCGGCGGGATATTACGCGAGCACAATGAGCGGCAGAAAATGCGGCCCGTTTGTCGGCAGGAAACATTAAAATGACGCGAAGGGGGTGATGAGAAAGGCTATGACAGTAGAAAATCCCGGGCAAAAAAGGGGGGTGAGGAGAAAGGTTTTGCCAGCAGAAAATCTTGGGCCGAAGATTAGTGTACGGGGGTGAACCGGAAGTTATGATCAATACCCGGAAAAGGCTGGTTTACAGCCTGCTGGTATTTTTAATTGTCCTGCTGGCCGGATTCGCCGGCGCGGCCCGGGCGACAGCGCAGGAGAACGCGCAGGCAAAGCTGGTCATACTGTCGGGTACCGACGGCAGTTTCGCACCGCTGGCGGAGGCCCACGAGAAGTTGATGGAGCAGGGCTATAACTTTGAATTAAAGCTGTTCAATTCCAAAGACATGGGCAGCGAGGAAACTGTGCAGCGGTTGAAAGAGGAACTGCTGGATGCCGACGTGTTTCTGCTGGAAATGCTTGGCGCGACCACCGCGCAGACAGTCGAGGGGATTATCGATGAAGTTCCGGATTCCTGCCGTGTGTTTAACACCCGCTGCGGCATCTCTTTTGTCAACAATCCCCGGGTGGACTCCAGCGAGAGTGACTATCTCGGTCAATATTACACCAACGGCGGGCTGGAAAACTTCCGGCGCCTGCAGCTCTACCTGGCTTCCAAGTACGGGCAGGTGCAGACGGCTGAAGACCTGACTCCGGTGGAAATGCCCGCCCGGTTTGCTTACCATCCCGGTGCTGAGAACCTGTCTTTGGATGTTGCCGGGATCTACCGGGCCGTTTGTGAGGCTGTTTACGGGACGGGTTCGGGAGCGGGGGCCGGGCTGGCCGTCGATACCGTACACCGGGCCGTATACGATGCTGTGGGGCAGACGGCCGGCGACACGGATACGGCCCTGGATTTTGCCGTGAAGACGGTGCACCGGGCCGTATACGATACCGTGGAACAGTCAGACCCGGCGGCGGGATTTGACACCGAAACGTTGTACCAGGCCGTTGCCGGTGCAGTTGACCGGTTTGAGCCAGGCGACGGCAGCCAGTTGCTTTACGACACAGTTAACCAATCTGTACGCGATGCGGTTTCCAGTGGTGGAGATGGCCGGCTGGCCGTTGACACGGTTTATAAGGCCCTGTACGAACGAGTTGATCCTTCATTAACGGGTCAGGCCTTTATTACCGTACACCAGGCCGTGTACGATGCGCTTTACCCGCAGGGCGGGGATCCGGTGCCGGATCTGGATGAAGTCTACCGGAGCGTGCACGATGCCGTTTATCACGCCGGCGGGCAGATGCCGGGCACCTTTACTTCCGTGGATGATTACCTGCTCTGGTACGGGATCAGCGGTAAACTGAAGGAAGGGGCGCCGTGGATCGGCATTACCTGCTACCGAAGTTTTTTCGGGAATAATGACATAGGTATGCACGTGGCCTTGCTGCGAGCACTTGAGGAAAAGGGAACCAATGTCATTTTGACTTTCACCGATAAAGACCGGAAAAAGCTGGTCGAGGACTTCTTTATGGATAACGGCTGCAGCAGAATAGACTTTCTGATCGCGGCAATGGGATTTAACTTTATTTACGGTAAACCCGAGGCCGGTGTGGAGCTTTTTAAACAGCTCAATGTACCGGTCATGGCCCCGGTTAACAGCAACGACCTGGACGACTGGGAAGACAGTACAGCCGGTATCAGCAATGCAGTCTACTGGCAGATTGCCTACCCGGAGCTGGACGGGCGCATCGAGCCGGTGCTCATGGGCGGCAACCGGGTGGTCCGTTTTGACGAAAAAACGGGGGCGTACCTGGAGAAAAAGGTCCCCCTGCCCGATCGCATTGACCGGGTGGCGGAGCGGGCCCTGGCCTGGGTCAATTTGAGGCACAAGAACAATGAGAAGAAGAAAATTGCCCTGGTTTACTACAACCATCACGCGGGCAAGGACGATATCGGTGCTTCTTACCTGAACGTAATGGAGAGCGCGGCAAAAATTCTCCAGGCCCTGCGGGATGACGGCTACCGGGTGGACGGTGATTTATCCGCGGAAGCGGTGGAGGAGCTAATCCGGCAGCGGGGAAGGAACATCGGCAGCTGGGCGCCGGGCGAATTGGAAGCTCTGGTGCAGGCGGGAGACCTGATAACCATCCCGGTGGAAAAATACCTGGAGTGGTACGGTACCCTGCCGGAAAAACTCCGGGCGCAGGCGGAGGAAGAGTGGGGTCCGCCGCCGGGGAACATCATGGTTTACGATGGAGAAATTGTTATACCCGGGGTTATGCTGGGCAACATCTTCCTGGGGCCGCAGCCCGTGCGGGGCTGGGGTGATGATCCCGGCAAGATCGCCCATTCACCGGATTTGCCGCCGCACCACCAGTATATTGCCTTTTACCTGTGGCTGCAGAAGGAATTCGGCGCCGATGCGGTAATTCACCTGGGCACCCACGGCACCCTGGAATGGCTGCCGGGTAGAAGTGTGGGCCTGGGCGAGGACGACTGGCCCGACGCCTTAACCGGCAACATGCCGGATATCTACCCCTACATTGTAAACAACCCCGGCGAAGGTACCCAGGCCAAGCGGCGGGGGTACGCGGTGACTATCGACCATCTTATTCCCCCCATGATCAAGCCGGGACTTTACGGGGAACTGGCCGAGCTGCAGAGCCTGCTGGGGGATTACCAGCAGGCAGTAGAGGACGGCAATACGACCAGGGCGAACAATTTGCAGGAGCAGATAATTCAGAACGTGAAGGAAAACAACCTCGACCGGGAGCTGGGCATCGACCTGGATAATGCAGAATTTTCCGGTGTGGCCGAAGAACTTCACGAATACCTGGAGGAACTGGCTGCGGAGTTAATGCCTTACGGCCTGCATGTCTTTGGGCAGCCCCCGCAAGGGGAGATGCTGGATTTAATGATCGATTCCATTATAGGTTTTGATCCGGAATCCCGGGCAGGCAGCGAAGAACAGATCAGGGCTAATTTGCTCCTGACCACGAATGAAATAGATAACCTGCTCCGGGCCCTGCGCGGTGAGTACGTCGAACCGGGTCTGGGAAGGGACCCGGTGCGGGTGCCCGATGCCATGCCGACGGGCAGGAACTTGGTTTCCTTTGACTCCCGCATGGCGCCCGACCGGGCAGCCTGGAAGACGGGCAGCGAGGCTGCCGACCAGCTGCTGGACAAGTTCTACGCCGCTAACGGGCACTACCCGGAAACGGTAGGCGTGGTGCTCTGGGCTATCGAGACGATGCGCACCGGGGGGGAGACCGTGGCGATGGTGCTGCGCCTGATCGGTACCGAGCCGAAATGGGACAAAAAGGGCCGGGTAAAAGGGGTTGAAGTTACCCCTCTGAGTGAACTGGGACGGCCGCGGATTAACGTAGTGGTGACCATTTCCGGATTATTCCGGGATACCTTCTCCTATACCGTGGGGGTGCTGGATGATGCCTTCCGGCAAGTTGCCCTGCTGGAAGAGAGCCCGGAGGATAACCGGGTGCGCAAGACATACCTGGACTTGCGGGATAGGCTGGTGGAGCAGGGCCTGTCCGACGAGGAAGCAGGTTCACTGGCCGCGGCCAGGATCTTTGGCGCTGCTCCCGGGACTTACGGAACAGGCGTTTCCACGCTGGCTGAAACCACTGCGGCGTGGGACGAATCACAGGATCTGGTGGACACTTACATGAACCGGATGTCTTACGTTTACGGTAAAAGCGACTACGGGGTTGAAGCCCGTACTGCCTTCCGGGAAATACTTAAGAGCGTGGATATGGTCACCCAGGTGCGGGATTCTCTGTACGGAGTGCTGGACAACGACGACGTGGCCCAGTTCCTGGGCGGCCTGAAGCTGGCGGCACAAGCGGCCTCCGGCAATGAGGTGCAATCTTATATTGTCAACACGCGCACCGGCAGCCCCCGGGTGCAGACTTTCAGTGAGTTTGTCGGGACGGAACTGCGGAGCCGCGTGTTAAACCCCAAGTGGATCGAAGGGATGCTCAAGGAAGGGTATGCCGGGGCCAGAGAGATCGGCCAGCATGTGGCCAATATGTTCCTGGTTGACGCCACATTGGAGGGTATCGATGACTGGGCCTGGCAGCAGGTGGCGGAAACCTTTATCTTTGACGAAAATATCCGCAGTCAACTGGATCCCTACGTGGTGCAGTCCATCATCGGCTGGAACATGGAGGCAGCCCGGCGGGGTATGTGGCAGGCAGATCGGGAGACGCTGAACAGGCTGGCCGACACGTATATCCAGACGGCAGCCGAGTACGGCGTGGTTTGCTGCCACCATACCTGTTCCAACCTGGTGTTTAACGAATGGGTCGCCAGCTATACCACGGTGGACAGCGATACTTTGAACAAATTTAAAAATGTTTTTGCTGAAGCAACTGAGAAGACATTACAAATACGGACAAGTACATCTGGTCATTCCAGTTCCAGAAAAAGAAAAACACAAACTAATGAACAAACGGAAGTAACTACCGAGGAGCAACAGGAAGCGGCTGCTCCCGAGCAGCCGGAAGCAGCCGCCGAGGAACAACAGGAAGCAACTGCTCCCGAGCAACAGGAAGCATCTGCCGGCGAGCCGGCCGTGTTAACCGGGGACGCTACGGCACAGCAGACTTCTCAGGCCGGTGACCAACCGGAGACGGCTGCACCCGCGCGTACTCAGGCAGGCCGGGAAGCTCGCGAACAACAATCAGAGCCCCCGTCAAGCCAGGGGCCGGCAGGTGAACATGCAAAACAGGTTGCCAGCCGGCAGTCCGGGGAGGCCGGCAGCGGCGAGCAGGTCGATAAACCCGCACGCAAAGCCTACGAAATTGAGGTAGAAAAAGTAGAAAAAGACGCGCAGCCTGCCGGAACCGGCCGCAAGGCGGTAACCGTCCTTGCTATCCTGGGAGCATTGGCTGTACTGGGTGTCTTCCTCAAGGGTTACCTTAACAGACCCAGATAAGTATCTGCCGCATTTTGAGCCTCTTCAGATCAGCGGTGGTATTTTAGTGGCCACCGGGCTTCTTCCGGCTCCCGGCGCACGGCCCGGGGAGATGTGCCTTCTTTAAGGTAGAGCAACACTTCCCGGGCCCAACAACGCCGGCAGGATTATCCGAAACGTTATCGAAGTAAAAAAGGTGGCAATCGTGCATGGTATTCATGGTATTAATGAACAATTTCCCAAAAAGGTAAAACTGTTTTGCATATGACTTTGGTGCTGGCTGGAGGGCTAAAATGGCAAGGAGCAAAAAATATGGGAAGACCTGGTGGGGTAATGCTTGGGTCGAAGCGCTGGAAAGAATAGACTATAATACCAATCGCCTGCCCCGGGGGAGAAGTTATGCCAACGGCGGCAGGGTGAGCGGAATTAAAATAGATTCGGCGGGAAGGGTGCTTGCCAGGGTGAGGGGTACCCGCGCCACCCCGTACAAAATTGAGATCAAACTCAAAGAGTTTTCCCGGCAGGAAAGGGAAACGGCCGCGGCCATAATAGCCGGGGACCCGGCCCTGGCTGCTGAGCTGTCCATGGGCCGGCTTCCCGAAAAGATCCTGCAGCTATTAGAGAAGAATAATATCTATCTTTTGCCGGGCGCCTGGAGCGACATTGTTGCCCATTGCTCTTGCCCGGACTGGGCCAACCCGTGCAAGCACCTGGCGGCAGTTTATTATATCCTGGCCAACGAAATCGACAAAGACCCTTTTATCTTGTTCAAGCTGAGGAATGTCGATGCCCGGGAACTGATGCGGGCGGCAGGTTTTATCGGCCGAGAGCCCGGCGCCGGACCCGACCGGGCGGAAGGGATAGCTGCCGGCTGGCCTTCTTTTGTGCCTTATCAACAAGTTGAAGTTCCCGGGAGGGAGAGCGAGACGGCGGCGAAAAATACGGCTAAAGCAGCAAAAGCGGCGGGGTATGGCCCGGAGGGATCCGGGGAAATACCGGTCGACTTAAGCGCCCTTGCCGAAAACAAGGAAAGCGAGGCCATTTTTGCCCTCCTGGGCGAATCGCCCCTGTTTTACTCTTACGGGGACTTTAAGGCCTTGTTGTTAAAGGCATATAAAAATATTTCCCGTTCCATGGAAAAACTTGAGCTGCTGGAAAACGGCTTTTCCTTTAAGGATGTGGCCTTCGCCCTCATCTACCCTTCAGCCGAGGAACTGAAAAAAAATCTGTTCGGAAAACACCAGGGGCGGCAGTTTTGCCAGGAGTTTTTCTTTTTTGCCGCTCCCCTTGATCCTGCTTCCGGGGAAGAAAAGTTTGATCTCTCTTCTTTGCATTCTCCGGTGGGCGAGAAAAAAATACTGCATATGCCCCTGGCGGCAGGAGAAAAATTGGTCTTGAAAAGGAAAAGAGGAATATTGCTGCCGGCGGGGGCTGTTTTGGATCTTTTTCTTTCTCTTCCCTTGAAGCTGCCCGGCAATCGTACATCCCCTTGGGCGGATTTTTTGAGCGCGGCTACAGCAGTTGCCCAGGCGCTGGCAAAGTCGTCTTCTTTTGTACCGGTTTTGAGAGGTCTGGATACAGGGGAGGCAAAGACTCAAGGGCGGGGGAACTTTTGCATTGTCTATAGGCCCCTGGACAGGTCCGGGAAGCTGCAGCGGGCAGTGGACTACCTCGTTTCCATAATGCCGCCCGGTTTTGTCTTTTGCCGAAAGGAAAAAGGGATTCTGGAGGGCTCTGCGGCCGTTGAGGAATTTTTAACCCTGGCTCTTACCTATCTTGTTGGCCGCTACGCCGGTGTTGAGCCGGATGCCGGCGATAAAGTGGCCAGAGCCTTTTTCTGCGGAGAACCTTACTACGCTGAAAAATTTGAGGAAGAGCAGACGGCCAAGGCAATTTCCGACTGGCTGGGCTGGCTCAACCTGCGTCCCGCCGGCATCGCTCCGGTAATCAAAATAGGTCTGCCCCGTTCCGGCAAAGAAAAATTTACCCTCAGGGTGCGTGTGGAGAATAAAAGAGACCCGCTGGCGCCGGTATTGCCGCTGAGCGAAGTGTTTTCCGACAAAAAGGAGCTTTTTTCCCTGCCCATTGAATATGTCCGCCGGGAAGTGGCACGCCAGTTGACGATTGCCGGGGAATACATTCCCATCCTGAAAAAACTGTTAAGCTATAAAGGGAAAAAACTTGCCAACCTTTCCCCGGAAACCCTGGCCGAATTTCTTACCCAGGGGCAACATGTATGCTCCCTGCTGGGAATCAGGGTGATGATACCTAAAGATTTACAGCAAATGGTTGTCCCCCGGGTGACGCTGGCGGCAAAGACGGTACAAGACCGGGGGAAAACCGTCTCCTATTTCAATCTGCATGAGATGCTGGAATTCTCCTGGCAGGTGTCTTTGGGCGGCGTTACCATGACCGGGGAAGAATTTTGCAAGCTGGCGGAGTCTGCAGCAGGAGTGGTGAAATTCAAAGAACAATACCTGCTCCTCAAACCGGAAGAAGTAAAGGGTATTTTAGCTAAACTGCGCGACCCTGTGCCGCGACTTTCGGCAATGGAGGCGCTGCGGGCCGCCGTTACCGGGGAGGCGGCGGGGGCGATTTTTAACCCCGACCGGGCCTTGCAGCAGCTGGTGGACAATCTGGGTGCGCCGGCGGAGGTTTCTTTGCCGGCAGGGTTGAAGGCGGACCTGCGCCCTTACCAGCAAAGGGGTTTCAAGTGGCTGTATCATAACGCCGTCAGGGGCCTTGGGTCCTGCCTGGCCGACGATATGGGCCTTGGCAAAACGCTCCAAGTGATAGCTGTTATCTTAAAGCTGAAAGAAGAGGGGCGGCTGGAGAAGCCTGCCCTGGTCGTGTGTCCAACCACTTTGATCGGCAACTGGGTCAAGGAATGCGGCAAATTTGCCCCCTCGCTGGAAGTGGCCGTCTATCATGGAAGCAGCCGCAGGCTGAAAACCAAAGGCGCGGACATGATCATTACATCTTACGGCATCCTGCGCAGGGAAACGGCAAAATTCAAGAGGAATAAATGGGGCCTGCTGGTCATCGATGAAGCCCAGAATATAAAAAACCCGGAAAGTGAACAGACAAAAGCGGTGAAATCCCTGGCGGCCATGGGCCGTATTGCCATGAGCGGCACCCCGGTGGAAAACAGGCTGATGGAGCTCTGGAGCATTTTCGATTTCCTCAACAGGGGTTATTTAGGCACGCGAAGTGATTTCACCAGTAATTTTGCCCTCCCTATAGAGAAATACAGGGACGGGGAAAAAATCGCCCGGCTGAGAAAAGCTATAGCTCCCTTCTTGCTGAGAAGACTTAAAAGTGACGAGTCAATTATCAAGGACCTTCCACCCAAAGTGGTCAAAGAAGAAAATTGTTATTTGAGCAAGGAGCAGGCGGCCCTGTACCAGCAGGTGGTGGAACAGGTGATGGGAGAGATAGAGCAGAGCGAGGGCATAACCCGTAAAGGCCTTGTTTTTAAACTGATAACATCACTCAAGCAGATCTGTAACCATCCGGTGCAGTACAGTAAAAAGGGAAAGGCGGCGAAGGAGCATTCGGGCAAGGCCGAGAAAGCGCTGGCCTTGCTGGAGCAGATTGTGGCCGCGGGGGAAAAGGCCCTGCTTTTTACCCAGTACAGGGAAATGGGAGAACTGCTGGTGGAACTGATTAGGGAGGAGTTGCAGGTGGAGGCTCTTTTCTTCCACGGCGGCGTTTCCCGCCAAAAGCGGGACGAAATGGTGGAAAAGTTCCAGGAGGACAAAGATTCCGTTCCCATTATGGTGGTTTCCCTCAAGGCCGGGGGGACGGGGCTGAATTTGACGGCTGCAACCCATGTGATCCACTATGACCTCTGGTGGAACCCCGCCGTGGAAGATCAGGCTACCGACAGGACATACAGGATCGGGCAAACCAAAACGGTTATGGTCCACCGCCTGATCAGCCTGGGCACCTTTGAAGAAAAAATCAATGCCATGATGGCGGCTAAAAGAGAGCTTGCCGAGCTAACGGTTACCGCGGGCGAAAGCAGCATCAGCGAGCTTTCCAACGAAGAGCTTAGGGAACTATTCAAGCTGGAAGGTTGAGGATTGAATGCACCGGAGCCATGAATATTGCTGCGGAAGCTTAAATCTGGAGCACTTTCCGCCGGTCTAAAACGCGTTTCCAAGAAGACATGATGAACTAGCCCCGGCAAATCTATCTTCATCATGCTCATGCTGGCGACGGGCTCCAGGCGCGGCGAGGCATTGGGCCTCAGGTGGCCCGACCTGGATTAGAAAAGAAGGTTATACGTATAATCAAAGAGCTGCGATATAACCTTCTGACCTGGGAGCTAAAGTTGAAGGGTGTTAAGGCCAAGAAGAGCAAAAGGCAGATGATGCCAAAGACCGCGGTTTAGCTTCTCAAGATGAGGCAGGTCGAACAATTTTTTCAACGATTTCAATAATTTTTTGGAAAGCCAATAAGATATATTCAATATTTTGGACATTATCGCCATAATGGCGTTCTATTTCCATAAAATAGAGCCCCTTCCCCAACAAACCAATTTCAAGCTATACTATATTTATCTATATTTATGCAGCGGGGGACAGGGGGTTGATTTTTTGCGGGCGGCATTTTATGGCAGGGTTAGCACCGAGGAACAGGCTGAACGAGGAAGCATTGAAAACCAGGTCGAGTTTGCCAAAAAGTATTTTGACCTGCATGGCCCCGCGCTTAACTTGGAAGGTTATGAGTTATACCTTGATGATGGCGTCTCCGGTGCTATCCCAATAGAGGAGCGCCCGGCCGGCGCTAAGCTCATGGCTGATGCCAAAAACAAAAAATTTCAAGCCGTATATGTTTACCGCCTGGACCGTTTGGCTAGAAGTACACTATATGTTCTTTCCGCTTATGAATTTTTTGAAAAACATGGGATTGCACTTCGCAGCATGACGGAAATGTTTGATACGAGTACAAGCAGCGGCAAGTTTTTCATGACCATGCTGGCCAGCATAGCAGCACTGGAAAGAGATACTATCCTGGAAAGGACACAGCTGGGGAAGGAGCGGGCCGCTAGAGAGGGGCGCTGGATATCCGGGCAGCCGCCGTTCGGGTACCGGGTTGGCGATG
>ENA-OSAF01000455-OSAF01000455.1-marine-sediment-metagenome-genome-assembly--contig:-NODE-455-length-12621-cov-23.804711_pt1 | contig 12621 bp, 9 predicted proteins | sample MGYA00237872_ERZ529318 | MGnify/ENA primary metagenome ERZ529318 (study PRJEB26369, sample SAMN03142813) | marine sediment metagenome | biome: marine; feature: borehole; material: sediment... | reverse complement strand
TGCTGAAGGAGCTGGCCCACGCCCGGTCGGGGGATAAGGGCAACACGGTGAACATTGGGCTGTTTCCCTACCGGGAGGAGGATTACCCATTGTTAAAGGAAAAAGTTACCGCCGAAAAGGTGAAGGAGCACTTCCGGGGCCTGGTGGAGGGCGAGGTGGTGCGTTACGAGGTGCCCAACATCCACGCATTCAACTTCGTCCTGCGGGGCGCGCTGAACGGGGGCGCTTCCCGCTCCCTGCGCAGCGACAACCTGGGCAAGTGCTTCGGAGCCAACTTGCTGCGCATGTACATTGACACCGATTAACCCGGCGCTGTTTCCGGGACCGGCCGGGCGCCGGTCCCGGCTCCGGGACCCGGGCCGGAAACATGAAGGAGGGAACAGTGTGGAAAGGATAGGGCATGATATGGCGGGCTTATTTAAGAAAACTGCCGGCAGGTGTATTTCGAAAAATCAGAATTTATTGAAAACGGGAGGTGCCGTTAAATGGCCGAAGGCAAGGAACTGGCGTATATTGCTTTCGACCCGGCTTGGGGATACGAGGAAATGCCGCTCGTTCCCGAAATTCCCTTGTTTGAGCTGCTCAGGCGCAGCGCGGCTGAGTACCGGGAAAAAACCGCGCTTATTTCACTGGATTACAAAATCACGTACGGGGAAATGGATGCTTATTCGGACCGCCTGGCCGCTGCGCTGGCCGGCATGGGGGTGAGCAAGGGGGACCGGGTGGCCACTATGCTGCCCAACTGCGCCCAGCACGTGATAGCTTTTCACGGCATCATCAAGGCGGGGGCCGTTTCGGTACCCTGCAACGTGATGATGAAGGGCGAGGAACTGACCTATATTCTCAATGATTCTGGTGCGGAAACGGTAATTTGCCTGGACCTGTTTTACCCGCTGCTGCAGTCCATAGCCCAGCGTACCAAGGTTAATAACGTGATTACCGTCCATCTTAAGGACTTTTGCGCTGCCGGGGCCTGGGTGCCGCCGCTGCTGGACCGGGAAAAAATGCAATTCCCCGGTACCGCCGACTTGATGGAAATTATCAGCAAGCCGCAGCCGGACCCGCCGCGGCCGGACCTGGACCCCCGCCGCGACCTGGCCCTGCTGCTTTACACCGCGGGAACCACCGGGTTTCCCAAGGGGGTCATGGAAACCCACTACAACATGGTATACAACTGCCTGAGCCACTCTCACCTTATGGGTCTCAACGGCGAGGACGTTAACCTGCAGATCATGCCCATGTTCCACACCTCGGGTTATTTTCTGGGGCTGCACCCGGTGCTGTACCGCGGCGGCACGGTCGTACTGATGCCCATGTTCGATCCCGGCGAACTGTTGAAGATTATTGACCGCTACAAGGTCAACGTAATGTTTGCACCTCCCACCCTCTACGTGGCCCTGCTGAACCACTCCGATATCTCCAGCTACGACCTGAGTCATTTCAAACTGGCCACGGGCTGCGGCGCCCCTGTACCCACGGCCCTGCAGAGGAAATGGAAGGAGTTGACCGGCGTCGATCTCACCAACGGCTGGGGTATGACCGAGACCAACTGCGGCGGGATCATGTCTCTGCCGCATAAAAAGAACTTGGATTCCATAGGGGTGCCCGTGGCGGGGGAGGTGAAGATCGTAGACCCGGAGGGGAAGACGCTGCCCCGCGGCGAGGTGGGGGAAATATGTTTCCGGGGCCCGCAGGTGGCCAGAGGCTACTGGAACAAACCGGAAGAAACAGCTCTAGCCTTCGACGATGAGGGCTGGCTGCATACCGGGGACGCAGGGTACATGGATGCCGAAGGATTCATATACTTCGTCGACCGCATCAAGGACTTGATCATTTCGTCCGGGTACAACATATCTCCTTTCGAGGTAGAGTCGGTGATCATGAAGCACCCGGCGGTTTCCGAAACGGCGGTCATCGGGGTGCCCGACCCCTACCGCGGGGAAACAGTCAAGGCGTTCATCACTCTCAAGGGGGAATACAGGGGCCGGATCACCGCAGAGGACATAGACCGGTTTTGCAGGGAAAACATGGCCACCTACAAGCGGCCGCGGATTATTGAATTTGTCGACGAGCTGCCCAAGAACGCGGTGGGTAAGGTGCTGAAAAGAAGGTTGAGAGATCTGGAAAGGGAAAGGGCGGCAAAACAAAGTGAATGATCATCCCGCTTGTTATTCTTATCAACCAAAAGGAGGAGGATTAGCATGGACCCCAAACTGAGTAAAAACTTGATCCAGCGGGTGGCAGTGGGGGACATCCTGCGCCGGTCGGCGGGACGCCGGCCCAGCAAGGAGGCCCTGGTGGAATACCGGGGCGGGCAAAGGAGCAGTCTAACCTATTACCAGCTAAACGAGGCCTGCAACCGCTTCGCCAGGGCCGTGCGCGGCCTGGGCCTGCAAAAGGGCGACCGGGTGGCCACCATTTGCCTCAATTCCACCGAGTTTATTATTTCCTTGTACGGCTTGGCCAAGGGCGGGTTTGTCTGGGTGCCGGTCAATCCCGGCTTGGAACCGCGGGAACTGGCCTACGTTTTGAACCATTCCGAGGCCAAGGTGCTGGTTGTCGACGACGCTTTTGTGCCTGTATTCAGCAAATATTTGGACCAGCTCAAAAACATCAAGCATTTCATTTCCCTGCCCGTCACCGGCCAGCAGGTGATGGAACCCTTTGTGGATTTCAACGCTTTCGTGGACGGGGTGGACGGTTCTGAGATAGAAGACGTGATCATCGAGGACAGGGACATCGTGCAAATCATGTACACCAGCGGCACCACCGCCATGCCCAAAGGGGTGCTGATTTCCAACCTGAACGTGTACATGACCGCCCTGCAAAACACCATCGACCTTAGAATTGACCCCGATGCCGTCATTACCGCTATGATGCCCATATTCCACTGCGCCCAGCACACCCTGCTTACCAGCGCATTGCTGGCGTGCTCCCGCACCATAGTAATGCGGGGATTTGATCCCGAGGGCTTGATGCGGGCGATCCAGGCGGAAAAGATCAACTGGCTGTTTGCCCTGCCCATGATGTACAGGAACATGCTGGACCACCCCGCCATTGATAATTATGACCTTTCCAGCCTTAACATATGCCTGTACGCCATGACGCCCATGGATAAGCGCACCCTCGCCGACGCCAAGAAACGGATCAACGCCACGTTTATTCTGGCCACAGGCCAAACTGAGGCTTACCCCGGCACCAATTACTTTAACCCCGACTGGTTTCCGGAAAAGGAGGGTAATATCTGGGGCATGTCTCAACCTAATTATGATACGGCGGTTATGGACGACGAGGGCAAACTTTTGCCGCCGGGCCAGATTGGGGAAATTGTGTGGCGCGGCCCCGGGGTCATGGAGGGTTATTATAAAGATGAAAACGCCACCGAACAGGCCAGGCGGTTCGGCTGGCATCATTCCGGCGACCAGGGTTACATCGACGAAGACGGCATGCTGGTTTTTGTGGACCGCAAGAAAGATATGATTAAGACGGGCGGGGAGAACGTGCCCTCCATCAGGGTGGAAATGGTGGTCCTGGCCCATCCCAAGGTGGAGTCCGCCGCCGTGATAGGCCTGCCCCACCGGCGCTGGGCCGAAGCGGTAACCGCCGTGGTGGTGCCCAAAAAGGACAGCGGCCTTACCGAAGAAGAGTTGATCAACTGGTGCAAGAAGGAACTGGGCGGATTCCAGGTGCCCAAGTCGGTGATATTCGTGGATGAGCTGCCGCGCACCACCACTGGTAAAATTAAGAAGCATGAATTGAGAAAACAATTTGCGGGGCATTACAGCGACAGGGATTAAAGTGCAGCGCACCCGGTTGGGCGTTGGGTTGGGCAGCGACCCGCCGAGTGTTCAGCTTCCCCGGCTCGCTATTTATCTCGGCCGGGGACTTGTATTCGCCCGGGGTTTTCCCTGCCCTTTAAGCGCCGTTTTCCATGTCGGTAAACTTGCAGCCGGTACCCCAAATCATTTTAATGTATACCGGGTTGGATGGGTCCGGTTTAATTTTTTTCGCGGCTGCCGAGTGTGTAATCATTGGTGGTGTTTTCGTCGTTTTTGAAACTGTTTTGCCATATCAGGCTGAGGAGACGGGAATTGGTGAACACCTGGTTGGGATTGGATGCCAGCAGCCACAGCAATTCGAATTCCTTGGGGAGGTTAACTGTTGGAGTGAGCGGAGGTAACGGAGGTGCCCTTTGTAAAACACACTGGATTATTTATCTTTTGCTAAAAGGTTATACTTTTTTACCTTGCGGCTTATAGTTGCCTTGTCTACCTGCAGCAACTGTGCCGCCTTATACAGCGTTCCGGTGCTTTTTAGAGCCAGTTTTATGAGTTGCCGTTCTGCTTCTTCTTTTATTTCTTTAAGGGAGCCGAGCTTATTAACTATAACAGTATCATTATTATTGAAGTTGGATGTAATATTAAGATAATCTTTGATTAAAACTTCCGGGGTTATTAATTTATCGGACTCGGAAATTATATAAATGCGTTCAAGCAAATTTTTTAGCTCCCTGACATTACCCGGCCAATCATGTGAGCAAAACAGGTTAATGACCTCGATGGAACAGTTTCTCCGGGTGCCGTATTTAGCCTCGTAAATTTTTTTAAAATGGATTATCAGGGGCATGATGTCATCCTTGCGTTCCCGCAACGGTGGTATTTTAATGGGCACGATATTTAAGCGGTAATAAAGGTCTTTGCGAAACTTACCCGTCTTCACCAGCTGGAGCAAGTCCTTGTTGGTGGCTGCAATGATGCGCACATTAATTTTTTGAGGCTTATTGCTGCCAATGCGGATCACTTCTTTTTCTTCTAAAACGTGCAGCAGTTTTACTTGCAAAGACAACGGTAGATCTCCGATTTCGTCCAGTAACAGGGTGCCGTTGTGAGCCAGTTCAAACTTTCCTTTTTTACCTTCCTTGCTGGCTCCGGTAAATGCTCCGGGAGAATAGCCAAATAGCTCGGACTCCAGTAAAGTTTCGGGAATGGCACCGCAATTTACCTTGATGAAAGGACCGTTATGCACCGGGCTTTGTTTGTGTATCAGTTTAGCGATTACTTCCTTGCCTACGCCGGATTCGCCCAGTACCAGTACTGTACAGTCAGTTTCGGCCACTTTTTGGGCCAGGTTAAGAACTTGCTTCATTTTATCTGACCTGGCAATAATGTTGTCAATTAGTTGTTTATGAGAGTTTGTTTCACCGGGGTGCACTGCGGACGCGTAATAATTTGACATAACTGCTCCCCCTCTCAATCTTATTTTCCAGCATCTTAATCTTTAACTTTGTATATATCTTAGTATAAATCTTAATCAATTAAAGGCGGCAATTGCAAGCGTGATTTTAACAATTTTTTTAATAATTGCAATCTTGCAACTGATCGGGTAGAAAGGTTGCAAAAATGCAATATCTGCGGTAGTAGGAACTACTCCGGGAGGGGGTGGACCTTTAGAAATATTCTGGCGTGGGGTTTGGTGTGAGCGCACGTTAACTGAAAAGATATTAGTGATCACTCTGGCAGGCTGAGGCTGGTATATTTTTTGCTGTCTCAAAAGGAGGTAATTATTAAGCACGGTTTTAGGTAGTTACTTACTGCCATCCCGCTGGGAAAGGAGGTAGTCCGTACATTCTTTGACCGGGTGAAATATAGGTATGCACATTTTATTTGAAATTAGGAGGTACGGTAAATGAGATTAAATGACAAGGTAGCCGTTGTTACAGGCGCGGGGAGGGGAATTGGTCGGGCCATTGCTTTAAAGCTGGCTCGCGAAGGAGCAAAGGTTTGTGTTGCCGACTTGGACCAGGTTTCCGCGGGAAAGGTTGCTAAGGAAATCCTTGATATGGGCAGGGAAGCTTTGGCGGTAAGGGTTGATGTTACTGACTACTCCGATGTGGAAGAGATGGTTAACAAGGCTTTAGATGTTTTTGGCATGATAGATATCCTTGTAAATAACGCCGGGTGGGACAAGGCGGAGCCTTTCTTGGAAAGCACCCAAGAAACGTGGGACAAAGTTATAGCTATTAATTTCCGGGGCCCCATAAATTGTACCAGAGCGGTGCTGCCCCACATGGTACAACGGAAGTATGGTAAGATACTTAGCATTGCTTCTGATGCCGGCCGCGTGGGTTCCAGCGGCGAAGCGGTATATTCCGGAGCAAAGGGCGGCGTAATTGCTTTTTCTAAGACCATTGCCAGGGAAATGTCCCGGTTCGGGATCAACGTTAACTGTGTATGCCCTGGCCCAACGGAAACGCCACTGTTTGATGAAATTGCCAGCGGAAATCCCAAGCTGGCAGAGGGTTTAAAAAGAGCCATTCCCTTGAGGCGGTTGGGTAAACCCGGAGACATTGCCAACGCAGTGGCCTTTTTGGTTTCGGACGAGGCGGAGTATATCACCGGGCAGACTTTAAGCGTTAGCGGCGGTTTAACTATGATTTAGCTGGCATCAAAATGGCGTGTTAATTATACCGTGACCCAATTTTGCAAGGAGGGTTAAAATGGAATTTCAAGACATTATATACGAAAAATATAATGGCCGGGCTAAGGTAACCATAAACCGGCCCAATAAACTCAACGCTTTTACTAATCTTACCCTGCAGGAAATGATCAGGGCCTTGGTGGATGCCTGGACGGACAAGGAGGTGGGCGTCATTATCATCACCGGTGCCGGTGACAGGGCGTTTAGCGTGGGCGGCGACCAGTCCATCAGAACAAAGGAAGGTTACGTGGACACATCAGAGGGATATGCGGGCCTAGGCAACTTGCCGCTGGCCAACAACCATGCCCTGTTGCTGCAGCTCATCAGGACGATCCCCAAACCGGTAATAGCCATGGTCAACGGTTATGCCATTGGCGGCGGGCACGTGATACACGTGGTATGCGACTTGACCATCGCTTCCAGTACGGCTAGATTCGGGCAGGTCGGTCCGCGGGTAGGCAGTTTCGACGCCGGCTACGGCACCGCTTACCTGGCCCGGGTAGTGGGGGAAAAGAAGGCCCGGGAGATATGGTACCTGTGCCGCCAGTATTCCGCGGAAGAAGCCTTACAGATGGGTCTGGTTAACCAGGTGGTACCTCCCGAGAAGCTGGCGGAAGAGGTGGAAAATGTTTGCGATACTTTATTGTCGCACAGCCCCACGGCGCTGGCAGCGCTGAAAACTTCTTTTAACGCCGATAGTGAGTCCATTTGGGGCATACATTCCATGGCCGGCATTGCCCTGAACCTTTACTACGGTACCGATGAAGCCATGGAAGGCAGGAACGCTTTCATGGAAAAAAGGAAGCCCGATTTTGGCAAGTTTAGAAAGTAGTATCCTGAAACGCTCGCCGCGGGGTAAGACATGTTTAACAATTGTTGGCCGGTTTATTTGCAAGAAACTTGTCCGTAATTGGTGTACAAATTGCGGGAAGGGGGGATGGGAATATGCAGTTATTAGGTGAAATGCTAGATAGTACAGTTAAAACGTTTTCCCATAGAACGGCAATTATTTACGAAAATCAGGAAATAAGTTACATGGATTTCAGTTTCATGGTGGATAGCATTGCTGCGGGACTGCAGGGGTTGGGAATAAAACCCGGTGAACCGGTCATGATTTTTATGCCCAACTGCCCCGAATTCCTGGCCTGTTATTTTGCCTTGGTAAAGATAGGAGCTATTGTCGTTCCCTTGAACGTCATGTATAAGGCTCACGAAGTGTCTTATATAGCCAGCGACACGGGGGCTGATACCATAATAACGGTAAGCGGATTATTGGATACCGTTATTGATATACGTACCGGGTGCCCTAATTTAAAAAATATTATTTCCACCGGGGATCGGTTGCCCCAGGGAATTATATCCCTGGACCAAATGATGGATGTATCGGTCATGAATTATGTCATAAAACAAGAAGCCGATTACGATGATGTTGTCTGCATCATTTATACTTCAGGGACTACCGGCAGGCCGAAAGGAGCTACGCAAACGCACCGCAGCGTGTTAACCAATGTTTGGGGCCTGTGGCCGGTAAACAAATTTAACGAAAATGATCGCCTGATATGCGCTTTGCCTATGTACAATAACTTCGGCCTCAACGTTGTAGCCATGTCGGCGATTAACTGCGGGGCAGGCCTTATATTAATCGAGCGGTTTGATGCCGAAAAAGTTTTGACGGCCATAGACCGGCACAAAGGTTCGTGCTTTTTCGGCACCCCGACTATGTACGTTTATTTGCTGGAAAAGTACGATGCGCAGAAGTACGATGTCAGTTCCTTACGCGTGGTCAACAGCGGGGGGGCACATTGCCCCGAAGAAGTGGCCAGGGAGTTCGAAGAAAAATTCGGGGCGGTTTTCCTTAACGGTTACGGGCAGACAGAAGCCTGCGGATTTACCACCCTTAACCCTTACGACGGCGTAAAGAAAAAAAACTCGGTGGGCGTACCCATTGCCGGTACGTGGCTTAAGATCGTGGATGATGAAGACCGGGAGCTTCCACCCGGCCAAGTGGGGGAGGTACTGGAAAAAGGTAAAGTGTTTTCGGTACATGGATATTGGCGTCGTGATGATGTAAACAAAGAAGTGTTTAAAGATGGGTGGTTCCGCAGCGGTGACTTGGGTTACCTGGATGAAGACGGTTATCTATATATTGTGGACCGCAAGCAGGACTTGATCATTACCGGAGGGCAGAATATTTACCCCGTTGAGGTGGAGGAAGTGCTTTACACAAACCCCAAGGTCAGCCTCGCGGCGGTGATTGGTGTTCCCGATGAGCGAAAGGGCGAGTTGGCCAAGGCGTATATTGTACTTAAAGAAGGTGAGAAGGCTACCGAGGAAGAGATAATTAATTATGTGAGGGAGCGGATTGCTAAGTACAAGGCGCCCAGGATGGTGGAGTTTGTACAGGAGCTTCCCCAAGGGCCAACCGGCAAAATTTTAAAAAGATTGCTGCGGGAACGGGAAATGAGAAAGTAACCGGCTACCAGCTCAATGGGCGGCAAAGAGGGGCGTGCACGATAACACGATAAATTGTGACAAACCTTGGATATCGTTAATTGGTTGGTTTAAAAAATTCAGAAAAGAAAGGAGTGCTTAAAATGAAAAAATTTAAATGGAGACTTGGAAGAACTGTTTTTAGCGTCCTGATTATATTGTCACTGGCCCTACTACTATTTGGCTGCGGGCAACAAGCCGCGACAGAAGAAGACCAAGGTGAACAATCCGCCAACCAGCCAGCCAAAGTGTATAAACTAAAATGCAATGTTGTACTGGGGCCTGGAACCGGAATCTGGAAGTCGGGTGAGGAATGGGCCAAGAGAGTTAAAGAAGCGAGCGGTGGACAGCTGGATATTACCCTTTATCCGCCGGGAGCGCTGATTGGTGCGACGGATGCGCTGGAAGCGCTAAGCAAGGGAGTTATAGACCTAAACTATTCCACCAGTGAATACTGGGCCGGTAAAGATACCGCGTTTTCTTTTGTGACTTACTTGCCGGGCGGCTTTGAAAAACCCATACAGCATGACTTTTGGCTTTATCGGCGGGGTGGTATCGATTTAGTTAGAGAGCTTTACGCTAAATATAACGCTTACCTTCTTGCTTTACCATATTATCCGGCGGAATACCTGATGACTCGCGAGCCTGTCAAATCCATTAACGACATTAAGGGCAAAAAGCTTGTATTCTCCGGTGCCATGCCGCATGCGCTGTTTACTAAGCTAGGTGCATCTACCATTTTTATGCCCACTTCCGAGCGTGTGACGTCGCTGGAAAGGGGTGTCATTGACGGTGGCGACCTCGGCATCCCCAGCACCACCGTTGCCATTGGGGCAGACCGCGTGGCAAAATATATGCTTAGGCCTTCGCTGCACCAGCCGTCGTCCGCGCTGGAACTTATAATCAATAAACAGGTTTGGGATTCTTTACCGAAAAATTTACAAAATATTTTGGAACTGGAGTCTTATGAACTGGCTTGGCGCTGTTACCGGGAATCGCTGGACCTGGATTTGAAAGCTCTGTCCGAAATGAGGGCGGGAGGCCTGCAGGAATTTACGCTGCCGGAATCTGAAGTTAAGCAAGTAAGAAAACTTGCCATGGAGTGCTGGGAAGAGGAAGCAGCCAAAACCGAGCTGGGCAAAAAGATACTGGATAGCCAAGTGGCCGTAATGAAAGAACTGGGATTGCTTGAGTAGGTACTCGGCATACGCCAAGCCGGGTGGGGGAATGCGGTTTATAATTGCGCTCCCCCGCCCGCAAATTATTTTAAGTATGCATAACGGAAAGATGCAAACCACTTGGGGAAGGAACGATAGCATGTTACGATTTGTGGAATTTATAGACAAAACCAGTGATTTGATTGGTAAAGCGGCTAGTTATTTATTGCTAATAACTGTAGCCGCTTGTATGATTGAAGTGGTGCTCAGATATATATTTAACTCTCCTACCAAGTGGTCTTACGAAGTTGAGGCCTTTTCTTGCGGCATCATTTATTTGCTGGTGGGAGCTCACGTATTGCTGCACCGCGGTCATGTCAGCGTGGATATACTTTATCAGAGATTAAGTGAAAGAAAAAAAATATTAATTAACATCGTGGTAGTTTTTCCGCTCATAATTATCATGGCAGCCGGGCTGACATACATCGGCTTTGATTATTTCTGGACGTCACTGGCCATTCGGGAAACCAGCTATTCTTCGTGGTCGCCGCCTATCTGGCCCATTAAGCTCATGATTCCGGTCGGCGGGGTGCTTATGATGCTGCAGGCTGTAGCCAACTTGTTGCGCGACCTGCATAAACTACGTGGTGGTGATAAAAGTTGAGCCCGGCAGTACTTAACCTGGCCATGTTTGGTTCGTTGATTGCCTTATTGTTGAGCGGCGCCCCGTTGTTTGCCGTAATCGGGGCTCTGGGCATATTGTTTGGTCTGTTGGTTGGGGGACCACAAATACTGCCCATGTTTGCCATGCGCGTTTATGAATTGATGGTCAGTTACTCCTTGGTAGCCGTGCCTTTATTTATTCTCATGGCCAACCTGCTGCAACGTAGTGGTATAATTGAAGAGCTGTTTACAGCAGTGTTCCAGTGGTCCGGCAGGGTTAGGGGGTCCATCGCTATAGCCACTATTATCAGTGGGGTAATTATGGCCGCCATGATTGGCGTGGTGGGAGCTTCGGTCATAACACTGGGGTTGCTTGCCTTGCCCGATATGTTTCGGCGTCATTATAATAAACACCTGGCTGTCGGTACGGTTTGCGCGGCAGGCGCACTGGGTATCCTGATCCCTCCCAGCATTATGCCCATTTTTTATTCTTCGGTTACGCAAACCTCAATCATTGAACTTTTTGCTGGAAGTATAATCCCGGGGTTACTGCTGGGTTTGCTCTTCTGCGGGTATATTTTTCTTAGTGTTATACGCAGGCCCGATTACGCTCCCGCCATTACCGAGGAAGAGCGCATCATTGGGTGGCGGGAAAAGCTGGCCCTGGGTAAAAACCTGGTGGCGCCGGTTATAATTATCGCCTGTGTCTTGGGGGCAATATTGGCAGGCATTGCTTCTCCCACTGAGGCGTCGGGGGTGGGGGTGTTTGCCGTACTGGTACTACTTGCCCTGCGCAAGAAATTGAATTTCCAGGTGCTTCGCGAGTCCTTGTTTTCCACTATTAACGCCACCGGTATGGCTCTATGGATAGCTTTTGCTTCTACTTGTTTTGTCGGTGCTTACGCCATGGGCGGCGGACAGGATTTTGCAAGTTCGCTAATAATGAACATGCCCGGCGGGCGCTGGGGGGTTTTAATTTTTACGCAGATTGTGTATATCATATTGGGCATGTTTGTCGATTGGATAGGTATTTGCTTATTAATTGTGCCTATTTTTACACCTATTTTGATTAACTTAGGGTTTGACCCCGTTTGGGTGGGCATTATTTTTATGCTGAACATGCAGATCAGTTTTTTGAGCCCACCATTCGGCTACGCGCTATTCTTTGTCAAGGGAATTACGCCTCAACACGTTAGTATGGGTGATATTTGGCGCAGCGTGGTGCCTTTCTTATGCTGCCAAGTTGCCGGCTTGGTTTTGTGTATACTGTTTCCCCAGTTGGTTTTGTGGCTGCCCAATCAACTAAAATAGGCGGGCAGGTATTGGTTTCCGACCGGTTTGCGTCGGCTTTAACGCGCTTTTGTCAGCAGCAAACTCTTTGGCGTGAAAATGGTGCGCCGGAAATAACCTCCGGCTACACAGTATTGGTCCGCCGGGCCCGGAGGGCCGGCGGCGTTAACTGCCGGCTGCGCGGCGGGGGCGGTTACCCCGCCGCGGCTTGCAGCAGCAGTTCGGCGACGTCCATAACGCGCAGCTTATCTTCCAACCCTTCCGCGCGCACGGCGTCCGCAAACATCTTGGCGCAGTTGGGGCAGGCTACGGCCAGAACTTCGGCGCCGGTTTCGGCTGCTTCCCGCACGCGCAGTGCGGCGGGGCTGTTGGCGCCGCCGCCCAAAAGGTCGGTGAAAAAGTTGCCTCCCCCGCCCCCGCAGCAAAAGGCGTCCTGCCTGTTCCTGCCCATTTCCACCAGTTCCAGCCCCGGTACGGCCCGCAGGATCTTCCGCGGCGTTTCGTATTCGCCGTTGTAACGTCCTAGGTAACAGGGGTCGTGGTA
>ENA-OSAF01000452-OSAF01000452.1-marine-sediment-metagenome-genome-assembly--contig:-NODE-452-length-12636-cov-21.721167_pt1 | contig 12636 bp, 14 predicted proteins | sample MGYA00237872_ERZ529318 | MGnify/ENA primary metagenome ERZ529318 (study PRJEB26369, sample SAMN03142813) | marine sediment metagenome | biome: marine; feature: borehole; material: sediment... | reverse complement strand
TATTTCCCTCGCCGCGCTGGCCGGGGAATCGGAACCGTGCACCACGTTGCGGCCGATGTCCATGCCATAGGTACCGCGAATGGTCCCCGGGTCCGCCTGCAAGGGGTCGGTGGCGCCCATCATTGCCCGCACGGTATTTACCGCGTCTTTACCTTCCAGCACCATGGCCACCACCGGGCCGGAGGTAATGTAATCTACCAGCGGCGCAAAAAACGGTTTCCCCTTGTGTTCGCCGTAGTGGCGTTCAGCCAGTTCCCTGTCAATATGCATCATCTTCAGGGCCACGATTTTGAGGCCTTTTTTTTCAAAACGGGTGATAATTTCCCCTACCAGGTTTCTCTGCACGCCGTCCGGCTTAACCATAACGTATGTGCGTTCCAATTTCCCGCCCTCCTTACGCTTTGTTGGCTTCGACGCCCGCCTCCCGCATAATGGCGCCGAACTCGTTTGCTTCTAGTGTTTCCTTTTCCATCAACTTGCGGGCAATAAGATGCAGGATCTCGATGTGCTTGTTCAACAAGTCCCTGGCGCGGTTGTAATTTTTCTCGATGATGTTCTTTACTTCCCGGTCGATGGCGGCGGCTACTTCTTCTCCGTAGTTCCTGTCCCGCGCTATATCCCGGCCCAGGAACACCGTTTCTTGCTTGTGGCCCAGCGTCATGGGACCCAGCTCGTCGCTCATGCCATATTCCATGACCATTTTGCGCACCAGCTCGGTGGAACGCTCCAGGTCATTTTGGGCCCCGGTGCTGATCTCCTTTAGCACCAGCGCTTCGGCCACCCGGCCGCCCAGCAGCATAGTTACCTGGTCCATTAGCTGGGACTTGGTCATAAAACGGCGGTCCTCCTTGGGTAGCAATAGCGTATAACCACCGGCCCGGCCGCGGGGGATGATAGACACCTTATGCACCGGGTCGGTATGCGGCAATAAGTAGCCTACCACCGCGTGCCCCGCCTCGTGATAAGATACCAATCTCTTTTCTTCCTCGCTGATAACCCGCGATTTTTTCTCGGGCCCGGCAATGACCCGTTCTATGGAATCTTCCAGCTCTGCCTGGCCGATTTCCTTTTTATTACGCCTGGCCGCCAGCAGTGCGGCCTCGTTCATCAGGTTGGCCAGGTCGGCGCCGGTAAAACCGGGAGTGCGCCTGGCCAGCACGTCGATGTCCACGTCGGCGGCCAGCGGCTTACCGCGGGCGTGCACCTTCAATATATCCTTGCGGCCGTTGACGTCGGGAATATCCACCACCACCTCGCGGTCAAAGCGACCCGGCCGCAGCAGGGCAGGGTCCAGTATGTCCGGGCGGTAGGTGGCGGCGATTATGATGATACCCTCATTGGCTTCGAAACCGTCCATTTCCACCAGTAGCTGGTTCAAAGTCTGCTCGCGCTCATCGTGGCCGCCGCCCAAACCGGCGCCCCGCTGGCGCCCCACGGCGTCAATTTCATCGACAAAAACTATGCAGGGCGCGTTTTTCTTGGCCTGGTCGAACAGGTCGCGCACCCGGGAGGCGCCGACGCCTACAAACATTTCCACGAAGTCCGAACCGCTGATGCTGAAAAAAGGTACCCCAGCCTCACCGGCCACGGCGCGGGCCAGCAGGGTCTTACCGGTGCCGGGCGGGCCGAACAGCAGCACGCCCTTGGGGATGCGCGCCCCCAGCTCATTGAACTTTTTCGGGTTCTTTAAAAATTCTACGATTTCCTGCAGTTCCTCTTTAACCTCGTCCGCCCCCGCCACGTCATTAAAGGTGACTTTTTTCTTGTCGTCGGTGTGCAACCTAGCTCGGCTCTTACCGAAGGACATCACCCGGTTGCCGCCGCCCTGGGTCTGCTGCATGAGGAAGAAGAACAGCAAGACAAATATTAATATGGGCAACAGGGTAGTCAACAGCCCGGTCCACCAGCCCGGCTCGGGGGGCGGTACGACGGTATAGCTAATTTGTTTTTCCAGCAAGATGTCTTCCAGTTTTTCTGTGCCGGGTACGGTACCGCGCACCTGGAACTGCGTGCCGTTGAGCTTCTCACCCTTAATCAGCGTGGTGCCGTCGTCGGGTTGGATGGTTACCTGCTTGATCTGTCCCTGGTTCAGTGCCTGGTAAAATTGATCGTAGCGCCATTCTTCCACCGCGGGGTTTTCCGGAGAAGTGTATTTAATCAGGGCAATGGTAACAAGTACAATCAGCAAATATATACTAAGGTTTTTCATGACCTTGTTCAAACAAAGCCACTCCTCTCAATGCCCGGGTAAATCAGCCCATGAAAAGCATTTTAACAAAAAAGAACCACTCTTTCAACTAAAAAATTTATGCCTGTTCTCATATAGCTTGTCACAAAAATTACCCCTGTAATCGTCGATGTATAACCGCAGGCAGGTCGTTGTCTTATCGGTAACCTTCCATTTATCACCCGGACGTAAACCCGCCACCCATATTATCTCGTTTCCGGAAACCACCAGTGGAATGCGATCCCGCATGTTGCGGGGAATTTTATGATCAATGAAAAACTTTTTTAACTTTACCGTCCCGTCCAGTCCCAGCGGCTGAAAACGATCTCCTGCCAACCGCCGCCTTACCACCAGGGGCATGGTTAGGCGATCATAATCCAGCAGGGCTTCTTTTTGGTTCAGCAGGGCGGGGTCGCCCGCCTCTCCGGCAGGTAGTATTTGCGCTTCGATGGAAACCCCCAATTCGGGGACGGCGGTAACGCCGGGTACCTTCAAGCGGTACTGGTAAAAAGGAACTTCCTCATTTTCCCCTCCCAGGACAAATTCTACCAGGCCGTAGTGCTTTTTGCATACTATATTTTTCGGCAGCGCAATTTCCCGGTAACCTCCCCCTCCCCTTATTATTTCCATAATTTGATCTATATGCCGGAAATGCAGGCCATCCTTACTGCCGCTGATTTCCATCCAGGCCAACCGCACCACCCGGCGCACCAGGGCGGGCGGCAGGGAAAGCAACCGCTCTCTGTCCAGGCCCACACGCCCGCCGCTCGTGCCCGTCTTGAACCGGTAATAATGCTCCCGGGCCTGCTCCTCCAGGTAACGGTCCTCCTCCCGGCTAATTTCGCCCAGGCGGTTGATGGTGTCAACCAAGCTTGGGTTGTAATGTTTTTCCAACAGCGGTATCAATTCCAGCCTTACCCGGTTGCGCAGGTACTTTAGCTGTAGATTGCTGGAATCTTGCCTGGTGGGCAGGTTATGGTACCGGCAATAGGCCTCGATACTGTGACGCCTAACACCCAGCAGGGGGCGAATAAAAAAACCGTCCCGCACGGGAAGCATGCCCCTAAGCCCCCCGGGGCCGGTTCCCCTGATGAAGTGCAGCAAAATTGTTTCGGCTTGGTCGTCGGCATGGTGCCCTAGCGCCACCCGCGCCGCGCCCGTTTGCACAGCCACCTCGCTGAGAAAACCGTACCGGATCTCCCGGGCCGCTACCTGAATGGATACTCCTTTTTCTTTGCCGTAAACAGCTACGTCGCGCGATTCCACGTGCGCTTCTAATCTAAGGCTTTCTGCCAGTTCACGCACAAAACGGGCGTCGGCTTCCGCCTCGGCGCCGCGCAACCGGTGGTTTAAATGGGCCACCACCAGCCGTATACCCAAATCGTCCCTCAACCGGTTAAGTATGTGCAACAAAGCTACGGAATCAGGCCCGCCGGAAACACCAACCACGACGGTTTCACCGGCATTGACCATGGCATGCCTTTTTATCTGCTCGGCCACGTGCTGGACCAGAGGCATAAAGCTCACCCGCAATATTCTTGTTTTTATAATTTCAACATAAGCGAAAAATTTTCCTTCTATAATTGCATAGTAAATAGAAAAATGGCCCGCGGCCATTTATTATGTATGTAATAGGGATAAGATTAAACGGGATTAACCTGGTCCGGTGGCGGGGGTTTTTCCACGCGCGCAACCAGCACCGTCATATCGTCGTGCCTCCCCCCGCTGCCGCTCATCGCCAGGCGCAGTATCAGGTCGGCTACCTCTTGGGGGGGCAGGTCAACTATTTCTTCCAGCACCGCCGTTACCCATTGCTCCCTTTCTCCATCGCCGCGGTAGGCGTCTAGCACCCCGTCGGTGACCATCACCAGCATATCCCCGGTGGCGAATTCCCTTTCGGCGGAAAATATGCTTATTTCGTCCACAATCCCCGCCGGCAGCGAGCGGGCCCGAATTACGTCCACCCTGTTGCGTCGCACGTGAAAGCTTGGCGACGCCCCGATTTTCACTACTTTCGCTTTGCCTGCGTACAGGTCTGCCAGGCAGACGTCTACCGTGACAAAATGGTCTGCCGGCAAGCGCTGCATTAGCACCGAGTTGACGGTGCGTATGGCCAGCTCCAGCCCATACCCGGTTTTCAACAGCTGCTGCAGCAGCGCCAGGGCGGCGCCGCTCTCCACCGCCGCCGCCGGGCCCGCGCCCATACCATCGCTGAGCATAACGGCCAGCAGCCCGCCGTTTAATGGTAAAATGGTGTACTTATCGCCGCAAACCGGATGCCCGCTGCCGGCCGCGCTTGCCGCGCCCAGTTGCAGAGTATAGCGCAAGTCGGGATAAAGCCGGATGCGGCAAAAATCCTCACTGCCGCCCGGCGGGCAATTCCTGCCGGCCTGTACCAGGTTCATGCCGGTCAAACGGTTTACGAGGGGTACCACGTTATAGCGGCACACCTGGCCGCCACCGCAGGCCGGCATGATTATTTCCACCTCGCAGCCCCCGGAGGCGGGATAAAGCGCCAGCTCAGCCACGGGCGTGCCGGCCTGCTTGAGTTCTTGCTTCAATTGATCCGCCCGCTGCCGCCAGGGCCTGCTTTCCGCCTCCATCGCCCGGGCCAGGTTTTCTACCACCCCGCGCATGCCGCGCATGTGCTCGGAAACCAGGTTCCTGTTTTCCTGCATGCTCTTCTCCCAGTAGCGTTTCATCTGCCGCATGCGATATAGGCAGTTGATGCCCACCAGCAGCTCACCCGTGCGGGAACACCGCTGGCGCAGGACCTCGGCCAGGTCGGCCTCACCTGCCTTACCGTTGTTTTCCGCCGCCGCAAAACAATCCTCCAGGGCACGGCGGATACTTTGCAGTTCCCTATCCCAGCAAACCCTGTACAGCGCGCACCCGGTGCAGGTCATGTTGCGCAACTGGTTAACGCATTCGCGCCGCTCCTCTTCCTCCCCGGTCTCCGCTGGGGCGGCACCGATCCGGCCGTAAATGCGGGAAATATCTTCGAAAACAACCCCCCAGCGGCTCACCCGCTCAAACACGCTATTTTCGCCTTGCCCCGGTACCATCCAGGGGTTTAGCGAGGGCAGGTATTGGCGCAACGCAGTGAACAGCGCCGCCGGCACCACCAGGAAAACCAGAGCTGCCACCGCGGATTCGCCCATAACCCCCGCTATGTCGCGGTTACTCCCCAGGTAAACGGTAAGTAAAGTATTACCCAGCATGAAACCGGTAACCACACCCAGCCGGCCGAGGCCGCGGCACAGCCCGCCCAGGAAGCCGGCAAAGGCAAAAGCCCCCGGCGCTGCCGGCGAGACGGTGAAAACCAAGCCCGGCAGCACGCCCATGACCGCCCCGGCCGCCGCCCCCAAGCCAGCCCCCCCGGCGTGTCCCGCGGCCATCACCACCAGCCCGGCCAGGGCGCCTCCCGGGCTGACGCCCGCCCACTGCACCTGCCCGGCACCGGCCACCACACTGGCCAGCAGCAACACCAGGCAGAAGATTTTTTCCCCGGGGAGGTACCCCCGGCGGGCCACCTGCTGCAGCCCGCCGAAAGCATCATAATAAGCCAGCGCCAGCAAGGCGGCGAAAATAGCCTCGAACAAAACGCGTACGTAGGCGTAGGTTGTCGGCCCGGTGACCGCCACGTAGCCGGTTCCGATCACCACCAGCACCGCAAAGACCGTCCCGCTCAGCAAAAAGCGAAAACGGGCCGCCCGGCGCGGCAAAGCCAGAGCGGCCGCTCCCACCGCCGCCAGCGATGCCGCGTGCACCGCCAGGTCCCAACCCGCGCTTACCGTAAAAAGCCCCAGAACCGCGCCCGGCAATGCGGCCAAAGATGATTTGCGATAAAAGGCCAAGCCGGCCGCCACAAAAGCTGCACCGAAAGGTAAAAGCTCCCCCAAAAGCACCGCCCTGCCCAACAATAACCCGCATGCCAGCAGGGTAAATTGCCCGGCCGCGTACTTCAACCGGGCTTCCGGCACATCTTTTAACCGGCGGCCGTTCACCCGCCCGGTGGAAAAAATGCCGCTTGATCCCTTGCCGCGCCCGTGCGGGTAAACTTCGCCCCTTTCAAACAAAAAATCCACCCCTTGTGCCTATAATATACTCCCATTATAGTACAAACGGGTGGAAAAGTATAACTAATTTGGCATTTGATTCCATAAAAATTTACGACATTTTTTTCGCCTCCATGACCAAGCCGTATAATATGTCGGCCTCGCTGACCAGCACGTGACCGGTGCCCAAGCCGTGGAGAATTCTGCTCAGTATCCTGGTCCCGGCCGGGATGATGTCGGCGCGTTCTGGCTGCAGCCCCGGCAGTTCCTTTCTGGCGGCCAGGGGCATATTCTGCAGCATGTAGTATAGTTCGTCAACCCTTTGCCTGGACAGCCGGTAGCCGTGCACTTTTTCCGGGTCATACCGGCGCAGGCCTTGGGCCACGGCCGCCAGCGTGGTCACCGTGCCCCCGACGCCGACCACTTCCCCGGGCAAAATATCCCGCCGGATGGACTGTAAGGCCGGTTCCAGCGCGGATTTGATCTGGCCCCGGCCGTAGCCGTTTTCGGTCATGCGCACCGCTCCCGCATTAACGCTGAAAAAGCGGGCCCGTCCACCCGGGCACCAAATAAACTCCGTGCTGCCGCCCCCAATATCCACCACCACGGTGTTCTGCACGTAATCGCCCAACGCTCCGGTAACGCCCAGATAGCTGAGGCGCGCTTCCTCGATACCGGACAGCACCTGCAGCTCCAAGCCCGTGGCTGCCCGCACGGCCGACGCAAAATCGTCCCGGTTGGCGGCGTCGCGCACCGCGCTGGTGGCCGCTATTACGATTTTCGCAGCCCCGGCCCGTTCCGCCCGGTCAACAAATTGCTTAATTACCCGCAGGGTGCTTTCCATGGCGGGTGCCAGCAGGCGGCCCCCGCCCATACCGCGACCCAAACGGGTGGTTTGCAGGTCCCTCGCCACCGGGACCACGTTGCCTGAAGCAGTGATATCGGCTACCAGCAAACGGGTGGAATTGCTGCCCACGTCAACGGCGGCAATCCTCACGGCCACCCCCCCCCAAATGGAAAAAGCACCTCAAAAGTTGAGAGTGCTTGCCGGCTTTTCCCCGTATTCCCTTAACCCCGTTTTCCGGCGCCGCGGCCGCCCCGCTTGCCCTCGGTGTAGCGGCGCAGGCTCTGCAGCCGCTCGTCGCTGTCCTTTAAAAAGCGGGACAGCTTTTCTTCAAAGGAAATTTCCGATTTGCGCCGCTGGGAAGGTTGCATGGCCTGCTTGATGGACAAGCCGATTTTTCCCTTGGCATCTACAGAAATAACTTTAACCCTGACCTTGTCGTTTTGTTTTAGGAAATCATTAATGTCTTTAACGTATTCTTCGGCAATTTCGGAGATATGCACTAACCCGGTTTCTCCGCTGGGCAGCTGGACAAAAGCACCGAAATGAGTAATGCCTGTAACCCTGCCCTCCAGAATTTTCCCTGTTTCCACTGGCATGCTAAAAAAAATCCTCCCGCCAGAGACCTTGATTAATTATATCAAAGACACACCCCATGTCAAGCGGCAAGCGGCGTTCTTTAATCACCAATTTCAGCCGCACCGGGCCGTGCAGGTGCAATAGGAACAATCCTGGCTTCGCCGTCTTTGACCAGCCCCAGCTTTTCCCTGGCCACTTGCTCGATGTAAGCGTCCGACTGCAGTTTTTCCAACTGCTTTTGCAGCCTGGCGTTTTTCTCCCGCAGTTCCTTTACTTCGGCCTGTATAGCCTGCAAGTCCCGCTGCATGGCGTACAGCTGGTCCAAACGGGTGCCCAGGGAAAAAGAAACGTACAGCAGCAGCAGCACAATGATAATCAAGGGCAGCTTGCTGCGCGAAAAACGAAAACGCCGCACGGTCCTCGTTTTTTCCGGCTGCTGGTAATAAACTATATTACGGCTCCGTTTGGTTGCGCTTGACATCATTGTCTTCACTCCTCCTCTTCGTCAGGCCCAAACAGCCCCAAATTGTGCCCGGGTATAACGATAACCACTTCATAGCCCTTGGCCCGAGCCCGGCTGTAAAGGGTAGCCACGGTGCTGGTGCTGAGCCCCAGTTGCCGGGCTACCCGCTCATTGGCGTATCCCATTTCCTTCAGGGTGACCACCTGGCGTTCCCGGAAACTTAATTTTTCGACCCCCCTGATTTCTATTTGCACAACGCCTCACCCCGCGGCCGGGCCTCCTTGCACTGCTAACTGACATGTTGATTACATATTAACTACATATTGCTGACAATTGTTCTACACCGGCCAACCATTTCCTTCTTATGCGGGAATCATTTTTTGCGAAAAAAAGAGGCCGGTCTGCGTTTTAACCGGCTTCCTTTGCTTCTTCCACCAGGGCAAGGTACTCCTGCCCCAGCTTGGTCAAGCTGCAAATTTTGCTTTTGCCCTCCGTGGAAACGTCCACCAGGCCCAGGGCGTACAGCTGCATGATGACATGATCCAGCACCGCCCTTTTTACCCGGGAAAGCAGTGAAAGATCTTCCTTGTTCATACTGCCCTCATTCACCAGTGCTTCCAGCACCCGGTTGGCTTCCTGGGGCAGCCGCTCCCCCGCTTTGACCAAGTATTCTGCCAGTGGTGTAGTGCTAATCATCCTCGCATCCCTCCTTAATCTATATTGTTACCCTTTATTGATAATTAATAAGCCACTAAGTAAATTTTTTGCGCGTTTAGCTAAGGAATTTATGGAAATAATATTACTAGTTGGTATGCGAAGCAGGTGATGGTATGAGTAGAAAAATTTACCTCGTCCTGGTTTTAACTCTGCTGTTGTGCGCAGCCGCGTTTCTGGTACTGGGCCCGCCCGGCGCGCCCCCGCCAAATTTGCTCCGGCTGCACGTGATCGCCAACAGCAACTTGTTTTATGACCAGGAATTAAAATACAGAGTCAAGGAAAGTATCGTCAGGGAAACGGCCCAGGCATTTGCCGGGGCGGCCAGCGCCGGGCAAGCCAGAGAAATTGCCGACGCCAACCTGGAAAAGATCGCCCGCATCGCCCGGCGGGAAATAAAAAACAGCGGTTTCGATTACCCGGTGCAGGTGACGCGGGGCTATTATTATTTTCCCACCAAAACCTATAACCTGCGCGGGCCAAACGGGGAGTCAGCGCTTACTCTTCCCGCCGGCCGGTACGAAGCGGTACGGGTGGTTATCGGGTCCGGCCGGGGCGCCAATTGGTGGTGCGTATTGTACCCGCCCCTTTGTTTCGTAGACGGAGGACATATACTGCCCCCAGCCGCTCCTCCCACGGCGCCGGCGGTGCATGAAGCAGAAAAAGCGGCCGCCTGTGCCGGCAGCGAGCGACCGCATATTGCCTACCGCCTGCGGATTGCGGAACTCTGGCGATCCATCTGGCGTTCGGAAAAGTAGCTGCCGGTTCTTGCCTCGGCAATTCAAAAACCGCCCTGTGCGGGCGGTTTTTACTTGCGGCGGCTAATTTTACCCAGCACCTTTTTGCACCCGCCGGCAAACCGGCGGTACCCGGCTTTTGCCGGGTCGGGGAGCAACCTTTTAGCCGGAGTTAAAAGCAAGCGCCTTGCTTTACGCCACAGCCGGCCGGTCAGCCGAAAAGGGAAAGCCAGCGCCGCGAAGGCCAGCCGGAAAGGGAAAAAGAACACATATAGCAGACGCAAGGTTACGCTGACGGCCCAGCGGGAAACCCGCAGCGCCGTTTCCAGCACCTTGACCACCCATCCCCTTACCAGGCGGCTGCAAAGCTGGTAATAGAGCCAAGCACCCAAGCCCAGTCCCAGGAATAAAAAAAAGCGCACTTTCCCCTGGTTGTAAAGTAAAAAGACAACAAAAACCAGCCCCGTCAAAATCAACCAAAAGATTATATCCCCCACCATTATACCGGTCCTGCGCAGCCTCAGGACTTGGCCGATTCCACTGTAGATGTCAAACAAAAACCCGGCCAGCGCTCCCGTAACCAGGGTATAAAAAAATACCGCAAACTGGCCGTGAACCGGCTCCACCACTGCTATTACCTCCAAGGGCTATTTAAAAATCCTGCTCAACATCCCCTTGCCCCGCGCGCCTGCGGCACTCTTCCCATCCGCGAAAACCATGGAGACAACTTTCCCCTCCACCACTAGCTCGCCGTTTTCCAAGTGCAGCCTGGTTATATGCAGCCCCTCGCCCCGCAGGGTCAGCAACCCCATGTTGGTATCCAGGTTAATTTCTCTTTCATCAAATTTTCCCACGTGCTCCACGCCTTTTACCACCAGGTACTTACGGTCGGTAAGAAGCAGCCGGTTGGCGACACGTTCTTGTTCCATAATTGTTCACCTCCCGCCCGGGCACAACGGGTTTAACATATTCAGTTAAATATCTATGCTGCAAAACCATAATTATGCAATATATCAAAAGACGGCCCTTGAGTCCTTAACGGAGCATGGAAAAAGGGCGCTCCGTAAAAAGCGCCCGCAGTGGTTTATCAACAACACAGGCGGCCCATTAAGGCCGCCTTATTTCCAAAGCTTTTGAATGTCGACATTCCGGTAATAAAACTTTATTATTTCTTCCGGCTTTTTGCCCTCGTTGGCCATTTTTCTTGCTCCCCACTGGCAAAGCCCCACTCCGTGACCGAACCCCTTGCCTTCCAGTATCAAATTGTTTCCCTGCACTTCGGCCCGGGAGAGCAGCATGGACCGCACCTGTTCACTGCCCAGAGCCAGCCTCAGGTCGGCGCCGCCCACCGCGGCGGAGCCAATTTGCAGCTTGGTCGCCCTGCCCGAAGGCCCCCTTTCCAAAATTTTTACCGATGAAATGTTCCCCGGGTCGCTGCCGCTTATTTTTTCGACGGCCCGGCGCACCCGGTCCAACGGTATCGCGACCTGCCAATGCCTGTTTTCCGGCACAGTTATCGACAAGCAACCGTCCCGCGCTCCGGCCTTAATATATGGTGTGGGCTCTATAAAATAAGCCAGCCCCTCTTGTGCCGAGGCGGAAATCCCGCCGTCGCACGCCGAAAACCATCCCTTCACATAATCGCCGCGGTAAGTGATAACCTTGCCTCTGGTCATGATCACGGCTTTACGCACTCTGGCGTTGATGCGGGTTGGATCATACGCCTGGAACTCGTCCGCGTCCGTGGACGCGTCTGTGCCGTGCAGCTTTTTTATCCGCCCCGCTTTTATGTTTTCCATGGTAAACGTGCGGGCCACTATGGCCTGGGCGGCCAGCGCGTTCACCGGCCAGTTGGGGTCCATTTCCGCCGCCACCACGCCGGCCAGGTATTCTTCCAGTTTAATGTTTTCCTTGGTGCCTTTGTCATTGTGATACAGGCTTATTATAGGCTCTTGGTTGGGCGCACCGGGAACGGGTGCGGGTTTGCGCTGGGGCCCCCAAGTACAGCCGCAAACCACAAGCGCCACCGCCAGTAAAAAGAGCAATATTTTGCGCACAAACACAAGCTTACCTCCCGGCTTTTTCGTTTATTCTTTGTGGGGAGGGCGAAAAATATACGCGCTAGCTAGCCCGGAACCCGGTGCCTACACAACCCAGGCGCCCGCTGTGGGCCCCCTGGTGAAATAATGCAGCACACCCCTGAGCCGGGGCGCACCGCCCGGCCGCAGCCCTCCGGCAAATGAAAGTTCCTTCTTTTCCCGGCCTGCCGGAAGCAGTAAAACCGGTTCACTCGCCTTCACCGGGCCGCCGTAAATCTCTTTCAGGCAACCGTCTTCATCTAACAGCCAGCCGGCTGGCTTTAACCTGCCCGGGATAACCCCGCGGCGGGGCGGTACCGCCCATATATTATTGATTCCTTGCTTTACCCAGGGCATCCAAAGCACTACTCGACCCTCCTTTGCTATTTACTGTAAATGTTACCATATTATTGCAAACACCAAATTTTGCCCTATAAGCCCGTTTATCTTAATTATTACGATACATCTCACCGGCGCTTTAGCATGCGCTCGGAAGCAAAACAGGCAACAAAAAAGGGCCCTCGGGACCCTAATCCTGCACATATATATTTTCCAGCAATTCGTACAACTCCGTTACCTGTTTGGCGGGCACAGTTTCCCGTATGTTGCGCACCCTAACCTTTAAGCGCCGTGTGCCCAAGAAAATTTCTATCACGTCCCCGGGTTTAAGCACCGTACTTGCTTTAGCGATCCGGTCGTTAACTTTGACCTGCTGCCTGTCGCAAATTTCCTTGGCCAATGTGCGCCGTTTAATTAGCCGGGAAACCTTTAAAAATTTATCTAGCCGCAATTTACACCCTTAAGAAACGGCATCACGTAATGCTTTACCGGCTTTGAATACCGGCACCCGGGCTGCCGCAATGTCAATTTCTTCGCCCGTTTGCGGGTTGCGCCCTTTTCTGGCAGCCCTTTCCCTAATTTCGAAAGTCCCAAACC
>ENA-OSAF01000450-OSAF01000450.1-marine-sediment-metagenome-genome-assembly--contig:-NODE-450-length-12659-cov-29.022295_pt1 | contig 12659 bp, 9 predicted proteins | sample MGYA00237872_ERZ529318 | MGnify/ENA primary metagenome ERZ529318 (study PRJEB26369, sample SAMN03142813) | marine sediment metagenome | biome: marine; feature: borehole; material: sediment... | reverse complement strand
TGTGCTCTTCCGATCTCTGCTACCCTTGATCTTCCACCGGAGAAAGTGCGGGTTATTTATACCCCTGCTGGGGGCGCCTTCGGTGGCAAGGAAGAACCCACGGTTCAAATACACTGTGCACTGGGGGCTTGGAAAACGGGACGGCCGGTTAAGATGACGTTAACAAGGGAAGAATCGATACGCATGTCTACAAAAAGACATGCAGAAAAGATGCACTACAAACTCGGCGCTACCGAAGAAGGGAAACTGGTTGCATTTGAAGCCAGGGTAGTTGCTGACACCGGGGCGTATGATTCCCTAGGCAAGCCAGTGGTATTTCGCTCGGGTGTTGTAACTGCAGGTCCCTATGTTATACCCAATGTAAAAATAGATTCCATAGGAGTCTATACCAATAATCCACCGGGAGGAGCCTTCAGGGGCTTTGGAAGCACACAGGTGGCATTTGCTGCTGAGGTACACATGGATATTCTGGCAAGGAAACTGGGAATGGACCCCTTTAAAATCAGGGAAATGAATGCCCTGGAAACAGGCAAAGAAACGGTGACAGGTCAGCTCCTAGGCCCCGGAGTGGGTTACAAGGAAACCTTAAAGGCAGTAAAAGAAGTGCTGGAAAGGGAAGTACGGAAATACAAGCCTACACTGGGCAAGAAAATTGGAGTCGGTATTGCCAGTGCATATAAGAATGTTGGTATAGGGTCAGGGAAGACAGATAAAGCGGGAGCAATTGTTGAATTGAGCTCTTCCGGTGAGCTCCTACTGAAAGTTGGAGCTGCGGAAATGGGACAGGGTTCGAATACTGTCATGGCGCAGTTTGCGGCAGGGACAACCGGTATACCTTATGAAGAATTTAAAGTAATAAACAATGATACTTTTGAAACTCCTGACGGGCAAGTGACCACAGCTTCCAGGCAAACGTTTATTTCCGGAAACGCTATTATAATCGCAGCATCCGAATTCCTCTCCCAGTTAAAGCGTTTCTTGAGGGAAGAATTTAACTGGCGTGGTGAACAACTTTCCTTTGCACCCGGTAAAGTCAATGATGATACCGGGAGAAGGATAGCTTCGTGGAGAGAAATTGCCGTTTGTTGTAAAAGAAAAGGAAGGAAGTTGAGGGCGGAATATACCTATATTGCGCCGAAAACTTACCCACTACCCGAATCCTGTGACCGCAAAGCTGGAGAGGACCCCGAGAAATACAATATCCATTTTGCTTACTGCTTTGCTACCCAGGCTGCAATAATCGAAGTGGATGAAAGTACCGGTGAAGTGAAGGTACTGAAAGTAATTGCTGCAAGTGATGTTGGAAGGGCCATCAACCCGCAAATGGTAAGGAACCAGATTGAAGGAGCGGTGATGATGGGATTGGGATATGGTCTTTCAGAAAAGTTTGTTGTAGAAAAGGGAAAAGTTGTTACAGATAACCTCAGGAAATTGGGGGTACCAAGGATAAATTCTGCACCTACAATTGACGTGAAAATAATAGAAGTAGAACAGCCGGATGGGCCTTTTGGAGCCAAGGGAATGGGTGAGCTACCGGTGAATCCGACGGCACCGGCCATCATCAATGCCATCTATGATGCCGTAGGTGTCAGAATTACCGAGCTGCCTGCAACCAAAGAAAAAATATTACGTGCATTAAGTAAGAAAAAATAGCTAGAGGGCAAGTTGCTATGTTAATTAAAAACGAAACTGTTATTACCTTTGAAGATGACTGCGGAGTGATATAGGGGAAACAATTATCATAGAAGGTGATACCATCAAGGAAGTCGGCAAAAGAGAAGAATTATGCAGAAAATCCTCGATAATATAGTTCGAGGGTCTCTACCAGGTAGCCGTAAATTGCCCGGCTACGAAAGAAGGGTTAATAATACCCTTTTTTAACAGGTAGAAGCGGGATGCTGTTTTTTTAATAACTGGTTAAATGGAAAAAGCAAGTTAAATTTAAAAATTAAAAGATTTCTGATGGGAGGAAGAATATGCCAAATAATGTTGTCGGGAAAAGGATAAACAGGGTAGATGCCGTTGCGAAGGTTACTGGAAAGGCAAAATACGCCGGTGATTTCTGCGAAAAAAACATGCTTATAGGGAAAGTTTTAAGAAGTCCCTATGCCCATGCAAAGATCAAAAGTATTGATGTCAGCAAGGCTAAGGCTCTACCGGGAGTAGAAGCTGTTCTAACCTACAAGGATGTCCCCCGGAATCGCTATGCCACAGCAGGGCACCCTTATGCTCTTGATCCAAAACATAGAGATCGTGAAGACAAAACCATTTTAACAAACAAGGCAAGATTTGTAGGAGATGAGATAGCAGCCGTCGTGGCCACAGATGAACTAACTGCAGAAAAAGCACTGAAATTAATTGATGTTGAGTATGAGGTGTTAGAACCCGTTCTAACACCAGAGGATGCTCTTAAAGAAGGGGCTCCCAGGATCCACGATGACTGCGAAAACAACATTGTCAGTTCTTTTGGTTATGAATTCGGCAATGTTGAGGAGGCCCTAAAGGAAGCTGACTATATTTTTGAAGATGAATTTGAGACAAGTATTGTTCAACACTGCCAGCTGGAAAATCATATTTCTTATGCTTATGTTGATAGTGATGATCGAATCGTAATCGTATCCTCCACTCAAATCCCCCATATTTGCAGGAGAATTGTTGGCCAAGCCCTGGGAATTACATGGGGAAAAGTACGTGTCATCAAACCTTATGTGGGTGGAGGATTCGGAAGCAAGCAGGATGTAATTCTGGAGCCTTTAAATGCAGCAATGACTTTAGCAGTGGGCGGCAGACCGGTTAAGCTGGAACTTTCCAGGGAAGAATGTATGATTGCTACCCGTACTCGTCATGCTTTAAAGTACAAGTTTAGGACAGGTGTTTCAAGGGATGGAAAGGTAATAGCAACCCATATCACAGCAATCTCCAATACCGGTGCTTATGCTTCCCACGGCCATTCTATTGTCATGGCAGCAGGTAGCAAAATCAGGCCCCTCTACTCTTTCAAGGCAATGAAATTTGAGCCTATCACTGTCTACACAAATCTCCCTGTTGCAGGAGCAATGCGCGCCTATGGAGTTCCCCAAATAACATTTGCGCTGGAATCCCACATGGAAAATATTGCTATAAAGTTAGGTATAGATCCCATTGAATTTCGCAAGAGAAATCTCAGGGGTAAAGGCTGGGTTGACCCATTGAGCGGAAATAAGGTCTTAAGTTGCGGAATTAAAGAATGCATTGAAAAAGGAAAAGATTTAATCAAATGGGATGAGAAAAAAGAAAAATATAAAAAACAAACAGGGGATAAACGGAGAGGACTCGGGATGGCATGCTTCAGCTACGCCTCGGGAACTTATCCTGTAAATCTGGAGATTGCAGGTGCCAGGATTATGCTGAACCAGGATGGTTCCGTCCAATTACAGATAGGTGCCACAGAAATAGGGCAGGGTAGCGATACCGTATTTGCCCAGATGACCGCCGAAGTAATCGGTATTCCGGCAGATATGGTCCACGTTGTATCTATCCAGGACACTGATATCAGTCCTTTTGATACCGGGGCTTATGCATCCAGGCAGACATATGTAACCGGCATGGCCGTTAAAAAGACGGCTACGGAGGTTAAGGAAAAGATTCTCAATTTTGTCCATGATATAACGGATATCCCAAAAGAAATACTGGATATTAGGGACGCCAATATTATTTACAAGCACTCTGGAGAAATAGTTATGCCGCTTTCCGAGATAGCACTGCAGAGCTATTATAATACCGCCTCCGCAAGCCCCATTACCAGTGGTACTTCAAATAATTGCAGGGTAAATGCCATGCCTTTCGGGGTAACCTTTGTCGAAGTCGAAGTGGACATTAAGACAGGGAAGATTGAAATTCTGGAAATATACAATGTCCACGACTCGGGTAAAATTATCAATCCTCAGACGGCAGAAGGCCAGGTACACGGTGGCGTGAGCATGGGAATCGGCTACGCACTCTATGAGCAGATGCTCTTTGACAAAAAAACCGGTAAACCCTTAAATAACAATCTGCTGGATTATAAACTGCCTACAATTATGGATATCCCGGATATCGGTGTGGCCTTTGTTGAAACATACGAGCCTACAGGACCGTTCGGATGTAAGTCCTTGGGAGAGCCACCGGCAATTTCTCCGGCCCCTGCTATTCGAAATGCAGTTCTCGATGGAACCGGCGTAGCATTTAACAGGATTCCCATGAACCCCCAGCGGGTTTTCGAAAAGTTTAAAGAGGTCGGATTAATAAAGAAGGAGGTATAGCAGATGTATAATGCCCGAAAGTATCTCGAAGCAGAAACCGTCGAGGAAGCTGTTAACCTACTTACCGAAAACCCTAATTTAACTATTATTGCAGGCGGTACCGATGTGTTGATCAAAATACATAGCGGGAAAATTGAAGAAACAGAATTGTTAAGCATCAGAAAGATTAAACTCCTGAAAACAATTGATATACTTGAAGACAAAACCATAGTAATGAGAACGCTGGCGACCTTTAGCTAGGTAGCCAACAATCTCATCATCAAGGAAAAGATCCCCGTTGAAGACAGACTGCAGCAGCAAAGAGAATATCAAAAGACTCCTGAATTTAAAGAAGAATATTCAAAACGTTCTAATGGAGAAAGAACTATTGCCCATATAACCCGCCATGGAGGTCGGATGGCACGCTACTTTGGTAAAGCTAAAGTGAAATGGCAGCTTATAATGGCGGCCATAAATCACAATATAAAAACAATAATGGGGTATAGGTTTAAAGCTCAACCAGTATAAAGAGGGTTGAGATGGTCTCTTTATGTCTAAAAACGGGGGCCATTACCTCTGGGGTGATGAATATGGATCAATTTAATGCTAAATATAGCTGAAATTAATGGGAGTGTATGTATTTTTCAAAGTTCAAAGGGTCTATATGCTGTTTTGAAAAAAAATGAAGGCTCTCTTTTGCGGTAATTAGCCCATATTTCGAGTGGACTCCTAGAAATATGCGTTGCCTATTTTTCACGATAGAATTTTCTTTAATGCGAAAGATGAGTATTATAAAGGTTTTATCTTTTCGGTATTTTGATAACGAATTCAAAATAATCTCCCTTGTCTTCTTTCATGTAGATTACGTTTATTCCTGATTCCTTCATGTTGGATATCAATTCCTTGATGGGGTTTTCAAAAAGCCTTATGTCTCTGTAAAACTTTTTGATTTTCCGGGCAGGGGACTTGCTTTTCCTTTCTTCATCTAGTATTTTTTCTACCAGTTTTTCAGCTTCCTTTACATTTAATTTTTTCTGGACAATGGTGTGGACAGCACCTATCTGCAATTCTTCAGAAGGTAGTTTTAGCAAACATCTGGCGTGTCTTTCTGTAAGTTTTTCCCGGGAAATAATTCCCTTTACACTTTCAGGTAATTTAAGAATCCTCAACTTATTGGCAATGGTTGATTGGCTCTTTCCGACCTTTTCTGCCAGTTCTTCCTGGGTCAGATCGTATTCAGAAATAAGCTGATAATATCCCTGAGCTTCATCTAAAAAATTCAGATCTTCCCTCTGCAGGTTCTCAACCAGTGCAATAACTACAGAATCTTCATCCTGGGTGTGCTTTACAATAGCAGGTATTTTCTTTAAACCTGCTATTTGAGCTGCTCGCCATCTCCTTTCACCGGCTATCAGTTCATATCCTCCTTTATTCTTGTTTCGCACAATGATGGGCTGTATTACTCCGTAAATTTTTATAGACTGAGCCAGTTCTTCCAACGTCTCACCTGGAAAATCCTTCCTAGGCTGATATGGATTCGGATGAATCATCTCCAGTGGTATCTCCAGAACTTCGTTTCTCCTTTTCCCAAACATAACACATATCCGCCCCCAATTTTGCATATATTAAAGATTTCTCCACCAAACTGCCATTTTCCTCCTTTTATTTTTATTTTACTGGTCTTTTTTGGGGAATCCCCGGTCTTCTTGGGTATTTTGGGGGTGTTGTTTTTACTTTTTTTATCAATACCAGTTTCCGTTGATCTCCTAAGACTGGAAGACTTAAATCAATTATATCCACTATTTCTCCCCCCATAACTTCAATGGCTTTCCTGCCTTCCTTCAATTCTTCTTCCATGGTTTTTCCCTTCTGACATATAAAATAACCGTCCTTTTTTAAGAGGGGTAAACAGTATTCACTCACTATGCTCATTGTGGATACTGCCCGTGAGACAGCAACATCAAATTTTTCTCTAAAGTTTTTGTCTTGACCTAAGTTTTCTGCCCTTTCGTGAAGAGCCACAGCATCCTTTAATCCCAGAGTTTCAATGGCCTTTTCTAAAAAGCTTATCTTTTTCCTTGAAGCATCCACCAGCACCAGTTTCAAGCTTTTATCATAAATCTTGAGAGGGATTCCGGGGAAACCAGCACCTGTTCCTACATCAATCAGTTTTAAACTGTTTTGTATAACACCAGTTTTTATACAGGTAAGGGAATCCAGAAAATGTTTTACGATGATTTCTAAATCATCTGTGATAGCCGTCAGGTTAACCTTTCGATTGTAGCTCTTCAGCATCTCCATAAACTCCAGCATTTTGTTGATTTGTTTATCCGACAACACTATTCCCATTGTTAGAGCACCTTCATGTAAAATCCTGCTATTCTCCATTTTCTTCCCTTTCTTTGTTTTTTCTTTTTATTTGCTCAAGATAGATGATCAAAATTGAAATGTCGGCAGGATTTACTCCAGAAATCCTTGAAGCCTGGCCTATGGAAGTGGGCCTTATTTCCTTCAGTTTCTCCCTGGCTTCATTCCTGAGACCCCGGATTTCATCATAGTTTATGTTTTCAGGAATTTTTTTCTTTTCCATTTTTTTATACTGTTTAGCCTGTTCCATCTGCCTTTTGATGTAGCCGTGATATTTTATCTGAATCTTGACTTGTTCCACTACATCCTCTGGAAGAAGCAGTCTTTCCGGGTCCAGCTCTTCTAGGTTTTCATATTCCAGCTCCGGCCTTTTCAACAACTCAAAGAGCGCTACTGGTGTTTTTAAAGGCGATGTTCCCAGCTTTTTTAAAATTTCCTGGTTTTCTTTACTGGGAGTTATTTTTATTTCCATCAACCGTCTTATTTCTTCCTCAATCATTTTTCTCTTTTTCTCGAATTTTTTGTAGCGCTCCGGCGAAATTAAACCCAGTTTGTAAACAATTTCCGTCAACCTCAGATCGGCATTGTCCTGTCTCAGCAATAATCTATATTCTGCCCTGGATGTCAGCATTCTGTAAGGTTCATCTGTCCCTTTTGTTATAAGGTCATCTATCAAAACTCCTATATAGGCCTGAGACCTATCCAGTATCAAAGGTTCCTGATCTTTTATATACAAAGCAGCATTAATACCGGCTATGATACCCTGAGCAGCGGCTTCTTCATAACCGGATGTCCCATTTATCTGACCTGCCATGAACAATCCCTTTATACTCTTGGTTTCCAGGTTTGCTTTCAGCTGGGTGGGTATGACATAATCATACTCAATGGCATACCCTGGCCTCATTATTTCCACTCGCTCCATACCAGGCACACTTCTATACATTTTTATCTGTACATCTTCAGGTAGACTGGTGGACAAACCCTGCACATACATTTCATTGGTGTCTCTGCCTTCCGGTTCTATAAACACCTGATGGGAAGGCTTATCTTTAAACCTTACCACCTTTGTCTCTATGGAAGGGCAGTATCTGGGGCCTATTCCTTCAATGTTACCTGTATAAAGAGGAGATCGGTGGAGGTTGTCCTGTATTATCTTATGAGTCTCTTCGGTTGTATATGTTAACCAACAGGAAACCTGTTCTCTTTCGATGTGCTCGGAAGTGAAAGAAAAGGGTATGATTTTTATATTTCCAGGCTGTTCCTTCATTTTGGAAAAATCAATGCTTCGCCTGTCGACCCTTGCGGGTGTCCCAGTCTTAAATCGACCCAATTTGAAACCCAGATCTATAAGGCTTTTTGATAATTCATTTGCTGGAAACATTCCATTGGGGCCTCCACTATAATTCACCTCACCGATAATTATACGTCCCTTTAAATAAACCCCTGTTGTGACTACAACTGCCCTGCACATAAAAACAGCCCCTGTTTTGGTAACTACTCCTGCAACTTTTTCTCCCTCCACCAGAATCTCTACCACTTCCGCCTGCTTCACATCGAGGTTTTCTTGAATCTCCAGGGTCAACTTCATTTCTTTTTGGTAGTGTTTTTTATCACACTGGGCTCTTAATGCATGGACAGCAGGACCCTTTCCAGTGTTCAACATCCTCATCTGAATAAAGGTTTTATCAGTGTTTATTCCAATCTGACCTCCCAGAGCATCTACTTCCCTAACGAGATGGCCTTTTGCAGGCCCCCCTACAGCGGGGTTGCACGGCATCATGGCTATGTTATCCATGTTTATGGTAAAAGCCACTGTCTTTAAACCCATTCTTGCTGATGCCAGGGCAGCCTCACAACCAGCATGTCCCGCTCCTATAACCGCCACATCATAACATCCAGCATGGTACACCATTTACAACACGCCTCCCTACTTTCCTATACAAAATTGGGTGAAGATTTGGTCCAAAACATCTTCACTTACAGTATCACCCGTTATTTCGCCCAGTCTGTTTCTTGCTCCTGTCACATCAATGGCGATACAATCAAGGGGCATCCCCAATTCTATCGTTTCCATGGCTTTTTCCAGGCTTTCCTTGGCATTTCTTAAGGCTTCTTTGTGCCGCAAATTGGTAATTATTGTTAAATCCCTGGATTCGATCTTTCCTTTAAAAAACATCTCTGCAATCTCTTCTTTTAACCTATCCAGCCCAATGTTTTCTTTCACCGAGATTTTTATTATTTTTTTATTACTAAAAGTTTTTCTTACAACATCTTCATCCAACCTCTGCGGCAAATCCGTTTTGTTAATTAGAACAATAGCTTTTTTATCGTTTACAAGTTTTGTTAATAACTCATCCTCTTCAGTAAACCTATCGGAAGCATCCAGCACAATCAGCAGCAAATCGGCCTGTCTGAAAAGCTCTTTTGTCCTTTCTACACCGATTTTTTCAACCATGTCTTCTGTTTCTCTTATACCTGCAGTATCAATTATCTTGAGGGGAATACCCTTTATGTTGATGTATTCTTCTATAATATCCCGGGTTGTCCCCGGAACATCCGTTACGATAGCCCTTTGTTCTCTGAGCAGGGCATTCAGCAGGGATGATTTTCCTACATTGGGTTTACCCACTATAATCGTCTTTAAACCCTCTTTTAAAATTTTTCCTGTATCAGCTGTTTCCAGCAATTCGTTTATTTTGTCTAAAACTCTCTCAACTTTTTCCCTCACTTTTTCCACAGTGATGTGTTCGATATCGTGTTCGGGAAAATCTATAGAAGCTTCAATGCTGGCAATAACCTCCAATAATTCCCTGTCCAATTCCTTAATTTCCCCGGATAATGAACCCTGTAATTGATTCAAACCGATATCCAGACCTACTTCAGTTTTCGATCTTATAAGATCTATTACAGCTTCCGCCTGGGATAAATCTATTCTACCATTCAAAAAAGCCCTTTTGGTAAATTCTCCAGGTTCTGCCAGCCTTGCTCCGTTTTTTAAAACTGTTTCCAGGACTTTTTTTAGGGGAACAATTCCACCATGGCAATTAATTTCTACAATGTCTTCCCTTGTATATGTTCTGGGAGCCCTCATCATCATAAGCAGAACTTCATCTATCACCTTGTTGTTCTCCGGGTCGATGACTTTTCCATAGTGGATGGTGTGGCTTTTTTGTTTTGTAATGTCTTTATGTGTTGGGCTTTTAAAGATTTTTGCAGCAATTTTGATGCTGTCCCTGCCACTTATCCTGACTATACCTATGCCGCCTTCTCCTAATGGTGTTGAAATAGCTGCAATCGTATCTTCAAGGTTCATACATCTTCACCTCTTCAACCCTACTATTCCCTTTATTATAAAAAAATAAGCGCATCTCCCAGCAACACACAGGGTTACAGCGCATTTTCACTGCTTCAACGCAACTATTACCTTCCGGTAGGGTTCTTCTCCCTCACTGTAGGTTTTAACCTTATCATCATTTTGTAAGGCCGTATGTATTATCCTTCGTTCATGAGGAGGCATGGGTTCTAATTCTATGTCTTTCCTGGTCTTCTTTACTTTTGCAGCAAGCTTTAAAGCGAGTTTTTTCAAAGTTTTTTCCCGTTTCTTTCTGTAGCCCTCTACATCCAGGATAACCCTCGTAAACCTATCGGTATGCTTGTTTACCGCCAGGCTGATAATATACTGCAGGGCATCTAAGGTCTGACCTCTCCTTCCTATTAACAATCCTGCATCCAAACCCTGTAGATACAACCTGATCTCATCATCCTTCTGCTCAATATCTATGCTAACTTTTACTTTCATTATGCTTACGATCCTGCTGATTAATCTAAAGGCCGTACCTGCCGGGTCGGGTTTTATTTTTACCCTTACTCTGGCACTTTTCGTCAGCAATCCGAGGATACCTTTGCTACCATCGCTTAAAACCTCTATCTCTACCTGATCTTTTTCCACACCCAACTCATTTAATGCCTTATTTACAGCTTCATCCACTGTTTTTCCCGCGGCTTCAATTTCCTTCATTAGCTCGATTCCTCCTTCACCACCGCCACAGTCTTTGTCATCAGATACTGTTGCCCTATCTGAAAAAGGTTGCTTACAACCCAATACAGCGTAAGTCCTGAAGGAAATCTCGTGCTCATCCAGCCAATAAACAAAGACATAAAAACAGTCATTTTGGTTTGAGACTCATTGCCTGTTGTAGCTGTCATCTGGGAGGAAATGTAAGTGGTTGCAGCTGCCAGAACCGGCAAAATGTATGTCCCATCAGGAGCACCCAGATCCGTTATCCACAGAAATCCTGCTTTACCAAAATCATACGCATTCAATAACCTAAACAGGGCAATCAAAAAAGGAAACTGGATCAATAACGGCAAGCACCCTCCAGCAGGATTTACCCTGTGTTCTTTGTATAACTTCATAAGCTCCTGGTTCAGTTTTTCCTTATTGTTTTTGTATTTCTCCTGCAGCTTCTTCTGAAGGGGAGCAATCTCCTGCATTTTCTTCATGGACTGCAGTTGTTTGTATGTCAACGGCAGTAGAATAAGCTTGATAAGTACCGTCAAGGCTATTATGGCCAATCCATAGTTGCTCGTGTATACAAAAAGAAAATCCAGGGCCTGTTTCATTATGTAGGCCAGCTTTTCAATCAAAATCTTTTCCCTCCTTAAACATTCTCTCAACCACGGTATTATTTTATTGGATCATAGCCTCCAGGATGAAAAGGATGACACTTCAGGATCCTTTTAATACCAAGCCATAATCCTTTAAAAACACCATATTTTTCAAGGGCTTCAATCACATAATTTGAACAGTTTGGATAAAATCGGCACTTTCCTGATATTAACGGTGAAATAAAGATTTGATATATTCTAATTGTTTTTATCAAAACAGCTTTAATCAACTTTATCCCTACCCTTAATTATTCCGGATTTCATAAAAAGATAATATAAAGACCCCTTTATTTTATTAAAATCAACACCTTTTACCATTTTTCTTGGAATTACAACTATGTCATAGCCCTTTTTTACTCTATCCAAACTCAACCGTGCTGCTTCTCGTATTCTTCTCTTTAATTTGTTACGCTCAACGCTTTTTCCAAACTTTTTGTTCACAGAAATTCCTATTCTTGTGATATCTTTGTTGTTTTTCAGACAATACACAACCAGATACCTGTTGGCAACTGATTTTCCTTTAGAATAAACCTCTTTAAAATACCTGTTTTTTCTGAGTCTGTTCTCTTTTTTCATTCATCAATCCCGCCTATACCTATAAAAGGGCAGAAAAGGCCACTTTCATGCGGCCTTTCAGGCACTCAATTTCTTTCTTCCCTTTTTCCTTCTGTTTTTTATGATTTTTCTTCCTGCCTTTGTGCTCATCCTTTTTCTAAAACCATGAACCTTCTTTCTTCTTTTCACCTTCGGCTGATATGTGCGTTTCACGCGTGACACCTCCTCAATAAACACTAACCTTAATCCTGGCTAACTATTAAGATTATAGCTTATTTTTCTAATATGTGTCAAGGAATGCTTAAAGGTTGTGGATATTTGAAAACTAAATGCCGCAACCTGTGGATACCTTTTCAGTTTCATGTTGATGTATACGTTATAATTTGTTATTATTTACTTAGAATATCTATCTACTTTTTCGAAAACGGCCTCAGTAATTTAAAACTCTACACTTTCTCCCTTGTTCACATAATTATACACATTCTGTGGATAACTCTGTTGATAATTTTTTCTTTTTTTTTCATTAAGTTTTTTTTTCTACATTATTATATGTTTTGTCCAAAAATTATTTTTTATCCACATTTTCTGTGGATAGTTTTGTGGAAAATGTTAATAACTTATGTTTAAATTTCGTATTAATTTCCTTCTACCTGTAGATAACTTAATTTTTGATTTTAGTGTAAAAAGTCTTAGTTTTAGCTGGAAAATAATCTCAATATATAGCAATTTATAGTGATTTATGGTATAATATGAATTAAGAAGAAGCAATTTGAGATTAATTATGAATAATCACTATAAACGGGGTGAGAA
>ENA-OSAF01000449-OSAF01000449.1-marine-sediment-metagenome-genome-assembly--contig:-NODE-449-length-12663-cov-19.130790_pt1 | contig 12663 bp, 9 predicted proteins | sample MGYA00237872_ERZ529318 | MGnify/ENA primary metagenome ERZ529318 (study PRJEB26369, sample SAMN03142813) | marine sediment metagenome | biome: marine; feature: borehole; material: sediment... | reverse complement strand
GCAGGGCGGTGACCTCAAAGCTTTTGAGGAACTGGTGCGCCGGTACCAGGACCGGGTTTACGGGCTGGCGTGCCGCATGCTCGGCAAATCCGAGGACGCCCTGGACGCTTCCCAGGAGATTTTTATCAAGGCCTACCGCTTTTTACCGCGGTTTCATTTTCAGGCCAGGTTTTCCACCTGGCTGTACCGGGTAGCCACAAACGTGTGCCTGGATTTGCTGCGCCGGCGCGGCAGAGAGCAAAAACACAGCTTGCCGCTGGAGGGGGAATTACATCGCTGCGATTTGGCCAGCGGGGGTCCCGGCCCGGAGGATGCGCTGGTGGAAAGGGAACGGGTCAGGGCACTGCAGCGGGCGGTGGTGGCCCTGCCCGACGGTTACCGGGCGGCTCTGGTGCTGCACCATTACCAGGGACTGAGTTACAGGCAGGTGGCGGAGGTTATGAACCTGCCGGAGAAGACGGTGGCAACCAGGATACACCGGGCCAAGAACATGCTTAAGGAAAAATTGCTGGGAGGTGAAGGTGGTGCGTTGCCGGAAGGCACAAGAGATGTTAAGCAGGTACCTGGACGGAGAATGCCGGTCGTCTGAGGCCGCAGTCCTGGAGAAACACCTGGCCGGCTGCCCGGCGTGCGCCGCCGAGCTGCAAAGGATGCGCCAAGTGAACCGCCTGCTGGATACCTGGCAAACTGAGCCCGCGCCCGGCGCGCTGCTGGAAGGCGTGATGGCCGCCGTAACCCGCGAGGCGCGCGGGGCAGCGGCGGCCGGTGCGCGGCCCGGCGTGAACGCGCCGCCGCGGGGCAAAAGACCGGCGGCCGTGCTGCGCGACCTGGCGGTGGCGGCCGCCGTGTCCCTGGCGTTGTTTTGGTCTTCCGCTGCCTGGCTGCCCGGCCGGCCGTTGACGGCCGCGGGGCAAAACGTCAACGGCGCCGTAAATGCTTGTGCCCAACTGGCCGGGGCGGCCGTGGACCAGTTGACCGAAACGGCGGGGAAATATACCAGTAAAATTTTATTTGAGGGTAAGCAGGGGGCGATAGGTGGGTTGGACCACCCAAGATAAAATTTTTCAAAAAGGCTGATAAACTATGCTTTTTGAAGCACGGTTATAAAATATTGAGATAGGAGTGGCAGGCAAAATGAAGTGTGTCCATCACCCGGAAACCGAGGCCGAGGCGCTTTGTGCCATCTGCAAGGCGCCCGTTTGCGGGGAGTGCCGCGTGACGCTGCGGGAACGGGAATACTGCTGGCAGTGCTTGGAAAAAAAAGTTAATACCGCGGCACCGGAAGTATTGAACAGGGATAAGAGCAGGGCACTGGCTTTCTTTCTTTCCCTCATTCCCGGCGTGGGATACCTGTACCTGGGGCTGATGAACAGGGGGCTGCAAACGCTGATACTGGCTTTCGGCACCATCTTTGTGGCCGAAATGACCCGTATTGATGCACTGATTCCGCTGGTGTTGCCGGTTTTGCTGTTTTACAGCATATTCGACACTCTGCAGCTGGCCGGCAGGATGCGGGAAGGAGTGCCCGTGGAAGATAAGCCCCTGCTGGAGGCGAAGGGTCGCTTCAACTGGCAAAATTACCTGGGCTACGCGCTGGTGGGTTTGGGCGTGCTGGCGCTGCTGAACAACTTTTTACCCTACCTGTTCGACTACGGGTTGGTACACCGGCTGATCTCCCCGCTTTTGCTAATGGCCATAGGTGTATTTATCCTTTACCAGAATTGGAAGAAAGAGAGGCGTGACGCAAATGAAGGAGATACATAAGGCGGGGCCTGTAACGCTGGCCCTGGGGTTGATTGCCGGCGGCACACTGCTGCTGTTGTACAATTTCGGCGCCGTGCCCAGCCTGCAGTGGCTGTGGCGGCTCTGGCCCGTGCTGTTGATTGGCCTGGGGTTGGAATATTTCCTGAAAAAAGCTGTTTACCGGGAAGGCGAGGTGCAATTCCACGCGCCCAGCATAGTTTTGCTGCTGGTTTTTATATTGGCCGGGGGCGTGTTTCACGCTGCCGCCAGCATCGGGCGGAACGTCGACGACATCCTGGAAGGCCTGCCCTGGCACCGCGCGCCGCTTACTTACAGCCGCACCTGGACCGCCGAGCCGCTGGCCATGCAACCGGGGGAGCGGCTGGTGGTGGACAACGAGAGGGGCCAGGTGCAGCTTGTCCCCGCAGCGGATAACCGCCTGCGGGTGGAAGCGGTCATCCGGTCGCCGGAATCGGGCCCGGCCAGGGCCTTGGCCGGCAGGGTGAACCCCAGTGTCAGGCGGGATGGCGCCGCCGTATCCGTGGTAGTACCGGAAACCGAAAGCTGGGGGGACCATTACCTGGTGGTCGACTTGCAGGTGGCGGTGCCGGCTGGAGTGGACGTACGCGTCGACAGCGGCACCGGCCGGGTGACGGCCGAGAACCTGGACGGCAGCCTGGTCGTCGCCGGGAACACGAGTTCCATTGAGCTGGAGGACATCGGCGGCAATATTGAGGCCCGCAATAATACGGGTAAAATAGAAGTGCTTAACCCGGCCGGCAACGTGGTGGCCGAGACCAATACTGGCAGCATTGCGCTGTCCTCGGACCGGCCCCTGCAAGGGGAATACGAACTGGAAAGCAACACCGGCCGGATCAGCATGTCGCTTCCCGCCGAGTCCAGCCTGGTTATCGAAGCCATCTCGAGTACCGGGCGCGTTTCCGTGGACGGGATTCCCCGCGCGGGTGACAACGATGCCGGCGGGCCGGGAGACAAGTTTCGCTACCAGCTGGGAGCTGGTGAAGGGAGGGCCAAACTGCGGGTAGGCACGGGCGTGGTGAAAATTGAAGTAAGATAAGGGAGACGCTTCAGTCAGTCAGTCAGTCAGATATAATGGCATAATTTAAATTTAAGCGGACATACAACGCTCCCGGGTCAGGGGGCGTTGTATGTCTGCCGTGCAGTACTAGTGGGAATAACCTGGCTAAAAGTATTTCTGACGCAGGCTGGAGCCAGTTCTTCGCAATGTTCTGCTACATAGCAGGTGAGGCTGGCAAAGCGTATTTTGTAAAAGTGAACCCCTCCGTCATTTCGTAGGAATGTTCAGGTTGTGGTACGGCTGTACCGCAAAAACTGTTTATCCGGCTGCACCGGTACCCTTTTTGCGGTTTGGTACTGGACCGGGACGTAAATGCGGCCCGAAATATTTTCATGAAAGAGCGGTTCCGAAAGTGGCCTGACGCACGCTTTCCTACCGCAGGAACGGCGGTATGTTACGCCTGTGGAGCTAACCCAGCAGGGTTACGATGAAGCAGGAAACCACGAATTTGCTCGTCCAGGAAACCATTTCCTGAACGCCAGCGAAGAAAGGGGTAGTTTTATATATTATATTTTAGCGGTGCAATGTTTAGCCATCCTTTTAGTTTACCAAATTTGCAGATTCGATCAAATATTTCCAATTCATCCATTGCGAATTTTATAAACATGCTTCGCAAAGTATCATTATGAACTACTGAGCGGATAGTACGAGCATGCATATCAAGAAAAAGTTGCATACCTGTAAATACCATTTTGAACATGAATCTATCTTCCAACAACTCGGAATTAACTTCGATTCTGGCGCTTTTAGGAGGTCTATGCGGTAAAGGTAATTTAAATAAATTCATTTGATGTTCTAATTCATTTATTTGCTTTTCCAATACATTACCCAACCCTTTCTCCAAAAGGAGCTTTAAGTCAGGATCGTGAGCAAAGTTTTGCCATATTTGAGTTTGCTCTATGATGTCATACCTTGAGACTAGTTGGTCCCATAAGAAAAAAGCATCCGCTACACCTATTGAAGGGTCTTTTGCTGTGTCAGCTCTACCAAAATGAAAATTACCAATTTGGACCACGCTAGTACCTCCTTTTTTAAGCTATTATTTTTAAAAAAGAATTATGTATTCGTGTTTAGTTAAGGTAAAAAACACAAATTATTTATTGGCTGGTTACAGATTCCAAAAAAATGCAGTAAATAACGCACTTTTTTGTTGTCATGGATTGGGCTTGTCTTTTTTCCCCGCCGCGTTTCTCGCCTGGCCGGGCAGTGCTTTGCCGGCCGCGGCTCCCTTATTGCACCCGGGAAAAAAGCTTTTGCAGCCAACCTTTTTCCCGTTCACCCTCAGGTATATACATGATGGTTTCCGCCGCCCGGCGGGCAAAGGTGTTGTCCAGTGCTTCCGCTGCTTTTACCGGACCCACCAGCTGGCCCGCGGCGGCCAGCATGCGTTCCATTTCCTCAAAACTCGTCTCTGACAGCCAGGGTGCCGGGCGCCACATGTCCATCTCCAGGTAAAGGCGGACAAGCCGATCCCTGGTTTTGCCGTACAGGCAGCCGAAGTGTTTCTTGGCCGCCTGCAGGGCCAGCTCGGGTTCGTGCTGCATCCACAGCTGGGCCTTGTGTATGCCGTTGACAAACCCCTGCAGGGCGCCGGGTTGCTTCCGGACAACCCCGGGCCAGGCCGTGCAAAGAACGGCGGGGATGTCGCTTTCCCTACCCAGGGCGGCGGCGATATACCCGGTGCCGGCGGCTTCGGCCTGCAGTGCCTGCGGGCCGGCAAGCTGTATGTACGAGCCGCTGCCCGACTTGAAGACGCCCAGCCGCAGGTCGGCGGGAATTCTATAGTACAGGGTGAGGTCGCGTTGAGGAGCCAGGCCGTTGGCGCGGAGCAGCGCTTCCAGCGTGAAACCGGGCCCGGTTTCCGGGGGGTAGGCGATGATAGTCTTATCTTTTAGGCCTTCCCAGTTGAAGGGCGTTTTTTCCCTACCCAGCAGGAAAGTATCGCTGCGGCCGGCCAGCGTGGCCACGATGGAGGGAGATAACGGGTCGGTAGAAAGGCGGTACAGGCATTCCACCGGGTCGGCCAGTATTATGTCCGCCAGGTTGCGGTCGTACGGGTCGCCGGCGCCGGAACCGCCCGCGCGAAAAAGCTGTATTTTAACGTTTTGTTCGGTGAAGAAGCCTTCCTCCAAGGCCACGTACAAAGGCAGGTGCAGCAGGGATTTTTCCCCTTCCCACACCTTTAGGGTTGGCACTTCCTTTTTTTCTTTTTTTGGCGCAATGCGCCAGTACGCCGTGCCGCCGCTCAGCAGCAGGCACAGAACCACCAGCAACAAAATCACGCTGCGCGGTTTGCGCACCGCCCCCACCTCCGTGCCATCTATTGCATCAATTAATAGCTATGGTGGCGGGGGGCTTTTCATGTCACAAAAATTTATCGCCGGCGGTATAAACTTGTCCGCATCGCCATAGGATAAAGCAAAGGCATTATCGGGGGTAGGTTTTATGTGGAAAAGAGTAACCCTGGTCAGCTGGTCCCACCCGGGCGGGCAGGTAAAAGCGGTTAAGCCGGGCGCCCTGTTCAGGGGGTTCGTCTGGGCCTTCACCAGTACTGCTTTTATTTGCGCTGCTCTGGTACTGTGGGCCTTTATGACGGTGGGAGATGTTTACCATTACAGCGGCATATTCACGGCCAGCACCTTGCTGGGCGCCTTCCTGGGCGGTGCCGTGAGCGGCAGGGCGGCGGGCAGTATGGGGTGGCTGCACGGCGCCGGTACGGGCCTGTTGTACAGCCTGGTTATCACCTCTTTTGTGGCGGTATGGGAGGGCGGCGCCGACCTGGAACTGCTGGCGGCCCGCTGCGCGGCGCTGCTGTTATTGTCCGTGCTCGGCGGCGTGACCGGTGTAAATTTGCCCGCGGGCGGCAGGCGTCGGCCGCCGGTTCCCGGGCGGCAGTGATGGTGCAGCCCGGTGCTTCGTCCCGGCTCGCTCATGGCTCCCGCGCCGACGGCACCAGCGGCTCGTTTCGGGCGAAACCGGACCGTCCTCAATTCACCATCCATGGTTCAGTTCGGACTCTCGCGAACGTCCTGTTCGCTCGTCCGGTTTCGCAATCTCACTTCGCCGGGCGCCGTTAACGGCGCTCTCGCAAATCGCTTCGCCCGGGTCGGGCGTACCGGGCTTTTCATTAGAGAGTAGGTTGTCCCAGCGCTCCGATACGTCACCGGCGAGCCGCGCGGGCACTGTTGACACGCGGCGGTAAAAAAATTAATATTATGGGTAGCTGAAAAAAACGGCTTTGATGGGGAGGACGCCCGCCAGCCAGCGACCCCAGAGAGGGAATACCCCCGGCTGCAAGGTATCCCGGTCGCGCCGGTCGTTGTCGCCCCGGAGCCGCCGGGTCGAACGTTCCGCCAGTAGGCCCGCGCCGGGTTCAGCCCGTTACAGCTGCCCAAGAGCCGCTCCGGGTGCTGCATGCCCCGGCGGAATTAAGGTGGTACCGCGGAAAACCCTTTCCGTCCTTAACACGGAACGGGTTTTTTATTTGGTGCCAGGTGTTGAAAGGTTGAAAGGTTGAAAGTTTGCCTTTATTTATTGATTTATTATATTTACGGAGGTAGATCTTATGACCGGCGAATTCAACATGCCCACCACCTACGATCCCGCCGCCGTCGAGGAACGATGGTACAAATTCTGGGAGGAAAACAAGTTTTTCCGTTCTACCGTGGACGCGGACAAGGAGCCCTTTTGCATCGTCATGCCGCCGCCCAACGTAACCGGACAGCTGCACATGGGTCATGCCCTGGACAACACCCTGCAGGATATACTTACCCGCTGGCGGCGCATGCAGGGATACAACGCCTTATGGCTGCCCGGCACCGATCACGCGGGCATTGCCACCCAGGCCAAAGTAGAGGAACAGCTGCGCCGGGAGGGCCTCAGCAAGCACGACCTGGGCCGGGAAAAGTTCCTGGAGCGGGCCTGGGCCTGGAAGGAGCAGTACGGCGGGCGTATTACCAGCCAGCTTCGCCGCCTGGGCGCTTCCTGCGACTGGGACCGGGAGCGCTTTACCATGGACGAAGGCTGTTCCGAGGCGGTGTTGGAAGTGTTTGTCCGCCTGTACGAGCAGGGATTAATATACCGGGGCAACTACATCACCAACTGGTGCCCCCACTGCCAGACCACAATCAGCGACATTGAAGTGGAGCACCGGGACAAGCCCGGCCAGCTTTATTATATCAAGTATCCCGTCAAGGATAAGCCCGGTGAATATATTGCGGTGGCCACCACGCGGCCCGAGACTATGCTGGGCGATACGGCCGTGGCGGTACACCCCGGGGACGAGCGCTACCGCCACCTGGTGGGCAAAACGGTTATCCTCCCCCTGCTGGAGCGTGAGATCCCCGTTATCGCCGACGAGTACGTGGACCCCGCTTTTGGCACTGGCGCGGTGAAAATTACCCCGGCCCACGACCCCAACGACTTTGAAGTGGGCCGGCGTCACGGTCTGCCTTCCATCCAGGTTGTGGATCGGGAGGCCAAAATGACCGAGGAGGCCGGCCCGCAGTACCAGGGGCTGGACCGCTGGGAGTGCCGCAAGCGCATCGTCAAGGACCTGCAGGCCCGGGGGTTGCTCTATAAGGTGGAAGACATATCCCACGCCGTGGGCCACTGTTACCGCTGCTCCTCGGTTATCGAACCCATGCTGTCCAAGCAGTGGTTTGTGAAAATGAAGCCCCTGGCGGAGCCGGCTATCGCCGCAGCCAGGGAGGGCCGGGTGCGGTTTATTCCAGAGCGCTTTACCCGAATATATTTGAATTGGATGGAAAACATCCGCGATTGGTGCATCAGCCGGCAGCTGTGGTGGGGCCACCGCATACCCGTTTATTACTGCCGGGAATGCGGCGAGGTCATCGCCAGCAAAACGCGCCCGGAAAAGTGCAAGTGCGGTTCGGCCAACCTGGAACAGGATCCCGACGTGCTGGACACTTGGTTCAGCTCGGGCCTGTGGCCCTTTTCCACCCTAGGCTGGCCCAAGAAAACCGTGGACCTGGCTTACTACTACCCTACTTCGGTGCTGGTGACAGGCCGGGACATCATTTTCTTCTGGGTGGCCCGCATGATTTTCCTCGGGCTGGCCTTCATGCACGATGTGCCTTTCCGGGAAGTTTTCATCCACGGCCTGGTGCTGGACGCCCTGGGCCGTAAAATGAGCAAATCGCTGGGCAACGGGGTGGATCCCATCGACGTCATCGAAAGCCACGGGGCGGACAGCCTGCGGTTTATGCTGGTGACGGGCAACACGCCCGGCAATGACCTGCGCTTCCACTTTGAGCGGCTGGACGGGGCCCGCAACTTCGCCAACAAAATTTGGAACGCCTCCCGCTTCGCCCTGATGAACCTGCAGGACTTCGAGCCCGGACCGGCACCGCCGGCGGAAAGGCTCACCCTGGCCGATCGCTGGATTTTAAGCCGCTACCAGCGGGCCGTGCGGGAAAGCACCGCGTTCATGGAAAAATATGAACTGGGTGAGGCAGCCCGGGTGCTGTACGAATTCACCTGGAACGAGCTTTGCGACTGGTACATTGAGCTGGTCAAGCCGCGCCTGTACGGTAAGACCGACGCCGCTGACCGGCAAACTGCCCAGCACGTGCTGGCCGAAGTGCTGCGGGGCACGCTGGAGCTGCTGCACCCCTTTATGCCCTTTATCACTGAGGAGATTTGGCAGCGCCTGCCGCACCGGGGCCGCACCATCATGCGCGCCTCCTGGCCCTCATACCGGGCCGAGCTGGTGGACCGGGAGGCTGAGGAGCAAATGGAACTGCTCATGGAGGTAATCCGCGGCATCCGGCAAATCCGCAGCGAAATGAACGTGCCGCCGGGCAAGCGCGCCGAGGCCGTCATTGTGTCCGGCGTGCCGGCCAGGCGGGAGACTCTGCTGAGCAACCTGGCCTACGTGGAAAACCTGGCCAACTGCCGGGCCGAGGTGCTGGCGGAACTGGAAACGACACCCGAGCAGGCGGCTACCGCCGTGGCCCGGGACGTGCAGGTGTACGTGCCGCTGCGGGGTCTCATCGACGTGGATCGGGAACTGGCCCGCCTGCGCAAGGAACTGCAGGCTTTGGAAAAGGACCTGGCTAGGGTGCGGGGCAAGCTGCAAAACCCCAATTTCCTCAACAAAGCGCCCGCCGGCGTGGTGCAGAAGGAGCGGGCCAAAGAAGCCGAGCTTTCTTCCAAAGCCGGGGCCCTCAAGGAACGCTTGGCCATGCTGGGCGAAAACGAAAGCCAGTGAGGGTTTCCTGTACAGCCGGGTTCGCGGCGCGGCGCGCGGCGAACAGCTCCAGCAAACTACGGTGCCTGATGGACTTGGGGCCGCGGCGCATAATGCGGAAGAATGCCTGCCGGTGAAACCCAGCCGTTCCCCAGGCGGGGTCAGTTTTGGTTAACGTTACCGCCGGCCTGGTCCTTCTCGAATTTCCATATGCCCGCCACTTTCTTCAACTTATCGGCTGTACTGTTTATTTCTTGGGCTACGGCAGCCGTTTGCTGGGAGCTGGCTGCCGCCTGCTGGGCTACCGCGGCGATGGCCTGTGTGCTGCTGACCATTTCAGAGGTGGAATCGGCCTGCTCACGGGAAACCCGGGCAATGTTCTCCACCATCGAGCTGGTTTCTTCCAAGGTTTGCTTGATGCTGGCGAAAATTTCTCCCGCTTCCCTGGCGCTGGCCAGGCTGCCTTGCACCGCCTGCAGGGTGTCTTCTACCGCGGCCAGTATCTCGTTAACGATCTGCGCCACTTCCTGGGTGGCTTTTTCCGAGTTTTCAGCAAGGCTGCGCACTTCATCGGCCACCACGGCAAACCCGCGGCCGTGCTCGCCGGCCCGCGCTGCTTCGATGGCGGCGTTCAGGGCCAGCAGGTTGGTTTGTGCGGCAATGTTTTGGATAACCTCCAGGAATTGTACAATACGCTGGGAACTATCCTTCAGCTGCATGAATTTTTGTTCCAGCTGGTTCATACCGTCCAGCGCTTCCTGCACCACGGCGCTGCCCCTACCGGTGGTTTCCACCGCCGCCCGGGCGGCCCCGGCGGTTTCTTCGGCCTGTCGGGCGTTGTCCTCGGCCTGGCCGGACAGCCGTTCGATGGACTGCAGCAGCTTGGTTACCTGCCCGGCCTGGTCTTGGCTGCCTGTACTAACCTGCTCGGTGCCGCTGGTGATTTGCCCGGCGGCCCGGTCCAGCGTTACGCTGGCGTCTTTGACCAAGGCGAACCATTTATGCACGCCTTTCAAAATCCGGCGGATGTTATCGATGAGCAGGTGGAACTCGCCCCAGCCGTAATCCTTCTTGGCGATTTGCCCGGTAAGGTCTCCCTTGATGGCCTTTTCGGTGCTGGCCAGAACGCTGGCCAGGTTGGCGTGCAGCGGCGTGAGCAAGGCGTAGCAGGCGAACGCGGCCACCGCCAGCCCGGCCGCTCCCCCCGCCGCCAGCCCCGGGGCGGTTTTCCCGCTCAGCCACCAGCCGGCGCCCGCGGATCCAAGCGTTACTAGACTAAGCAGCAGGGTAAGCGCGGTCATTTTGGCCCGGAAAGTTTTCATGGTACCATTCCTCCTGGCTTTCGTACTTTTTACACTTTTAAGTAAATTTCGGCAATGATTCCCTAAAACCCTGCTAATTTTTTCTTTTTCGCAAGAAATCAGCGGCATAGGAAAAATTATTTAAGGTGTCGAATTGTTTTTTACTATTCGACATGTATCGCGGGAGATGATAAATGTTGCAATACCGGGAAGCCATGGAGTACCTGCAGAATTTGACTAAGTTCGGTATGAATTTTGGGTTGGGGCGAATAACCGAGCTGCTGCGCCGCTTGGGAAACCCGCACCAAACTCTCAGGGTGATACATATCGGCGGCACCAACGGCAAAGGTTCTACCACCGCCATGGTGGCCAGCGTTTTGCACAAGGCGGGATACCGAGTGGGCACTTTTACGTCGCCGCACCTGCATTCTTACACGGAACGCTACCAAATTAACGGCCGGCAGATAGACCCGGACAGGGTGGCACGCTGGATTACCCGCCTGCGCCCCCACCTGGATGCCATGGTGCGGGAGGGTTTTGAGCACCCCACTGAATTTGAAGTCAGCACCGCCATGGCGTTTTGTTATTTCCAGGAGGAACAGGTGGATTACTTGGTGCTGGAAGTGGGACTGGGCGGCGCCATAGACTCCACCAACGTGGTGCACCCCCTGTTGTCGGTGATCACCAACGTAGCCATGGATCATATGAATTATTTGGGTAATACCCTGGAGGAAATTGCCCGCGTCAAGGCGGGTATAATTAAACCAGGGGCGCCCGTGGTAACGGCGGCCGACAAGCCGCAAGTGTTGGAGATAATCGCGGCTGCCTGCCGGGAAAAGGGATCATCCCTGGTGCGGGTAGGCAGAGATGTTACCTGGACATGCGGTGCAAAGTCCCTGCAGGGGCAGTATTTTGATTACAACGGCCTGCACCGCCGCCTGGCCGGCTTGTGGATCCCCCTGCTGGGCAGGCACCAGGTGGTGAATGCCGCTACCGCGCTGGCGGTGCTGGAAGTGCTGTCCGAACGGGGTGCGGTGCTGGATGAAACCGCGCTGCGCGAGGGACTGGCCGCCACGGTATGGCCTGCCCGCCTGGAATTAATCGGCGGCGACCCGCCCGTGCTGGTTGACGCCGCCCATAACTACGACGGCGCCCGCAGCCTGCGGCAGGCACTGGATGACTATTTCGCCGGCCGCGGCGTGATCATGGTGCTGGGTATGCTGGGAGACAAGGAGCGGGCGCGGGTGGTGGCGGAGTTGGCGCCGCGGGCGCGGCACGTGGTGATCACCAGGCCCAACAGTCCCCGGGCGGGCGACTGGCAGCAGCTGGCCGTGGAAGCCCGCCGTTATTTGCGCGACGTGGACACCGTGGAAAATATCGGGGAGGCGGTGCGCACTGCGATGGCGCTGGCGCGGGAAGGCGACTTGGTATGCGTTACCGGCTCCTTTTATATGGTGGCCGAAGCGCGGGAGACGGTGCTCCGCATGCGCCGGACCTGACGCCGGGGAACATTGACGCAGCCTGCTTTTTGCGTTAGACTTTAACGCGTAAAAGCGTGTTGTTAATAATGGAGTGAGTATCGTGCAAGACATTGCCGTGCTTATTATCAGTATCGGCGTGATTTTGATAAGCGCCGGCTTTTTCACCAACGGGGTGGAATGGCTGGGCAGAAAAATGAATTTAACCCAGGGTGCGGTGGGCAGCGTGCTGGCCGCCGTGGGCACGGCCCTGCCGGAAACAGTCATCCCCTTGATCGCCATATTGTTCGGCGCAGGGGAAACCGCCTACGAAATAGGCATCGGGGCTATTCTGGGCGCGCCGTTTATGCTGGCTACCCTGGCCATTTTTTTTAGCGGGGGATCGGTGCTGCTTTTCCGCAGCCGGCGGGATGGAAACTACCCCCGTATTGAACCCGATCCCGCCGTAATAAAAAGGGACCTGCGCTTTTTTCTGCTGGTATACAGCGTGGCGGTGATTGCTTCCTTTACGGGCGGTGTCCTAAAGGTGCTGGTGGTTGCCGGCCTGGTGGGTGCCTATGTTTTTTTTGTTCACAAAACGTTTACCGAGGGAACCTGTATGGACGAGGAATGTGAGCTGGAACCGCTGATTTTTGCCCGCACTCACGAAGATCCCCCCATGCACAGGGTGATACTGCAGGTATTGCTGGCGTTTGCCGGCATCGTGATAGGGGCTAAATTTTTTGTAGACGGCATCGAGCACCTGTCGATAAACTTGGGCGCCCCGCCGCTGGTTATTTCGCTGCTTATCGCTCCTGTGGCTACGGAGATGCCGGAAAAATTCAACAGCAT
>ENA-OSAF01000447-OSAF01000447.1-marine-sediment-metagenome-genome-assembly--contig:-NODE-447-length-12700-cov-23.444603_pt1 | contig 12700 bp, 26 predicted proteins | sample MGYA00237872_ERZ529318 | MGnify/ENA primary metagenome ERZ529318 (study PRJEB26369, sample SAMN03142813) | marine sediment metagenome | biome: marine; feature: borehole; material: sediment... | reverse complement strand
CGTCTTCGGCCAGGGTGGCGATGTGCATGTCGGGGTTGAGGACTTCCACGTCGGCGTCGGTGATGATGTCACCCGCCTTCACCACCCTTTCCCCCACGGCTTCTATCCGCAAAACCCTTTCCTCGTCGGTGTGCATCTGTAAGCACAGGCCCTTGAGGTTGAGGATGATGTCGGTCACGTCTTCCTTTACGCCGGGAATGGTGGAAAACTCGTGCAGCACGCCTTCAATCTTCACGGACGTCACCGCCGCCCCGGGCAGCGAGGAAAGCAATATGCGGCGCAGCGAGTTACCCAGGGTTATGCCGTAACCCCTTTCCAGGGGTTCTACGACAAACCTGCCGTAGTTGTTTTCCTCGTCCATAACTTCACATTCAATTCTGGGCTTTTCTATTTCCAACATAACTTAAGATTAACCCCTCCTTAGAACGGAATGGGATAAACCCTCGGGAGCCTCTATTACTTGGAATAAAGCTCCACGATCAGGGTTTCCTTCACAGGGGCGTCTATCTGATCGCGGGTGGGCAGCGCCAGCACCCGGCCCTTGGCCTGATCAGGGTTGTATTCCAACCAGACCGGAGGGGTGTTTTCGGCAGCGCGCTCCATCAGTTCCTTCACCCGCGGCGACTCCTTGCTCCTTTCCCTGACGGTAATCTCGTCTCCCACCCGAACCAGGAAGGATGGAATGTTGGTCCGGCGGCCATTGACAATGAAATGCCCGTGACGTACCAGCTGGCGGGCTTCACTGCGCGAAGCGGCCAGCCCCAGGCGGTAGACCACGTTGTCCAAGCGGCGCTCCAAAAGGCGCAGCAGGTTTTCACCGGTAACCCCGGGCTGCCGTGCGGCCTTGTGGTAATAGTTTCTGAACTGTTTTTCCAAAACGCCGTAAAAACGGCGGGCCTTTTGTTTTTCCCTCAGCTGCAGACCGTACTCGGAAATCTTTTTCCGTCCCTGACCGTGCTGGCCGGGAGCGTAGCTGCGGCGGTCAAAGGCACACTTGACGGTATAGCAGCGGTCTCCTTTCAGGTACAGCTTTTGACCTTCTCTGCGGCACAGTTTGCATCGTGCACCCGTGTATCTAGCCATATACGAACGAACAAACCTCCTTTACACTCTCCGGCGCTTGGGCGGCCGGCATCCGTTATGGGGAATGGGCGTAACATCCTTAATCACACTAACTTCCAGGCCGGCGGCCTGCAGGGAACGAATAGCGGCCTCCCGGCCCGCGCCGGGTCCCTTAACTGCTACTTCCACTTCCTTCATGCCGTGTTCCATGGCCTCACGGGCAGCTTTCTCAGCGGCCATTTGTGCGGCGAAGGGAGTGCTTTTCCGCGTACCCTTGAATCCGACCGTACCGGCACTGGCCCAGGAAATGGTGTTTCCTTTTGTATCGGTTATAGTCACTATGGTATTGTTGAAAGTGGACTTAATGTGCGCCACGCCATGTTCAATGTTTTTGCGTTCCCGTTTTCTGCTTCTGGCGGCTCTACGGGCCATCTGTTTCCCCCCTTGTTACTTTTTCCTGCGCACGCCGACGGTCCGCCGCGGTCCTTTGCGGGTCCTGGCGTTGTTCTTGGTGTTCTGGCCGCGCACCGGCAGCCCGCGGCGGTGGCGCAGCCCCCTGTAGCAGCCGATTTCAATCAGCCGCTTGATGTTCAAAGCCACTTCCCGGCGCAAGTCGCCTTCCACGCGGTAGTTCTTCTCAATGATATCCCTCAGTTTGTTGACTTCTTCCTCGGTCAAATCCCTTATCCGGGTATCGGGATTAACCCCGGTTTGCTGCAGTATCTTCAGCGAGGTGGGCCTGCCGATACCGTAAATGTAGGTTAGGCCGATTTCCACCCTTTTATCCCGCGGTAAATCAACCCCCGCGATACGAGCCATTCCTTTTCAACACCTCCTAGTTTTACCCTTGCCGCTGTTTATGCTTGGCATTTTCACATATGACCCTGATTTTGCCCTTGCGGCGAATAATCTTGCACTTTTCACATATTGGTTTGACAGAAGGCCTGACTTTCATCGTATAAACCTCCCCCGGGTTCTTTATCTGTTATTTGTAACGGTAAACAATCCTGCCCCGGTTAAGATCGTAGGGGGACAATTCCACCATTACCCGGTCTCCGGGCAGAATGCGGATAAAGTTCATCCTGATTTTTCCGCTGACGTGGGCCAGCACTTTGTGCCCGTTTTTCAGCTCTACCCGGAACATTGCATTCGGCAACGGCTCTATTACGGTACCTTCCACTTCAATGACATCCTTGCCTGACATTAGATAATAAACCAACCTCCTTTACAACAGCTTCCGCCAGGCGCTGCACGGCCTGTTGCAACTCGGGATTGGTAACGTGCCCGCCTGAGCTCAGCTTGGCTGCAATCTCCTCGGCGACCTGGGGATGAACGATCAGGTGTTTGACGTTCTTTTTCTTAGGGTTTTCCACCCGCCGCATGACGCCGTCCGCAACCAGTACATACTTGTCGTCAACAACTTCCATCACCAGATATACCCTGCCGCTATCTCGTCCGGACCTGGATTCCACCAGTTGTCCCGGGATTACCTTTTTTTCCATTCCATCACCCTCCCGTGCAACCGGTACAAATACCACATGTTTCCCGCCGCACGCGCGGCCGGCGGGCCCGCTCCCAGCCGGCCGGTTCCGGCTGCTCCGCCGCCCCGGCTTTCCGCCCGGCAACCGGCAACCGCGTTAAGGCAAGGTCAGTATCACCGGTTCGCCATCGGTAATGGCCACAGTATGTTCAAAATGAGCGGAAGGTTTACCGTCCTTGGTAACCACCGTCCAGTTATCCGGAAGAGTTTGCACCTGGTAGACGCCCATGTTGACCATCGGTTCTATAGCTAATGTCATACCCGGTCTCAATCTCGGCCCCCGCCCGGGGCGACCGAAGTTAGGTACCTGCGGTTCCTCGTGCATCTTCCTGCCGATGCCGTGCCCGACGTAATCTCTGACCACGGAAAAACCATGTTTTTCCACGTATGACTGCACGGCATGCGATATATCGAAAAGCCGGTTGCCGCTCCTGGCCATTTCGATGCCCCTGGCCAGTGCTTCCCTGGTAACATCCAGCAGCTTCTGCACTTCCGGTGCTATATCCCCCACCGGGAATGTCTGGGCACTGTCACCATAATATCCATTAATTTCCGCACCAATGTCAATACTGATAATATCTCCAGATCGCAATTTTTTTAAACCGGGAATGCCGTGTACCACTTCCTCGTTCACCGAGGCACAGATGGTGGCCGGAAACCCGTACAGTCCCTTGAAAGCCGGCCTGGCACCCTTGGATAAAATATACTCCTCGGCTATACGGTCCAGCTCCGCGGTGGTGACCCCGGGAGATATCGCCTTGGCCACCGCCTCCAGCGCGCCGGCCACCACCCGGCCGGCCTCGCGCATGTAACCAAGCTCTTGCTCGGACTTGCAAATGATCATGCGGGCAACACTCCGGTCACTTGATAAAGCCCTGGTAGCTGCGCATCAGGAGGTGGGATTCGATTTGCTTCATGGTGTCCAGTGCCACCCCCACCACGATGAGCAAGGCGGTACCGCCGAAGTAAATATTGGGAATGCGAGTGGCCAGCAGCACGAAGTTGGGCAGTATGGCGATTAGGGCCAGGAACACAGCGCCGGCCAGGGTTATCTTGTTCATCACCCGGGCGATGTAGTCCGCCGTAGGCCTGCCCGGCCTGATGCCCGGTATAAAACCGCCGTATTTCTTGATGTTATCGGCCACGTCCACCGGGTTCATGATCACCGCGGTATAAAAGTAAGTAAATCCAATGATGAGCAGGGCGTACAGGACCGTATGCGCCGCGGAACTCCAACCGAAATAGCGCACGTAGAATTCGGCGATGGCCGAGCCCTGGAACCAGCGGGCGATTTGCTCCGGGAACATCAACAGCGAGGACGCGAATATAACCGGAATAACGCCGGCCTGGTTCACCTTCAGGGGTAGGTGGGTCGTCTGCCCGCCGTAAACCCGGCGGCCGACCACCCGCTTGGCGTACTGCACCGGAATGCGCCGCTGCCCTTCCTGCACCGCCACCACCGCGGCGATCACCGCAGCACCGATAACCAGCAGGATCAGCAGGCTCATCACGTTAATGGTTCCGGCCTTAAACTGCAGGTAGAGGTTTTGTAAACCCGACGGCAGGCGGCTGACGATACCGGCAAAAATCAACAGCGAAATACCGTTGCCGATGCCCCGCTCGGTAATCTGCTCGCCGATCCACATCAGCAGCGCGGTCCCGGCGGTTAAGGTAATGGCAATAACGGCGTAGCTGGCAAAGCCGGGGTTGTTCACCACACCGGAGCGGCCGATAATGACGCTCATGCCGACAGCCTGCAGCAGGGCCAGGATGACCGTGAAGTAACGTGTGTACTGGGTGATTTTTTTGCGCCCTTCTTCACCTTCCTTGGCCAGCCTTTCCAGGTGTGGGATTACCACGGTTAAAAGCTGCATGATAATGGAGGCGTTAATGTAAGGCACAATACTCATGGCAAAAATGGAAAAACTTTTGAACGCGCCGCCGGATATAACGTCGAAGAAGCCGAACAGCATGCCTGTTCCGATGAGCTCCTTAAACGCCTCCACGTCCACCCCGGGTACCGGGATGTGCGCTCCCAGCCGAAAGATGAAAATCATGGACAGGGTGAACATTAACTTGGTGCGCAGCTCGCTGACCTTGAAGGCCCCTTTCAAGCCGTCCACTAGCTGGGTCAATTAAATCACCTCGGCTTTACCGCCGGCGGATTTAATTTTTTCCACCGCGGATTGGCTGAAGGCGTGGGCCTTGACGGTGAGCGGCTTTTCCAGGTTGCCCCCGCCCAGTATCTTGATACCATCGCCCAGTTTTTTTACCACCTTGGCTTTCAGCAGGGTTTCCGGGGTCACTTCCGTGCCGCTGTCGAAGCGGTTTAATTTTTCCAGGTTCACGGCCACCATTTCTTTCTTGAAAGGTGCGTTGTTAAATCCCCGCTTGGGCATGCGGCGCTGTAAGGGCATCTGGCCCCCTTCAAAGCCGGGCCGCACGCCGCCGCCGCTGCGGGCTTTCTGCCCCTTCTGTCCGCGACCGGCGGTCTTGCCCAATCCGGACCCTATACCCTGTCCCTTGCGGGTTGCCTTGTGCCTGGAACCGGGCGTGGGCTTGAGTTCATGCAGGTTCATGGTGCACCTCCTTTTTATACCTCTTCCACTTTCAGCAGGTGGGATACTTTATTAATCATTCCCCTGATCTGCGGCGTATCCTCCTGGATGACGGAGCTGTTTGTTTTGGTCAACCCCAGCGAGCGTACCGTCCTCCGCTGGGTCTCCGGGCGCCCGATAACGCTCCTGACCAGGGTTATCTTCAACTTGGCCACAGTCCCTAACCTCCTAACCGAGCAGTTCTTCCACGGATTTATCGCGCAGCCGGGCAACTTCTTCCGGTGTTTTCAGCTCCTTAATGGCCTCGATGGTGGCCCGCACCACGTTGTTGGCATTGTTGGAGCCCAGAGACTTGGTTAAAATGTCCCCCACTCCAGCCAGCTCCATGATGGCCCGCACCGGCCCGCCCGCGATAATGCCGGTACCCGGTGCGGCGGGTTTCAGCAGTACTTTGCCGGCCCCGAACCGGCCGGTAACTTCGTGGGGTATGGTGGTCCCGATGCGGGGCACAAAAACCAAGTTCTTTTTGGCATCGTCAATGCCTTTGCGGATGGCTTCCGGCACTTCGCCGGCCTTGCCCAACCCGGCGCCGACCCGGCCGTTGCCGTCGCCCACAACCACCAGAGCTGAAAAGCTGAATCGCCGGCCGCCCTTGACCACTTTGGCCACGCGGTTGACAAAAACTACTTTTTCCGAAAACTCGGTTTTAGACGGTTCCATTTTCGACACGCTTGCCCTCCTTTAACCGGTTCATCTTAAAATTCCAAGCCGCCCTCTCTGGCCGCTTCGGCCAGGGCTTTGACGCGCCCGTGATAGATATAGCCGGCCCGGTCAAACACCACCTTGGTAATGCCCTTTTCCCGGGCTTTGGCGGCAATTAACTTCCCCACCGCCGCGGCACCTTCCACATTGCCGCCGGACGACAGGCTGCCTTTCAGTTCGGGCGATAGGGTGGACGCGGCCACCAGGGTTTCCCCGCGGTCGTCGTCTATGATTTGGGCGAATATATTGTTCAAGCTGCGGTACACGTTCAACCTCGGCCGCTCGGCGGTACCGTGTATCTTCTTGCGTACCCTGAGATGGCGCTTTTTACGCAGCGTGTTACGGTCCGGTTTCTTAATCATACCGCTTCACTCTCCTTCCCCCTGTATTAGCGCTTGGCACCGGCCTTGCCAACCTTGCGGCGGATGCGCTCGCCCTCGTATTTGATGCCCTTGCCCTTGTATGGTTCGGGTTCGCGTACCGCGCGGATGTTGGCCGCCACCGCGCCCACCAGTTCCTTATCAATGCCCTTGACCGATATCTTGTTGGGGGCCGGTACTTCTATTTCTATTCCCGCCGGGGGAACTATCTCTACTGGGTGCGAGTAGCCCACTGTCAGCACCAGTTTTTTGCCCTGCAGAGCAGCCCGGTAACCCACGCCGGACAGTTCCAGGTTTTTCTGGTACCCGTTGGCCACGCCCTGTACCATGTTATTCAGCAGCGTGCGGGTAAGACCGTGCAGGGACTTGTGCAGCTTGTTATCCGACGGTCTTTCCACCACCAGCGTGCGGTCGTCAATTTTCTTAATGATCATGTCCCGATGGAACTTTTTTTCCAATTTCCCCTTGGGACCTTCCACCCGTACGGTGTTGCCTTCCACGGTGGCCTTGACACCTTCGGGTAGCTGGACGGGTTTTTTGCCAATTCTGCTCATGCCTTACACCTCCTTGGCCCTGTGGCTTACCAGACGTAGCAGATTACTTCGCCGCCGACGCCTTCCTGGCGGGCCTTTTTATCGGTAATGATCCCCCGGGAGGTGGAAATAATGGCGACGCCCAGGCCGCCCAGCACCTTGGGGATGTTGTCCTTGCGCGCGTAAACCCGCAGGCCCGGCTTGGATATGCGCTTCAGCCCGGTAATAACCCGTTTTTTGTCCGCCCCGTATTTCAGGTAAATACGCAGTATGCCCTGCTTGCCGTCTTCAATGTATTCGTAGTCTTTGATGTAACCCTCTTGCTTGAGTATCTCGGCAATAGCGCGCTTCATTTTGGAAGCGGGGGCCTCGACGGTGGTATGGTAAACCATGTTGGCATTGCGAATGCGGGTCAAAAAATCGGCAACAGGATCGGTCATTGCCATCCCAAGAATACCTCCTTCCTTTTACCAGCTGGCCTTTCTCAGTCCGGGTATTTCTCCTCTGTAAGCCAGCATCCGGAAACATATCCGGCAAATCCCGAATTTGCGCATGTAGGCTCGAGGCCGGCCGCAAATGTTGCATCTATTATAAGCCCGCACTTTATACTTTTGGGGTCGCTTGGCCTTGGCGATCATGGATTTTTTGGCCACTTGGTTCCCTCCTTTGCTTTGAGGATAAATCGTGCTCAGGCGGCTCTAAACGGCATTCCCATGAGCCGGAGCAATTCCCGCGCCTCCTCATCAGTTTTGGCGGTGGTCACGAAAATAATGTCCATGCCCCGGACCTTATCAATCTTGTCGTACTCAATTTCCGGGAAAATAAGCTGTTCCCTGATGCCCAAGCTGTAGTTGCCCCGCCCGTCGAAGGACTTGGGCGAAACTCCGCGGAAGTCGCGCACCCGCGGCAGGGCGATGTTGAACAGCTTATCGACGAATTCGTACATGCGGTCACCGCGCAGGGTCACCTTGCAGCCGATCGTCATCCCCTGGCGCAGCTTGAAGGCGGCAATGGACTTTTTGGCCTTGGTGACCACGGGCCGCTGGCCGGTGATGGTCATTAAATCGTTTACCGCCGCATCTATGGCCTTGCTGTTTTGTATGGCTTCTCCCACGCCCATGTTGATGACTACCTTTTCCAGTTTGGGCACCTGCATAACATTTTTATAGCCGAACTTTTCCATCATGGCTTTGACTACTTCATTTTGGTACTTGTCTTTGAGCCTAGGCACACCGCTTCCCTCCTTCCGCCGGGTCAGCTGAGCACTTCCCCGCATTTCTTGCACTGGCGTACTTTCTTGCCGTCTTCCAGTATTTTTTTACCCACCCGGGTGGGCTTGTTGCACTTGGTGCAAAACAGCATCACGTTGGAGCTGTGAATGGGAGCTTCTTTTTCCATGATACCGCCCTGGGATATCCTGCGGGTGGGCCTGGTGTGGCGCTTCACCTTGTTGACGCCTTCCACCACCACGCGGCTTTTGGCGGGCTGTACTTCCAGCACCTTGCCTTTTTTACCCGCATCCTTACCGCGGATCACCAGCACGGTATCCCCTTTGCGCACGTGTACTTTGGGCTTGGTCAAAATCGTTACACCTCCTGCAGCGGCAACTGGTTACAACACTTCCGGAGCCAGGGAGACGATTTTCATGTAGTTGCGCTCCCGCAGTTCCCGGGCTACGGGCCCGAATATACGGGTACCCCGGGGGCTGCCGTCATCTCTGATGATCACGGCGGCATTTTCGTCAAACTTAATATGGGAACCGTCGGGACGCCGCACTTCCTTTTTGGTCCGCACGACGACGGCCTTCACCACGTCCCCTTTCTTAACAACGCCGCCTGGTGCAGCTTCTTTCACGGAGGCAACAATTACATCGCCAATGCTGGCATAACGGCGCAGAGCACCGCCCAGCACCCGGATGCACATCAGCTTGCGGGCCCCGGTATTATCCGCCACCCTGAGCATAGATTGCACTTGAATCACCGGACATCCTCCTTTGCACGACAGTCAGACCGGCGGCGGTTACACTTGTTCCGTCTTGCGTACAATTTCCACTACACGCCACCGTTTTTCTTTGGACAGGGGTCTGGTTTCCATGATTTTCACCCTGTCGCCGATGTTGCAGCTGTTTTCTTCGTCGTGTGCCTTGTATTTCTTGGTATAGCGGATGGTGCGGCCGTAAAGCGGGTGGCGTACCAATGATTCCACCGCCACGACCACCGTCTTATCCATTTTATTGCTAACCACGGTACCCGTTCGGGTCTTGCGCAGCTTGCGCTCGGACAATGTGGCTACCCCCTTCGCGTCACGGGTTTAATTTATGCCCGGTTCAGCCCGATCTCCCGTTCCCGCATGACGGTCTTAACCCGGGCAATGTTTTTGCGCACCTCCCGGATGCGCATGTAATTATCCAGCTGTCCGGTAGCCAGCTGAAAGCGCAGCCGGAACAGCTCATCCTTGGCATCGTTGAGTTTTTTGACCAGCTCCTGGTCGGTTAATTCACGCAATTCTTTAGCTTTCACTTGCCTCACCTACTTCCCCGCGTCTGACAAACTTGGTCTTAATGGGCAGCTTGTGCGAGGCCAGGCGCATAGCTTCCCGGGCCACCTCTTCGCCCACGCCCGCCAGTTCGAACAGGATGCGGCCGGGTTTTACTACCGCCACCCACCACTCGGGAGCACCTTTACCGCTGCCCATGCGGGTTTCCGCCGGCTTTTTGGTAATGGGCTTGTCGGGAAATATCTTAATCCAAACCTTGCCGCCGCGCTTGATGTGACGGGTCATGGCCACGCGGGCGGCCTCAATTTGGCGGTTGGTTATCCAGCCCGCCTCCAACGCCTGTAAGCCGTACTCGCCGAAATGGACCTCATTGCCGCCCTTGGATCTACCTTTGGGCATGGGCCCGCGGCGTTGTTTGCGGTATTTAACCCTCTTCGGAATCAGCATCGAGCCTATTCGCCTCCTTTACCGGCAGCGGCTTTATTAACTTCCGGCAATACTTCTCCTTTATATACCCAAACTTTTACTCCTATCTTTCCGTACGTGGTATCCGCTTCGGCAAAGCCGTAATCGATATCGGCCCGCAGCGTGTGCAAAGGGACTTTCCCTTCGCTGTACCACTCGGTGCGGGCAATTTCGGCACCGGCCAGGCGGCCGCTGACGGCGATCTTGATGCCCTTGGCCCCCATTTTCATGGCCCGGCTCACGCTCTGCTTCATGGCCCGGCGAAAGGCAATCCTTTTCTCCAGCTGGGCAGCCACGTTCTCCGCCACCAGCTGGGCGTCTATTTCCGGCACCTTAATTTCCACGATGTTGACGTTGACCTGCTTGCCGGTCATTTTTTCCAGCTGCTTGCGCAGGGCCTCAACTTCGGCTCCGCCGCGGCCGATAACGATACCCGGCTTGGCCGTGTGGATGGAAACCTTGACCTTGTTGGCGGCCCGCTCAATCTGGATGCGGGAAATGCCGGCGGTGTACATCTTTTCCTTGATGTACTTGCGTATTTTATAATCTTCCAGCAGCAGGCTGGAAAAATTCTTTTTATCGGCAAACCATTTGGCATCCCAGTCTTTGATGATGCCGATGCGCAACCCCTTGGGGTTTACTTTTTGGCCCACGCTAACCCTCCTTCTTTTCCTTCACGATTACGGTAATGTGGCTGGTACGGTGGCGCAACAGGTCGGCCCGTCCCATGGCCCGGGGCTGCCACCGCTTCAGGGTGGGACCCTGGTCCACGTAGCAGGCAGCCACGTACAAGTCATCCCTGTTCATGTCGTAGTTATGTTCGGCGTTGGCGGCGGCCGACTTCAGTACCTTGGCCACGGGAACAGAGGCGCGCTTGGGAGTGAATTTAAGTATGGCCAGTGCCTCGTCTACATCCTTGCCCCTGATGAGGTCTATCACCTGCCTTACTTTACGGGGAGAGATGCGGATGTATCTGGCAACTGCTTTTGCTTCCGGCATGGTTTCATCCCCTTTTCACGTTACTTCAAGGCCGTTGAGCGCTCGGTGTGCGCTCCGTGTCCCCTGAACAGCCGGGTGGGAGCAAACTCGCCCAGCTTGTGTCCCACCATGTCCTCGGTAATGTATACGGGCACGTGCTTCCTGCCGTCGTGCACCGCGATGGTGTGACCCACCATCTCCGGGAAAATGGTGGAACGGCGGGACCAGGTCTTAATTACCTTCTTCTCGCCCTTTTCATTCATATCCCTGATCTTTTTCAGCAGTTTCTCGTCACAATACGGGCCTTTTTTCAGCGAACGACCCATCTACTGGCCTCCTTCCTGCGTGGATGCGTTACTACTTGCCGCGCCGCTTGACAATCAGGCGATCGCTGGGTTTCTTCTTCCTGGTACGTGCACCCAGCGCCGGCTTGCCCCAAGGTGTAACCGGGTTCCTGCCTATGGGTGAGCGGCCTTCCCCGCCGCCGTGGGGGTGGTCTACCGGGTTCATGACCACGCCGCGCACCGTGGGCCGCCGTCCCAGCCAGCGGGCGCGCCCGGCCTTGCCTATGGAAATGTTTTCGTGGTCCACATTGCCCACCTGACCGATGGTGGCCCGGCATTCCTGCAGGATCAGGCGCACTTCGCCCGAGGGCATGCGCACGTGGGCGTACTTGCCCTCTTTGGCCATGAGCTGCGCCGCTGTACCCGCGGAACGCACCAGCTGGCCGCCCGCCCCGGGATGCAGCTCGATGTTGTGGATCATAGTGCCCACCGGTATGTTGCGCAGCGGCAGGGCATTGCCCACTTTTATGTCGGCATCGGGGCCGGACTCCACCTGCTGGCCCACTTGCAGGCCCAGCGGTGCGATAATGTAGCGTTTTTCACCGTCGGCGTAATGCAGCAGGGCAATCCTGGCCGAGCGGTTGGGATCGTATTCTATGGTGGCCACTTTCGCCGGAATGCCGTCTTTGTCCCGTTTGAAATCGATGATGCGGTACATGCGCTTGTGGCCCCCGCCGCGGTGCCGGACGGTTATCCGGCCGGTGGCATTTCTGCCGGCATTTTTCTTCAGCGGCTCCAGCAGGGACTTTTCCGGTTCGGTGGTTGTAATTTCCTCAAAGGTCGAAACGGTGACAAACCTTCGACCCGGAGACGTCGGCTTGAATTTTTTAATCCCCACCTGTGTTACCTCCTTGTCGCAACCGCCCGCCGGCGTGCGCCGGGCGGCTTTTCATCTGTTACATGCCCTCGAAGAGCTGGATTTTGTCCCCTTCCTTCAGGGTGACGATGGCCTTTTTCACGTCCGGCGCCTTGCCCCAGCGATTGCGGACGCGCTTGTTCTTGCCCTTCACGCGCATGGTGCGTACTTTCTCTACCTTGACGTTGAACAGCTCCTCGATGGCCTTGCGAATTTCAATCTTGTTGGCCTCCAAGTCCACGATAAAGGTATACTTGTTCTCCGCCAGCAAGGACGTGCTCTTTTCCGTGATCACCGGTCGCTTGATAATATCCTGCGGGTTCTTCATCACGCGAACACCTCCTCGACCCTGGCCACCGCGTCCTTGGTCATCACCAGCGTGCCGTACGCCAGCAGGTCGTAAACATTCAGGCCCGGGACGCTCAGTTGCTTGACGCCCGGGATGTTGCGGGCCGATTTATAGACAACGTCGTCCCTATCGGCGGTAACCACCAGAGCCTTGTTGTTGACCTTGAGGTTTTCCAGAATATTGATCATGTCCTTGGTGCGGGGAGTTTCCATTTTCAGCTCCTCCAGCACCAGCAGCTTGCCCTCTTCCACCTTGGAGGACAGGGCCGACTTCATGGCCAGCCGGCGTACTTTTTTGGGCAGGCGGTAGCTGTAATCCCGCGGGTGCGGCCCGAAAACAATGCCGCCGCCCCGCCAGATGGGTGAACGGATGGTACC
>ENA-OSAF01000444-OSAF01000444.1-marine-sediment-metagenome-genome-assembly--contig:-NODE-444-length-12807-cov-24.235806_pt1 | contig 12807 bp, 16 predicted proteins | sample MGYA00237872_ERZ529318 | MGnify/ENA primary metagenome ERZ529318 (study PRJEB26369, sample SAMN03142813) | marine sediment metagenome | biome: marine; feature: borehole; material: sediment... | reverse complement strand
AAAAATAAACCTTCAGGGACTGGTGAAATTCCGTACCGGCGGTGAGGAGAATTTCCAAGCCCGCGAGCCCGCAAGGGTTGACCCGGTGTAAATCCGGGGCCGACAGTAAAGTCTGGATGGGAGAAGGTTGCATGTTTAATACTTGCTCGTTTAGGCAAGACAGGTGAGTTATTATTGCCCTGAAGAGATTGTCTTCAGGGTTTTTTGATGTTGAGCGCACGCAAAGAAGGTGAACAATTGCCCAACAAGGACAGGCATTTTATGCAGATGGCGCTGGAACTGGCCGCCCGTGCGGCGGGACGCACCAGCCCCAACCCCATGGTGGGGGCTGTGGTGGTACGAAACGGGCAGGTGGTGGGCCGGGGGTACCATGCCAAGGCCGGCACGCCGCATGCCGAGGTGCATGCGCTGCGCGAGGCCGGTGAACTGGCGCGGGGAGCCACCATGTACGTTACGCTGGAGCCCTGCTGCCACCGCGGCCGTACCGGGCCGTGTACCGAGGCCATTATTCAGGCTGGTATCAAGCGCGTGGTTATGGCTATGACCGATCCAAACCCGCTGGTGGCCGGTAAAGGCATGCAAATTTTGCAGGATTCAGGCTTGCAAGTGGAATGCGGCCTCATGGCGGAAGAGGCTCGGCGGCTGAACGAGTTTTTTATCAAGTATATAACCACCGGCATGCCTTTTGTGGCCTTAAAAACAGCTATGAGCCTGGACGGCAAAATCGCCACCGCTGCCGGGGAATCCAAGTGGATCACCGGCCCCGAGGCCAGGGAATACGTGCACAGGCTGCGGGACAGGTATGACGCCGTTTTGGTGGGTATCGGCACGGTACTGGCTGATAACCCTTCGCTGACCACCAGGTTGCCCGAAGGCGCGGGCAGGGACCCGGTCAGGGTAATTGTCGATTCACGGGCCAGGACGCCGGTCAATTCCCGCGTGCTCACTCAATCGTCCGCAGCTCCCACCATTATCGCCGTGCTGCCCGAGGCGCCGCCGGAAAGGGTGCACGTGCTCCGGCAGGCCGGCGCCGAAATCATTACGGTGCCCGGCAGCGGCGGGATGGTCGATTTGAGAAATTTGATGCGAGAGCTGGCCCGCCGGGAAATAACCAGTTTACTGGTGGAGGGAGGCGCCCGTGTGAACGGCTCCCTTGTGCTGGGCAACCTTGTTGACAAGGTTTACTGGTTTATCGCGCCCCTGTTAATCGGCGGGTCCGCTGCCCCGAGCCCGGTGGGAGGCGAGGGCGCCGCCTCGCTCCGGGACGCGCTGCCGGTGGAAAAAATTACCTGGCAGCGCTTCGGTAAGGATATTTGCCTCGAGGGATACGTGCAAAGGCGGGGTGATTAAATGTTTACCGGCTTGGTAGAAGAAAAGGGCAAGGTTATATCCCTGCGCCGCGGAGCGGATTCGGCGCACCTGAAAATCGGCGCCAGCCTGGTGATGGAGGATATGCGCCTGGGCGACAGCATAGCCGTAAACGGCGTTTGCCTGACGGTGTCCTCCCGCGGAACGGGGTTTTTTACAGCCGACGTGATGGCTGAAACGCTGGCCAAGACGAACCTGGGCGAGCTGCAGCCCGGCGACCGGGTTAATTTGGAGCGGGCCTTGCGGCTCGGCGACCGGCTGGGCGGTCACCTGGTCAGCGGCCATATCGACGGAGTGGGAGTCATAGTAAAAAAGGAAAGGCGCGATATTGCCATCCTTATTACTGTGGCCGCTCCTCCCCAGGTGATGAACTACATCATACCCAAAGGGTCGGTGGCCATTGACGGCACCAGCCTCACGGTGGTTGACCTGGCGGAAGAAACTTTCCGGGTGTCGTTGATACCGCATACGGCGGACGCCACGGTATTAGGAGGTAAAAAGCCCGGCGACCGGGTGAACCTGGAGGCGGACATGATCGGAAAGTATGTTGGATGGTGGCTGGAAACGGCCGGGCAGCGGGAGCGGGAAAAACCGCAGGCCGGGGGCATAACTATGGAATTGCTGTCCGAGCGGGGTTTTTTATAATTAATACGCTGCGCGATAAAAACGGGGAGAAGGGATGAGAAGAATGAAATTCAGCACCGTTGAAGAAGCCATTGAGGACATCAAACAAGGTAAAATGCTGGTGGTGGTGGACGACGAGGACCGGGAAAACGAGGGCGACCTGGTAATGGCGGCGGAAAAGGTTACTCCGGAAGCCATCACCTTTATGGCTACTTACGGCAGGGGGCTTATTTGCATGCCGATTATCGGCAAGCGGCTTGACGAACTGGACCTGCCGGCCATGGTCAGTCACAATACCGACCCCCACGGTACGGCGTTTACCGTATCCGTGGACCACAAGGATACTAAAACGGGTATTTCCGCCCACGAGCGGGCGGCCACCGTGCGCGCCATTCTCGACCCCGCCACCAAGCCCGAAGACCTCAGGCGACCCGGTCACATTTTCCCGCTGCGGGCCAAGGAAGGCGGCGTGCTGCGCCGGGCCGGCCACACCGAGGCCGCGGTAGACCTGGCCCGCCTGGCCGGGCTGTATCCCGCGGGCGTTATTTGTGAGATCATGAAAGACGACGGAACCATGGCCAGGGTACCCGAGCTGGTAGAATTCTGCCGGGCTCATGGATTGAAGTTGATCACCATAGCCGATCTGATAAAATACCGGCGCCGCCACGAGAAGCTGATTCGCCGGGTGGATTCGGCCAGGCTGCCAACCAAGTACGGCAACTTTATGGCCATAGCCTACGAGAGCGTGCTGGACAAAAAGGAGCACATCGCCTTGGTCAAGGGCGACCTGACCAAGGTGGAGGCGCCCTTGGTGCGGGTGCACTCCGAGTGCCTGACCGGGGATGTTTTCGGTTCGGCCCGCTGCGACTGCGGCGAACAGCTGGCCCGTGCCCTGGAGATGATCGAAAGGGAAGGTGCCGGCGTGCTGCTATATATGCGGCAGGAAGGGCGGGGGATTGGCCTGTCCAATAAAATACGGGCTTACAAGCTGCAGGATGAAGGTAAAGATACGGTGGAGGCCAACGAGGCTTTGGGGTTTCCCGCTGACCTGCGGGATTACGGTATCGGCGCCCAAATACTGGTAGATCTGGGATTGCATAAAATAAGGCTGATGACAAACAATCCCCGCAAAATTGCCGGGCTGGAGGGATACGGCCTGGAGGTGGTGGGCAGGGTGCCCATAGAGATCTGCCCCGGCCGGGAGAACAGGTTTTACTTGAGCACCAAGAAACGCAAGCTGGGTCACTTGTTATCCATTGTGGAAAAGTAAGATAAAAGGCGTTGCTGCAAGGAAAAAGCTTTCAGAGGAGAGGATGAAATGGTCAAGCATTATGAAGGTCACCTGGTGGGGGAGGGCTTGAAATTCGGCATTGTTGTCGGGCGTTTTAATGAGTTTATCACGCAAAAGCTTTTGTCCGGCGCGCTGGACGCGCTGCACCGCCACGGTGTTGCCGATGAAGACATCGAGGTAGCCTGGGTTCCCGGTGCTTTCGAAATACCGCTGGTAGCCCGGCGCATGGTGGATGCGGCACGTTATAACGGGGTTATCTGCCTGGGCGCGGTTATACGCGGTGCCACGCCGCATTTCGATTATGTTGCTGCCGAGGTGGCCAAGGGGATAGCCAAGGTGGGGCTGGATACGGGCACACCCACAATTTTTGGTATTATCACCGCCGATACCATTGAACAAGCCATAGAAAGGGCGGGTACCAAGTCCGGTAATAAGGGATGGGATGCTGCGATGGCGGCTATTGAAATGGCCAACCTCATCCGGATAATGCATGCTTAGCACTTCCCAAGGAGGCAGGTATGAATAAAAAAACGCTGCAAGGTTTGGCAGAGGTGGCGGCGTTCAAGGTTCAGCCCGGGCAGAGGCTGTTTTCCGCCACCCAGGAAGAAATTTACCGCGGTTTAACTGCTGACATATATTTTATACGGACTAGGGAACTACTGCGGCACATGGGATTAGACCGCACGCCGGTGACGGCCGAGGTATTTGCCGGGAAAGCGGGCGTGCTGGCGGGTGTGGAGGAGGTCAAAAACTTGCTGGCCCATTTGCCGGTGCAGGTTTGGGCACTTCCCGAGGGTTCTACGTTTACGGAAAAGGAAGTGGTCATGCGCATTCACGGGGTCTACGACGATTTCGGTATTTACGAAACGGCCCTGTTGGGCATGTTGGCCAGTTCCAGCGGCTGGGCCACGGCGGCCAGAATATGCCGGGAAGCGGCAGGGAGCGCGCGGGTCGTTTGTTTTGGTGCCCGCCACGTGCACCCGGCAGTGGCGCCGGTGATGGAAAGGGCTGCCATAGTAGGGGGAGCGGACGGGGCTAGCTGCATACTGGGGGCCAAGCTGGCCGGCCGGGAGCCCCTGGGCACCGTGCCCCACGCGGTAATGCTCATCGCGGGCGACACAGTGGAGGTGGCCCGCGTATACCAGCAGGTCATGCCTCCCGAAGCGCCGGTAATTATACTGGTAGATACGTTCAAGGACGAGGCCGAGGAATCGCTCCGGGTAGCGGAGGCACTGGGCGAAAAGCTGGAGGGCGTCAGGCTGGATACGGCCAGCGAGCGAGGGGGCGTGACCCCTGGGCTGGTAAGGGAGGTAAAGGAGCGATTGCGGCAGGCCGGCTACCCGCAAGTCAAAGTGTTTGTCTCCGGCGGCATTACTCCCGAGCGCATACCACCGCTGATTGACGCCGGCGCCGATGCTTTCGGGGTGGGCAGCTATATTTCCGGGGCTGCGCCCATAGACATGACCATGGATATCAAGGAGGTTAACGGCCGGCCGGTGGCCAAGCGTGGTAGAATACCCGGCCTTACTGAGGCTCCCAGGCTACAAAAAATTATATAACACATAAAAAGCAAAAACGGCTTGCGCCGCTTTTGTAAGGTTGTTATTTTCATATAGCCCGCTGCACTTTGCCGCTTCGAAGGCACCTGGTGCAAACCATGATCCTGCGGGGAGTACCGTTGATATTGGCTTTAACCCTTTGCAGGTTGGGCGCCCACACCTTTTTGGTACGGATATGGGAGTGGCTGACTTTCATGCCCACGGAAATTCCTTTACCGCAAATGGCGCACTTCCTGGCCAAGGTAAACACCTCCTCTGCAACAACACTTTTATATTTTAACAGAACAACACATCTGGCGCAAGAAAAGCTAGATTTTTTGCAGATGTTTTATTTCTATTTTCGGGGGGTCATCTCTTTCTGATACCTACTTAAATTTTACTCAGCAATTGTTTAATATGTTTTTTATAAAAAGTTTAATTAATTGTGCAGCAAAGCAGCCGCCGGGTCTATTTCACCCGGCGGTGTTTTTTGCCTTGTGCAGGGGCAAAATGTACCTACATAAACGGCAGGCAAAAAAACAATACTAGTTACAACTAGACGAGAAGGAGGTGAAACGCTTGGCTCAAGGACAAAAGACCAACAGGAAGCTGATCCCGCAGGCTTCCCAGGCCATGGAGCAATTCAAGTGGGAAACGGCTCGGGAACTGGGAATTCAGGTTCCCCAGGGCGGCTACATGGGCGATCTTCCTTCCCGGGTGAACGGCGCCATCGGCGGCAACATGGTCAGGAAAATGATTGCCGCTTACGAGCAAAGCTTGGCGCAGGGACAGCAACCCCCCACGCCGCAGGTTACCAACCAGAATCCCACTCCTTAGCGGTAAAGTACAAATTTTCCGCCGGGCGCGAGCAGGTGCTCGGCTAGCTAAACCAACAAGCGGTGTTAATGCCGCTTGTTTGTATTGTTTTTCAATGTAAGTAATAAGCGTAATCTTCGGGCTTGATACCCGGGTGCAGGGCCATGGATATGCCGCCGGATATGATTTTGGCGGCGTCTTCAATTAAAGTATCTATTTCCTTGGGAGTTACCGTTAGATTACCGCCGAAGGGTTCCAGCACGCTGCTGATGGCTCTGCTGGCATCTTTGGGTTTGCCGCCGGTGCTTTGTATGTATTTCTCAATGGCGTCTTGTGCTATGACGGCTGCGTGGGCAACGGTGGGCACTCCTATGGCAATTACCTTCACGCCCATGGTTTCTTCGTTAATAGCCGACCGCCTGTTGCCAATGCCGGAACCGGGGTTGATGCCGGTATCCGCCAGCTGGACGGTGGTGGCGATACGGTCTACGCTGCGCGCCGCCAGGGAGTCGATGGCTACAATCAGTTTCGGCTGTATTTTTTCCACCACGCCGCGAACTATTTCCGCCGTTTCAATGCCCGTGATACCCAACACGCCGGGAGCCAGAGCGCTGACCGGGCGCATGCCGCCCCGCAGCTCCTGGGGAGCATATTTGAACAAGTGGCGGGTCACCAAGCACTTGTCCACCACTTTTGGGCCCAGTGCGTCCGGCGTGGCGTTCCAATTGCCCAGCCCCACAATGAGCACGCTGTCTTCCATGGACAGGTTGAAAAGCATAGTCAGGTGTTTTGCCAAGATTTCCGCCACTTCCCGGTGAGCCTGCTGGTTATTCACCCGGATGACGGGTGCTTCTATGGTTGTGTATCTGCCGACCGGCTTGCCCATAATGGATTGGGCAGTTTCGTCCTCAATGTGCACAGTGGTTACCGCGGCGTTATCGTAATTAGCCCGTTCCACCCGCACGCCGGGAATTTCCCGGCCGGTTTCGCCCCTGACAATTTCCCTGGCTTCAACTGCCAGGTCGAGGGTAATACCCATGCTGCGCAGAAACCGGCTGTCCAAAAAAATCACTCTCCCCAGGCAGTATGACGTTCTTTAATATAATTTGCCCCGCGCGGTATAAATATACAGGCGTTCGGCAGGAAAATTTAAACCACACGTGCGCATAAATCGATTTTTACGGCAGCTTGTGATATAATACGGCTAATTATGGAGATTTGCAGAAAGGGGCGTATTTTTGCGAGTCATAGCCGGCAAAGCTAAAAAAAGGCGGTTAAAGTCACCAGGTGCCGGGTTGGCGGTAAGGCCTACGGCAGATCGGGTAAAGGAAGCACTTTTTAACATACTGGGCGGCCGGGTTGCCGGCTGCCGCTTTGCTGATTTGTATGCGGGAACCGGGGGTGTGGGCATCGAGGCGCTCAGCCGCGGCGCCCAAAAGGTTGTCTTTGTGGAAAAAAACCGGCGTGTTGGCCGCTTGCTGAGGGAGAATATTACCCTAACCGGACTGCAAGACGGTGCGGAAATCATGCTCTGCAGCGTGGAGGAGGCCCTGCGGTTACTGCTGAACAGGCGGGAAGTTTTTGATATTATTTTCGCTGATCCTCCTTACCGGCAGGGATTGGCGGAAGACACGTTGAATATGTTAAGCAAGCAAGCCATATTGCGAGCGGACGGCATACTGGCTTTGGAAACCGGCGCCGATGAGGTATTACCCGTTCAAACCGAAGGCTTTACTATGTGGCGCCGCGAGAAGTACGGGGACACGACTCTTGTTTTTTATAAAACCGAAGTAAAGGAGGAAATATGGTGCGAATAGCTCTTTACCCGGGCAGCTTTGATCCAGTGACTTACGGCCATCTGGACATAATCGAACGGGCGGCCGTTTTATTTGACAAACTAATTGTTGCAGTGTCTCTAAACCCGGGTAAACAACCGCTTTTTACTATGGAAGAGCGATTGGACATGCTGCAAAAAGTAACAGAATCTTATAAAAACGTGGTCATCGATACCTTTCGTGGCTTGACGGTCAACTTTGCCAAGCAAAAAAATGCACAGGCCATCATCCGGGGGCTGAGGGCCATTTCCGATTTTGAAAACGAGTTTATGATGGCTTTGACCAACAAGAAGCTGCAGCCGTCGGTGGAAACCATTTTTCTTATGACCAAGTCCGAATTCTCCTTTATCAGTTCCAGTGCCGTCAAGGAAGTTGCTTCTTTTGGCGGGTGCGTGGATGATATGGTACCGCCGGTGGTGCAAATGAGGTTACGAGACAAATTTAAGTGCCGATAAACGGGCGGGAGGGATTTGTATTGGAGTTGTTTAACATATTGAACGAAATGGAAGAACTAATTGAAGGCAGCCCCAAGATTCCCATGACCAGGCGGGTGCTGGTCGATGAAGACAGGCTGTTGGATTATTTGGACCGCATCCGGACGTCCCTGCCTGAAGAACTGCGCCAGGCCAGGTGGATCATCCAGGAAAGAGAGAAAGTGATCACCGACTCCAAGCGGGAAGCCTTGCGCATCATCGAGGACGCCGAAAAACAGCTGGAGAAAAAAGCCGATGAATCGGTAATAACCCGCAAGGCCCAGGAAATGGCGGAGGAAATACAACAAAGGGCTGAACAGGTGGCCCAGCAGATAAAACAGGGTGCCAGGGATTATGCCGACGAAATCTTAGAGGAACTGGAAAAAAGGCTCAACCAACTTATCACCCAGGTTCAGGAAGGCCGGTCTGAACTAAAAGCAATGAAGACAGATAACTAACTACATAAGCAAGCCAATGCAAGCTCCGCGTCCGCCGCCCGGCAGGGCGGTTTACTTTTTCAGCGCGGCTTACCAAGCCGGGAGGCCGTTTGGACGGCGGCCCGGAGAACCAGGTGACCTAGTAACGGCAGGACGATACAGCCGAGCAGCGATAGCCCGCATGCCTGCAAGTAGTGCCAGTAAGCGGGAGCGAACAGGAAACTGCCGCCGGGAACGCCGGCGCAAAAGGCCGCGGGCAGGGACAAGCCGGCGCTGTCAAGCACGGGGTACATCAGTGCGGTGTATATGCAGGCCAGCGCAGCGTGCACTACCCGCGACAAAATATATAGGAGCATTCTGATGTCGGTTCCAGAGAGCATGGCGACCACCTGCGCGTGTATGGACAGGCCGCTCCAAGCTAAAATTATCGCCACCGCCAGCAGCTGGTGCAGCAACTGGGCCTCGGTTTGGGCAGCCATTTTGGTACCGATGGTCATTTCAAAAAGCCCGCTGGCCACGGCGGGCATGATTTCAACGGGGAAGCCCAGCGGCACCAGAAAAAAGGACAGCCAGCCGGCGAGCAACTCGATGAAGCCCAAGCTTTCCAACAGGCGGATGATCACGGCAAAGAGAATGATAAAGCCGCCGATATTCAGCAGGTTGTTTACGGCGTTGCGCACGGCATCGCCCATGATGCGGCCCAGGGGGCGGTTTTCCGCCTGTAAAACCCGTACAAGCTCGCGGAAGGCGCCGGCAACGTAGTTTCCCCGCGGGGGAATAGCGGGAGCTCGCTTACCGGCGGCCCCGCGGCGGTAAAAGCGCAGCAGCAAACCCAGAGTCAAGTTGCCTAAGTAATGGCTGCCTGCAATCACGTACCCCAGGGCGGGCATGTTGAACATGCCCACGGCTACCGCTACCAGCATAAACAGAGGGCTTGAGTTGTTGGTAAATGAAACCAGCCTTTCCGCTTCCTCGCGGGAAACCATGTTTTGAGCGCGCAGCTTAGCGGTAAGCATAGCCCCGATGGGGTAGCCCGAAGTGTAGCCGATGGCCATCACGAACGAACCCGTGCCGGGGACGTTGAACAGGGGGCGCATTATGGGCTCCAGCAACACGCCCATAAAATGAACCACGCCGAAGCTCATGAGCAGTTCGGAGGCGATAAAAAAAGGCAATAAAGCTGGAAAAACGATGTTCCACCAGGTTTGCAGGCCCGTGGTGGCGCCTGCGAATACCTCCTTGGGGTGGGTTATCATAAGCAGCACGAATAACACGGCCAGTGCCGTGCTGAGCACCTGAACCGGCCGGTTGGTAAGCATGCGCAAGGCTTAGATGCCTCCTTTTGTTGCCGGTAGTATATGCCAGTAAAGTATATGAATGGCGGGAGCAGGAAATTACAGGAAGCATGTCGCGAGGCGCGGCGGTACTAACTGGTAAAATTTTCTCCGTCCTCTCAATCATGCTATAATGAACTAAACAAGAAGGGGTTGCATTCCGAAACGCCGTGGTATCCAAAATTTCAAGGTATCCATTCCGGCTGTTTTCGTTTGGGCTTTTTATTAACAGGTGGTGTATGTCGTATGGTTTTTTTAACACCTGAAAAGTGGCGCGAGTATGTGGACGGCTGGCGGGAGGGAAGAGCGCGCAGGAAAAAACAAATGGATGCCCGCGCTCGCAGGGCTTTATCCACCGCCCGTTCGCTGGCCGGTCTTCTGGCGGAGGAGCCCGGTGTGGCCAGGGTATGGCTTTTTGGCTCTCTGGGCCTGTACCTTAAAGGGTACCGGGAATACAGGGCAGATTCGGATATCGACCTGGCTGTAGAAGGACTTCCGGCGGAAAGGTTCTTCCCGGTCTTATCTTTGCTCAATGAGAAAAGCCTGCGACAGGTGGATCTGGTCGATATATCCGCCTGTTCGCCCTCTGTGCGACAATCTATTATCGAAAGGGGATTGTTATTATATGAGAGACCGGGAACAACTACTAACCCTGGCCATTGAGTTAAGAGACCGTTTAAAGGACTTAGAGGTTATTTGCCAGCACGGGGAACAATGGCTTGATATCCATTCCGTCAAAGCACCCGGCATCCTGGACCTGCGAGCTCTAGGTAGCATCCTGCACGATTTTTACACTGCAATTGAAGGTATCTTTGAATTAATTGCCGGGGATATAAACGGCAAGATACCGCAGGATTCCAGGTGGCACAAAAGACTGCTCCACTTAATGACACTGGATATACCCAAATTGCGGCCGGCAGTTATCTCAAAAGAACTGGAAGCTCAGCTGGATGATTACCTTCGTTTCCGTCACGTTTTCCGGAACGTATACGGTCACCAGCTGCAATGGGCACGGATGAGTAGCCTTATCCACAACCTGGATTGTACCTGTAAAAAAGTTACGCAAGAAATCGAAACTTTTCGCAGATTCCTTCTCAGGCTGGCTGAACAACTGGAAGAAGATGTTTAATAAATGCTGTAATTAAATTTACGCTGGGTTTGCTTACCCGGCTGCGTCGCTTTCAAAAACCTGGTAAAGAGAACGTGAATTTAGTTTTCTGGGCTGAATCCTTGCTTTTTAACGTTACCGGGGTCGTGTAAAATTTCAGTAGGTACCAGAAGAAGATCAGCCCCCGAAAATAGAAATGAGACCTCACCCAAAAAACCAGCGCCTTGACAAAGGTATCGCGTGTTAATATAATTTTACCTGTTGAATTGGCCGGAGGATGATAAGATGCCCTTGTTGGATGTGGAACAACTGAAAAAAGACAAGGGGCGGCGAATGCGCGTCTCATTTGAAGAAACCTTGCCCCCCATAGCTGCGGAGGGCGGTAAAATCAACCGTACAAAACCCGCCCGGTTTGAGCTGTTGCTTACCAACATAGGCAACGCTATTACCGTGGAGGGCACCATTAACGTAGAGTTTGCGGTGCGCTGTGACCGCTGCCTCAAAGAATTTACTTGTTCCATGGCTGCCGGTTTCGCGGAAACTTATTACGATGCCGCACAGCCGCCCCCAGGGGGAGCGGAAGAAGACTGGATTCCCTATTCAGGCGACAGTATCGACATTACACCGGAGGCCAAAAGCGCCATTACGGTTAACCTGCCCATGCGCTTCATTTGCCTGGAAGACTGCCGGGGTTTGTGCCCCGTTTGCGGCACCGACCTAAACAAAGAACAGTGCAAGTGCAACCGGGACCAGGTGGATCCGCGCCTGGCCAAGCTGCAGGAGTTACTCAAATCCTGATTTAAGGGGGTGTAGGTGATGGGAGTACCAAAGAGGAGGAGTTCCAAGCAACGCAAGCGCCAGCGACGGGCGCACTGGAAAATCGAAGCCCCCGGGCTGATCGATTGCCCGCAATGCCGTGCCCGGACATTGCCGCACCGCGCTTGTCCCGAATGCGGGTATTACAAAGGTAGGGAGGTAGTGGCGGTCAAGTAAGTAAAAATAAGCTCGAAAATGAGCTTATTTTTTTATGTTTGTTAAGGTTGCTTTTTTTTCCCAACTAAGCTATACTCAACTTTAGTACCTGGTACTAAACCCAGCTGTCGTACCAAGGTGAAGCTATGGGCAGAACAGGGCTGGCTAAATCGGCAAGGCAGGCTTTATTAACCAAATACCTGCAGGGAAACCCTTTCCTGACGGACGAGGACTTGGCGCATATCTTGAACGTCAGCATACAGACCGTCCGGCTGGACAGGGCGGAACTAAACATTCCCGAAATGCGCGAGCGCGTGAAAGAAATGGCCCGGGGAGTTTACCAAAACCTGCGGGCGATCACGGGCAGCGAAGTCGTGGGTGAGCTGGTGGACCTGGAAATGGGCCGGGAAGGGTTGTCCATTCTTGACGTAACGGAGGAAATGACCTTGCAAAAAACCAGGGTGTTGGACGGGCAGTACCTCTTCGCCCAGGCCAACACCTTGGCCCTGGCATTGATCGACAGCGACGTGGCCCTCACCGGAACGGCCAAGATAAGTTTTAAAAGGCCGGTTTTTCGCGGGGAAAAGGTGATTGCCCGCGCGATTATCACCAGGAAAAAGGGCAATAAATATATGGTAAGAGTTTCTTCCCATGTTCGGGATGATTTGGTATTTCAAGGTAAATTCCTAGTTTTCGACCTTTCCGAGGAGGTTAGCCGACTTGAAAATAGCTCTTGATGCTATGGGCGGCGATTACGCGCCCCGGGAGACAGTGCGCGGTGCCTGGGAGGCTTGCCGGGAGGCCGGGCTGCAAGTAATTCTGGTGGGCGACCGCGAGGCGCTGCTGCGGGAAACCAGCCTGCTGGAACCCTGCCGCGGCCTGGAAATCGTGCACGCCCCGGAAATTATTACTATGCACGAGGCGCCGGCCGTAGCCGTGCGCCGCAAGAAAAATTCATCGGTGGTTGCGGCTGCCGAGCTGGTAAGGAACGGCGAGGCCGCGGCTATGGTA
>ENA-OSAF01000439-OSAF01000439.1-marine-sediment-metagenome-genome-assembly--contig:-NODE-439-length-13007-cov-24.242742_pt1 | contig 13007 bp, 10 predicted proteins | sample MGYA00237872_ERZ529318 | MGnify/ENA primary metagenome ERZ529318 (study PRJEB26369, sample SAMN03142813) | marine sediment metagenome | biome: marine; feature: borehole; material: sediment... | reverse complement strand
CCCGTCCGCCCCATCCCCGGCCGGGACCGCCTCCTCCCAGGCGAACCTGCCCGCGGCATGCCCCTGCCACCAGAGAAGGGCCCCTCCGGCCAGGGCCAGGCCTGCCAGGAGCATGATGACCAGCCGCTCCTCCGCGCTGAGTCCGACCAATGAGACCGCCCCCGGCCCCACCCGGCTTCCCTGCGGGTGAGGCTGGGGGCGGGTCATTCGTGAGGCAGGGGGCGTCCCCTCCGGTGAAGCCGGTCGTCTCCCGGCACCGGCCCCCGCATTTTCCGCCTACCTGACGACGATGTTCACCAGACGGTCGGGAACGACCACCACCTTGACGACTTCCTTCCCCTCGACGAAGGGCCCGACGCGCGCGCAGGCCAGGGCCTTCTCACGGAGCTCCTCCTCCCCGGCCCCCTTGGGCACGACCATCCGGTCCCGCAGCCTGCCGTTGACCTGGACGGCGACCTCGACCTCCTCGGTCTCGACATAGGCCTCGTCCCACTCCGGCCACCTCTCGTCATGCACGCTGCCGTCGTGGCCGAGCTCGCGCCACAGCTCCTCGGTGATATGGGGCGCGAACGGAGCCAGGCAGAGGACGAGCTTCTCCAGGGCCTCCCGGACCGCCGCCGGCGAGCGCTCGGCCTCGGGGACGCTCTCCACGTAGCGGTAGAGGTCGTTCAGCATCTCCATCGCGGCGGCTATCGCCGTGTTGAAGTTGAAGCGTCGGTCGATGTCGAGGGTCATCTTCTTGACCATCCGGTGGGCCGACCTCAGCAGGGCCCTGTTCGGGTCGTCCCGGTCTCCGCCTCCGGCCGCGGCCTCGGCCGGCGGGACGACCGAGCCCGGCGGGACCTTCGCGGCCAGCTCCCGCAGGTCGTAGACGATGCGCCACACGCGGCGCAGGAAGCGGAACGTCCCCTGGACGCCGGCGTCGGTCCACTCGAAGTCCTTCTCCGGCGGGGCGGCGAAGAGCACGAACACCCGGGCCGTGTCGGCCCCGTACTTCTCCGCCATCTCGTCCGGGGAGACGATGTTCCCCTTGGACTTGGACATGGCCGCCCCGTCCTTGGTGACCATGCCCTGGGCCAGAAGATTGGCGAAGGGCTCGACCGGCTTGAGCATGCCCGCGTCGTGGAGGACCTTGGTGAAGAAGCGCGAGTAGAGGAGGTGGAGGACGGCGTGCTCGATACCGCCGATGTACTGGTCGACGGGCATCCAGTAGTCGACGGCCTCCTTGTCGAAAGGCGCCTTCTCGCACCCCGGAGACGTGTAGCGGAGGTAGTACCATGACGAGCACACGAAGGTGTCCATGGTGTCCGTCTCCCGGCGGGCCGGCCCGCCGCAGTCGGGGCAGGTCGTCTCGACGAACTCCCTGACCCGGGCGAGCGGCGACTCACCGGGGGTGAAGTCCACCACATGCGGCAGGGTCACCGGGAGCTGGTCCTCGGGGACCGGAACGACGCCGCACCTGTCGCAGTAGACGATGGGTATCGGCGCCCCCCAGTAGCGCTGGCGGGAGATCAGCCAGTCGCGCAGCCGGTAGATGGTCGTGGCCTCGCCCAGTCCTTCCCTCTCCAGCCACTGGGCGACCTTGCGCCGCCCCTCCTCGCTCGGCGTCCCGCTGAAGGGCCCGGAGTCGATCATCATCCCGTCGCCCTCGTAGGCCTCGGTCATCTCCTCCGCCCGGTCAGGGCTGTCCGGTCCCTTGATGACGACCCTCACCGGCAGGCCGTACTTCCGCGCGAACTCGAAGTCCCGCTGGTCGTGGGCCGGGACGCCCATGACGGCCCCTGTCCCGTACTCCATGAGGACGTAGTCGGCCGTCCAGACCGGGATCCGCTCGCCCGTCGCCGGGTTGAGGCAGTGAAGGCCGGTGAAGAGCCCCTCCTTGGCCGGGTCACTGGTGCGGTCTATCTCCGAGAGGTCCCGCGCCCTCTCCCTGAAGCGGCGGAGCTCCTCCGCCCGGGCCGGGTCGGCCTCCCTGATGGCCCGCTCGACCAGGGGGTGTTCGGGAGCCACGACCATGTAGGTCGCGCCGAAGAGGGTGTCCTGGCGGGTGGTGAAGACCCGGACCCGGTCTCCGTCCGCCGCGGCCGCGCCGACCCGGCGGGCATTGCCGGTCCGAGCCTCCGCACCGGGGCACGTCCCCGCCGGCGACACCAAGGGGAAGTCGATGTAGGCCCCGTGACTCCGTCCGATCCAGTTCTCCTGCATCACCCGGACCCGTTCCGGCCAGCCCTCGAGGAGGGCCAGGTCGTCCAGGAGCCGATCGGCGTAGGCGGTGATGCGGAAGAACCACTGCTCCAGCTCCTTCTTCTCCACCGGGGTGTCGCACCGCCAGCACAGACCGCCGACGACCTGCTCGTTCGCCAGCACGGTCGCACACTTGGGGCACCAGTTCACAGGGGCCTTCTTCCGGTAGGCCAGGCCCCGCTTGTACATCAGCAGGAACAGCCACTGCGTCCACCGGTAGTAGTCCGGGTAGCAAGCCGTGACCTCACGGCGCCAGTCGTAGCCGATGCCGAGCCTGTGAAGCTGCCTCTTGATGCGGGCGATGTTGGCCTCGGTCCAGTCCTTGGGGTGCTTGCCGTGCTTGATGGCCGCGTTCTCGGCCGGGAGGCCGAAGGCGTCCCAGCCCATCGGGTGCAGGACGTTGTACCCGTGCATGCGCTTGTAGCGCGCGGTCACGTCCCCGATGGTGTAGACCCGGCAGTGCCCCATATGGATCTCACCCGAAGGGTACGGGAACATGACGAGACAGTAGTACTTGGGCTTCCCGGGGTCCATCTCGACCTCGAAGGCCTGCCGCCGGTCCCAATCATCCTGCCACTTCTTCTCGATGCGGCGGAAATCGTAGTGCTCCTGCATGCGGTCTCCCTCGCCTCCCCCGCGCGCCGCCGCCTCCCGGGCCCGGTCCGCACGACACCGGCAGGCGGCGGGCAAAGCATGCCGACCAACAAGGGAACAAAAAGAGCTTCCCGCCCCAAGGGACGAGAAGCTCGAAGACTTCCCGCGGTACCACCCTAGTTGACCAAGCCGCTTTCAAAATGAACTGGTGGAGCCGATGGGGATCGAACCCACGACCTCGTGAATGCCATTCACGCGCTCTCCCAGCTGAGCTACGGCCCCACCAAGACTCGGTTGCAGCTTGTCATCCGCTCTAAGGCCGTTAACGAGGCCAGCCGTCGCCGGCTACTGTGCCGCTTCACCGGCGCACTCCCGGGCGAGTTCGGCCTCCTGCTCCTGCCGGTTCGCACCCGTTCACACCCGGCTCTCTGAGAGGAGCCCTGGAGCCTACTGCTCCCGTTCATCGCTGTTGTTCGTGGCAGAATGCTTAAAGGCCCATCTGCCGGGCCCTGCGCTCATTATACGGAACGACTCCCGACCCGTCAAGGTGATGACGGAGGAGACTGCGGTTCATGCCTGTCCGTTCTCTTCTCTCTTCGCCTCCGGCGTCTCCCCGCCCGGCACCACTCTCTTCGCGTCACCCCAGAGCCGCTCGAGTCCGTAGAACTCGCGTTCAGCCCGGTTGAAGATGTGACAGACGAGTCCGCCGAAGTCCAGGAGGACCCATCTCTGGCTCTCCCAACCCTCTTTGCGCAGAAGGCGCAGGCCCGCCTTTGAAAGCGTCTCCTCCAGGTGTTCCGCGATGGCCTTGATCTGGCGCCCGGTGGACGCGCTGGCGATGAGGAAGTAATCCGCGACGAGAGTCACACCTCTAAGGTCCAGCAGGAGGACGTCTTCGGCCTTTCTCTCCTCGGCCGCCTGGGTGGCCATGACGGCCAGCTCCCGGGTAACCTCCAAAGGCCTTCCTCCCTCTTCCTAGTCTCCCGTGCTCTCCCCGCCTCTGGATTCGACGTAGGCCACGTAATCCTGGCCGACGATGACGGTGAACTCCGGCCGGCCCCTCACCGCTCTGGCCCGTCCGAGTTCGGCCAGGGGCGTGTACCTCAGGACCGCCTGGGAGAGCCGCCTCAGCTTGTCGTCGTCCCGCGAGCGGTCGATGATCTCCGTCACGGTCAGGTCGTGCCGGTCGGCGTCGGCGACCGACACCACGTCAAAGCCCTGCCGGCGCAGTTCCGCGGCGAAGAGCCCGGCGAGTCCCGGCACTTCCGTCCCGTTCAGCACCTCCACGGTTATCTCCGCGTTGGCCTCGCGGTCGACTCCCCAGATGAGGATGTCCACAAGTTCGGCGCATTCATCCTCCCGGACCACGTAGTAGCTCAAGGGCGGGCGGCCCGGGTCCTGGATCGTCTCGATGTCTCCCGGCAACACGCCCATCCTGACCTTGGGCATGTCCACCTTCATCGCCAAGCGGGCGTATGAGAGCATCTCGCCCGGGGTCATGTTGGTGTCGACGCAGTCGGCTATCTCCGCGATGAGCGACGGGACCTTCGCGATGGCCCCCAGACTGAAGAGCTTGTGCTTCAGGGCCTCGAGGAATCTCTGCTGGCGCTCGATTCGGTCCACATCGCTCTTACCGCCCCGGTAGCGAAGGTAGCCGACGGCCTTCTCCCCGTCGAGCACCTGGAGGCCGGCCTTTATGTCGATGACGAGGTCCTGCCACGGGTCGACGTAATACATGTCCTCCTCGACGTAGACCTCGACCCCTCCGAGGAGGTCTATGATCCTGGCGACCCCGGCGGAGTTCACCCGCACGTAGTAGTGGATCGGTACGTCCAGGAACTCGGAGACCGTGGCGATGAGGGCTTCAGGTCCTCCGTCCGGGTAGGCGTGGGCGTGTCCCAGCTTGTCGTAACCGAAGTCCTCCCGGCCGCTGATGATGACCCTGGTGTCGCGGGGCAGGGCGAGGATGCCCACATCGGCGGTCGTCGTGTCCACACTCACCAGCATCATCGTGTCGGTGCGCGAGCCCTCAGCCCTGTGGATGTCGAAATCCGGAACAGCCCGGCCCTGCCTGTCCAGTGGTGCGTCAAGCCCCATGACGAGGATGTTCACCCTGGTCCCGGGGACGGCCTCCGCCAGACTCACGAAATGGACGGGGTTCGTCAGCCCGCCGAGGAAGACATAGAGGGCCGCGGCGGCCACAAGAGCCAGGCCGACCAGAGCAAGACCTGCGAAGGCCAGCATGCGGGCGATCCTCCGGCCGCGCCGTCTTCGGTTCCTTTCCGTCCGACTGCGCGGGAAGAGCCCGATGTGCTCACTGTTCTCCCGCGCGGGCCTCCTCCGCCCGAGCAGCAGCGACAATCTGTTTCAGCCCCTCCAGACCTCCCGGCTTCCGTGCCGGCCGGTCGTCATCCGGTTTACATAATCCTAGGACGGTTTTTGTCCATTTTACTACATACCCTCGGCGCCCGCCAGCTCGCGGGGACCCTACAGCCGGACGGTCCCGGTCAGCCGCGGTAGAGCCCGTGTCGGCGGATGTACTCCTCAACGGCCTCCGGCACGAGGTACCTGATGGACCTCCCGCTCCTCGCCCGCTGCCGGATGTCGGTCGACGAGATTCCCATGGCCGGGACGTTCACCCGGAGTATGGACACCCCGTACCGCCTCTCGAGCTCCCTGAGCCCCTCCCGGACGGCTTCACGGGACAGGCCCGGCCGCTCCGCGGCGATGAAGGTGCACAGCTCGAACAGACGCTCCGGATGCCGCCAGGTGTCGATGTCGAGGATGGCGTCCGCGCCGGTGATGAAGTAAAGGCGGGTGCCGGAAGGATAGGAGGCCCTGAGTTCCTCGAGAGTGTCGACGGTGTAGGAGGGACCGTCCCTGTCCAGCTCTGCCCGGCTCACCTCGAAGCGGTCGTTCGACCGCACGGCCAGCTCCACCATGTTGTAGCGGTGCTCAGCCGGTGTGATGACCAGTCCCCGTTTGTGCGGGGGTTCCCGGGCGGGAACGAAGATGACCTTTGCGAGGCCGAACTGCTCGACGGCCGCTTCCGCTGTCACGAGATGGGCCAGGTGTATCGGGTCGAACGTCCCGCCCATCACACCTATGCCCGCCGGGGTCCGCTCTGGAGTCAAGTCCCCACCGCCCAGCATCACGTTGGTCTAAACCTACCACAGAGCAGGGGGAATCCCTTCGTGCGGAAGCCGCAGGGACGCGGCGGGCTGGCCGCGGCGCTACTCCGTGAAGTCGAACTCGAACCCGGCGATACGGACGGTGTCTCCCGGTCCGGCCCCGGCTTCCCGGAGGGCCCGAATCACCCCGCGTCTCCGCAGACGGTGATGGAGACGCCTCACCGCCGCCTCATGCTCGAGGTCGGTCATGACCACCATCCGCTCCACGTCCTCCCCGGACACCACGAAGACGCCGCCTTGACGGGTGACGGTGAAGCTTCGGCGTTCGGCCTGGGCCTCCTCCGGGGCCGGCTCGGGGGCTCCGCGGTCCGCGGCTCCCATCTGCCGCCGGCTCTCCACGGCCGCCCGCGACAGCTCGTCGGCCACAGCGTGAAGAACCCGGTCCAGGCCCTCGCCCGTGAGAGGCGACGCCCGGTAGACCTTTTCCGCATGACTCCTTCGGCGGAGATGGTCCTCCAGCCGGCGCGCCCTCTCCTCAGCCCCGTCGACATCGATCTTGGTGGCCACGACGATCTCGGGCTTCTCCGCGAGCGACGGGTCGTAGAGCCCCAGCTCGCCGCGCACGGTCAGGTAGTCCCCGACGGGGTCGCGTCCGGAGAGCGGAGAGACGTCGACAAGATGCACGAGAATCTTCGTCCGTTCAACGTGGCGGAGAAACCTGTCGCCCAGACCGCTCCCGGCGTGCGCCCCTTCGACAAGCCCCGGAATGTCGGCAAGGACGAACGAAGCTTCCGGCCGCCCGGGAACGGCCACCACGCCGAGGTTCGGGGCAAGGGTTGTGAACGGATAGTCGGCCACCTTCGGCCGGGCCGCCGACACGCGGGAGAGGAAGGTGGACTTTCCCGCGTTGGGCATGCCGACCAGACCGGCGTCGGCCAGGAGTTTGAGCTCGAGGACCAGAGTCAGGGCCCGGCCCGGCTCGCCCTTCTCGGCGAAGGTCGGTGCCCGTTCCGTCGAGGTGGCGAACCGGGCGTTGCCGCGCCCCCCGCGGCCGCCGCGCGCGACGATGAACCGCTGGCCGGGCTCGGTGAGGTCGGCGAGGAGACGCCTCTCCCCGCCCGTCACGTCCCACACCACGGTGCCCGGAGGCACCGGCACCACCAGGTCCCTCCCGCGGGCGCCGGAACGCTTCGAAGGCCCCCCCGGTCGGCCGTTCTCGGCGGAGAAGTGCTGCCTGTACTTGAAGTCCAGCAGTGTTCGGAGGCCCTCATCGACCTTCAGGATGACACTACCGCCGTCCCCCCCGTCACCGCCGCTCGGCCCCCCTCGGGGCACGTACTTCTCCCGGCGGAAGGTGACGGCTCCGTCCCCACCGCGACCGCTTCTGACGAATATCCTCGCCTCATCGACGAACATGGCTACCTGACGGTGACGACCAGCTCCACCTCTTCCCCCTTTTCCCCTCCGGGGCAGGCAACCCCCACACTGCCCTCCCGAGGCTGTCGGCACAGGGAGAAACCCGCCGAAGCCAGGGCGGCCTCGACGGCTTCGGGCGGAGGGGCCGCCCGGGCCGGAAGCCTCACGACGACCTCCGGGTATCCGCCGCCCGGTGGGCCCACCTCGACCCGTAGCTCTGAGACACCCTTCGCGGCCGCCTCACGGGTGACCACGGCGAGCACGGCCGAGACGGCCAGGGCAAGGTCCTCGGCGCTCGGCGGTCCGACCGGGCCCGTCCCGACGGCCCTCTCGCCGCCGTCCTCGGCGCACCACTTCCCTGAGAACCGGTCCTCGGCCGCCGCAACGGCCGCCGCGTGGACCGGGTCAACGTAGACGGCCGTCCCGAGGGACACGTGAACACCTTCGGACGCCGCCCGCTCCTTGGCCACGAGCAGGACGGCCTCAAGGTCGGGCAGGTCCAGGCGCCCGAGGGCCGCCTCCGCCTCGATGCGGGAGGTCACCAGGTCCAGGTGGGCGGAGGCCCTCTCCGTCCGGCCGAGTTCGAACCAGCCGCGAAGAACCTGGAGGTCGTTGACGAACCCGTGACGGAGCCCCCTCACAACCCTGACCAGGTCCTCGGCGGAGACGAGCGGCCGCGGCCGGCGCCGGTCACAGGCTATCCGGTTGAACCACCGCATGGGGCCAGAAGGCATGGGACCACTCCCCCGACAGGTCTAAGGGTTCCCCTGTCCGGCCTGTGCTCCTACCGCATCATAGCACTGCCGCCCGTGAACCTCCGCCGAAGCGGGCTCGGTCGTCCTCGGTCTCCGTGTACACCGAGCGGGAACCCGACAGGGTTCCCGCATCTCCCTCGCTCATGCTTCGTTGCCAGGCAGTCTTCGGCAACACGCCTTCCGGCGCGCCGTCCGCCGTCCGCCGGGCGCCGCCGACACCGCCGGTTCGGGCCGACACACCGGCCTAGCCGGCCGACATCTCCGCCACCGGCTCGGTCATCCGGAGGTCCCCGGTCTCGACGGGGCGGACGCTGACCCTCTTCTTCCTCTTGCCGTGTCGCTCGAAGCTGACGTAGCCGTCGACAAGGGCGAACAGCGTGTCGTCACGGCCGCGCCCGACGTTCTCTCCGGGAAGGACCTTGGTGCCCCTCTGACGGACGATGATGGACCCGGTCGTCACCAGTTCGCCGTCGTGACTCTTCACGCCCAGGCGCTTCGAGTGACTGTCCCGACCGTTCCGGGTGCTTCCCATACCCTTCTTGTGAGCCATATAGACACCTCCTTGCCCTTTCCGGAGCGGAACCGCACCGGCCGCCGCGCCTAACCCTCTATCTCCTCGATGAGGACGCGCGTCTTGACCTGCCGGTGGCCTTTCTTCCGCCTGTAGTTCACCTTCGACTTGTACTTGAAGACGATGACCTTCTTGTCCTTGAACTCAGAGACGACCTTGCCCTTGGCACGGGCGCCCTCGACCACGGGGTCGCCGACCCTGACCTCCCCGTCGTCCTTCGCCAGGAGGAGGACCCTGTCGAAGACGACCTCGTCTCCCTCGTCCGCCTGGAGACGCTCGACGTCGATGACGTCTCCTTCCGTGACCCTGAACTGCTTGCCTCCGGTTTCGATGATGGCGTACACGGCAGACCTCCGAAAAACGAGCCCGGCGCGTCCCGTGCTGGCCGGAGCAGACCGGGCTGGTAAGAACAATTCAATCTAGCACGCAGGAAAGCTCGGTGTCAAGGGAGGCCGAGACGGCCCCGGCCTTAAGGCCGGAACCGCACCGAGCCGGGCGCGGCGCCCCCTCAATCCTGCGTCGCCTCGACCACCTTGGCCTTGGCGTAGGTCCGGTGGACCTTCGTCACCTCGACGCGCACCTTCTCCCCGACGAGCTTGGCCCCGCCCTCCACGTCGAGGACGTAGCCCTCGATCCGGGCGATGCCGTCCCAGAGGTTCGAGACGTGCGGCTCCTCCACCTTGACCTCGAGCACCTGCCCCGGCCGCACGGGGAGGGCCTTGGCTTCCACATCCTCTTTCGTCCCCACGGCCCTCACGACCATGTTCTCGATGTGACACTGGTCCGAACCGCGAATGTAGATGGATTTCCCCGTCTCGTTCTCCAGGGCGCGGAGGTTCGTCCCGCCGGCCCCGATGAGCAGGGCCGCCACGGAGGGGTGGACCTCGACGAGGATGGCCTCTTCAGGATTGCGCCTGAGGAGGGCCTTTATCTCGCGGCGGAGCTTGGCGGCCACGCTCTCCTCGGAGAGCACCCGTCCCTTTCCCTCGCAGTAGGGACAGGGCTTGTGGAGCATGTCGTCGAGCGACTGCTTGGCCTTCTTCCGGGTTATCTCCACCAGCCCGAGCTGGGTTATCCCTAGGACGTACGTCTTGGTCCGGTCACGCTTGAGATGTTCTTCCAGGGTCTGGAGCACCTTGCGCCGGTGGCTCGCGCTCTCCATGTCGATGAAGTCGGCGATGATGATGCCGCCGATGTCCCTCAGGCGGAGCTGGCGGGCGATCTCCCGCGCCGCTTCGAGGTTCGTCCGGAAGACGGTGTCGGCCAGGTCCGTGCTTCCCACGTATTTCCCGGTGTTGACGTCCACGGCGGTCAGGGCCTCGGTGCGGTCGATGACGAGGTAGCCGCCGCTCTTGAGCCACACCTTCCGCTTCACGGCCTTCTCTATCTCCGGCTCGAGGTTGTAGAGGTCGAAGATGGACCGCTCCCCGCTGTAGAAGAGCTCGACACGCCTCTTCAGGGAGGGGGCGATGTCGTCGAGGAGCTCCAGGACCCTGTCGTACTCCTGCTTGGAGTCTATGACGAAGCGGTCGACGTCCTCGGTGAAGGAGTCGCGGATGATGCGGTAGATGAGGCCCATGTCCTTGTGGAGAAGCTTGGGCGCCGGCCCTGAGCGGTAGCGCTCCTGAATCTTCTTCCACAGCCTCATGAGGAACTCGGCGTCCTGGGCGAGGTCCCGCTCGCTCTTGCCTTCGGCCACCGTGCGGACGATGAGGCCTACATTGTGCGGCCTTATCTTCTCGGCGATGCGCCGCAGCCTGTCCCGCTCGCGGTCCCCCTCGATGCGCCTCGAGACGCCGACGTAGTCGACGGTCGGCATGAGGACCAGGAACCGCCCCGGCAGGGTGCAGTGGGTCGTGACGCGCGCCCCCTTGGTCCCGATGGCCTCCTTGACGACCTGGACCATGATCTCCTGCCCGGGCTTCAGGATGTCCTCGATGGCAAGTTTGCCGTTCCGTCTCTCGTGCTCGACCTTGAAGTGGTCTTCGCTCTCCTCGTCGACGTTCTTGGCCGGGAGGGCGTCGCTCACGTACAGAAAGGCGTTCTTCTCCAGGCCGATGTTCACGAAAGCGGCCTGCATGCCCGGAAGGACGTTCTCAACCTTGCCTTTGAAGATGCTGCCGACCGTTCTCTGTCCGCTGGGACGCTCGTAGTAGATCTCGACCAGCCGGCCGTCCTCAAGGACGGCAGCCCGGGTCTCACCCGGTTCGACATTCACCAGAATCTCTGTCTGCACTTCTGTCACTCCTGAAAGGGGCCTGTGGCCCGAAATCAGAAACCGCAAACCTTTGGAAGCCCGCTCTCCGGTGTCACGCGGCGACGTCGCCGGCCGCGCCGCGATGTCCCCTCTCACCTCAGACCGAGCCTCACGGCTGAGACCTGCCCGGGCCCCGCTCCCGGGTCGAGGCCGAGCTCCCGCCACAGGAGAGCGGCGACCTCCTCCGGACGCCCGACACCGTGCCCCGTCAGGGCCAGCTCCATGTAGAGGACGACCTCGTCTCCCGCGACCTCGCGGGCCTCGAGCCGCCGGACCAGGGGGCGGACGTCGACCACCTTCGCCCTCACCGGCCCGTCGCCGGCCCCACCTCTCTCCCTCGTGACCTCGAGGCGGTCCCGGCCGAGGAGCCGCGCCGCCGCCTCACGCCACTCGCCGAGGCTCCTCCCGCCCGCGGAGACCCGGACGAGATAGGTCCCCGTGTCCAGCTCGGACATCAGGGAAGGGCCGTGTGGGGTGACGTAGCGGGCGTCGTGCACGGTGAGACCCTCCGGGAGGGACCGGTTGAGCCTCCCGGCGACCTCTTCCGGCGGAACACGTCTCTTAAGCTCCATGTCAAGGTACTCACCGAGGCCGGCCATCCCCACCGGCAGGGGCCAACCGTAGGCTATCCTCGGCGCCGGACTAAAGCCCTCACTCATGGACACCGGGAGACCGGCGCGCCGCACGGCCCGCTCGAAGGCGCGGATGAAATCGAGATGGGAGATGAAACGCAGGCGGCCGGTCTTGGAAAAGCACAGCCTGAGCCGCCACCGGGGGGACCCGTGCACCGGGCTGCCCGCCGTCACGTGCCGTCACCCCCGGTCTTCCCCCGCCCGGCCCTGTCGGCCAGAAGGGTTTCCGCCCCGGTGGACCCGCAGACACCACACCCCGAGCAGGCCGACCACCGGCAGTCCGGCGTGGCCTCGCCGGCGAAGGCCTTCTCCCGCTCGCGCCAGAGGAAGCGCTCCTCGACTCCGCTGGAGAGGTGTGACCACGGGAACACCTCGTCCGCGCTCCTCTGGCGGTTGGCGTAAAAGGCCGGGTCGAGACCTTCAACCTGGAAGGCCTCTTCCCAGATGTCAGGGCGGAAGTGCTCCGTCCAGCCGTCGAACCGGGCCCCCCGACGCCACGCCGCAAGGACGACGTCGGCCACCCGGCGGTCACCGCGGGCGAGGACGGCCTCGAGACGGGCCATCTGGGGGTTGTGCCAGTCGACCTTGACCCGCGGCCGCTTCCGGCGCCGCTTCCCCCCGGCTCCGCCGCCGTCGCCCAGGGCCTCTCTCACCAGCCTGACGCGCCTTGTGGCCTCTTCAGGAGTCACCTGCGGCTCCCACTGGAAAGGCGTGTGCGGTTTGGGCACGAACGTGGCCAGGCTCAGCGTCAGAGAGAGCGGGCGCCGCGAGACCATGTTCCCCGTTCCCCGCTCCCGGTAAACCCTCTGTACCTCCGCGGCCTGGGCGGCGATGGCCTCCACGTCCTCGTCCGTCTCGGTGGGCAGACCCACCATGTAGTAGAGCTTGACCCTGTCCCAGCCGGCCTGGAAGGCGGCTCCCACCGCCGACAACAGGTCCTCCTCTGTCACGCCCTTGTTGATGACCGCCCGCAGGCGCTCCGACCCGGCCTCCGGCGCGAAGGTCAGGCCGGTCTTGCGGACCTCCTGTATCTTAGACGCGAGGTCGACCGCGAATGTGTCGGTTCTTAACGACGGGAGGGAGACGCCAATCCCCCGCTTCCTGTGCTCTGCGACAAGCTCCCGCAAGACGCGGGCCACCGGTCCCCAGTCGCACGTCGACAGAGAGGCCAGGGAAACCTCCTCGTAGCCGGTGCTGGCGAGGATGTCCCTCACCGCCCCGACGACCGCGGCCCCGCTGCGCTCCCTCACCGGACGGTAGATGACGCCCGCCTGGCAGAAGCGGCAGCCCTGGGTGCAGCCCCTCATCACCTCAAGCGTAATCCGGTCGTGTACCGTCTTTATGAAGGGAACAATGGGTCTCTCGGGGAAGTAGGCCCTGTTCAGGTCGCGGACGGCGGCGGCGCGC
>ENA-OSAF01000438-OSAF01000438.1-marine-sediment-metagenome-genome-assembly--contig:-NODE-438-length-13011-cov-20.821781_pt1 | contig 13011 bp, 13 predicted proteins | sample MGYA00237872_ERZ529318 | MGnify/ENA primary metagenome ERZ529318 (study PRJEB26369, sample SAMN03142813) | marine sediment metagenome | biome: marine; feature: borehole; material: sediment... | reverse complement strand
CGCGGGCGGCTCCCGCGGCGCGGGGACCCTGCGTCTCTTGGAGGTCGGGGCGGGGCCGCAGGAGGCCCTCGTGGAGGTCCTGCGTTGGGCGGCCGAGCGCGCGGCCGCTTCGGGACTCGCGCGGGTGGAGTTCACCGGTCCGCCGGACCACCCGTTCTCCAGGCTGGCCCGGCTCAGGGCCTCGGCCTGTGTGACGGTGGGACCCGGGTACGACGGCGGTGTCTCGGTGACGAACCGCGGCCTCTTGCTCGCCGACATCGCCGGGGCGCTCGCCGCGCGGGCGGAGGCGGCCGGCGTGGAAGCCGGGACACAGGTGGTCCTTGACGTGGGACCGAAGAGGATGAGCCTGACCTTCGCGGGGGGACGGGTGAGGCTCGTCGGCGGCCGGGCCGGGTCGGAGGCGGGGGTCCCGGTCACACGGCTGTCGCCTCAGGCCTTCACCCTCATGGTCACGGGCTGGGCCGGCGGGACGGAGGTGGGGATGCTTCCCGGGACGACGGTGGCCGCTGAGCACCGGCAGGCCCTGTCGGCGCTGTTCCCGGTGTCCTATCCGCACTGGGTCCCCGCGCCGTACTGGTAGAGCGTCCCCGCGCCCTGCCGCCGGAGCGGGACGGCGGCCGACGCTTCAGGCAGCCGCGCCGCAGCCGCACGGGGTGTGGTATGATACGCGGAGAATGCCAGACCTTGGTTCGCGGGGTGAGGGGAGCTTGGCTGACCGGAGCCGTGACTGGATGAGGCAGGCGGAAGCCGACCTCCGGCACGCCCGGAACTCACGGTCCCTGGGAGACTTCGAGTGGGCCTGCTTCGCCGCCCACCAGGCGGCCGAGAAGGCGGTCAAGGCCTGTTTTCAGAAGCTCCACGCCGAAGTGTGGGGGCACGTGGTGAGCCTCATGCTCTCACGGCTCTCAGAGAGGGTCGCCGTGCCGCAAGCCGTCGTCGAGCGGGCCAAAATCCTTGACAAGCATTATATTCCAGCACGCTATCCCAACGGCTTTGAAGAAGGGGCGCCGACTGACCTTTACACGTCGGAAGAAGCCGAAAACGCCATCACTATAGCCGGTGAGGTCATTGAGTTCTGTAAGAGTGTTCTGGCCGGATGAGCCATCGCTGGAGGCCTCTATCAGAGAGTATTCTTCCCGCCTTCTCGCCAGGGAGGAGGTCGTGGGCGTCTATCTGTGCGGCTCGCGGGCCAAGGAGACCCACACCGTGACGAGCGATGTCGACCTCCTGGTTCTCATCAGGGGCGGGACGGAACCGGCTTTGTTGAGGCCGCACGACAGGATACCGGCCTACCTGCCTGACAGCTTCCCCGTAGGACTCGACCTCTTCGTTTACACGGAGGAGGAGGCACGGTCTTCGCCCTTCGTGAGACGCCTCATGGAGGAAGCCGTGCCTCTTCTCGAAGAAGAGGGGGCTCCAGGGGTGTGAAAGGCGGGAGGCCTGTGGTAATATAACGGTGCGTGCGCCTATAGCTCAGTGGATAGAGCACCGGCCTCCGGAGCCGGGAGCGCAGGTTCGAGTCCTGCTAGGCGCACCATTTTTATTTCATGACGAGCCGTTGGTGTCTTTTGCGCCTCTCCCGCGTATGTGCCGACGGGACGCGGACGCCTCTCACTCCCGTCGGAGGCAGGTGGGTGCGTCGTCTCTGCCGTAATGTCTTCCGTACCCGTACTGTCTGGAGGCTTGCAGGTGCCGCGGACGCTCCAGTACAGACAGGTCGACGTGTTCACCGATAGGCCGCTTTCCGGCAACGCTTTGGCGGTCTTCCTTGACGGACGCGGGCTCGAGCCTCGGGTCATGCAGGCCATTGCCCGGGAGCTCAACCTCCCCGAGACGGCCTTCCTCCTGCCTCCGTCGGTGGATGACGCCACGTACTGCATCCGCACCTTCACTCCTTGCGAGGAGACCTTCTCGGCGGCCCAAGCCTACCACGGGACGGCCTTCGTCCTGGCCGAGGAAGCCCTCATTCCGCTGAGCGAGCCTCTGACCACCGTATGGCAACAGACCCAGATCGGCGTGGTCTCGCCCGTGGAGGTCGAGGTCGCGGGGGGGCGGCCGGTCAAGGTGTCGGTCACGGCGGACGTCCCCGTCTTCGGGCGGGTCTTCGGCCGGCCGGGCTCCCCCGTCCTGGCGGCCTTGGCCCTCGCCCTGGGCGTCGACCCGGACGACCTCACCTCCCGGGGCCTGTTCCCTCAAATCGTGTCGACAAGAGACCCCTATCTCATCGTCTGTCTCGAGAATCTCGACCGCCTGTCAGGAGTCGAGCCCGACTTCTCGGCCCTCCGCCGCATAGGAGAGCAGCTCGACGTCACCGGGTTCTCGGTCTTCGCCCCTCACGCGAGGGACCTCAGGGCACAGGTGCACGTCAGGTTCTTCTCCTGCTCGAACGGTGGCGTGGAGGAGCCGGCGTCCGCCGGCGCCGCCGCCGCTCTGGGGGCTTATCTCGCCAACAGGCGGGTCATCCGCCCGGACACCGCGGGTCCGGCCCGTTTCACCATCGAGCAGGGTGTGGAGATGCTGAGGCCCAGCTACATCGAAGTCTCGGTGGCGGTTGACTCCCTGGACCTTCAGAGCTACACCGTCAGGGTCTCCGGGGCGTGCGCGACTGTGGCGTCGGGTGAGCTCCTCCTCCCGTAGCGCCGGTCTTCCCTTCCCGGCCACGCCCGCTCCCCTTTCTCCACCATGGGTCCTCCTGCTTCTTGGAAAGCTTCCCGGCTCTCTCGGCGGGGAATGCTAGGCAGGAAGAAAGGCCGGGAGTGGCCTTCGCGAGGGGAGATGCAGGGAATGTGCGGTGTGTGCTTCGAGGAGACCGGCGACCGGCTTGGAGACGGGCGTGAGGTCGAGATGAGTGTGCCTGCAGAAGCCGAGGAGGAGCCCTTCGAGGTCCTGGCCCAGAACCAGCTCTCAAGCGATCAGGCTCACATCATGCCCCAGCTCTTCGGCTGGATGACTCCGGCTGAGCAACGCGAGCGGGCCCGGTTCCTCTCGGACCTGACACGTCCGAGGAGGATTGGCCGTCACCCGCCGCTCGCGGGCTCCTTCGGGGCCGGGTTCGCCGGCTCTCCCTCCGGCGAAGGAGCCGAGGATCCAGAAATCCCTACCACTGAAGCCTGAGGGCACTTCCGCGGGACGAAAAAGGTCGTCTCTCGAGGGTGAGTATTCCGGGTGAAATCGTCCACCTGTTCCGCTGAACTCGTCCACCGGTAGCGAGGGGCGCCTGGACACAACGCTGACCGGCGCCGCCCAGCTGACTCCCTGTCGAGAACTGACACTCGACCATGGGCCACCCGACCGTGGCCGACGCCATCCTCGACCGTCTGGTCCACAGCGCCTACAGGATCATCCTCAAGGGAGAGTCGATAAGGAAGGTCATTGCCGACCCAAGGGCAAAAGAAGAGGGAGCTCAAGGCCCCAGGCCGGGCGTCGCTTCGCTCCGGAAGGGGTGAACGGCTTCAGCCGGAACACGTGGACGAGTTGGCCGGAACACGCAGAGGGAATTGACACAACACCACGTCTCCCCCTGTTGCTGGCCGATCCGGCACCTGACGCACACCTGTACCATGAGGGGGCCCCGTCGTGACGCAGCACTCTTGCCGCCTGCTCCTGCTCGGACTATGTCTCATCCTCGCCCTCTCAGTCGTCCAGACGGGGCCCCCCGACAGGCCTGCGGTCGGTAGGTCAGAGGCACCCGCGCTTGAGGTGCCTATGCTTGGGCCCTCCGGACCCGCCGCGTCGGAGGCCACCTCCGGATTGCCGCCCGGTTCGAGCCCGGCTGTACCGTTGTCGCCGGAACCGGCCCCTGCAACCCGGTCCGAACCTTCGCCGGCAGGGCGGGACGCTCCGAAGGCCCCACCGCCTGAGTCCGAGGAGGCGGCTCCCGTGCCGGGCGACCGTCACCCTGCCCCTGATGCGCCGGCGCCCCGCCCCAGCGAACCTGCGCCCGCACCAGAGGAGATGCCGTCCGGGTCCTCCGGAGCAGCGCCGTCGGTCCAGGCGCCTGAGCCAACCCCGGCTCCCGAGATCGAGGCCCGGATGGTGGACCTCGTCAACGCGGAGCGGGCCAGGGCCGGACTGCCGCCGCTGGTGGCGGACCCCGACCTGATACGTCTCGCCCGATTGAAGAGCGCGGACATGGTCGAGAACGACTACTTCTCGCATGTCTCTCCTGTCTATGGCTCCCCGTTCGACATGATGAAAGCCGCCGGAATCAGCTATGTGACGGCTGGCGAGAACATCGCCGGAGCGACGAGCCTGGCCCTTGCCCACGAAGGGTTCATGCGGAGTCCCGGTCACCGGGCCAACATACTTCGGGAGACCTTCACCCACATCGGCATCGGCGTCGTCGAGGGAGGACCCTACGGCTACATCTTCACCCAGCTCTTCGTAGGTCGGTGATACGGGCCGGCGGCCCTCCCGGCGCCCCACATCACCAGGCCCTCGTAACCCCTCCGCCGCAAAAGGCATAGGATTTAGCAGCTTACCCAGTTAGACGCACCAACCACGGCCGACGATCCCACCTGGTGGACTCTGGTCGCGCCGGGAACCGACAACAAGGGGTCGGGCCGAAGGCAGGAGGGGGGGAATGCGTAGTGGCCCAGATGTGCATCAAGGCCGACGTCGTCATCGGCGAGGACGTGGCCGAGACCGCCGTGGACCAGACCATATATCTGGAGTACCCGGCGAGCATGGTGGCCGACATCCAAGCCCGCATCACCGAGCTCGAATGCGAGGTGCTTGAGGACCAGGTCGTCATCACCGGCACCGTCCACAAGCAGATCTTCTACGTCGGTCCGGAGAATCGCGTTTATCATCAGGCCGAAGACGTCCTCTTCAGCGCGGTCGCCACCATACCCGGGGCCCAGCCCGGCATGGACAGCCAGGTCCACCCCACCGTGCAGAACGTCGAGTACCGTCTCATCGGGCCCCTTCCGAGCACCGAATTGAGGCAGCGCGTCATCCTGGTCTTCTTCGTCAAGGTGACCCAGCCGCAGCAGCTCGACGTCATCCTCGGCACGACCGGACCTCTCTACAAGGTCCAGCGTGTGGTCTGCGAGGAGAGCTCCGGGGCCGTCGTTGAGTCTGTCATGGAGCTGCCCTTCCCGGCCGAGAAAGTCCGGGCTGTGCACGCCGTCGTGAGCGACTACACGGCCAGCACCGCGGAAGACCAGGTCATCATCGAAGGCGTCGTCCACGCGCAGTGCTTCTACATCTCGGCCTTCGACCAGATGGAGTACCATGAGTCCGAGGACGTGCCGTTCACGGCGGTGGTGTCGGTAGAGGGGGTGCAGCCCGGGCAGAACGTGGACACGGACATCAGCGTGGCCCGGGTCAGCTGGACCCTTGACGGTGACGAGCTCCACCAGAGGGTTGTGCTCTCCATCTTCGTCAAGGTGACCGAGACGGCCCAGACCATGCTGTGCACCGACCCGTGCGGCCCGCTCATCAAGGTCGGCCGGGTGGCTGGTGAGAACACCGAGCAGGTCATCGTCGAGGACCAGGTCTGCCTCGACGTGCCGGCCAAGAAGGTCCAGGATATCCTGGCGTTCGTCACGACCCTGAGGCACGAGGTCCTTGACGGCAAGGTCGTCGTTGAGGGGACCGTTCACAAGCAGATCTACTTCGTCGGCCCGAACGATGTCGTCTGCCACCAGAGTGTGGACGTCCCGTTCAGCGCGGTCGTGGAGGTGCCTGGGGCGGAGCCGGGCATGGCGGTTCAGGTGCACCCGACCATCGAGCATGTCGGCTGGGTCCTCATCAAGGAGACCCCGGCATGTCCGCTGCCGCCGTACTACGACGGGCCGTACGGGGACGTGTACCGGGTCGTAGAGCAGCGGGTCATCGTGGAGCTCTTCGTCAAGGTCACGGAGACGGTCCAGATCAACGTCTGCCTGGAGGACGGACCGCCGCAAGGCTAGAGTCCCGAGCACGACCGCCGGCCGCGTGCGCCGCGGTCGGCCGTGTCCCGGCCGGCGCTTCACCGCGTCGAGCCGGGACCTCTCCTTTTCCTTTGCGCGGGCGGGACGGGGTGCCGGCGGTACCGCGGGCCCACGTCGACCGCCCTGACCCCAGCGACCTGTCTTCCGAGGGCGTCGTAGGCGATGAAATCGACTCGAGGCTTGTAGAAGAAGATGCGCGGGAGAGCGAAGAGGTGGTAGCGCGGCCCGAGGTGCGAGGCAACGAGACTCGCCTTGCGGTCCCGGTAGATGGCTGCCGTGACCTCGAAGCCGAGAGCCAGGAAGTGGAGAGTCCGCCTTTCGGCCGCCGGGAGGTCCGGTGGTGGCGGTTCGCGCAGGTCACCGAAAGCGAAGGGGAACTCGGAGGCTGTTCTTTCCCAGTCATGGGCCGTCTTGAGAGCATGAAGGGCGAAAGGCGGTGAAAGGGGTCCTGAGCGGGGCTCCGAGGGGAGCGGGCCGCTCCTGAGGGTCATGACCGCGAGAGGGATGTATTCGACAATGGGATGCTCATAGAGAACACGAGGAACGTGTTCGTGCGGCAAAGGCCGGGTCCTCCTTGGACGACCGCCCGTCAGCCTTTCTGCCCCGCCTCCGCCGCAGGCGGTCGTGCCCCCGAGGCGACTCGAGGTAGCGGCGGAGGACCGGCGGTGCCGGCCCTACATCATATGGGGTCCGTAGGGGCCGGAGCACGGGCGCCGGGGAGACGGCGGGCCTCCGACCAAGCTTGATGTCTCGAGATGCGTTCGACCGTTTGACAGGCATACGGGTGACTGGTTATACTTGTAGTGCCGTTCAGGGTCGGCTACGGTGAGTGCGGCCCGCGTTCCTTGAAAAACCGGTCCTGAGCAGTTCGACGTGAACGGGGGCGCATAGCTCAGCTGGGAGAGCGCCTCGCTTACACCGAGGAGGCTCGCAGGTTCGAGCCCTGCTGCGCCCACCATCGAGTTGAGGGTTGCGGAGGCGTGGTGTAGTCTGGCCTAACATATCTGACTGTCGATCAGAAGATCGCGGGTTCGAATCCCGTCGCCTCCGCCATCCCTTCCCTGTGCCGCGGTAGCTCAGTTGGTAGAGCAGAGGACTGAAAATCCTCGTGTCGCCAGTTCGATTCTGGCCTGCGGCACCATTAGAGCGGAAGTAGCTCAGTGGTAGAGCATCGCCTTGCCAAGGCGAGGGTCACGGGTTCGAATCCCGCCTTCCGCTCCAGACAATCCTCGCGCGCTCCTGCGCGCTTGCTTTATAGAGGCGACATAGCCAAGTGGTTAAGGCGGAGGTCTGCAAAACCTCTATCCCCGGTTCGATTCCGGGTGTCGCCTCCAGGCATCGACGGCCGACCCGAGAACGGGTCGGCCGTTTTCTGAAAGATGAAGGGAGAGACCAGGTTGCCCATCCGCGAGTTCCGGTGTCAGGCATGCGGGCACAAGTTCGAGACACTCGTCCTGCCCGGAGAGGATGAAGGCGCCATCACCTGTCCCGAGTGCGGCGGGAGTGACATCAGACGCTGCATGTCGGTGTGCGCCGCCCGGTCCAAGGACGGGTCCGGCGTCACCAGGAGCCTGGGGTCGGGGTGCGCCTCCTGTTCGGGCGGCAGCTGCTCGAGCTGCCGTTAGACCGACGCACGGCGGGCGGGCGGTGCTCCGGCGGGAGGAAGAATCAAGAAGGGGTTGGTGCCGGGAGCGGGGCTCGAACCCGCACGGCCTGGGGGCCAGCAGATTTTAAGTCTGCCGCGTCTGCCAGTTCCGCCACCCCGGCTGACCGGTCACGACGTCAACATCGGCGCGGGTGCCGGGCGAGGGTCCCGGACCCGCGCCGTCTTGCGTAGGAGGGAACGGCTACATACATTATCCGACCTTCGGCCCAAAAGTCAAACCCGTTCGCTCTTCCTTCCGGCCGGGCCGGGCGGCCGCTCTGTGACGGCCCGGCCGGCCCGGGGTCGGCTTGACGCCGGCCTGACCGGCGGCCGGCGACAGGGAGCGGCCTCGGGCGCGGAGAAGAGTGTTCTCCTGGCGGCGACGCTCGACTAAGCTGGACGGGAGAGATGCTCGTGCCTGAACTCGCCTATGTCAACGGAGTCATCACACCCGTGGAGGAGGCCCGCGTCAGCGTCGAGGACCGGGGCTTCCAGTTCGCCGACGGCATCTACGAGGTGGCCAAGATCTACGACGGCAAGCTCATCGACCTCGACCGGCACCTGGCGCGGCTGGAACGCAGCGCCCGTATGCTCGAGCTTCCCCTGCCCATGCCTCTTCCGGAGCTCGGGCGGACCTGCCGGGACTTCCACGCCCAGAGCGGTATCGAGGACGGCGTCTTCTACCTCCAGGTGACGCGAGGCGCCTGTCCCAGGATCCACGCCGCCCCACCGGGACTCGAGCCGACCCTGGTGATGACCACGCGGCGTCTGTCCAGGCTCCTGCCCGAGAAGATCACGGCCATAACCGTGCCGAACAACCGCTGGAAGATGTGTGCCTGCAAGGCCATCGCGCTCCTCCCGACGGTCCTGGCCAAGCATGCCGCCGTGAAGGCCGGCGTGAACGAAGCCATCTTCGTCGGGGACGACGGCCTGGTCCTTGAAGGTGCGAGCGACAACGTCTTCTGCGTCAAGGACGGGGTGCTCCACACCCCGCCGGCCGACGGACGCATCCTCGAGGGCATCACCCGCGGCCGCGTTCTGGAGCTGGCCGAGGAGCGGGGCATGGAGGTGCGTGTGGCCCCGCTTCCCCTCGACGAGTTCCGGGCGGCCGACGAGGTCTTCCTGACGAGCTCCGTCCTCACCGTCGTGCCCGTCGTGGCCCTTGACGGCAGGCCGGTCGGCGACGGACGGCCCGGGCCGATGAGCACCCTCCTCAGGGAGGCTTACTGGGACTTCATGCGCCGGTTCAGGGACGAAGTCCCGTCCTGACCGGTCTAACCCATCCGCTGCCGGACGGCGGCGGCTATGTCACGGGCCGCGTCCCGCGCCCGGCGGAGGTGCTCCTCGACGCGCCTTTCCGTCTCGGCCCGGTAAGAGTCGTCCTTCAGGCCGGCGAGGTTTATCCTCACGTTGAGCGCCGCCCCCTCGGCCGCGGTGAGGGCCAGGTGTCCGGCCACGCCGGCGTCGGTGACGGCGTTCGGGTTGCCGTGCTCCGCCGCGGTCCGGGCGAGGGAGAGCACCTCGCAGGCCAACTCGGTCACGCGGAGCGGCACCTGGGCCGCCTGCTTGGTGGCCTCCTCGATGGCGGCCCGGCGGCTGTTCTTCTCGTCCTCTGTTCCTCTGGGCAGGCGGTAGGCGGCCATCACCGCCTCGAAAGCCCGGGCGTCTTGGTCGATGAGGTCGGCCAGTTCGCGCCGGACGGCCCCGGCCCTGCTCAGCGTCTCTGTCATCTGCGTCTCGGCCGCTGCGTACCGCTCCCGCCCCAGGGTGAGCCTTGCCACCATCTCGACCAAGGCGCACGCGAGCGCCCCGGCGAGGGCGGAGGCGCTCCCGCCTCCGGGTGTGGGTGAGTCGGAAGCGAGTCGGTCGAGGAAGTCTGCCAGCTTGAGGTCTGTGAGTCTGTCGGACACTTGTCACCCTCCAGGTGGGTGTTCGACGCCGGACCGGGGTGGCCTCCGCCCTGGCGCCGCCACAGAGATTATATACAATAGGGGTCGGGCGGAGCGGTCGAGAGCCGCCGCGCACGGCTCGGTGAGGCCGCCGCGTCGGGGTAAGGAGGCTTGATGGAGATGCCGGCCAATCTCACGCCGGCCTATCTCGCCGCGGAGAGGCGCTACCGCGAGGCGCAGACCCTCGAGGAGAAGCTCGAGGCCCTCGAGGAGATGTTGGCGACCATCCCCAAGCACAAGGGGACTGACAAGATGCAGGCCGACATCAAGCGCCGCATCTCCCGGACCAAGGACGCCATCCTCAAGGCCAAGAAGGCGGGGGTCCGGCACAGGGTCGGCTACACCGTCAGGAGGGAAGGGGCGGGTCAGGTGGCCCTCGTCGGTCCGGCCAACGCGGGGAAGTCCGCCCTGCTCAGGGCGTTGTCGGGGGCCCAGCCCGAGGTCGCCGACTACCCTTTCACCACCCGGAGCCCCCAGCCCGGCATGGTGACCTGGGAGAACGTCAAGGTCCAGGTCGTCGACCTGCCGCCCTTCGACCCGGAGCTGTCACCCCCGTGGCTGGCGGGCTCCATCCACGCCGCGGACGCCCTGGCCGTCGTCCTGAGCCTGGGCAGTGACGACCTCCTCGACGAAGCCGAGAACACCTTCGGTCTCCTCCGGAGACAGAACACCTGGCTCAGACCAGGAGAACCTCCGGTGTCGCATGATCTGGAACCCTCCGCGGTCGGCCGGATGCCTCTGGCGGCGCCGCCGACTCCCCCCCACGAGGACGCGCCGCGCCCGAAGACCTGGCCGGCCCTTGTCGTCGCCAGCAAACGCGACGCACCGGGAGCTGAGGCCCGGCTAGAGCTCCTGACCGAGGTCTGTCCGGCCCTCCCCATCGTGGCCGTCTCGGCCGAGACAGGCGCCGGGCTCGACGACCTCAAGGCCTGGCTCTTCGGCCTTCTCGAGAAGATCCGCGTCTACACGAAGGCGCCCGGGAAGAAGCCCGACCTCTCGGCGCCGTTCGTCGTTCCCCGCGGCGCGACCCTCCTTGACGTGGCCGAGGCCGTCCACAAGGATTTCGTGGCCAACCTCAAGTCGGCCAGGGTCTGGGGGGACGGGACTTTCGACGGGCAGCTCGTGCCGAAGGACTACGTTGTCAGGGACGGCGATATCATCGAGCTTAGAGCGTGAACCGGCCGGCGCCGGCCGCGGCTCGGGGCCCGCTGCCTGCGGGCCGGGAAGGATTGGCCCGGTGTCCGGTGAATTCCCCGGCGAGTCCTTGAAGGGATGTGACCGCATCCGTATGGACCACAAGACCGCCCTCCACCACAAGGCCTCCGAGAGCGAGCGAGACCCGGGCGGGGAGCGCCGCCACATCGTGCCGCTGCGCGGCGGCAGGCTCCATCCCGACCGGGACCTGGTCGAGTGCCGCGACTGCCAGGTCTCCTGCCAGTCGGCCTGTAAGACCTCCTGCACCGTCGGGAACCAGCGCTGTCCCAGGTAGTCCGCGAAGGAGGACCCGCGCCCGTGGCCCCCGGGGAGTTCCTCGACGTCCACCTCTTCCCGGCGGGGGGGCTTTGTCTGGCCTTCGTGCCGGCCACCGACGGGCTCTTCCTCGTCGATGAGGCCGGCTGGGACGCCCTGACCCTGGCCCGCCGCGGCATGGGACCCGCGGAGCTGCGGCGCCTGGTCGCGGATGCTCACGGCCGCGAGGCCGCCGAGCGCTGCCTCGCGGAGCTCGAGGCGGTGAGGTCGGCCGCCGCCCACGACCCGTTCCCGGCGGCCGGGACGCGGGACGACGGGGACGCCTTGCCCGCCGACGCCTGGCTCCCGTCGTCCCCGGACGCCCCGCGGCTGAAGGCCCTCTGCCTGAACGTGAGCCACGACTGCGACCTGGCCTGCCGCTACTGTTTCGCCGGCCGCGGGAGCTTCGGCGGCCGCCGGAGCCTCATGACCGCCGAGGTCGGGCGGGCGGCCGTCGATTTCCTCCTGGCCCACGCGGGGGACGTGCCGGTGTGCGAGATAGACTTCTTCGGGGGTGAGCCCCTGCTCAACCTCGAGGTCGTGCGTGAGGTCGTGGACTACGCCAGGCGCCGGGGGAAGGAGCAGGGCAAGGCCTTCGGCTTCACCCTCACCACCAACGCCTTCACCCTCGGGCCCGACGAGGCCGCCTACCTCGACGAGACGATGGACAACGTCGTCCTGAGCCTCGACGGGCGGCCTCGGGTCCACGACCGGATGAGACCGGCGCCCGGCGGCCGCCCGACCCACGCCAGGGTCCTCGAGAACGTCAAGCGGTTCGTGGCCGGCCGGGGGGACCGCGACTACTGGGTCAGAGGCACCTTCACGGCCCACAACCTGGACTTCAGCGCCGATGTCGCCTATCTGGCCGGTGAGGGCTTCCGGAACATCTCGCTCGAGCCCGCTGTCGGGGGGGCGGGCGTGGCGGCCGCCGACGGCTGGCGCCTGACGGCGGAGCACGTCGACGAGGTGAGGGCCGAGTATTTCCGCCTGGCCGACCTGCTCTTCGACCTGGAGGAGCGCGGCCGCCGGGTCGTCTTCTTCCACTTCATAACCGAAGCGGACGAAGGTCCTTGCTACGCCAAGCGCGTGCGGGGCTGCGGCGCCGGGCGCGAGTACATGGCCGTCACCCCCGACGGCGACCTCTACCCCTGCCACCAGTTCGCCGGTGCGGCGGAGTACCGCGCCGGGAGCGTCTTCGAGGGTCTGTCCGGCGGGCATGGGCCGGCGGGCCGGGTCGCCCGCCTGTGGCTCGGGGCGAAGCCGTCCTGCCGGTCGTGCTGGGCCAGGTACCGGTGTTCCGGCGGCTGTCACGCCAACGGCCTCGCCGCCACGGGTAGCCTGACGGACCCTGACCCGCTCGGCTGCGCCTTCATGAAGGCCCGTCTGGAAGCCGCCCTCTACCTCGAGGCCCGGCGGACCCTGGCCGGCATGGCGCCGGCGGCCGCGGGGCCCTGGAGCCCGTCGGCCGCCTAGTGGGTCTCGGCGTCGTAGGCCTCGGTGTCGGAGCCGCCGCCCGGGGCGGCCTTCCCGCCGCTCCGCGTGACCATCTCGACGACGACCCTGTTGGGCAGGCACACTCTCCTTTCCCCCGGGCGGTCGACCCATCCGGCGTGGCAGGCCGGGTCGGGGCAGGGCGAGGCGGCGATCCGCGCCCGGCCGTCCACCACCTGGACGACGGTCTTCCCGAGGGGACCGGTGACCACGTGGCAGGCGTCGCGGTCGGCGGGAAGCACCACGCGGCCTTCGGGCGTCGTGACGACGAAGAACTTCCGCTCGGGGTCCGTGTCAGGCGGGCCGCCGCCGAGCCGCCAGCCCAGCGGGGCCCACGCGAGCAGGGCCACGGCGAGGATGACCGCTCCGAGCCTGAGGTCGGCAGGGTTCAGGCCAAGGCCCGACCCTCTAGTCACCGTCATCACCGCCTCGGCCGCCGGAGCGGCTGTCTTCCCCGGAGAGCTCCGGGGAGAAGACGGCC
>ENA-OSAF01000437-OSAF01000437.1-marine-sediment-metagenome-genome-assembly--contig:-NODE-437-length-13053-cov-21.225035_pt1 | contig 13053 bp, 14 predicted proteins | sample MGYA00237872_ERZ529318 | MGnify/ENA primary metagenome ERZ529318 (study PRJEB26369, sample SAMN03142813) | marine sediment metagenome | biome: marine; feature: borehole; material: sediment... | reverse complement strand
CTACACGACGCTCTTCCGATCTGTCGAGTCGACCCGGGCCTCCCGCCGCGCGTTGCGGGAGACGGCCGGAGACATCGGGCGGGAGGTCGGGGAACTTATAGACGACTACAAGCACCACAACTGGGAAGGGGTCTTGAGCCACGCCCGGACCATCCGGGCCATCCAGGAAGTCCGCATGGAAGAGCTCGGCCGGCTCAAGAAGGACCTCGAGAGCATCGACGCTCTGCTCGGCAGGGCGAACCCCCGGTGAGTCCCGAGGCCCCTTCCGGTCAGGTCCACCAATCAGGCTCCCATCTCTCGAAGGGGCGGCGACCGTAGAGAAGGTCGTCGCCCCACACAGCCACCCGCCGGGCCGCGTCTGACCTTCTGATACACTCCCGCACGAACCGGTGGAAGGGCGTGTCAGGCTTCGAGTACGGGCATGAGATGAGGCACATGCCGCAGTCGGTCCCCTGGCGCCGCCAGAAACCGTAGCACCGCTCCCAGGATATCCGCCAGCCCTCCCCGGGAGCGGTGGGCTCGCGGCTTATGGCCTGGGACGGGCAGTTCCGGGCACACTTCAGGCAGATGCGGCAGAAGTCCTGGAGCCCGAACGGGCGCGGCTCGTCGGGGACGAGCGGGAGGTCGGTGGTGACCAGGCCGAGCCGGACGCAAGGGCCGCGGTGCTCGGTGACGAGAATCCCGAGGCGGCCGATCTCCCCGAGCCCGGCCCGGGCGGCCAGCGGCGGCAGGACGGCGAGATAGCTGCCGTCGATGTGGGCTCGGGCCGACCAGCCCAGCGCCCGCAGGTTCGCCGCCAGGGCCAGGGCCACCTTCGCCGCCTCGAGATAGCGGCGCGACGACTCGGTCACCACCGGGAGGCCGGGAGCGGCCTTCATGAAGCGGAAGTCCATGGGCACGGTGAAGACGATGGCGTGCGTGTGGTCGAGGGGTATCTCCCGCCCGTAGTCCTCCTCGTGCCGGCCGGCGTGGCTGTAGACGAAGTCCGGGGTGAGGAGGGTGACACCCACGTCGAGGGCGCCGAAATAGCGGGCCAGGCCCTTCACCCTGGCGGTGAGGGCCCGGCGGGTCTCCTCGTCGGGGACCTCGACGCGGGAGAAGCCGCCGCATGCCCCGCCCGCGACCAGCGGACGCCAGGCGGCGAGGAGGGCGAAAACGGCCGGAGCGATGCGGGCGTTGAGCGGATGGAAACTGCGGGAACCCTCCGCGCACAGCCCGGGGAGGGCTCTCAGGGCGTCGTCCACCGCCCTGAGTTCGGGGTGGCGCGAGTAGTAGTCCTCGAAGGCGGGGCCGCCGGGAGTGTAGGCCATGCGGGCGAAGACGATGTCCCGCTCGTCCGGGCGCCGCGACCGGCGCCCGACACCGAGTCGTCGGGCCGAGGCAGGGTCACCCGGCTCGCGTCCTGCGCACCGCGCACCGCCGCGCTGCCGGTCTTCGGACACGTCTTTCCCGACCAAGAGACCGCCTCCAGTCATCTGGGGCCCGCCTGCGGCCCGCCGACGGGCGGGACCGGGGAGCGACAGGGGCCACAGCGTTACCGAGGCCGTGGTTCGCTGGCGGTGGCCCCGTCACCTTTTGGGAAGAGCCGGGCACACGCAGGCCCAGGGGATGATCTCAGGGCCGGACCGCCTATGCTTGTTAGTTATTAGTTAAAGGTCTGTTCAAGGTTTGTTCAGAGGTTGTTCCCCTGTCTCTAACACTCCGGAAAAACCTTCCGGAGACAATCAGGGCGAAACCGGTCGCCCGCACGATGGCGGGCGGAAGGAGGTAAGGAAGATGAAGAAGGCAGCGAAGGTGAGGCACGCGAAAACGGTGGCGGCCGTTCTCAGCGCGGTCCTCCTCCTGGGAGTGTGCGGCCCGGCCGCCGGGGCGACGGCCATCGCCCCCGAACCGGCCCTGGAGCGGCCGCAGGGTGGAGAGTTCGCCGGCGAAGGCGACATCCTCACGCCGCCTGACCTCCGGCCGACGTGTCTACCACCTCTCACGGAGGAGCAGGAGAAGCTGCTGGAGAGGGCCAGGTGGCTTGTCGGGGAGCTGAAGGAGACCCTGCGCCAGGCCTCGGCCTACGCCGCCCGGGAGAGCTGGGCGCAGGTCGAGATCGAGCTCCTCGATTACGTGTCCACGATGGTCACGCTGGAGAAGACGCTCGACGCGTTCGTGGCCACGGTGGAAGAGGGCCGGCCGTTCCCGTTCAGGCACTACCTCCGCCCCATCCTCCAGGAGGTTGTGAGTCAGGCCGGTGACGTGGCGGACATCTGGGAGGTCCTGCCCGAGGCCAACCGTGAGCCCGTGAAGCGGGCCGTCGAGGCCGCCGCGGAATCCAGTGACCACCCGGCCTTCTGGCGGCACCTGGTCCGCATCGTCCTGCGGCAGGTCGAGCCCGACCCCAGGGCGCGTCGGGAGAGGATCCAGCGGGCCCTCGAGAGGGCGCGGCAGAGCCTGGAGCGCACGCTGGAGCGCATCAAGAAGATAGAGCAGCACATCGCCACCCTTGAGGAGAAGATCGAGGACTGCGAGGACAAAGCCAGGCGCGAGAAGCTCAAGGACCTGAAGCAGCTCGCCGAGCTCGACCTGGCGGTGTGCGAGGCCCGCGTCGAGCGGGACGAGTTCGCCATCGAGATGTTCCAGGAGTGGCTCGAGGAACTGGACGGCTGAGGTGAGGTCGGCCGCCCGGGGCGGCCTGGTCCGGTCGCCCGAGGCCGGGAGGAGAGAGGGAACCGGGGTCCGGTGAAAGTCAGCCGGGCCCCGGTTCCTTCGTGAGGCCGTGTCGACACACTTAGGGGGGCGCGGAGACGCTACGGTGGCCGGGTGAAGGGCACCTTCTGTAGCTGGGACTCAGGGGTACTGTGGCATCGCTGCTCTGTTCGCGCCTCCCAGCTTGACGGCCTCCGCGGGAACGTCCGGCGGAAGGGCTACGTTAAGGCCAGTATAGCGGGGGGCATATCGCCCCGACCTGCGGCGTGTCTTTCAAAATAGCGGACGTTCTCACTCACCGTCCCGGTGAAGTCCGGGAAGGCCGACACCGTCCGACTCGCCTCGGGTCAGGCCGACTTGCCGGAGAAGACCCTCCTCGCAGCCGCACCACTGTGGCAATGCCACGCCGACGGGAGGCGGCGCGCCAGGCTTCCACGGTCGAGCGGGGGTCCCGCCTCGGCAGTACGTTATCCCGGTCCCTGCAGGGGAAGGGGGAGCCGGCGGTGGGAGGAAATCCGTCACCCGACGACAACGCCCGGTAGGCGTCATCATCCGGAAAGCTGAACAAAGGGGGCATGAGGGGCATGACCGTGGCCGCACGAGTGGTCGTGGCGGAGGTGAGGTCGGTCCGGGACATGGCCCGGGCGATGAGGGAGCTCGGGCTCGCACACCGGGCGGGTCCCGCGGCCCAGGCAGGCCCCGCGGCCCGGGCAGGCCCCGGCCCCTCGACGCCGGAGGCGGCCGAACCGACCTTTCTCGTCAAACCTGCTTGGTTCAGCCCACACCGGGCCAACTTCACCGGGGCGAAGGAGCTCGACCTCGTTCTCGGAGCCCTGCCCCCGGGGCGCCGCATCGTGATAGAGGGACACAGCGCCGGCCGCAACTACGGCGGGCGCGAGATCACCCCCGGCAACGCCGACGAGAACCGGGAGTGGATACGCGAGCAGGACCGGCTCTTCCTGGAGAGGACCGGCATAGCCCGGGTCCTCGAGCGTCACGGAGCGGAATACCTCAACGTGACCGAGGAGGTCTGGGCCGGGAGGGTCGCGCCGGCGGAGAAGGTCCGCGATACCGTCGGGCGGGCCTTCGGCAGGGGAGCGCAAGAGACGCCGGTGCGGGACGAGAGCCTTTTCGGAGTCGTTCCCCAGCGCCTGTTCGAGCTCAGGGGAAGCGTGCTGGTCAGCCTCGCCAAGCTGAAGACGGGAAGCTGGTCGCTGAAGAACCTCTTCGGGCTCATCCCGGACCCGATGCGGCTGCGGTGGCACGGAGAGCGAGGGGAGCTCCTGGGACGCAGTGTCACGGACATCGCCTCCATCTACAGGGCTCTCTTCCGGGTCGTCGGCCTCGTGGAAGGCGTCTTCGAGGCCGCGGTCTACCGTGAAGGCGGCCGCCACCGCATCGTGTGGGGCGAGTACGACGTGCTCGAGGGGCTGGGTCTGGTGCTCGGGGCCTGGAATCTTGTCACGCTCGACTGCTGCTGCGCCAGGCTGTTCGGCGAGGACGCCGGGAAGCGCGATTTCCTGCGCATCGGCGAGGCGGTGTTCGGCGAAGCGGCCCGGGTGCCCCCGGAGCTGGAGGGCGTCCTGTCGCGATGGAGGGAGCGACTGCTCTCGTAGGCTCCGAGGGCTACGCCGGTACTGCCACGGTCCGCGCCGTACGGGCGGCACCGTAGTCCAAGCCGTCAGACCGGACCCCGGACCGCATCGCCAGCCCGCAGGGTTTGCACCGTGCCGACGCGTCCGTCCCTGCGCTCAGTGGCAGGACTCCGGGCCGCGCCCTCAGGGCACGGGCGGTGCGGGACGGGCGACCGGCGCTGAGGCGTCGGGTGCCCGCCGGGATACGAGGAGCATCGGGAAGACGATGTCGCTGGTGCAACACGGGACGACGACGGCCACGACGACGAGGGGGAAGACCGCACCGAGCGACGAGACCCAGTCTGTCAGGCCGAAGGACACGAGGTACAGAATCGAGGCCATGCTGCTCGTCAGCACATGACCGGAGTGAGAGAAGAAGGTCACCCGTGGTATCTCCTCGGCGGCGACGAGCCCGGTGAAGATGCCGAGCGCGACGAACGGCACGACGAGCAAGGGGTGTTCGAGGAAGCAGAAGTGCAGGTGCATGTCGACCCCCAGAAGGAGCCCGCCCAGGTACGGGATGAGGACGTCGCTCACCCCGCAGACGGCCACCGACCCCACGAACCCTATGATGACACTCTTCCAGAGATTCCTCTCGTGACGCCAGAACATGGCCGTGGTCGCCGTGGCGCTGAGCAGTATGTGGGGCGGGTGGAAGCAGTGGAAGAGCCGTCCGGCGGCGGCCGGCGTCTGCAGAGGGTCGAGGAGCAGGAAGACGCTCGTGAGCATGCCGGTGAGGACGAGAGCCAGCGTGACGCTGAAGACGCTGTAGGGGATGTGGGACCGGAGTTCCCGGACGAGGCTTATCTGTGACCCGCCGGAGCAGGACCGCGCCATTCGGAAGCACCCTCCCCATAGACCTCTTACGCATGTATATTGTACAACCCCCCAGACACCCCCCAGAGCAGGCGTCCGCCGCTGCGACACGGGCGCCCTAAGGATGCCCTCCTACCCGGCGGCCCGTACGACCTCCGGCAGGAGGGCGAGACCTCGCGCCGGGTGCGCAACCTGGTCGAGGCCTTCGCCCAGTTCCCGCGCCTGCCGAAGATGCTCAGACCCCAGGCCGTCCTCGACACCCTCTTGGCCGGCTGTGAGAGCGGCCTCTTCGTGATGCGGCTGACGCGGCCCGACCGCTCGGTCCGGACCTTCTGGCGGGAGAGGCCGGACGACGTGGCCGTGAAGGACCCGAGCCTCGGGGTGGTCCTGCCTGAGGCGGCCACCCTGACCGAGCTGGCCCCGTCTCTTCTCCAGTCCGGGGCCTTGCCGGGGCTGTGGCCGCAGGAGGGAAAGCAAGGAAACCTCAGGGTGGGCGACCTTTATGCCTACTTCGCCGGCGGCCGCACGGTGGCGGTGTCGCGGGGGACGTACGAGGAGACCCTGGTCATCCCCGCGGCTCCGCAGGAGGTCGCGGATGCTGCCGTACGCGCCGCGGTGAAGGAGGGCAAGGTGTGGCTCATCGTCGCCGGCGGAGCGGCCAGCGTCTACGAACAGGATGTCCCCCAGGGCCTGCTCACCGAGAACGCCGCCCTCCAGGCGCCGCCGGACCGTCTGTCACCCACGTCCATCCTGCCCGACGCCCTGCCGGCGGCCTGGCTGGAACCGGCAGGCGGTTCGACCGACCGCGTGACCAGCGCCCTGGCCATCCTCGACGCCGCCTCGGCGAGAGCCCACTTGACCCTGCCCTGGGCGATTGTCAGCCGGACCATCGACGGGGCCCTGCGCACCCGACTCCTCGAGCTGGCCGACGGTTCCGGCCCGTGGCCGTGCGAGCTGGCGGCGGCGAAAGACGTCAGGCTGAAGGAGCGGGAGGACGTTCCTGGAGACATCGCGGGGGCGCGCGAATGGCCGAAGGTCGCCGAGGCCGATCTCGAACCCGGTGAGCTCCACGAGCTTGCCGACCAGACGCCCGCCCTCCTCAAGGTCGCGGGCCGTGAGAAGCTCAAGTACCGTGTCCGCATCGAGCTCTCGGAGACCGACACCGAGACCCGCGAAGAGGTCTCGAGCGTCCTCCTGGGCGTGAGCCCGCGCTTGCGGCTGAAGGAGAGTAGTAGTTGAGAAAGCGCCAGCCAGGTCACGGTTGCTGAGCAAGAACGGCGCAAAGGAGTTCGTCCGGCGCGAAGACGGGCATGGCGGCTCCCGAGAAGTCCTTGACGTTTCGCGTGACGATGCCGGCCACTCGGGCGGCACGGCCCGCCTCGTGAAGCACGGCATCCTCGTAGTCCGAAAAGCGCGTGTCCAGTGCGCGAGCAAGGACACCGCCGTTGACCGGAGCGACCTCGAACATCGTCAGGAGCTCTCGGAGGTGTTTCTGCGCTTGTCGATGACCTACGGCCTTGGTGGCAAGGTAGTGGATGGTCGTGACGCTCGTTGCACAGAGCACGCCTTGGATGCGTCCCCTGTCGGCGAGACTCAGAAGCTGCGCCGCGACTTGGGCGAAAGGCTCTCTGGCTAGGAGGACGTCGAGCACCACGTTCGTGTCGAAGAGGACTTTCATCGGTGCTTGGCCTCAAGGTGGCGCCTATAGTCGCCTTCGGACACCTTCGCGCCAGCCAGAGCTCCAAACAGAGAGCGGACGCGAGGGGTCATCTCCGCGCGGTGAGGGTCAACCTCATCGATGAGAGAGAAGTAGTCAGCAACCATCTGGGACACGGACTTCCCGGACTTCTTCGAGATACGTTTCATCTTCTGAATGAGGGCCTCGTCCAGCCGCAACGTGAGCTTCCTGTGCATGAGGGCCGCCTCCTGCCGTATAACTCATGCCCAAAGTGTACGCCATCAGGAACTCGACGTCAAAGGGGACCTTAGCAGGTGTGGCGGTTCCAGTGCGCGGCTTTCAACCTGATGAACCTCTACAGGGCCCGGCCTTCAGCACCAGTGCCTTACTATCCTGGCCTGACCACTAGTGTCTTTTCGCCTTCCCGGAGACGGCGATGGTTTGCGCGCCGGTTGGCCGGAGAAGGCGACGCGGGCCTCGATGAGCGAGACTCGGTCCGGTGCCTCGAGACATACGCCGAGAGAGGCTCCTGGCCCGGGCACAAGGCAGCCTGATGAGCACCATGGACAAGGGCCCCGGCAAGCTCTCCCACCACGAGGCGGTGTTCCGGGCGCTTGATCGATACGAGATCTGCGGGAAGTCCTGAGATATCTGCCGGCGGGGTCCGGCGCCGACGAGGGTGATCGAGCTTCTCCGCTCTCCCGCAAGGTTTTTCCAGGCCTACCACGAAGCCTCCACCCAGAGGGGAAGGCACCGGTTCGGGCCTGGTATGGTCAGGGCCGTGGCCGGCTCGACTACGGCAGGGGGGATGCCGTTTGAGGCGTCGCACACGTCTGGTCGAGGTCGCCCTCGTGCTTTTGGCGGTTCTACTTCTTCTTCTTCTTCTCCCCACGGGCGGCTGCCGGAAGGGAAGCGGCGCGCAAGACGACGGCCAAAGCGAGGGGCAGGACGGCCTTCCTCTAGTGTCGCTTGCCTGCGTGGTCTCAAAGCCGCCCGCGTCAATGAGGATGTGGGAGCGGGAGCGTGCCCGGATCTTCGTTTCCCGGAGCGGAGAGGTGATCGTCGGTACGGGCGCGGTCGTGTTCTCCGCCAGCATCGAACCCCAACCCGACGAGGAGTGGGTCAAGGAGAACGTCAAGGTGGAAGGGCCCGGGCAGGTCGAGATTTCCTGCTCCGAGGGCCGGCTCCGCTGTTCCTTTCCCGAGGGGCCGCCGGGGGAGACCATGACCCTCACCATCACGGGCGTCGACCTTCCTCACAGCGACGAGGATGCGCTGGTCCTCTCGATGAAGCGGGTCGCCGAGCCCACGGTCGTCCTTGAGGTCAACGTGGACGGGGAGTGGCGGCAGGTCTCGACAAGCGACTGTCTGGGCGACCCGCCGCTTCGCCTGCGGGCCCGCTTCAGCAAGGACATGGACCGGGACAGCGTCGAGACCATCCTCGAGGGGCTCGGAACGGACATCACCTGGACGGACGACCGTACCGCGGAGTTCACGCTGCCGAGCGGACCGCCGTCGCTGGTGCGCGTCAATCTGTGGGACGCCCAGGACACAAGTGGCCTGAAGGTCCTCGCCACCATCTGGCGCCTCTACACCGGAGACCCGCCGCAGCTCTACGCGTTCGACCCGGAAACCGGTGAGGAGACCAGCCTGTGCCGGCTGCCGGCGGATGTCTACGCGGCCGCCGTGAGTCCCGACGGCCGAACCGTTCTGCATATCCACTACCACGAACGGTCGTGGGAGAAGCGGGCCCTGCTGGTTCGGGTAAATGACGGAACTTCTCGAGCGCTGGACGCCGCCTACGGCTACCACCCCGCCTGGCTTGGGGGACAGCACCTCCTGAGACTCCACCGGGGGGAGCGCCCGGACCTCTCCTACCAGGTCATCACCACGGAAGAGGTAGTCGTCCACGAGGGGGCGCTGCCCTGGGGACTCAACTTCCGAGCGGTCTCACCCGATGGAAAGCATCTTTCGGGTCTGGTCATCGAGCATCCGGCCGATGTGCGTATGTCGGGCGATGGCTGGTTCGCGGCGGGGCATCTGGTTATCGTGAACCTGGAGACCGGGGAGCACCGGCTCTTTTCTGACTTCGTCTCTAAGTACGAGGAAGTGGGGACCTGCCTCTTGGAGGGCCTCGCGGAGGGCCCCTTCTGGTCCCCCGACGGTCGGAAACTGGCGGCCGTCAGCGACCTCGGACCGGAACGGGGCTGCACCCTCCTCGTACTTGACGTGGCGTCGGGCACGGTCGACGCTGAGGTGCCCATCGCCAGCCAGCAGAACTGGGCCGGCAGCTGGTCGCCGGACGGCCTCTACTGGACGGTCGGCAGCCTTCTGCTCGAGACAGCACCGCCGCACAGCATCGCGGACCTCGGGATGGCCTGTGGGAGGAAGCCCGAGTGGAGCCCTGACGCCAAATGGTTCGCCATAAACACCCAACATGACGGGTGGGGTGAGACCGTCGTCTTCCGGGTCGACCCGGCCAGCGGGCCGGTCAAGGAGAAGTCCCTTGGAACGGTGTTCCCCTGCGGGTGGGACGCCGCCGGCCGCTTCTACTTCATCAGGTGGCCCGCCTTCGAGTTCAGGTTCGAGCCCAGCGTGGGGACAACGGGGTACGATTGACAGGACCCGATCTTCCGGCCATGCCCTGGGAGGAAGAACCATTCCAGGGGCGAACTGTTGTTCGGGAGGTCGGAGGCGGTGCGCCGGCATGACAGGGGCACCCTTGCCCCGCATACCCGGGCCAAGCACAGGATTCTGCGGTCATACCTCAGGGCATGGTTTCCTATCATGGCTCGCCTGAAGCGGGCCGGGACCATCCGCTACATTGACGGCTATTGCGGCCCAGGGTTGTACCGGGACCACCCGGGCTCGCCTCTCATCGCCTTGCAGGCCGCAACCGAGGCCCAGCAGCGGAACCCGTCCAAACCCCATATTTTTTCGACTTCGTGGACAAGGACCCTAAGTGCACGAAGCAGCTTCGGAAGGCCCTGAAGGGCATGCAGTTACCCTCTTGGTTCGAGGTGAGAGTGCATACAGGCGACTTCGAAGGCTTTCTCCCTGAGCTACTCAATGCCCTACAGGATGGCCACGCCGTTTTCGCCTTTCTCGACCCCTTCGGCTTCGACGTGAAGCCGGAGGTGGTCGCACAACTGCTCCCGAGGAAGACGAAGATGGATGAGGGAAGTCCTGATGTATTTCCCCATAGGAGCTGCTCACCGCTTTCGCTCGCACCCGTATCTGAAGGCCATCATGGACGCTTGGGGTATTGACCCAGGTGGCAGGAATCTTGAAGACATCCGGAAGGGCTGCCGACTGACCCTTGGAGAGTTCGTCGAGTACATCCTTGCCTTTTCGATGGCGGACATCTCACGGCGCCCGATTTATGACCTCTTCTTCGCGACCGACAGTCCAAAGGGGTTCATCAAGATGAAGGAGGCCATGTGGAAGGTCGACCCGAGCGGCCACTTCAGATACTCTGACGCCGATGACCCATCACAGTTACGGTGGGTTTGGCCAGCTGAGGAATTGTGGCCTCTAATTCAAGAGAAGTTCAGGGGCAGGAAAGCGCTGGTCAGAACTATCTGCACCTTCGTGAACGAAGAAACCTACTACCTCGAGAAACATGCCCGTGAAGCGCTACGGTCGGCGGAACAAAGAGGGGCCATAAGCGTCGCCCCGACTAAGGTGGACGGTTTCAAGCGCAGGCGGCGTACGTTCCCCGAGGACCTCATGATTACGTTTCTAAAGGAGTGAGCCGGATGGTCACCGCAAGTGAGCCGGCTCTGGACCCGAAGCCGGTCACCGTGGCGAGACGCGGGGCTTTCATCAAGAGATTCGACGGGACTCCAAGGGGCATCGTCTGCCAGCGTTTCTGGCAGCTCGTGGCCGCCGCCGGGTGCCCGTTCGAGTGCTCCTACTGTTTCCTGCAGGCAACCCCGTCGTACGTTTTCGGGACCTACCCTTTGAGCGGAGCCATCTTTCATAACTACCCCGAGATGATAAGGACCGTCGAGAGGTGGCTGGAACATCCGAGGCCGCGCACCCTGGTGGTGGGGGAGCTGCAGGACGGCCTGGCCTTCGAGCAGGCCTACAGGAGCCTGTGCGGCAAGACTCTGGCCGAACTACTCATACCCTTGTTCGCCTCGCAGGACCGTCATAAGCTGGTCTTCCTGACAAAGTCGGTGGAGGTTCGGCAGGCCCTCCGCATGAAGCCCACCGACCGAGTTTCCTTCGCCTGGTCCGTGAATTCCGACGAGGCCGCCAGGAGGTGGGAGAAGGGTGCCCCTCCGCCTCGTTCGCGGCTCGAGGCGGCGAGGCTCCTGCGAGACAAGGGTTGGAACGTCCGCATCCGGATTGACCCGATGATTCCCCACGTGGGCTGGAGAGAAGGCTACCGGTCACTCTGCAAGGAAGTCAGGGAGCTGGCTCCCGAGGTCGTCACCCTCGGGGCGCTGCGTGCTTCGCCCACTCTACGGGCACACGCGGTGAGATGCGGTCGGGACGCATCAGTGTTCGACCTTCTGGCGGGGATGGACCAAGCAGGCTACAAGCGTCGCCTCCCCGGCGAGGATCGCCTGAGCCTCTATCGTCTCGCCGCCGAAGCTCTGGCGGATGGTCCCTCGGTCCTCGCCCTATGCAAGGAGCACAGGTCGGTCTGGGACTCCTTGGGTCTGCGCTTTCAGGGCTGTAACTGCACCGCCGTCAGCGCCCCGGGCGGAGGCAGGCTCGGCCGTCCAGGTCAGGGTCTGCCGGGCCGCCGACTGGTCACGCGCAGGCGGCGGAAATGCCGGGTGTCGAACGTGTAGCACAGAGGTGCACTACTGGCGGCAGCCCTTCGGGCGAGAAGGGCGTCCATGAAGTCCACGTTCAGGCTCTCGTAGTCGTCAAGAGCCGAGATGACCATATCGCTCGCTTCACACCGGATTCCGCGAGCCCGCAGGAACGACCGCACCGCCCCGGCGACGGCCTGCCGGTCGAAACCGTATCCCCTGGACAGAACCCAGACCGTCTCCGCCACCGTGATAGGATGAAGGTGCAGGGTGATGCGCCCCTCCTCGGCCTCCCGCATGAGCCGGCCGGCATCGGCGGCCATATCCGGCGGGTCACCGGTCAGGTGACGTATCACCACGTTGGCGTCGAGCCAGCCGTCCGCCCAAGAAGGATTGCCGGGCAACGAGGTCACACCCCCTCGCCGTCGCGTTCCAGGCGCGGCCTCTCGGTGCACTCCCGGACCACACGTGCATCCTGTCGGACAGCCTCGGCTGCGGCCACCTCTTCCTCCCGGTCGCCGAGAGCGTCCTCGTCGACCTCAGCGGCCCCGGCTCGGGCCTCGGACGGTCTCTGGGGTGCCAGCATCCCGGCCAGGTCCGAGAGGGTCCTCCTCGGTTCACAGGTCACGTAGACGGCCCCGTCCTCCTCGACCCTGAAGACCAGGTCGTCTCCCCGGGCCGCCCCTAGGGCCTCCCTGACCGCCTTCGGCACCTGGACGTGCCCCTTGCCGGTGAGTTTCGCCCTGTAGAGTTCAGGCACCCCGACCCACCTCCCGTATCCACCTGCCGTCCCGGCTTCAACCTATCATCGATATCGGGTCCTGTCAATGACCATCCTCCGAGGTGCCAGTTCGAGTCAGGTCATTGACTCCTTGTAAGTCAATTGGCGTAACATCCGGCGACCCGAACGAAGCGGAGACCAGCTGACCGATTGAGACGGGCAACAGCCACTGACCTACATCACGCCGGCCAGGGGCCGCAGAAGAGAACGAGCTCGGCCAGCACCAGGTGGGCCCTCTCGCCGCTCGACAGGTCGCTCACAGCGTTGAGGACGAACTTCGCCTGTATCCCCCGGCGGGGCCGCCGCGAGAAGCACCCTTGGGTCAAGCCGCAACCATCAATGTCGGAAGTGCCTCTCCCCCGTGAAGACCATGGCCATCCCGGCCTCGTCGCAGGCACGTACGGCCTCGTCGTCCCTGAGGGAGCCGCCGGGTTGGACGATGGCCGTCACCCCGGCCTCGGCCGCGACCTCGACCGAGTCGGGGAAGGGGAAGAAGGCGTCCGAGGCCATTACCGATCCCCGGGCCCGCTCTCCCGCCCGCTCTACTGCCAGGCGCACGGCGTCCACCCGGTTCGGCTGCCCCGGTCCAATCCCGGTGGTCACCCCATCCCGTACCAGGACGATAGCATTGGAGCGTACGTGTTTTACTACCTTCCAGGCGATGAGCAGGTCCCGGAGCTCC
>ENA-OSAF01000433-OSAF01000433.1-marine-sediment-metagenome-genome-assembly--contig:-NODE-433-length-13187-cov-22.272236_pt1 | contig 13187 bp, 13 predicted proteins | sample MGYA00237872_ERZ529318 | MGnify/ENA primary metagenome ERZ529318 (study PRJEB26369, sample SAMN03142813) | marine sediment metagenome | biome: marine; feature: borehole; material: sediment... | reverse complement strand
TGCGGGGGAAAACCCAATCGGCAAAATAACCCTGTTTCTCCCACTCCTCAGCGTGGGGAGCAAGCTCGGTTTCCACAAATTTTCTTATCGTCCTGCGCACCGCCTCGTGTTCTTCGGTAAACACGGAATATTTCACTAGTTATTCCTCCTTCCTTGCACTGGTTGACCGCCCGGCGTTCCCGGCGCCGCATCTATTGTCCTTTCCACTGGGGGGACCTTTTTTGGATAAAGGCCATGGCCCCTTCCTTGAGATCCTCGCTCATAAAATCTATCACCCGCAGGGTGTTCAGGTAATCAAAGGCCTTGTTGATCTCCATGTCCATGGTGGTATAACAGGCGTTAAGCCCCAGCCGCATGACCAGGGGGCTTTTTTCCGCCAGCCCGGCGGCCAGCTTGATGGTTTCCGGGAAAAAGGTTTCCTCCGGCAAAACCCTGTTCACCAGGCCGAATCTCTCGGCTTCGGCGGCATCCAAAAAGCGGCCCGTGAGGGCCATTTCCAGGGCCCGGCGTGCTCCCACGGCCCTGACCAGCAGCGGAAAAATAACAAACGGGAACATACCCACCTTGATTTCCGGCGTACCAAACTTGGCCTTTTCGCTGGCCACCGCCAGGTGGCACATGGCCACCAGGCCGCATCCCCCGCCCATGGCGTGGCCGTTTACCGCGGCAACCAGGGGTTTGCTCATTTTCTGGCCCGCCTTGAAAAGCTCGGTGGATGCCGCCCCCTCGCGGTGCAGCACGGGCGCCGTTTTGGCAGCCATCTGGGCGAAATCGGCCAGGTCACCACCGGCGCAAAAAGCATCGCCTTTACCGCTGAGAACCACCGCCCCCACGCCGGGGTCGGCGTCGGCCTCTTCCAGGGCTGCAATCAGCTCGGCGGCCATCTTTTCGCTGAGGGCGTTTCTTTTTTCCGGGCGGTTCATAAATACCACCCTAACCCTCCCCTCCTGCTCCACAGTTACCTGCTGGTACTCCATTTTACTCCCCTTTCTTCCGGGTAATACCGTCTTTTTTTATTACCCGGTCCAAAATTTGACTTGCCGCATAAATTTGACTTGCCGGTTGAACTTTGAATAATTGTATTGTAAGATATTTGATATGAATTTAAAATACCTCAAAAACCCAACGGTCAAATTACCGCTGTATAATGTAAAAAAAAGATATTAAATGGTTTTATACAGGGGTTAAATGGAAAAGCAGCCAATTTAATCGTCTAGACGGAACATGCCTTAAAACCGCCGGGCAAACCAACACAACAGGAGGGATAGTATGAGTTTCAGGGAAGAAAGGGCGGCAGAAAGAAAATTAAACATCCTCAAAGCAGCGGCCAAGCTGTTCAGCGAAAAGGGGTACCACGATGCCACCATCGAGGAAATCGCCCGGGAATTAAAATATACCAAGGGGAGCATTTATTATTACATTAACAGCAAGCAGGATTTGCTCTTCCAGTGCCACGAGCTGGCCATGAACATGCTGCTGGAAAACATTAACAAAATCAAAGAGTCCGGTTTGCCCCCGGACCTCATGCTGAAGGAAGTAATCAAGGGGCACATTGAAACACTGATAAGCGAGTTTAACCTGGTTATCGTCACGCTGGGCAGTGAGTACGAGCTGGACAAAAACTACTTATCCATAATCATCAAAAAGAGAGACGCCTATGAGGACATCATTGCCGGCATTATCAAGGATGGTATAAAACAAGGCATTTTCCGGGAAGTGCCCGTGAAGGTAGTAATCAACCTGATCATGGGCGCCTGCAACTGGATAGGGCGCTGGTTCCGCCCGGAAGGGCCGATGTCGATGCAGGAGATCGCCCAGTTCTTCGCTGATTACCTGGTACAGCCCTTGATGGCCCGCAGGTAGACCGGGCGCAGGACGCGGAGGCCGGTAAATGAGGAAGAATGCCGGTCAAAAAAATATTTACTACCCATCAAATTTTATGTTAATATTTAAAAAATGACTTGCCGGTCAAAAAAATACCAAGGAGGTAAATAACCTATGAGCCCGCGCAAAGTGGAAGTCAGGGCGCCCATTGCCGGCGTTTTTTACCGCAAGCCTTCTCCAGAGGACCCGCCCTACGTGGAAGTGGGCGACGCAGTGCGCAAAAAGCAGGTCCTGTGCCTGCTGGAAACCATGAAAGTTTTCCAAAAAATCAAGTCCCCGGTTAACGGCAAAGTTGTCGAAATTATTGCGCAAAACGAAAAACCGGTGTCCGACAACGACGTGCTGATGGTGCTGGAAGAGGAATGATGAAGCCATGTTTAACAAAGTATTGGTGGCCAACCGGGGGGAAATCGCAGTCCGGGTAATCAGGGCCTGCAAAGAACTGGGCATCAAAACCGTGGCCGTTTATTCCGAGGCAGACGAGCACTGCCTGCACGCGCTCCTGGCCGACGAAAAGGTTTGCCTGCCCGGTTTCAAACCCGCGGATACATACTTGAACATGCCCGCCATAATCAAAGCGGCCCGCGAAAAGGGCGCCGGGGCCGTCCATCCAGGCTACGGTTACCTGGCCGAAAACGAAAGCTTCGCCGCCGCCTGCCGGGAAGCGGGTATCGTTTTCATCGGCCCGGACCCGGAAACCATCCGGCTGGCGGGCAACAAGCTGCAGGCCAAGGAAACCGCCGCGCGGGCCGGCGTACCCGTCATCCCGGGCAGCAACCGCGGCCTGACCACCTTGGCGGAAGCCCTGGAAGTGGCCGGAGAAACGGGCTACCCGGTGATCCTGAAGGCCAGCGCCGGCGGGGGCGGGCGGGGCATGCGCATTTGCGGCGATGAAACAGAGCTGCGCGAGGAGTTTCCCATCGCCAAGGCCGAGGCCGGTTCCGCCTTCGGCGACCCCACCCTGTACGTGGAAAAGTACCTGCAGAACCCCCGGCACATCGAAATACAGGTGCTGGGCGACAGGTCGGGGAAAATCATCCACCTGGGCGAGCGCGAGTGCTCGGTGCAGAGAAGGTACCAAAAACTGCTGGAAGAATCGCCTTCCCCCGCACTGGACGACTCCCTGCGGGACAAAATGGGGCGCGCCGCCGTGCAGGTTGCCCGGTCAATCAACTATTTCAACGCCGGCACCGTAGAATTTATGCTGGACGGTAACAAAAACTTTTATTTCATGGAAATCAACGCCAGGCTGCAGGTGGAGCACCCGGTAACCGAAATGGTCACCGGCATAGACATCGTCAAGGAACAAATCAGGCTGTCCCTGGGAGAGGGCCTGGACTACGATTACTATTCCCTCTCTCCCCGGGGCTGGGCGGTGGAATGCAGGATCAACGCCGAAGACCCCGATAAGTTTTTCCTGCCTTCTCCCGGCACCATAGAAATTTACCGTCCCCCGGGCGGTTTCGGCGTGCGGCTGGACACCCACGTTTACCAGGGATACAGCGTACCGCCCTATTACGATTCGCTGCTGGCCAAACTGGTGGCCCACGGGCCCGACCGGAAAACGGCCCTCAGCATCGCGCTGCGGGCCCTGGACGAATTCACTGTGGAACCCGTGAAAACAACCATTCCGCTGCATAAGAAGATACTGGCCGACGATTCCTTCGCCGGCGGGGACTTTGACACCGGTTTCGTGCGCAAATTCCTGCCGGAAGAAGACGAAGACTAAGGGGGTAAATATGTCATGGGCAAGTGGATGGACGGCTATATGGACAAACTGATGAACCTGCGCCGGGAAAATCTCGCCGGCGGCGGGCGGGAGCGCGTCGAACGGCAGCGCGCGCTGGGCAAGCTGACGGCCAGGGAAAGAATCGAAAAAATTGCGGACCCCGGCAGTTTCGAGGAATTCGGCTCCGCGGTCCGGGACACCCGGCCGCCTTACGACGGCAAGTCCCGGCCCAGTCCCGGCGACGGCGTGGTGATGGGCCTGGCCAGGATAAAGGGCCGGCAGGTGTTGATTTACGCCTTGGATTTCACTGTTATGTCCGGATCGCTGAGGGACCAGGCCGCCTGGAAGCTGGCCGACCTGGTAAAAATGGCCGGGCAATGGAAGGTCCCCCTGGTGGGCGTCATTGACTCCGCCGGGGAAAGGTTAAGCATGAAAAACGGCGACGTGGGCTTCAACGGGCTGGCCCATTTGCTGCGCAACTACTGCCTCTACTCCGGCATCATACCCCGCATCACCCTTCTTCTGGGTCCCTGCACCGGCCTGCTGGCCTACCTGCCCGTGCTGTCGGACTTCCTGATCATGAACAGGAAAACCTCTTTCCTGTGGCTGGGCGGCAGCATGGAAACGCCGGAAGCCGGTTCGGCGGAATTTCACATGACCAGGAGCGGGCAGTGCGACCTGGTGGCCGGCAGCGACGAAGAGGCTATCGAGCAGCTCAAGACGCTGCTGGATTACCTGCCGCAAAACTGCTGGGATAAGCCGCCGGCGGCGGAAACCCGTGACGACCCCGCCCGGACGGAGGAAGCCCTGCTGGACGTCATGCCGGACAACCCCAAGTTCACTTACGACATGCACGAGGTCATAGAAAAAATTGTGGATGACGGCACCTTTTTCGAGCTCAAAGAGGAATACGCCCCGCACTTGATTACCGGTTTCGCCAGGTTCGGCGGCCGGGTAACCGGCATCATCGCCAACAACCCCGACGAGCTGAGCGGCATTTTTGAACCCGACTCCTCGGACAAAATGGACCGCTTTATGAACTTCTTGGACGCCTTCGGCATTCCCCTGCTCACGCTGGTGGATACCACCGCTTTCGTGCCGGGCGACAAGTGGGAGCGGCTGGGAGTGATCAGGCACGGGGCCAAGCTGCTGCACTCCTACGCCCACCTCACCTGCCCCAAGATAACCATGGTGCTGAGACGCTCTTACGGCGGGGGCAACATTGTCATGGGCTGCTCCAGGATGAACCCGGACTTCATCTACGGGTGGCCCACCATGGAATTCGCCCCCACCGGGCCGGAAACGGTGGTACACGCGGTGTTCAACAAAGAACTGGCCAAGGCCAAGGAAGAAGGCAAGTACGAGCAGGTTTTCAATTTCTACTTGAATATTCTCAAAGAAATGTTCAGCGTCTTCCAAATGGGCAAGCACTGGACCACGTACTACACCGTGCACGAAATCATCGACCCCAGGGAAACCCGGCCTAAAATCATCAAGGCCCTGGAAGCCACCGCGGATAAGTACGAGGAATGGCCCGAGAAGAAACGCTCTATAAAACCGGCGTAACGCCCGCGCTAAACCTTCCAGCAACGTGCCGGAGCGCCGGTAACGGCACCCGGCGCAGCGAGGTTGCGAAAACCGAAAGAGCGGGCAGTTCGCCCGCGAGAAAACAGCAGATTTTCAACTTTCAACTTTCAACACCTGGCACCAAGGAGGTAAAACAATGGAAGATGCCATACAAAAGTTGCGGGAAATCAGGCAAAAAAACCTGTTGGGAGGCGGGCAGCAGGCCATCGACAGGCAGCATTCACGGGGCAAGCTGACGGCCCGCGAAAGAATTGACTGCTTGCTGGATCCAGGCACTTTTTCCGAGCTGGGCTCCTGCGTCAACACCAACAGCAAGCGCATCGACGGCAAGGAAGTGGACGCCCCCTGCGACGGCGCGGTCATCGGCACCGGGGAGGTGGAAGGCCGCCTGGTGGCGGTATACGCCAGCGACTTTACCGTGCTGGGGGGATCCATCGGCAGCCAGCACCTGCAAAAGTGCGCTGAGCTGATAAAAATGGCCGCCACCTGGGGTATACCCATGGTATGGCTGCTGGATTCCTCCGGCGGCCGGCTGGGCAGCAGCACCCTGCTCACGGCCGGCATTGACTGGTATTTCGCCCTGGAGTCGCGGTACTCGGGCGTTATACCGCAAATCAACGTGCTTATGGGGCCCTGCATCGCCGGCCAGGCTTACGCCCCCACCCTGTGCGACTTCCTGCTCATGAGCCGGCAAACCGGGCACCTGTGGCTGGGCGGCCCGCGCATGGTGCAGGCCGCCACCTCGGAAAAAATAGGAGAAAACGTGGGGGGCGCCGACTATCACATGATATTCAGCGGCACCTGCGACGTGGTGGGAGACAACGACCGGGAAACCATCCAAAAGGCCCGGGAGCTTTTAAGCTACCTGCCCTCCAACTGGCGGGAAAAGCCCCCGTACAGGGCCACCGCCGACGACCCCGGCAGAGAGGTACCCGAGCTGGCAGGCATCGTGCCCGGCGACTACGGTACCGGCTACGACATGCACCAGGTTATCGAAAAGCTGGTGGACGATGGCCGCTACTTTGAAATTAAGGACGAGTACGCCAAGAACCTGATCACCTGTTTCGCCCGCTTCAACGGCGAAGTGGTCGGTATAGTGGCCAACAACCCCAAGGAACCGGGCAGCGTCCTGGAAATCGACTCCTGCGACAAGTACTACCGGTTCCTGCAGGTGCTGGACGCCTACAACATCCCGCTGGTTACCCTGGTGGACACCCCGCCCCGCGTGCCGGGAGAAGAACAGGAAGCCAAGGGATTGCTGCGGCACGGCGGTAAAATCCTCGACGTTTACGCCACAGCCACCATACCCAAGATCAGCGTCATAATAAGGGAAGCATACGGCGACGCCGGCAGCATCATCATGGGTGGAGTCAAAGGAATGGGAGTGGACCTGTGCTACGCCTGGCCCATCGCCCGGTTCGCCGTGGAAGCTTCCACCATGGATTACCGGCAGGTGCACGGCGGGCTGGGCATAGAAGAGGACGCCTACCGGGGTTACCTGAACAGGGCCAGGGAAAAACTGGACGTGTTCGAGGTGGCCAAGTGCTGGACGGCCCAGGTGGTGGATGAAGTTATTGAGCCGGGAGAAACCAGGAAGAAAATCATTGAAGCCCTGCGCATAACCCGCAATAAGCGGGAAAAACTGCCGCCCAGAAAGAAAACACACGGCACGCCGCCCACGTAAATGCGCATTATTTTTGCATGATCCCCCGCGGGTTTGGACCGGTGCGCGCGTCCTGCGCGCGCTTTTCGTTTTCGTTCCTTCACTTCACCAAAAGTTGTTACTTGTTTTAACTGTTAACTTTTTCTATTAAAGCCATGGCGCAAAACGGGCAAAACCTGGGCTCGTCTTCCTCCCTGGCCCAAAATGTCAAGCCGCAATCCCGGCACTTAAACTGCACCAAACCCGTTACGTTCAACTTATCCTCCCCCCACCGGTGTTATGACACAACCGGGTTATTTTTTCTTCACCGCTCCTATCCACCGCCGCAACATTTCACGTAAACAAGCTCTTTCCCCCCCGCCCGCGCGTCAACGCGCGGGCAAGTAGTCCTCCCTTACGGGGGCAAACACCTCTACCGCAACGGAGTCCTCCAGAATCTCCGCCCGGTGCTCCACGCCGCCGGGGATTACCCAGCTGTCTCCGGGACGCACCGTGAATTTTTCGCCGCCGATGTAAAGAATCATTTTCCCCGCCACCAGGTAGCCCGTCTGCTCTTCGGGGTGCTTGTGGGCGGGCAGAGTCTTCCCTTTTGCCAGCAAAAATTCCGTCATCAAAGTTTTGTCGCCGAAAACCAGGGTTTTTCTCTTGATACCGTCCACCACGGGCACGTAACCATACTCGCTTTTCGGGGCAAACACATCATCACCTCCCGGTACCGAGCTAGTAACGTATAACAAAAACGCATTTTTGCCGCCGCATTACTGTATAAATATAAATTATGCCGCAACGGCCTTTTTCCTGCCCGTATCTCCCTATGCCCGTAGAAAAATAACGCCTAAAAGCCGGGCCTGCGGCAACTAGCACCAGCCGCGGCTATGCATACGGAACGGAGCCGTTGAAACAACCTGTTTCCTCTAAAAAAAGTCCTGCCTATTGACTAAAAGGTAACGTTGAGATATCTTATAAGTGACAAATGAGAATGAGTTTCATTATAGCCGCTTTCTTTTGGACCAAAAATATTAAGCTGGCGTTGATATTTACTCGAGGCCGGGTTTCCGCAGAAAGCCCTATGGGATGAGGAAAAAAGGGAGGAAAAAATAATGAAGTCAGCTAATACCAAGGCGCTCAGCGAGTTGCAAACAGGAGAACAAGGTAAAGTGATTCGCATTACAGCAAAAGGCCCTGTTCGCCGTCGTATCCTGGAAATGGGTGTTACGCCGGGAACAGAAATCAGCGTAAAAGGTGTTGCCCCGCTGGGTGACCCCATGGAGATATTGGTGAAGGGGTATCGCCTAAGTCTTAGGAAAGAAGAGGCGGCTGGTGTGTTTGTGGAGGTGCTGTAGCTATATGGGCGGTAGTGTTTTGCCCCTCGGTTTTCTCCAGGCCGGGCGCGATGCCGTTATTAAGAGTTTTAAAGATGGTGGGAATTTACGCCAGCGGCTAACGGAAATGGGTCTTGTTCGCGGTACGAGAATTAGAGTTGTCAAAAACGATACGGGTGGTCCGCTGATTGTTTCCACCGGAGAGGGACGAATAGCCATCGGTCGTGGAATGGCCCTAAAAATTATGGTGGAAGAAGTAAATTAACTACGCATTTTTTACTCCAAGCGCTAGGCTTAACTAATTTTTAGGAGTGGATTCTGTATGGAAGCAGCGCAAGTCATTAGAAATGAAGCGCAAGTTGTGGTGGCCCTAGCTGGTAACCCCAATTCAGGGAAGACCACCATTTTTAACAACTTAACGGGAGCTCGCCAGCACGTAGGCAACTGGCCCGGTGTAACGGTAGAAAAAAAGGAAGGACAGTTTGTCTCTGAGGGAAAGGTAATTCGGGTGGTGGACCTACCCGGAACATATAGCCTCGGCGCTTATTCGGAAGACGAAGCGGTCGCTCGCGATTACATTCTGTTTGAGCAACCCGACGTGGTAATCAACATTGTGGATGCTACCAACCTGGAACGCAACCTGTACCTAACGACACAGCTTTTAGAAATGGGTACCAACGTGGTCATAGCCCTCAACATGTATGATGAATTGAAAGCCAGGCAAATGGATATTGACGTAGCTAAACTCTCGGAATTGTTGCGTGTGCCAGTTGTCCCTACGGTAGCCACCCGTAACCAGGGGATAAAGGAACTGGTAACCCGAGCCTTACAGGCAGCGAAGACAAAAAACCGGAAGCCGCTGAAAATCAACTACGGCAATGAAATGGAAGCCGAACTGGCTGCTATAGAGCAAGATATCCTGTCCAACCCGAAATTGGCGGAAAAGTTTACTCCCCGGTGGCTAGCGGTAAAGATGCTGGAGGGCGATGAGAGTGTCCTGAAAGAAATTGAAAAGCATTGCAACCTGGACCGGCTGCTGACCAGGCGCAATGAGGCCGTCAAGCGGTTGGAGAGTGTTTGGGGAGAAGATATTGAATCCTTAATCGCCGACCGCCGCTACGGCTTCATCGGTGGTCTAGCTAAAGAGGTAGTTACGCGGCGGCAAACGTCCGAAGACCGGTTGTCAACATCCGATAAAATCGACCGCATCGTCACCAACCGCTATCTGGGAATCCCCATCTTCCTGTTGGCCATGTGGGCGGTATTCCAGTTTACCTTTAAGGTGGGCAATCCCCTGATCGGTTGGATTGAAAGCTTCTTTGCGTGGTTCGGTGGAGTGACGGGAACGTGGCTGGCGAGTGCCGGTACACCCGAGCTTTTCAGGTCATTGATAGTTGACGGTATTATTGGCGGCGTGGGTTCTGTCCTGGTATTTATCCCGAATATCTTCCTGCTATTCTTTGCTATCTCACTTTTGGAGGATAGCGGGTACATGGCTCGAGCAGCGTATATCATGGACCGGTTCATGCACTCCCTGGGTCTACACGGAAAATCTTTCATACCCCTCCTGATTGGCTTCGGTTGTAACGTTCCGGCTATCATGGCCACCCGGACACTGGAAAACAAGCGTGACCGGCTAATTACCATTTTGATTAACCCGCTGATGTCCTGCACCGCTCGGTTACCTGTCTACGTCCTGTTTACGGGAGCATTCTTCAGTGCCCGTCAGGGGTTGGTAATCTTCTCCCTTTACCTTTTGGGATTAGTGCTGGCCATCCTGGTGGGAGTAGTCTTCAAGCGGTTCTTATTTAAAGGGGAGACGTCTCACTTCGTCATGGAGCTTCCCCCATATCGGATACCTACCCTGAAAAGCACCTTAATCCACATGTGGGAGAGAGGCAGTTCCTTTATCCGCAAGGCTGGAACCATTATTTTCGCCGTAGTGGTCCTTATCTGGGTGTTATCAAACTTGCCGGTAGGTGTCGAATACGCTAGCCAGGAGAGCATTCTGGGCCGGATTGGAAGCTTGATGGCGCCTATCTTTCAACCTGCCGGTTTCGGTACCTGGGAGGCAGCAGTTGCCCTGGTGTTCGGTATTCTGGCTAAAGAAGTGGTAGTCGGCACTCTGGGCGTAATTTACGGAGTAGAAGAAACTCGATTGACCGGGGTGATCGCCCAGCACTGGACGCCGTTGACTGCCTATGCTTTCATGGTGATGACCTTAATCTATATTCCTTGCATTGCTACCATCGGAGCAATTAAAAGGGAAACCAATTCCTGGGGTTGGACAGCTTTTGCCATAGGTTACAGTCTAGTACTTGGCTGGTTGATGGCTGTCCTGGTCTACCAAGCAGGCAAACTAGCCGGACTCGGCTAAGCCATGTTTAAGGCGCGCGCATCCTGCGCGCGCCTTCCGTTTTCGCTCCTTCGCTTTACCAAGAATTCTTGGAAAAATATATTTAAGCAATTGACAGGCGCATCGCCGCACAATATAAATTCAATATACCAATGGTCATTGAACAATATTATAAATAAAGCTAACTTAATTTATTTCTTCATATAAACCTTTTCTGTAGGCATTGATGTAATCTGTACAATAAGGATCCTGTCCCAGCAGCGCTCTTGATGCGTAAATAATACCCATCATCCCTTTGTCCATGGGATCCAAAATATAGCTGTCCATACCCATAGTCATAGTTTGAACAGTAAACAATCGATTTAATATTTTACGATTGGGCAACCCGTAAGATACATTACTTATGCCACACACCAAGTGTACATTGGGATATTTTTGCTTAATAATTTTTATGGCTTCCAATACTTCCAACCCCGCACTATCTACGCTGCTAATAGGCTTTATAAGTGGATCAAAATAAATGTCATTTTCTGAAACCCCTGCTTCTGTGAGCTTGGCATGAAGATTTTTTGCTACACGCAATCTATCCTCTGCTTTTTCCGGCATACCTGCATCATCCATACAAAGTGCAATAACTTTAGCTTTATATTTTACTACTAATGGTAAAATATTATTAACCCTGTTTTTCTCACCTGTTATTGAATTAATCATTGGCTGACCATATTTACAAAGCGCCAACCCTGCCTCAAGGACTTTGGGATTAGGACTATCTATACATAATGGAACCTGCACGGCATTTTGAACGGTGTCAACAAGCCATTCCATTGTTTCTACTTCGTTATGCACCTTGGTGCCACAATTAATATCTATATAATCAGCACCGGCTTTTACTTGCTCCAAAGCAACATTTTTAATGTAATCCTCATCTTTACTATCTACTGCCTCATTTATCACTTTGCGACTGGTATTTATTAATTCACCTATTATTAACATTACATAATTTCCTCCCGCTTAATAATGGCTATTAAACAACGTCCTTTTGCTGTAAAATTACCCAAGATCTTAGAGTTATTGTTTCCTGACCATGACAAGTTAAAAGACAAAAAATATTTTATCTAGATAATTATCTAGATAACAATTTAGAACATATCTCCTTGGCAGCCATTGCATCGGCACCGTACCCGTCAGCCCCGATTTCATTGGCAAAATCTTGAGAAATAGGTGCACCACCGACAACAATCTTAACCTTATTACGGAGTCCCGCTTTTTCTATAGCATTAATTGTATCTTTCATAGCCATCATGGTTGTGGTCAACAATGCTGACATTCCAACAATTTGCGGTTCATGTTTCTTAATGGCTTCAACAAAACCTTCAGGTGGAACATCCACACCTAAATCAATAACTTTAAAGCCGCCACTTTCCAAAATCATAATCACCAAGTTTTTACCAATGTCATGCAAATCTCCCGCAACGGTTCCTATGACCACTTTACCAGCATACGGAATATCAGACTCGGCAACCAATGGTTTAACCACTTCCATACCAATATGCATGGCTTTAGCGGACTTCATTACTTCAGGTACAAACATTTCCCCTGCCTTGAATTTTGGCGCAACAATGTTCATCCCACCGATTAAACCCTCATTGATTATTATTAGCGGATCCACTCCATCATCAACCAATTGCTGGGTGAGATTTTTTACCTCTGTAAAATCTCCTTGAAATACGGCTTCCGCCAAATTATTTAATTTACTCATTATATTATAAGACCCCCTTAAATAACTTAACTTTTAAAAAGGCTATAAGAACCCGGTAAATTTAAAATTATCTATTCCTCTCAATTTACTTGTGCACAAGTTCGTTGTCCGCTTCTTTTATAATTTTATCCATCTCTTTTAATATTTCAGGTGATAAATCAACGGGTTCATACTTGTTTTTGAAAGATTGAAACAGGTCTTTTGCCCTATCAATAAGATCCTTGGATCCTTTTTCCACCCATGCCGGCCTTGATTCACGGATAAAAATAGCTGGCCTAAAAACATCTCGATAATGTCGAAAAGTATGCTCCATAGCAATAAATGCTTCTCTTCCGGTCAAACCTAATACTTCATTCCATCCAAGCATTTCATCGTCAATTACAAAGCCGGCTTTCAACCGTTTTGTCATTTCAAAAATGTCATTGTCAATAATTAGTTGTATAGGGCTTATAGTTTTAGCAACTTCAATTTGCCCGGCACCGCCAAGTATATCAGCACCGGATAAAGCCACCATCTGACTAATAGAGGTTCTTTCTATCATTGACTGTCCATCTAAAAGAAAACTGTCAGTTCCTGCTCCATAAGTATGGGCAGGAATCCCGTAACCTTCTGTAAATAGCTGCATCGCTGCCATTCTTCCCATGGTAACTTCAATTGGTGATTGTAAAGTATAAGTACTCATCATATCCATAGCAAACAAAAGAGGAGTTGCGATAACAGGAGTTCCCGGTGCGATTATTTGCGCTATGATAACCATCGCCAAAACTTCCGCACCAGCCATAAGCACAGCACCGGGAATAGTTACGGGGGCATTTGCACCTGCCGTAGGCAGAGAACATGCTTGTATAGGTATTCCGTAAGTACAACTTTGCCGTATGACTTCTATA
>ENA-OSAF01000431-OSAF01000431.1-marine-sediment-metagenome-genome-assembly--contig:-NODE-431-length-13217-cov-27.112825_pt1 | contig 13217 bp, 8 predicted proteins | sample MGYA00237872_ERZ529318 | MGnify/ENA primary metagenome ERZ529318 (study PRJEB26369, sample SAMN03142813) | marine sediment metagenome | biome: marine; feature: borehole; material: sediment... | reverse complement strand
GGCGAGTCCACCTGGGTAAAAACCACTGTCACGCAAGGCCGCTTGGAAAAGTTCCGCACGCACAATATCATGCCCAGCGGCGTATATAATACCATTTCTAATCTGGTTACCCAGGCACACGTAGGTATGGACAATGATCCCGTCAACCTGATATTCAGCGCACTGCGGGTAGCCCTGGCTGACTACGTGGGCATGCACGTCGGCACCGACCTGTCCGACATCATTTTCGGCACGCCCAAACCGGTGGTCAGCGAAGCCAACATGGGCGTCATAGATCCGGAAAAAGTTAACCTGGTACTGCACGGCCACAACCCCATCCTCAGTGAAATCATCGTTCAGGCCGCCAGGGAAATGGAAGACGAAGCTAAGGCCGCAGGTGCCAAAGGCATTCAATTAATGGGTATCTGCTGCACCGGCAACGAAGTGCTCATGCGCCAAGGCGTGCCCATCGTCACGTCCTTTGCTTCACAGGAATACGCCATTGCCACCGGCGCCATTGACGGCATGGTCGTAGACGTACAGTGCATCATGCCTTCACTGCGCACGGCAGCCGAATGCTTCCACACCGTTCTGATTACAACCTCGCCGATAGTCAAGATACCGGGTTCCGTGCATCTGGACTTCAACGCCCCGACAGCCATGGAAGACGCCAAGTCGGCCATCAGGCTGGCCATAGAGGCGTTCAAGCTCAGAGATCCCTCCAAGGTGCACATCCCGAAGGTTACCAACAAAGTAGTGGCCGGCTTCAGCTTGGAGGCACTGTATGAAATTTTTGGCTCGATTAACCCGGACAACCCGGTTAAAGTTCTTACCGACGCCATTCTCAGCGGCGAATTAAAGGGCGTTTGCCTGATGGCCGGCTGCAATAACTTGAAGCGGCCGCAGGATGACAGCCATATTACCATCGCTAAAGAAATGATTAAAAATGACGTCTTTGTCATCGGTACCGGTTGTGCTATGCAGGCTTGTGCCAAAATGGGACTGTTATCGCCCGAAGCCGTAGATCAGTATGCCGGCGACGGCCTGAAGAAATTCCTGGCTCGTATCAGCGAAAAGGCCAACCTAAGCACCGCGCTGCCGCCCATTTTCCATATGGGCTCTTGCGTCGACAACACCCGTTGTTCCGACCTGCTGATGGACATGGCCAACGAGCTTGGAGTTGATACCCCCAAAGTACCGTTTGTCGCCTCCGCACCGGAAGCCATGAGCGGTAAAGCAGTGGCCATCGGTTGCTGGTACGTGGCCATGGGCGTACCGGTACATGTTGGGGCTATGCCTCCACTGGAAGGCAGCGACCTTATTTACAGCATCGTAACCCAGGTTGCCAGCGATGTATACGGCGGTTACTTCATATTTGAAATGGATCCCGCTGAAAGCGCCAAGAAGATACTCAGCGCCTTGGAATACCGTACCTGGAAACTGGGTGTACACAGGAAAGTAGCGGAAGATTTTGAGACCGCTCTGTGCCAGAACTATTAATTCCCGTGGTCGAAAGGAGGATTCAGCATGTCAGAACAAATTAACTTTGACCAAATATTCGAAGGCGCCATAGAACCGGGTAAAGAGCCCAAGAAACTGTTCAAAGAAGCTTACGAGGGTACCATCACCGCCTTAAGCTACGCGGAAATCCTGCTCAACCAGGCCATCCGCACCTACGGCAAAGACCACCCCGTGGGCTACCCGGACACCGCTTACTACCTGCCCGTCATCCGCTGCTTGAGCGGCGAAGAAATAAAAACTCTGGGCGACATGGTGCCGGTGCTGAACCGCATGCGCGCCGCCGTCAAGGAAGAAAAGACCTTCGCCAACGCGCGCAAGTGGGGCGAGGCCACCTGGTACGCCGCCGACATTATCGAGGCCCTCAGGTACCTCAAGCACAGCCCCGATAACCCGCTGCACGTTCCACCCTGGACCGGGTTCATCGGCGACCCCGTGGTGCGCCAGTACGGCACCAAGATGGTGGACTGGACCATCCCCGGCGAAGCCGTCATCATCGGCCGGGCCAAAGACAGCAAATCCGCCAAGAAAATCGTGGACAGCTTTATGGCCAAGGGACTCATGCTGTTCCTGTGCGATGAAATAATTGAACAGCTGCTGGAAGAAGGAGTCAAACTGGGTGTAGATTACATCGCCTACCCGCTGGGCAACTTCACCCAGGTGGTACACGCCGCCAACTACGCCCTGCGCGCCGGCATGATGTTCGGCGGCATCAAGCCGGGCGACTACGACGCCCAGCGCGATTACCAGCGCCGCCGCATACTGGCCTTCATCCTCTACCTGGGCGAGCACGACATGGTCAAGACCGCAGCCGCCATGGGCGCCATCAACGTGGGCTTCCCGGTCATCACCGACCAGGAACTGCCCGAAGACAAGCAGATCAAAGACTGGTTCATCAGCGAACCCGACTACGACAAGATCGTCCAGACCTGCCTGGAAGTGCGGGGCATTAAGATAACCTCCGTAGATATCGACGTGCCCATCACCGTTGGTCCCGCCTTTGAAGGCGAGTCCATCCGCAAGAAAGACATGTACGTGGAATTCGGCGGCACCAAGACGCCGGGCTTCGAACTGGTACGTACCGCAGACGACAGCATCGAGGACGGCAAGATCGAAGTCATCGGCCCGGACATCGATACCGTGGAAGAAGGCGGCCGCATGCCGCTGGGCATCGTGGTGGACGTCTACGGGCGCAAGATGCAGGAAGACTTCGAGCCCGTGCTGGAGCGCCGTATCCACTACTTCTGCAACTACGGCGAGGGCCTGTGGCACGTGGCCCAGCGCGACATCATGTGGGTGCGCATCAGCAAGGACGCCTACGCCAAAGGCTTCCGGCTGCGGCACATCGGTGAAATACTTTACGCCAAGTTCAAATCCGAGTTCGCCTCCATCATCGACCGCATCCAGGTCACCATCATCAGCGACGAGCAGAAGGTGCTGGAGATGCGCGAAGTGGCCCGCGAGTACTATAAGAGGCGCGACGACCGCCTCAAGCAACTCAAGGACGAACTGGTGGACACCTTCTACTCCTGCACCCTGTGCCAGAGCTTCGCGCCCACGCACGTCTGCGTCATCGCGCCCGAGCGGGTCGGCCTGTGCGGCGCGGTCAGCTGGCTGGACGCCAAGGCGGCTTACGAAATCAACCCGCACGGCCCCAACCAGCCCATACCCAAAGAGGGCACCATAGACGAGGTCAAGGGCCAGTGGAAGTCCTTCAACGAGTTCGTGTACAACAACTCGCAGCGCACCATCGAGGCCGTGAACTTCTACACCATCATGGAGTATCCCATGACCTCCTGCGGGTGCTTCGAGTGCATACTCTGCATGGTGCCCGAGTGTAACGGCTTCATGGTGGTCAACCGCGAGCACGGCGGCATGACCCCGTCCGGCATGACCTTCAGCACGCTGGCCGGCACCATCGGCGGCGGCGCGCAAATGCCGGGCTTCATGGGCATCGGCAAGTCCTACCTGGCCTCGCCCAAGTTCGTGCCCGCCGACGGCGGACTGGCCAGGCTGGTTTGGATGCCCAAGGCGCTGAAGGAGGAACTGCGGCCCATGCTGGAAGAGGCCGCCGAAAACGCCGGCCTGGGCAAGGAGTTCATTGATAAGATAGCCGACGAAACCGTGGGTACCAGCGCCGAGGAAATTCTGCCCTTCCTCGAGGAAAAGAATCATCCCGCGCTGACCATGGATCCGTTGATGTAAAAAAACACATACCACAATAAAATGTCGCTAACAACCTATTCCCTTCGAATTCATGGATGCTTCGGCGGAAAACCCGGCAACGGGTTTTCGCCGGGGCGTCCTTGATGTTCTAGTTATTTACCAGAGAAAGGAGTTAGGAGTATGGGTTTAACAGGTTTAGAAATTTTTAAGCAATTGCCGAAAACTAACTGCAAGGATTGCGGGCAGCCCACCTGCCTGGCTTTCGCCATGCAGCTGGCCAGCGGCAAAGCCAGCTTGGACCAATGCCCGCACATCAGCGACGCCGCGAGAGAAGCCCTGGATTCAGCTTCCGCCCCGCCGGTGGCCCTGGTTAAAATCGGCAAAGGCGAGAAGGAACTGCAGCTTGGTAATGAAACCGTTTTGTTCCGCCACGATAAGCGCTTCGAACATCCCACGGGTATTGCCATCGCCGTCAACGATACCGATGCGGTGTCTGATAAGGTACAGCAAATCAACAAGCTGGTATTCGACCGCGTGGGCCAAGTGCACAATGTCAACCTAGTGGCCGTGGTTAACAGTTCAGGAGATGCCGGCAAGTTTGCCGATGCAGTTAAGACCGCCCAAGACAATACAGATTTCCCGCTGGTGCTGGTCAGCGAAGACCCTGCAGCCATGGAAAAAGCCCTGGAAATCGCCGGCGCCAACAACCCGTTGATCTGTGGGGCCAACGCTTCCAACCTGGAAGCCATGGTCGAATTAGCCAAAAAATACGATGCACCGCTGGTAATTAAGGGCGCCAACTTGGAGGAACTGGCCAGCCTGGTGGAAAAATCCGGATACAAAAAGCTCATTTTGGACTCCGGTGCCCGCGAAGTCAACAAGGTGCTGGCAGATCAGACCCAGATTCGCCGCCAGGCCCTAAAGCGTTTCCGCCCGTTCGGTTACCCGACCATTACCTTTGCAGATAACCCCGATCCGATCCAAGCCGTGGTGGACGCGGGTGTTTACATTGCCAAATACGCCGGAATTGTGGTAATGTACACCGACAACCCCGCCGATATACTACCATTAATAACACTGCGCCTGAATATCTACACAGACCCGCAAAAGCCGATCGCTGTGGAATCTAAATTATATGAAGTCGGCAACCCCGGCCCGGATTCCCCGGTGTTCGTCACTACCAACTTCTCGTTAACTTACTTCTGCGTGCAGGGCGACGTGGAAGCCGGCCGTATCGACGCCTACATCCTGCCTGTGGATACCGACGGAATATCCGTGTTGACCGGCTGGGCAGCGGGTAAATTCACGCCGGAAAAAATCACCGAGATGGTCAACAACTGCGGTATTGCCGATAAGGTATCGCACCGCAAGCTCATCATTCCCGGTGGCGTAGCGGTTCTCAGCGGGAAACTGCAGGAACTGAGCGGCTGGGAAGTGCTGGTCGGCCCTCGCGAATCTGCCGGTATACCTTCATTCATCAAGCAGCGCTGGAGCGCGTAAATTTACGGACTGCGGGCAATGTGGTTACGCGGTAATTATTACAGTATAAGGGGGATTATCAATAATGGCATTTCACATAGCAGTGGCCGGTAAAGGTGGAACAGGGAAAACCACATTGTGCTCGTTAATTATCAGGCAACTGTTAAAGGCCGGCAAAAAGCCTATACTGGCTGTAGACGCGGACGCCAACGCCAACCTGAATGAAGCCCTGGGCATGGAAATAGAAGGTTCAATTGCCGACATAATCGTGCGTATAAACAACAACCTTGAACCATTGCCGGCTGGCATGACCAAGGACCAGTTCGTGGAATATAAAGTGCACCAATCGTTGTCAGAAGGTGAAAATGTGGATTTGCTGGTGATGGGTGGCCCGGAAGGGGCAGGTTGCTATTGCTATGCCAATAACCTCCTGCGTGGATTTATTGGCGAGTTGAGCAAAAGCTACCCCTACTTGGTTATGGATAACGAAGCCGGCCTGGAACATCTAAGCAGGCGCACAACCCAAAACGTGGATGTACTATTTATCACCAGCGATTCCTCGGCCCGGGGCGTGCGCTCCGCCGGCAGGGTTCGCGAACTGGTGGGAAACCTGAAACTGGACATTAAAAAAATGTATCTCGTGATAACGCGGGTTGATGAAAACAGCATCAACGCCCTACAACAGGAAATTGAAAAAACCGCGCTGGAATTGATAGGTACGATACCGGCGGACCAGCAGGTTACCGAGTTTGACATCGCCGGCAAGCCGCTGGTTAGCTTGTCCGACGATTCGCCGGTAGTGAAGGCGGTTGATGAAATACTAAGAAAAGCCGCCATTCTGTAAACCGCAAAAATAAGCTTTTAAATAAGCTTTCTTTATGTAGAAAGGAGCGGAACCAATGGCTGTTACTATAGCAAAAGAAAAATGGACCAGCAAAGTCAGCGAGATGGTGCTGGGCACCGAACCTAACACGGTTAAAGTCGGTGGAGAAAGCACACTGCCTTTTTTGCACTTTGAGGGTGAAATTCCAAACAGGCCCATAACAGCGCTGGAAGTTTGGGACCTGGAGCCGACTGATTGGCCAGACATTTTGAAAAAGCCCTTCGAGGGCGTGCTGAACGATCCCGTGGCATGGGCCAAGAAAAACGTGGAATACGGGGCCGACGTAGTTGCCCTGCGTTTGATGAGCGCCCACCCGGATTATAAAAATGCGACTCCCGATGAGTGCGCAGCTACCGCCAAGGCGGTTGCCGACGCCGTAAATGTACCCCTGATCGTAATTGGCTGCGGTGTGGAAGACAAGGACGCCGAAGTGCTGGAAAAAGTTGGCGAGGCCCTGAACGGCAAAAACTGCCTGATAGGCTGTGCCACTGAAAAGAATTACAAGACCATTACGGCCACTGCCATGGTAAACGGCCACAGCATAATTGCCTCCAGCCCCCTGGACATCAACTTAGCCAAACAGTTGAACATTTTAGTAACGGAAATGAACCTGGCCGCCAACCGCATTGCCATTGACCCGCTGGTCGGTGCTCTAGGCTACGGCATAGAGTATGCTTATTCTATCATGGAAAGGGCAAGGCTGGGCGCGCTCATGGGCGATAAAATGCTGGCCATGCCCGTGATCTGCTTTGTGGGTCAAGAAGCATGGAAGGCCAAGGAAGCTAAGAGCCCTGACGATGAAAACCCAGAGTGGGGCGCGCAGGAACGCCGGGCTATTTTGTGGGAAGTAATTACTGCAACAACCTTTGCCCAGGCCGGCGGCTCGATTTTCGTGCTGCGTCATCCCGAATCAGTTAAGGAAGTCAAGAAACACATTGACAAAATGATGGAAAGCAATGCTTATTAAATTTTAAAAATATAAGGAGGCTTTAGAGCATGATCCTCATTGGCGAGCGGATCAATGGCATGTTCAAAGATATCAGGGAAGCCATTATGAACAAGGACCCCGAACCCATTAAGTACTGGGCGAAGCGCCAATACGAACAATGCGCCGCTTATCTGGACATTAACACCGGTCCCACTGTGGACAAAGCCGACCAGCCGGCCGTAATGGAATGGCTGGTAAAAACCGCGCAAGAAGCCGCGCCCCTGCCCTGTTGCATCGATTCCACCAACCCCGATGCCATTGAAGCCGGGCTTAAGGTACACAAGGGGAAAGCCATGATCAATTCCACGACGGCCGACCAGTACAAGATGGATATTTACCTGCCCATGGCAGCAAAATACAACGCCGCCATCATCGGCTTGGCCATGAACGAAAAGGGCGTTCCCAAAAGCGCTTCCGACCGCATCGCGCTGGCCATGGAAATAGTGGTTAATGCCGACATGCACGGCATTCCCATGGAGGACTTGTACATCGACCCGTTGATGCTTCCCTGCAACGTAGCCCAGGAACACGGTGTTGAGGTGCTGGAAACCATCAGGCAGGTTAAAACGCTGGCCGACCCGCCCCCGCGCACTACAATTGGCTTAAGCAACTCGTCGCAGAACTGCACCAACAGGCACCTTATCAACCGTACATTCCTGATAATGGCCATGGCTCACGGTTTGGATTCAGCCATTGCCGATGTTGACGACGACCAGCTTCTGGATGCCGTGGCTGCTGCAAACATACTGCTGAACAAAGATATATATTGCGATTCGTTCTTGAAAACTTTCCGCTCCAGGTAACTATAACGCTTTTTATTGGTGCCCGGATATGGAAATGTGGTGGATATAAATCCGCTTTTCCATATCCGTTTAACCATCTTTGCCGCGCGACATATACCGGTAGCAGCGCGGCGTGTGCCTCGACCGCTGCTATAAGCCGCGCGGCGGCAGAAGCCAATGCATTATGTATGCCGAAATTAGGAGGACGGATGTGATGCTTATATGAGTTGTGTGAAAGGTAACAAAGTCGGAGCTGTTCTGGTGGTTGGAGCAGGTATTGCCGGCATACAGGCATCGCTCGACCTGGCGGAATCAGGCTACTACGTGTACCTGGTGGAAAAGCAGCCGGCCATTGGCGGAACCATGCCGGCACTGGACAAAACCTTTCCCACCAACGACTGTTCCATGTGCATTTTATCCCCCAAGTTGGTCGAGTGCGGCAGGCACCTGAATATCGAAACCATTACCAACGCGGAGGTTATTGACGTTCAGGGTGAACCCGGCAGCTTTAAAGTCAAGATCAACAAGAAAGCCCGCTACGTCGACCCCGAAAAATGCACGGGGTGCGGCTCTTGTGCCGAAGAGTGCCCCGTCAAGGTTGACGACAGCTTCAACCAAGGTTTGAACAAGCGGAAAGCCATCTATAAGCTTTATGCCCAGGCCTACCCCAACGCTTATGCCATCGACGCCACCAAGTGCTTGAAAATTAAGAAGCCCAAGGCTTGCGGCAAGTGCCTGGAAGTCTGCCAGGCCAATGCCATCGACCATAACATGAAAGACGAAATTGTCGAGGTTGAAGTGGGTTCTGTCATTTTATGTCCCGGTTTTGAGAAATTTGACGCCAGCCAGCTGTTTTATTACGGTTATGGTAAACTACCCAACGTTGTCACCAGCCTGGAGTTTGAGCGCATACTAAGCGCTTCCGGTCCCTTTGGCGGCCACCTGCAGAGGCCCAGTGACGGCAAAGAGCCAAAGAAAATCGCCTGGATTCAGTGCGTCGGTTCCCGGAACTGCAGGATGGATCACGGATACTGCTCCTCGGTATGCTGCATGTATGCTATCAAAGAAGCCGTCATCGCCAAAGAACACTGCAGCTACCCGCTTGACACGGCGATATTTTTCATGGACATGCGTACTTACGGCAAGGATTTTGAAAAGTATTACGAACGCGCCAAGCAGGAGCACGGCGTGCGCTTTATACGTTCCCGCATATTTGAAGTGACGGAAGCTGACGACGGTTCCGGTAACCTGCGGCTCCGTTACGCCAATGAAGACGGCTCCATCAGCCACGAGGAATTTGACCTGGTGGTGCTTTCCCTGGGCTTGGAACCAGCTTCCGACATGGCCGAACTGGCTAACAAGCTGGGGCTGGAACTGAATAAATTTAATTTCTGCCAGCCGGCCGAACTCACCGGCGTGGGGACCAACAAGCCGGGCATCTTCGTCGCCGGAGCGTTCAGCGGCCCGAAGGATATTCCAGAAACCGTCATGCAAGCCAGCGCGGCCGCGGCGGACTCGGCGGCAAACCTGGCCGAGGCACGCGGAACCCTTACTAAGGTGAAGGAATACCCGGCGGAAAAAGACGTTGCAGGTGAAATAATCCGCACGGGCGTGTTCGTGTGTCACTGCGGCATCAATATCGGCAGCGTGGTAAATGTACCCGAAGTTGTCGAATACGCCAAAACCCTGCCGGGGGTCGTATATGCGGCCGAAAAACTTTACGCCTGCTCCCAGGATTCCGCGGGCCAAATAAAGGAGGCCATTGCAAAACACAACCTCAACCGCATCGTGGTGGCTTCCTGCAGCCCGCGCACGCACGAGCCCATGTTCCAGGAAACCTTGAAGGAAGCGGGACTGAACCCCAACCTCTTTGAAATGGCCAATATCCGCGACCAGTGCTCCTGGGTACACATGCACGAACCCGAAAAGGCAACGGCAAAAGCCAAAGACTTGGTGAAAATGGCCGTATATAAAGCCTCTCTACTTGAACCCATTAACCCCGTAAAGCTGGACATGAACCACGATGTTCTGGTCATCGGCGGCGGGATAGCAGGCATGACCAGCGCCGTAAACATGTCTAAGCAAGGATACAAGGTGTACCTGGTGGAAAAAGCAGAGAACCTGGGCGGTATCGCCAACCGCATACGGTTCGGCATGCAGGGCGAGGATGTGCAGCAGTTTGTCAGCGGCCTTATTGCACAGGTCAACAGTGATGAAAAAATAAAAGTTTACACCGGCGTTGAAATAACGGACGTGCAAGGTTTTGTGGGTAATTTTGAAACTACTTTGAATAACGGCGAAGTAATCAAGCACGGCGTAACCATCATCGCCACGGGCGCCGAGGAGTATAAACCCAACGAATACCTGTACGGGCAAGACGAGCGCGTCATGACGCTGCTGGAACTGGAAAACGTCATAGCCCAGGGCGAAAAAATCACCGATGCCAAAAACATTGTATTCATCCAATGCGTCGGTTCCAGAGACGACGAGCGCCCGTACTGCAGCAGAATTTGTTGTACCAAGTCAATCAAACAGGCATTAAAAATTAAGGAAGTCAACCCTGACGCCAATATATTTATTTTATATCGCGACATTAGGACCTACGGTTTCTTCGAAGAAATGTATCGGGAAGCCCGGAACAAAGGCGTTATATTTATCCGCTACAACGTTGACAACAAGCCGGTGGTAACCGCGGGTCAGGGCGGGTTGAAGGTTACCGTCACCGACCATGTGCTTGGCACACCGGTGGAGATCAACGCCGACTTGGTGGGTCTGGCCGCAGCCATTGTGGCGCCCGGGGAAACCAACAGCAAGCTGAGCAAGTTTTACAAGGTCCCCCTGAACCAGGAAGGGTTCTTCCTGGAAGCCCACATGAAGCTGCGCCCCGTTGATTTCGGCACGGACGGCGTATTCATGTGCGGTTTAGCCCACGGACCCAAAAACATCGAGGAGAATATCGCCCAAGCCAAAGCCGCAGTGGGGCGCGCCTGCACCATCCTGGCCAAGGAAACCATTTCCGTGGAAGGAAAGTGTGCATTTGTCGACAAGAGAAAGTGTGCTGGTTGTGGCGAGTGCGAATCAGTATGCCCGGCCAAAGCCGTGCGGGTGGATGAAAAAGAAAAGGTAGCAGTGGTCAACGAAGCCCTTTGCAAGGGTTGTGGCGCATGCGCCTCTTCTTGCCGCTGCGGAGCGATTAACGTGAAGGGTTGCACCAACCAACAGTTAATGGCCATGATCAACGCGCTTTAGATGGGGGAGGGAAATTAGAACAATGGAATTCGAACCTAAAATTATAGCATTCTTATGTAACTGGTGTAGTTATGCCGGTGCCGATCTGGCCGGTATAAGCCGTATCCAGTACCCGCCCAATATTCGGGTGGTGCGCATACCCTGTACCGGAAGAATGAACCCGCTGTTTATAATCAGCGCGCTCCGTCACGGTGCCGACGGCGTGCTGACCTCCGGGTGACACCCCGGTGACTGCCACTATGTTAGTGGCAACTTGGTAGCCCGTCGCAAGTTTGCCTTGCTGAAAGGCTTGCTTGAATATGTTGGTTTTGAAGAAGGCCGGGTTAACTTTTCATGGGTGTCTGCAGCCGAAGGCGGCCGCTTTGCCGAAGTGGTCAAAGGCGTTACCAGCAAGGTAAAAGAAATTGGCCCCAATAAGGGGTTAGTCGCTAGCGAATCGGGGTGTTGCGGATGCAAAAACTGACGGAACAAATCAAGGACACGGCTAAAAAGTTACTTGAAGAGAAAAAAGTCGATGTGGTTGTGGGCTTTGCCCAGGGCAGCCTGCCGTTACGCGGCACGCCGCTCTTTGCCCGCACCCCTGAGGAAGCAGATAAGCTGGTCTGGAGCAGGGGATGCGAAAACAACCTGGCCAATTACTTGCGTAAAAGAGAGGATAAAGCTGCCGTTGTGGCCAAGGGTTGCGACGTGAGATCCATTGTCGCTCTGATCAAAGAAAACCAGATTAATCGTGATAACCTTTATATCATTGGCGTGCCCTGCGACGGTATGATCGACCGCAAAAAGGTGGAAAAACTCCTGGACGGCAAGGAAGTCCTGGAAGCCATTGAAAACGGCAATTCCTTGGAACTAAAGGGCAAGGGTTTCACCAAAACTGTAGACGTTAAAGATGTATTGCATAATTCCTGCCTGGACTGCCGTTACGGCAACCCGGTTATTTACGACGAGTTGATCGGTGAGCCTATCCCAGCCAAGGGCGATGATGATTTTGCAGATATCAAGGAGTTTGAAGCCAAGAGCCCGGCGGAACGCCGCAACCATTTCGTACAAGAATTCAGCAAGTGCATTAGGTGCTACGCGTGCCGGAACGCCTGCCCAATGTGTTACTGCGAAGAGTGTTTTGTGGATTGCAGTACTCCGGAATGGATTTCCAAAAGCGCCACCAATGTTCAGGATAATATTTTGTTCCAGGTAGTTAGGGTATTTCACAGTGCCGGGCGCTGCGCCGATTGCGGTGCTTGCGAAAGGGCCTGTCCGATGAGTATCAGCCTGCGCGTGTTAACCCGCAAGCTGGTTAAGGACGTGAAGGAATTATTCGACGCCGAGGCTGGAGTAAGTATGGATGATAAACCGGCCCTCGCCACGTTCACAGCAAATGACCCCGAACCTTTCTTGGTGAAGGAATGAGGTGAAACAGATGATAGTTAGCAAGAAAGACATACCTAATTTCCTGGACAAATTACTCAGTGATTACCAGGTGTTTGCCCCTGTCAAGGAAGGCACCTATACGTTATTTAAACAAATTGCATCAGGTTCGGAAGCGGCACTTGACTACGGCAATCCCAAGCTTCCCGCAAAAGAAATGTTTTTCCCGCAATCCGAAAGATTGTACAATTACCGTTACGGAGAGGACGGAGTCAAGCTTGATGTCCCTCTGGACGATCAAAAGAAAGTGATTTTCGGTGTGCGGCCGTGCGACGCCATGAGCATTACACTGCTGGACAACGTTTTCAATAACGACAAGTACCAAGACCCCTACTACTTAACCAGGCGCCAAAATACCATCATGATAGGCATCGGCTGCAACGACCCCGCCAGCACGTGTTTCTGTACGTCCGTTAACGGGGGTCCCTTTGACACTAAGGGTTTAGACCTTTTGCTTGTAGATATTGGGGATTCCTACGTGGTAGAAGTAGTTTCGGATGCGGGCCGGCAAGTTGCAGAAAAGGCCGGATTTGCTTCCGCCTCCGACGCTGACAAGGCTGCCGCTGCCAAGGTGAAGGAGGAAGCCGTTGTCACCTGCCAGGTCAATTTAGACGGCTTAAAGTCTAAACTGGACGCCAACTTTGATGACCCGATCTGGAACAGGATTCACGAAAAATGCCTGGGCTGCGGGGCCTGCACGTATGTCTGTCCCACCTGCCATTGCTTTGACATCGTTGACGACGCCGTG
>ENA-OSAF01000430-OSAF01000430.1-marine-sediment-metagenome-genome-assembly--contig:-NODE-430-length-13242-cov-20.270645_pt1 | contig 13242 bp, 9 predicted proteins | sample MGYA00237872_ERZ529318 | MGnify/ENA primary metagenome ERZ529318 (study PRJEB26369, sample SAMN03142813) | marine sediment metagenome | biome: marine; feature: borehole; material: sediment... | reverse complement strand
GGTCGAGATCGACTGCCGAGGCCTGTTCATCGCGCCGGGCTTCATCGACATCCACAGCCACAGCGACTTCACCATCTTCAAGGAGCCCGCCGCCGCGAACTATGTCGCCCAGGGCGTGACCCTCATCGTCTCAGGGAACTGCGGCACGAGCGGCGCCCCGATCGACCCGGAAGACCCCGAGACAGCAGCTCTCCTGACGACCCACGACCTCAGGGAGGTCGTCACGTGGTCGACCTTCGTCGAGTACATGGAGGCCCTCGACAGGCTCCCGAAGGCCGTCAACGTCGCCACCCTGGTGGGCTTCGGCAACGTCCGCGCGGTCGTGATGGGCTACGGCGCCTCAAGGCCGTCCCGGGCCGACCTCGAGGCCATGAAGGGGCATGTCCGCGAGGCGATGGAGGCCGGAGCCTTCGGCCTGTCGACCGGCCTCATCTACGTCCCCCAGGTCTTCGCCGGATTCGAGGAGGTCCTCGAGGTGGCGAAGGCCGCCGGAGACTGTGGCGGCCTCTACGCCACGCACCTCCGCAACGAGTCGGAGCGCCTCATCGACGCCGTCATCGAGGCCGTCAGGGTGGGACAGGCCTCCGGCCTGCGGGTCCAGATCTCCCACCACAAGGTCGCCGGGCGGAGGAACTGGGGGCTGGTCCGTACGGCTCTCGAACTGGAGGAATACTACCGGCGGCTCGGGGTCGAGGTCACGTGTGACGTCTACCCGTACACGGCGGGGGCGACGGGACTGTCGGCCCTCTTCCCGAGCTGGACGCAGCGCAGCGGGCGGGAGGGGTTCTTGAGGCTCCTCCAGGACCCCGAGGCCAGGGAGAGGATAAAGGCCGACCTTTCGCGTCCCAGCCCGGACTGGGAGAACCTCCTCTACAACGGGGGTTTCGAGGGCGTGGTCTTCTCCCACAGCAAGGTCTTCCCGGAGTATCTCGGCCTGTCCCTGGCCGAGGTGGCCCGCCGGCGGGCGAAGGACCCGCTGGAGGTCGTGCTGGAGCTTGTCGCCGAGGACTTCGACGCCGGCGTCATCATCCACTCGATGAGCGACGACGATATGCGCTATGTCCTCCGGCACCGGCTGAGCATGGTGGCCGACGACGGCAGCGTGGTGAGGCCGGGCGAGGGCTGTCCGCACCCGCGTGCCTATGGGGCCTTCACGCGGGTCCTCGCCACCTACGCCCGTGACGAGGGCCTCCTCACCCTTGAGGAGGCCGTCCACAAGATGACCGGGCTGCCGGCCTGGAAGCTGGGCCTTGACGACCGGGGAGTCGTGCGGGCCGGGGCGAAGGCCGACCTGGCCGTGTTCGACCTCTGGCGGCTCGGCTCGGCTTCAGAGTTCGGGGACCCGCACCACCTCGCCGAGGGTATGGTCCACGTGCTCGTCAACGGGGATTTCGTCGTCCGGGACGGCCGGCCGACCGGGGCGAGACCGGGCGAGGTCGTCCGGCGGCCGGGGACCTGAAGCGGCGGGCGGCAGGCGGCCGACCGGCAGTGGGGGGCAGATACGGCAGGCGGCGCGGCCCGCTTCGGAGCCGCGAGGGCCTGCGAGAGGGAAAGGGATGAGGACTTGAAGAAGGAGAGGTTGCGTCTCGCCGACTACTATTCCCTGAGGACCGTCACCGACATGGCCGTCTCCCCTGACGGCCGCCGGGTCGCGTTCGTGGTCGAGGGCTTCCGCAAGAAGGACAACGACCGGTACCAGAACCTGTGGGTGGCGCCGACCGACGGGTCCTCGCCCCCGCACCGCCTCACGCGGGGGCCGACCAACGACAGCTCTCCGGTCTGGTCGCCCGATGGTCGGTACCTTGCCTTCCTCTCCACGCGGGAGCACGAGATAGAGGTGGCCGCCGCCCTCGCCGAAGAGGAGGAGAAGCGGAAGCGGGCGGAGGCCGGCGGCGGGGACGGCGCCGGTGAGACCGGTGGCGAGGACGCAGCCGGTGAGACCAGTGGCGGGGACGGCGGTGCGTCAGGCGACGAGGACGCCGGCGCGGCCGGCAACGGGACCGGCGGTGCGAACGGCGGTGCGAACGGCGACGGCGGTGCCGACGACGCCGGCGACGACGAGGAGCCCAAGCCCCAGATATGGGTGTTCGACCTCCAGTTCGGGGGGGAGCCGCGCCAGATCACCCGCCGCGAGGAGGGCGTCGGCGAGTTCGACTGGTCGCCTGAAGGCACGCATCTGGTCTTCTCCTCGCGCGACCCGACCAAGGAGCAGAAGGAGTACCTCAAGAGCATCCGCGGGCAGGGCAAGCCCAAGGACGACCGGGGTCCCCATGTCATCCGACGCACCTCGCACAAGCATGACGGGACCGGGTACCTGGACGAGGTCCGGACCCATCTCTTCGTGGTCGACGTGCGCGACCGCAAGGAGCGCCGCCTGACCTCAGGGCCGTGCGACGAGACCTCGCCGCGGTGGTCGCCGGACGGCCGGTGGATAGCCTTCGTCTCGAACCGCACGGGGGACCCGGACAACAACCGGCGGAACGACCTGTGGCTCATCAGCCCGGACGGGGCGGAGGTCCGACGGCTGACCTTGGGGGATGTCGACGTCTCCGCTCCCCGGTGGTCCCCGGACTCCCGGCGGCTGGCCTTCGTCTCTCCGCTGGAACCGGAGAACGAGTACCTCCTGACACACGTCCTGTGTGTGGAGGTGGCCGACGCCGAGCCGGTGGCGGACCTTGCCGCCTGCGTCGGAGAGGGCTGGTCGAGCATCGGAGGGACAGTGCCCGACCAGCCCGAGGGCGACCCCGTCGCCGGCGCCAGGCGCTACCCCGTCCCGCTCCGCCGGACGCCCTTCAGGGTCCTCACGGAGGGTCTCGACCGCCCCGCGTCAGGCCGGCCGGTCTGGCTCGGGCCTGACGAACTCCTCGTCCTCATGGGGGACCGGGGTCAGACGCGCCTGGCCCGGACAGGGCTCTCGGGGGAGCCGGGGTTCGTCTTCCCGGTGTCTGACCGCATGTGCACCCTGCGGGACTTCGACGCCGCCGGGGGGACGGTCGTCCTCGGCGTCGACCGCCCCGAGACAGGGGTCGACCTCTACGCTCTCGATTCGGCCCTGCTGGGCCGGGAAGACGTCGACAGGGCGGTGACCCGGCTCACCCGCTTCAATGAGGAGCTCCTCGCGGAACGGGCCACGGCAGGGCAGGAGCGGGTGGAGTTCAGGAACTCGGAGGGGGAGACCGTCGAGGCCATCGTCGTCCTGCCGCCAGGGTTCGACCCGGCGGCCGGCCCGGCGCCCCTCATCGTCAACATCCACGGGGGCCCGATGTCCTACGATAGCCCGGGCTTCCAATTCGACGACCAGTACTGGGCGGGTCTCGGCTATCTCGTTCTCAAGGTGAACTACCGTGGTTCGGTCTCCTACGGGGAGGACTTCTGCCTGGTCATCCGCGGCGACTGGGGGCCGCGCGAGCACGACGACATCATGTCAGGGGTCGACGAGCTCGTCCGTCGGGGCTGGGCCGACCCCGACCGCCTCTTCTGCACGGGCTTCTCCTACGGCGGCATCATGACCAACTGGGCGGTCGGGCACACGGACCGGTTCCGGGCCGCCGCCAGCGAGCACGGCCTGTGGGACTACGTCTCCTGCTTCGGGACTGACGACTGCCACCTGTGGTGGCAGGACGACCTCGGCGTACCCTGGCAGAACCTCGAGCGGTACCGCCGCATGTCGCCGATGTCGGCTGTGCAGCGCATAAAGACGCCTCTTCTCATCACCGCCGGCGAGGTCGACTGGCGCTGCCCGGCGAGCCAGGCCGAACAGCTCTACCTGGCCCTGAAGAAGCGGGGCGTCCCCACCGAGCTCATTCTCTACCAGGGGGAACGTCACGCCATCACCAAGCCGAAGCGGGCCATCGACCGCATCCGTCGCATCTCGGCCTGGTTCGCGCGGTACGGGGGACAGCCGTTCGAGGACGACTCGGCCGAAGGGTACCCGGACCCGGAGTAGGCGGCGGCCGCGGGCGGACGGGACGGCGGGAGGCGCCGGCCGGAGCGGTGGCCGCTGCTCGGACCGCCCGGGCTCCCGCGGCTCTCCTACTCCCCCAGGACCCTCTTCCTGAAATAGCCCTGGGCGCCGTAGAGCGCCGCGACGGGGTTGTGCCCGGTGACCCGGTCCTTCGCGACGAGGACGGTGACCGGCGCCTTGGAGTGCTGGAAGAAGAGCGTGTCGTGCCCGACGCAGAGCCCGATGACGATGTTCAGGTCGGTCCCGCACTCGGCCAGGACGGCGGCCTGCCCGACGGGGTTGCAGGCCGATTCGTGTCCCCCCGGCCTGACCTTGTCCCGGTCCTGCAGGCCGAGTTCCTCCTTCGGGAGACGGCCGACCTTGCAGGCCACCGGGTAGACCTCGAAGCCGTGATGGGTGAAGATGTCGGCGGCGGCGGCCGCCTCACGCCTGAGCCCCGAGCAGAAGGCTATCCCGAGGCGCCTCGAGCCGATCATCCGGGCGAACTCGACAATCTCCCTCACCCGGGGCCATTCGAGGTAGCCCCTGGACTCCGTCCGCGCCGCGGCCTGGGAGAGCCGTCTCTCCTCGGAGTTGCGGTAGGCGTGGCGGGCCCTCTCGAGCGCCGCGGGGTGCTCCCTCATCGGACACCCCGTCGGGAGGGTGGCGTCCTCCTCTCCGGTCGAGCAGTGGTGGACCTTGCAGGCGGTGCAGTGGAAGCGGTGTTTCTCGGTCATCGGCTGCCTCCTTCGTGTCGTCGTCGCGCGGCCCGCCGGCAGGCGGTTGCGTCTTCCGGCAGGCTCGGTTCGGCATGGGGCGGCGGCCCTCCTGTCCTAGGTTGCGCCGTGACTGGGCGGGCGGGCCCCCGGACACTCCTAACACAGGTGCCGGCAGGCCGGCCGGCCGCCGCGCGGCCGGAACCGGCCGCCGGAGCCAAGAAAACAAGGAGGAAGCAGGAAGCAGAGAGCAGGAAGGTAAGGCTCACGGTGGAGCAAACGGTACAGCAAGACTGCTTGAGAGCTCGTCTCCGGAAGAGGACGCAGAAAGAGGAGGCTCGACCTTGACGCGGCCGCCGAGGCGCACGGCTTTCGTCCTTGTGGCCGGCCTCCTCGTGGTGCTGGCGGCCGCCGTGGCCGTCGGGCGCGGACCGGGCGGCGGGTCGCTGGTGGTGCCCCCCGCCCCGGTGGACGAGGGGGCGGTGGCCGTGGAACGCCTGGTGATGAGCATGTCCCTCGAGGAGAAGGCCGGTCAGCTTCTCATGACCGGGTTCCGGGGAACCGAACTCACCGAGGACCTCCTGGCCTTCATCGACCGCTGTCGGCCGGGAGGGGTCGTCCTCTTCGGCGGCAACATCCGCGACGCCGCCCAGGCCGCCGCCCTGGTGGCAGATATCCAAGAGGCCGTAGCCGCCGCGACCGGTGGAGCGGCCCGGGCCTTCGTGGCCGTCGACCAGGAGGGCGGGGTGGTGGCCCGCCTCCTCGAACGGCACGGGGTGACGGTCTTCCCGGGGAACATGGCCCTCGGAGCGGTCAGCCCGCCCGAGAGGGCCGAGGACCTGGCCTACCGGTCCGCCCTCATCACCGGTTCCGAGCTCCGGGTGTTGGGAGTGAACATGAACCTGGCCCCGGTCCTGGACGTGAACAACAACCCCCTCAACCCGGTCATCGGGGTCCGTTCGTTCGGTGAGGACCCGGCCCTGGTGGCCCGCCTGGGGGCGGCCGCCGTGCGCGGCTACCGGGACGCCGGGATCGCCGCGGTCGGCAAGCATTTCCCGGGACACGGGGACACCGCCCTCGACTCCCACTTCGACCTGCCGACGGTTCCTCACGACAGGCCGCGCCTGGACCGGGTCGAGCTCGTGCCCTTCCGGGCGGCGATCGAGGCCGGGGTGGACGCCGTGATGACCGCCCACGTCACCTTTCCGGCCCTCGACCCGACCCCGGGCCTGCCCGCCACCCTCTCGGCCAAGGCCCTGACGGGTCTCTTGCGCGAGGAGATGGGGTTCGCGGGGCTGATCCTGACCGACGCCATCGAGATGAAGGCCGTCGCCGAGCGCTACGAGACGGCGGAGATCGTCGAGAGGGCCCTCGGGGCCGGAGCCGACATCATCCTCGTCGGGGCCGACCCCGAGCGGGCCGTAGAGGCCTACGAGGCCATCCTGGCCGCGCTGCGCGAGGGGCGGCTGACCCCCGAACGTCTCGACGAGAGCCTGCGCCGCATCCTCCGGCTGAAGTGGCGCCTGGGACTCCTCGACTCCGCCGGCTCCCCCGGGGCCGGACCGCACACCGAGGGGTGCAGGCCGTCGACGGCGGCACACAGGAGGGTCGCCCTCGAGGTCGCCAGGGCGTCGCTGACGCTCGTCCGCGACCATCCCGGGGCCCTTCCGTTGCGCCTCGAACCCGGCGACCGCCTGCTGGTCATCGCTCCGGAACTTCTCCGGGCGTGCGAGGGGGAGGTCTTCCACGGGGCGGAGGAGACCGCCGCCGGCGCGGTGACGACTCTAGGCCCTTACCTGCGACGGCACCACCCCACCGTCGAGGAGTTGGTCTATCCGGCCCGGCCGTCGGCCGATGCCGCGGCCGCCGCGGCGGCGGCGGCCGCTCGGGCGCGGGCGGTCCTTCTCGTCACCGCCGCGCCCGAGATGAGGCCCGAGGAGGCGAGGCTCGTGCGGCAGGTCCTGGCCTCGGCCGGCCCTGCACGCCCCGTCGTCTGGGTCAGCCTCTGGAGCCCCTACGACCTCGCCGCCGTTCCCTCGGCTCCGACCTTCGTCGCGGCCTACTCCTTCCGGCACGTCACCTTGGCGGCCCTCGCCGGGGCCCTCTTCGGCGAGCTTCCCTTCGGGGGCCGCCTGCCGGTCACCCTGCCCGGCATCACGTCAGGCCGCCCGTGAGCCTCGGACCTGCACCCGGCGGACGCTCATCCGGCGGTCGGCGAGGTACCGCAGGAGCCTGTTCAGGAGTCCCTCGGGCCGGTCGGTGAAGAGGGTCAGCGGCCGCCTGCTTCCGACACGGACCCCACCCAAGCCCTGGAGGTACTCGTCAAGGCCCTCCGGGATGGTCCCGTCGTAATCGATCCTTATCCAGCCTTCGCGGCAAAGTCCCTTGCGAATCGACATCAGCCGCGCTCCTCCCTCCGGCCGCGGTCGTGCCTCGGCGCTGCGGCGGTGCCGTCTCGGTCCCGCCTCAGCCGGCCGCGGCCCCGGTTCGGTCTCCAGTCTAGCGGCGGCGGGGCGCGGGCTCCTCGTACCGGCGGGAAGACTTCCCGTGTTCGGGAGGGAGAATCCGAGACCACACTTTCGGGAGGAGGCGGATCGGACCCGGGGACGATGCGGGTCAGAGACGCTCCCACGGGCAGAACCTGGCCTCGAGCCGGTCCACGGTCCAGTGCAGTGCCGCTCCCAGGAGCCCCATGGCGATGACCCCGGCGAACAGGTCGCCGTAGTCCAGGCGCGACCAGGCGTCGAGGAGGTAGTACCCCAGGCCGTGGGAGGTGGCGAACGTCTCCGTCAGGAAAAGGACCGCCACCGCCGTCCCGACCGCGATTCGAAGTGAGGTGAACACCCTCGGCAGGCAGGCCGGGAGCACGACGTGGCGGAGAATGTCCCATTCCTTCGCCCCGAGGGACCTCACAGACATGATGCAGGAGCGGGGCACAGCCAGGGCGCCGTCCCTTGTCGGCACGAGTATCTGGAAGAAGACGACGAGGCCGATGAGGAATATCTTTGCGAGGTCATGCACCCCCAGAAGGAGCACGACCACCGGCAGGAAGGCCACCTTCGGCACCGGGTAGACCAGGCGGACGAAAGGTGACAGCAGCCGGTCGACGACCGGGTACCTCCCCATGGCTATCCCCGCCGGGACGGCCAGCACCACCGCCGATGCGACCGCGGCCAGGACGCGGAAAGTGCTGTAGGCCAGGTGCGGCAGGAGCCGGCCGGACATGACGCTTTCGGCCAGCGCCTCGCCGGCCTCGAGCGGCCCCGGCAGGACCGCCCGGTCGACCAGCCAGGACAGCCCCTGCCAGGTTGCGAGGAGCAGGAACACACCCCACGCCGTATGGAGGGTCCTCCGGGCGGCGGCCCTCCGCGAGCTCCTCCTCACGGGCCTGTCGTCTCCGTGACGGGCCGCTCGGGCCGCACGATACGTGCCAGGAGACCTCTCACGTGGTCGCACTGGGCGTGGAACTCCCTCGTTTCCCGGTAGCTCCTCTGCCCCGCCCTGCTGTTGTCGATGGCCTCGACGATGCGGCCTGGCGGACCCGACATCACCAGGATTCTGCGGCCCAGGTACACCGCTTCCTCGATGCTGTGGGTCACCAGCACGAACGAAAGGCCGCCCCTGCCCAGGACGTCGGCTATCGTATCCTGGAGTTCCTCGCGGGTGAGGGCGTCGAGCGAGGAAAGCGGTTCGTCCATGAGCAGAAGGTCGGGGTCGGTGGCCAGGGACCGGGCGATGGCGACCCGCTGCCGCTGTCCACCGCTGAGCTGAGCCGGGTAGTGGCGCTCCAACCCCGCGAGCCCGAGGAAGTCCAGCACTTCCCTGACCTTCTGCTCCTGCCTTTCCCGGGGCTCCCTGCGGACCTCCAGTCCCAGGCGGACGTTGTCCCAGACGGTCTTCCAGGGCAGGAGCCCGTAGTCCTGAAGGATGAGGGAAGTGCGGCGCCCCGCCGCGGGCGGCCGTCCCGCGATGAGGACCGACCCCGACTCGGGGGTGAGAAGACCGGCAAGGATGTAAAGCAGAGTCGTCTTGCCGCAGCCCGACGGGCCGATGACCGCGCACGAGCTCCCCTTGGGAAGGACGAAGCTCACACCGGCCAGGGCCGGCACCGTCGCGTTCGGCTGCCTGTACGTGTAGCTGACACCGCTCACGGCGATGATCGGGGCCGGCGTCGGCGCCTCCTGCCCCGGCCGTGCGGAAGGCTCAGCGGCCTGCGGCAAACTCATCGGTGACGATGTCCTCGTAAGTGAGGCTCGTGCCGAGCAGGTCCTTGGCCTCCATCCACTCGATGACAGCCTCGACTTGCCCCTTCGTTGGCACCTGCGGCGAGGGGAAATGGTCGACCGGGTAGGTGTCCTTGATGGGCTCCGGCAGCCGGGCCATCTCCACCATCAGCTCGCGGAAGGCGTCCGGGTCGGCGTTGATGGCCTCGACCGCGCGCGAGTAGGCCTCGAGGAGACGAGAGATGCCCTCGGGGTTATGGGCGATGGCGCTGCCGGTGAAGATGATGACCGACTGCGAGACGTTCAGGTCCCCGGTGTCGTCGAGAACGAGGCGCGCACCTTGGTGCTCGGCGAAGGCGGCGAGCGGGTCCGGCAGGCAGGCGGCCTGGATCTGCCCGCTCATCAGCATCTGGAACCTGTCGGGTATCTTGGTGACGACGAGGTCGCGGATCTCCTCGGGAGCGAACCCGTGGCTCGTCAGGAGCCGGTCCACGACGTACTCGATGATCGTGTTCGGCGACAGGGCGATCTCCACGCCCCTCAGGTCGTCGACCGTCTCGATCCCGGAGTCGGGTGCGGCCAGGATGGCGAACCGCCCTTCATCGGGAGTGGCCCCGAGGCAGATGGAGACGATCCTCACGTCGGTCCCGGAATCCTTGAGCGCGAGGGCGGCCAGGATGTCCCCGACCATGCCGTCGATCTCGCCGCTCTGCAGGGCGGTGTCGCGCAGCAGGGCGCTCTGGTACACCTGGAGGTCGACCTCGACGCCCGCCTCGGTGAAGTAGCCGTTCCTGTCGGCCACGAAGAAGGGCAGAGAGTCGACGATGGGAAGCAGCCCGACCGTTATCGGTTCAGGCGACGCTCCATCGTCGCCGGCCACATCTGGGCCTGGACGGCAGCCCGTCCCACTCACCGTCAAGACGACGAGAGCCGTGATCACCGCGGCCGTCCGGATGATGTCGAGGCAGCGTCTGAACCGTGTCATCGTCTGTCTACAGTCCTCCCGTTCTTTCTTGCGTCTTCGGTGCCCGGTCCATGGTTCTCCACCGGGCCCGGCATGTCCCGCCAGCCCTCCGCGAACTCGAGACCCAGTTCCTGCCGCACTACCGCCCGGGGCCTGCAATCATGCGCCGGCGAGATACAGGTCGGCCAGAGTGAAGATGAACAAGAGGACGCTCACGGCGCCGTTCACGTTGAAGAAGGCCACCCCGAGGCGGCTCAGGTCACCAGGTCTGACCAGGGCGTGCTCGTAGAAGAGCAGGCCGGCGATGACGGCGACCCCGGCGAGGAACACGGGGCCGAGACCGAGCAGGCGCCACACGGCGGCGAGAAGGACGACGGTCAGGGCGTGAGAGGCCCTGGCCGCGGCCAGGGCGCCCTCCATCCCCCACCGGACGGGGATGGACTTGAGTCCCTCCCGGCGGTCGAAGTCGAGGTCCTGCAGAGCGTAGATGATGTCGAACCCCGCCACCCAGAAGACGACGACGGAGGCCAGCAGCACCGCCTCCCAATCGAGCCGCCCGGTCACGGCGACCCAGCCTCCCGCCGGAGCGCAGGCCAAGGCCAGGCCCAGGACGAAGTGGCTGAGCCACGTGAAGCGCTTGGTGTAGGGATACACGGTCAGGATGGCGAGAGCCAGCGGCAGGAGCTTGACGGCCAGCGGGTTGAGCTGGGCGGCCGCTAGGGCGAAGACCAGGGCGAAGACGGCGGCCAGTCCCCACGCCACCCGGGGTGAGACCGTGCCCCGCGGTATATGGCGGCTACGGGTCCTGGGGTTCCTGGCGTCGATGTGCCGGTCGATCACCCGGTTGAGGGCCATCGCCGTGGTCCGTGCCCCGACCATGGCCACGGTCACCCACAGCACCACGGCTCCCGGGGGTCTTCCCTCGGCCGACAGGACCACGCCGAGGTAGGCGAAGGGAAGGGCGAACACCGTATGCTCGAACTTGACCAGTTCGAAGAAGGTCACAAGGACGCTCCTGGCTCGGCCGAGCGCGCCGACCGGCGAGGGCCGACCCATCAGAACCCGTACTCCTTCCAGCGCCTGTCCACGAGCTCCTTGACCTCAGGCGTCATCTCGATGTCGTCGGGCCATTCGCGGGGATGCCCCTCGGAGGGCCACTTCTTGGTCGCGTCGATGCCCATCTTGGCTCCGTAGAGAGGAGTCGGGGAGGCGTGGTCGAGCGCGTCGAGGGGGCCCTCCACGATGACGACGTCCCGCCTCGCGTCGATGTTGTTGAAGACCTTCCAGAGCACGGTGGACATGTCGTGGACATCCACGTGGTGGTCCACGACGATGATGAGTTTGGTGTACATCATCTGGCCCAGCCCCCACAGGGAGTGCATCACCTTCTTGGCCTGCCCGGGATAGGTCTTCTTGATGGACACGACCGCGCAGTTGTGGAACACTCCCTCGAGGGGCAGGTTGAGGTCGACGATCTCCGGCACCTGCAGGCGCAGGAGGGGGAGGAAGAGGCGCTCGGTGGCCTTCGCGAGGTAGCAGTCCTCCATCGGCGGCTTGCCGACGATGGTGGCCGGGTATATGGGCCGGCGCTTGTGGGTCACGCACTGGACATGCAGCACGGGATAGTCGTCGGCGAGAGAGTAGTAGCCGGTATGGTCCCCGAAGGGCCCCTCGCGCCGCAGCTCCCCGGGATTGATGTAGCCCTCGAGGACGAACTCGGCGTCGGCCGGGACCTCCAGGTCGACGGTTCGGGCCTTCACCAGTTCGACCGGCCTGCGCCGCAGGAAGCCGGCGAAAAGGTACTCGCTGACCATGGCCGGGAGGGGCGCGGTGGCCGCATAGATCAGGGCCGGGTCTCCGCCGAGGGCCACCGCGACCTCCATGCGCTCCCCGCGCCGCACGTACTTCTGGTAGTGGTGGGCCCCGTCCTTGTGGGGGTGCCAGTGCATCCCCGTGGTCTTGGCGTCGAAGAGCTGCATCCTGTACATGCCCACGTTGTGGCGGCCCGTTTCCGGATCCTTGGTGATGACGAGCGGCAGGGTGAAGAACCGCCCCCCGTCCTGAGGCCAGCACTTGAGGACCGGCAAGGTGGTGAGGTCGGGGTCCTCCTCCACGACCTCCTGGCAGGGCGCCGACTTCACCCGCCGGGGGAAGACACCCGACAGTTCCTTCAGGAGGGGGAGGGCCTTGAGCCTGTCGGCGAGGGTGCGCAGGTCGGGCACGTCGAGGAGGCGGCGGATCCGCTCCGCGATGTCGTCGAGGTCGTCCACCTCCAGGGCCAGGCACATGCGTTCGTAGGAGCCGAAGGCGTTGGTCAGGACGGGATAGGGCGATCCCTTCACCTTCTCGAACAGCAAGGCCGGCCCGCCCTCTTTCACGACCCTGTCGGTGATCTCCGTGATCTCCAGTTCAGGGTCCACCGGGGCCGAGATGCGTTTCAGCAGCCCGCGTTCGGCGAGGACGCGTGCGAAATGAGCAAGGTCCTTGTAGGGCAATGACCGTCATCCTCCGGAAAGCCGTTTCACCGTCTCACGCCGTTCTTATCACTTGCGGGGCCGGAATGCAAACACCTCCTCCCCGGCCCGGACGGGACCTGAGGGGGCAAGCATTGTGCGCCAGGCAGGCTAAGCCTCGGATTGAGGGCCGATACAGAGTTCGGCCGCCTCGACCACGACCCGGGCGTTTCGACTGCCTCCTGAGCTTCCCGCACGACATCCGAGTAGGCGCGCTCGTCATAGAAGAGCTGGAGTGCCTTCAACCTGACCTTGGCCTTGGCAAGGTAACTCCTGGCCAGGTCATGATGTCCCATCTCCTGTACCTCCACCGCCGGGGGGTGGGCCGAGTCTCCAGTGGGTCGTCCCCCCCGCCTCGACCTGCCGGGCGCCCGCCTCCTGTAGACGCTTTCGCACGCGCTTCACATGGCCGGCGAAGAAGCCTTCCCGGTCGTGCAGAACGAGAGCGTCCAGAGCCATATCCACGAAGGGCGGACCCTTGGCCGCAGTGCTGCCGGCCGTCCCGCGGGCACGGTCCAGCCGCTGGCGCGGGTCGACTTACGCGTAGTGCCTTGCCAGCTCGGAGCGGTAGGTGCGCCCGACGACGCCGGCGTTGTCGTGGAGCCAGTCGCTGAGCCTGGTCGTCCCTGTGGGCGGGGACGCGGACACCAGGAGGCCGGCCATGAGTCCACGGACTTCGTCGCGGGTGAGGATGACATCGCGGACCATGCGTCCCACGACCGCCCCCAGAGTGAGGCCCAGGTCAGGGTGAACGTGGAGCAGGAGGGCCCGGCTCCCGACGGCCCGGCGGATGAGGGCCACGAGGTCCCTGAACGGGAAGGTCTCCGGCCCCACGGCGTCGGTGACCACGTTCTGCGCGTCGTCGGCCAAAGACACGGCCAGA
>ENA-OSAF01000429-OSAF01000429.1-marine-sediment-metagenome-genome-assembly--contig:-NODE-429-length-13264-cov-25.053373_pt1 | contig 13264 bp, 12 predicted proteins | sample MGYA00237872_ERZ529318 | MGnify/ENA primary metagenome ERZ529318 (study PRJEB26369, sample SAMN03142813) | marine sediment metagenome | biome: marine; feature: borehole; material: sediment... | reverse complement strand
GGTGCCTCGGGGTCCGGCGGCGGGGGCGGCAACGCCGCGCCGGCCATCGACCCCGTCCGCGAGTACGAGGCGATAGAGGAAGCCCTCGCCGAGCTCGAACTGCCCTCCCTCATCGACGACATCATCACCGAGGACGTCCTCTGGGCCTGCACGACCTGCCGGTCCTGTGAGGAGCAGTGCCCGGTGTACGTGGAACTCATCCGGAAGGTCGTGGAGATGAGGCGCTACCTCGTCCTCATGGAGTCCCGGATGCCGACCGAGGCGGGGCGCACGCTCCGCAACCTCCAGAACAACGGGAACCCGTGGGGCCTCGCACGGACGCAGCGCGGCGAATGGCTCCAGAGCGTCGACGTGCGCGTCCTCCAGGAAGGGGAGGAAGTGGAGTACCTCCTCTGGGTGGGCTGTTTCGGGGCCTTCGACGACCGCTCCAAGGCCGTCACCGAGGCGACGGTGAAGGTGTTCAAGGCCGCCGGGCTCGATTTCGGCGTCATCGGCGAGGCCGAGACCTGCTGCGGCGACTCGGCGCGGCGTCTCGGGAACGAGTACCTCTACCAGACGCTGGCCATGGAGAACATCGAGACCCTCTCGGCCTACAAGTTCAAGAAGATCGTGACGGCGTGCCCGCACTGCCTGAACGCCCTGAAGAACGAGTACCCGCAGCTCGGCGGAAGCTACGAGGTCGTCCACCACTCCGAGGTCATCGCCCAGCTCCTGGCGGCGGGCAGGCTCGAGCCGGCAGCCGCGCTCACCGGGGATGAGGCCCGCGTGACCTACCACGACCCGTGCTACCTCGCCCGGTACAACGACGTCTTCGACGCTCCGCGCCGGGCGCTGGCCGCCATAGGGGCCCAGGTCGTGGAGATGACGCGACACGGGCGGACGAGCTTCTGCTGTGGCGCGGGGGGCGGCCGCATGTGGCTCGAGGAGGAGGCGGCCCACAAGGTCAACGCCAAGCGGGCCGAGCAGGCCCTCGAGACCAAGCCCGAGACCATCGTCACCGCCTGCCCCTACTGCCTGCAGATGTTCGACGACGGCCTCAAGGCGGTCGGCGAGGAGCGGGACATGACGCAGGACCTGGCGGAGATGGTCGCGAAGGCGCTGGGGTAGGCCGGGCCCGGCTTTCACGGCGGCGCGCGTCAGCGTCGGGCGACCCGGCCGTGATATGGCCGAGCTCGACCCGAACGACACGCGGAGGCGGGGTGAGGCGATTGGTCTTCGGTATTCTTGTCTCTCTCATCGGGCTCGTGGTCTGGGTCCTCGTCGTCTACTGGATATGGCTCATCCAGGACAGGCTGGGCCGTGTGGCCCGGGACCTCGGCGAGATAAAGGAAATCCTGAGCCGCGGCGCCAGTGAGACGGGAGGCGTCAGCTCCCGACCGGGCGCGGAGGACACGGAGGCCGGGCGGGGCCGGTGAGCCGCTACGCGGGCTGCCTTCTCGGCACCGCCGTCGGCGACGCCCTGGGCGCGCCGACAGAGTTCCTGCCCTGGCCGGAGATAGTCGCACGCTACGGACCCGAGGGCGTCCAGGAGTTCGAGCCCTGGGGCCGCTTCCCGGCGGGCACCTTCACCGACGACACCCAGATGACCCTCGCCACGGCCAGAGGGCTCATCACCGCGGCGGGAAGGGTCCTCGCCGGAGACCACGAGTCGGCCGCCCGAGCGGTCTATGACGAGTACCTCCGATGGCTTGACCTCCAGGACGACCCCTTCCACCGCCGGGGCCCCGGACAGACCTGCCTCACCGCCCTCCAGAGTGGCCGGATGGGCACGGTCGCCGAACCGCTCAACCTCAGCAAGGGTTGCGGCGGGGTGATGAGGGTCGCTCCGGTCGGACTGGCCCTCCCGGGCCAGCCGGACGAGGCCTTCGCCCTCGGCGTGGCCACCGCCGCCATCACCCACGGCCACCCGTGCGGCTACGGCTCCGCCGGCTGCGCCGCGGCCATCGTCGCGCGGCTCATGGCCGCCGAGCCTCTGGACGAGGCGGTCGAGGCCGAGCTCGCCCGCCCGGACCTCGACGACGACACGCGGGAGGTCTGCCGCCGGGCGGTGGAACTCGCCCGGGCCGGGGCCGGGCCCGACGAGGCCCTGGCAAGAGGGATGCCGGCAGGTGCAGGGGGCGACACCGCGCCCGGCGGCACTGCGCCCGGTGCCGGCAGGTCCGGCGGCAGCGCACCGGGTCGACCAGGCACTCCCCGGCACCGGAGGCGCCCGCCCCTCGGCAAGGGCTGGGTCGGCGAGGAGGCCCTGGCCATCGCCCTCTACTGCGCTTTGGCCTTCACCCGGATGCCAGGCGGGCCGGAGGCTGTCTTCCAGGCGGCCGTCCGCGCCGCCGCCAACCACTCTGGAGACACCGACAGCACGGCGGCCATCACCGGCGCCATCCTCGGGGCCGCCCTCGGGGAGGCCGCCGTCCCGCGGCGGTGGGCGGAGGCCGTCGAGGCCGGCGACGAGATACTCGGCCTCGCCAGGGCTATGGCGAAGAAGTTCGAAAGGTGAGGGCCGCGATGGCCCGTGGGGCCGCCCTGCGCTTGGCGCGGGTCGCGGCCCTGTGCTTGGCTCTGGTGACGCCCCTCCTTGACGCACTTGCAACCCGGCCCCCTGGGGTCATCCCGTGCTTGATACGACCCGCAGGTGCCTTCCGACCTTCCGTCGGAAGGAAGGTCCCTAGTGGGAGCTACCGAGGTCCGCTCACCGAACCAGCCCTTCTTGGGAAGGTTGTGGTAGTTGAGAAGACCGAGGTGGAGTGTCGCTTCGATTTCACGCAAGCGGCCCTTGTCTGTCTCGTCCACCGGCGCGAAAGCGAAGTAAGTGCTACGCATCAAAGCTTTTCCCACCTCACGCCTCGCTTCTGGCCCGAATTCGGGGCATTCAGTTTTGGACTCCTCACCCTGTCCCCTGAAGAGCTCATAGATGTCGCCATTAAAGAGGTCCGCCGATTTCGGGAGCCAGTGATCGGGCCGGGCTCTTGTGTAATCACGGAAATGCTGTGCCAGCCGGCCGCCTACCTCCGTCGAAGACCTCCTCGCCCATAACTTCCACCTACAGATATGTGTGGAAAGCCTGTATTGCAAGGCTTAGAATTCGCTACGGAACGAAGGCTTCCTTTCCAACCTCTCCCTTGTGGGCCCCAATCCGCATCACCAAGGAGGGGCGCTCGATTCAGTCCACCCTGGGTCAGGGGGTTGTGCCGCCGTTGGAGGGCGCGGCCCGCGGTCACTTAAGATTGGCCCCCCTATTCAGCCAGGGACGCCTGGGCCGATGCAGAACCTAGCTTCATCAGTTGTGCAAGGAGAAGAAGCTAAAAGGAGGATGACCCCGTGCAGAGTCGCATCGCCGAGGAGCTCAAGCTGCGCCACTCGCCGGTGGCCGTCATCTTCACCGACGAGAAGCCCCGGGGGGCGCTGGAATTCGAGCCCGGGACGCGCGGATGCGTGATAGCCCTGCTCACGGCGGCAGCCCGCGGGAGGACGGCCGCTGTCGGCCCGGAGACCACCGGCTGCGGCGGGGGCCGCATCGGCCTCGGGTTCGAGCAGTCGTTCCGCCCGGGGTTCGAGTACTTCCTGGCCACCGACGAGCACGGCGAAGGGGAGGCCTACATCAAGACCCCCGAGCTCGTCCGGTCGTTCGTGAGGCGGCTGCCCACCTTCAAGAACCCGGCCCGTTGGGTGGTCTTCAAGCCCCTGGAGGAGGTCGCCGGGTCGGAGAGCCCCATGGCCGTCGTGTTCTACGCGAACGCCGACCAGCTCTCCGCTCTTGTGGTCCTGGCGAACTACGGGCGGGAGGGTAACGAGGCCGTCTTCGCCCCCATGGGGGCCGGCTGCCACACCGTCTGCCTCTACCCCTACGCCGAGTCCAGACGCCCGGAGCCCCGTGCGGTGATCGGGTGCACCGACATCTCCGCCCGCCCCCACCTGGACCCCGACATCCTCACCTTCACCGTGCCCTGGGCCATGTTCCGGGAGATGGAAGACAACGTGCCGGGAAGCTTCCTCGAGAAGCCCGATTGGAAGAGGGTGCGGGCCCGCATCCCCGACCAGCCGGTCGAGGCCTAGGCCCGCCGGGCGCGCCGTGTGGGCGGGCCACGACAGGGGCCAGCCCCCTCGGGCCTGAATCTTCCCTGGAGGACCGGCCCGACCCGTGACGGGCCTTCAGGGACCGTCGGGAACCCTCAGGAGCACCGCCCCGCTGCGCGGTTCGAGGGTGATTGCCGTCAGGACCTCTCCGTTGTTGAAAGCGGGGTCGTACTGCCCGGTGATTTTCCGGTACTCCCCACCCAGGTCGACCTCCACCGGCTCCCGGGACGGGTTGACCAGCACGATGCCGTGCTCGAAGTCGCGCCTCCACACCTCACGGGAGACCCGACGGTCGCCAGTGGCCAACATCTCGCCGAGGGTCTCGGCCGGGTCGGCCACGTTGCGGGCCTCGGAGACGGGCCATCCCAGGTACCCGCGAGCCGCGAGGTCCTTCACCGCCCGCCCGGTGGTCAAGTCCACGGCGTACTCGTCGTACCACCAGGTCGAAAGGTAGGGGGCCGGGCCGACGTTGGAGTTCGTGTAGCAGAAGTAGCCGTCGAACATCAAGACGGAGGCGAGGGCAAAGCGCATCCGCGCGAAGTCGTCCTCGACCCCGTTGGCCATGACCAGCGAGACCTTGGGCTCGACAGACACGCGCTCCATGAGGTAGTGGCCCTGCATGACCACGAACCAGTCCAACCCGTACTCCTCCCCCTCGAGGAAGCCCTCGACCATACGCCCGTTCAGGACGTCGGCGTAACGGTCGTCGAAGAACCACCCTCCGTTCCCCACCACCAGAGACCCGGGCGGGAAGACGGCACGGCTGTTCTTGAGGAGGTCGGTCATCCCGGCCACCCAGAGCTGGTCGACCTCCTCGTCGGATTCGGCCCGGCCGTCCCCGTCGAGGTCGATGGGGCGGTTGGGGTTGTCGAGCCGGTGGTTGAGCCACGACACGCTGTCACTGACCCAGTCGTAGAAGATGCCGTCCACGAGACCGGTGGCCAGGACGCGCTCGGAGAGGTACTCGGGCATGTATGAAGCCACCGGTGTGGTCGGGTTGAGCATCAACGACCACTGGTCACCCAGCCAGAAGAGACGATAATGGTCGCCGGCCACGTCGCGGACGAACCACGACTCGTCAAGACCCGCGAGGAAGCCCCCGTTCACGGGAGCGGCATTCCCCGGAATCACGTCGGCGGCAGAGAAGTAGGCAAGGAGCACCAGACCGGGGTTGCGAGCGCGGAGCCTCCCGCCCGGGCCGAGCCATTCAGGGCGACTCTCCACCGTCTCCGCGTCGACGATGACGATGTCCCAGTAGGCGGCCTGCTCAAGAAGGCTGGTGCTGGGCGCGTAGTCTTGGAGCTGAAGAAACAAGCGTGGGTAGGCGTGGCCGGCCAGCCGTTCGCTCACCGGCGGCGCAGGAGCGGGCCGGCAGGTGCTCAGCAAAGTCAACGCCAGAACCAGCAAGGCCGCCGCGCCGGCCCGGACCGCGGCCGGCAGTAGACCCGCCCGTCTCGGACCTCGGGGGTCCTCCACGGAGAACTCTCGGTCGTGGTTCCCATGCGGTCCCACGGTCAGCTCACCTCACGGTCAGGCAGGCCGAGGACCACTCGGCCCGGACGTCGGCCGATTGGAGGTTCGCCCGGACCGTGAACCGCAGGCCGTCGGATGTCCCGGGTAAAGTTCGCCGCCTCACTGGCGCAGTTCGACCTCTGGAGCTAGAACCCTGGAGACCCGGGGCGACGAATGACGTAGGCCGACAGGGGTCCTCGGCGGCAGCGGCCGGCTCAGGGCATCGACGCCGAGCCCGGCGCCTCAGCCGACCTCGCCGCTCATGGCGACTACCGGAAGAACGTCGCCCAGATGACGTCCACAAGGGTATGAGTGAGCACCGGGGCGAGGAGGCTGTTGCCACTGCGGCGGTAGGCCAAGCCGTAGAAAAGGCCGGCAACCGTGGCCAGGGCCACGTAGGCCGCCTTCTCCGTCAGGTCACCCGCGTTGTTCCAGTGCATGAGCCCGAACAGGAAGGACGCGGCGAGCAGGCTGAGCCACCGCCGCGAGGTCGTTTGGTCCAGCCCGTGCTGCAGAACGCCGCGGAAGAAGAGTTCCTCGGGGACGGCTATGGTGAGGAAGACACCCACGAACATGAACAGCGCCCGCCAGAGCTGAGGCGGCTTCGAGGGCGGCCAGCTCAGGAAGTCGATGGCCAAACCGACGGGGATGAGGACGACCATCAAGGCCGCGGTGGCGGCCAGCGCGACCGCGACATCCCGCCATCTGGGGACGAGCCGATAACCGAACCCGGGAAGGTCCCGCATCCCGTACCAGCCGATGACGCCGAGCACCGACAGGGCGATGGCCCACCAGTGGTAATCCCCGCCCAGGTCGTAGACCCACCGCAGGTCGAAGGGGATCCATAAAAGCATCCACACGGCCACATCGGCCCAGGTCAGTCCGCGTTGCCCGCGCCGGACCTGCCGGAGCGTCCCCAGGGCCGCGACCAGACCGAAGGCCACGATGAGGGCCGTGTAAGGATTGAACTCGCCCGAGGCGACCTGGAACACCAGCCACAGCGCGGTGACTCCGCCCGCGGTGTAAAGCAGAGGGCGGCGGGTGGTCTCCAGCCACGCCTTCACTTTGACCGCGGCAGAAGGCACGCCCAGGGTGAGCTGTGCGCCGACGAGGGGCGCAAAACCGATGATGGCCGCGGCCCACCCCGCCGGCGAGAGTTCGGCCGCGTCGCCTTCGGCGATAATCAGCCCGGCGGTAAGCCCGGCACCGACCAGGGTCAGAAAGAGCCAAAGCATCCACGGGAGCTTGCGCTCCTCCGGCACCATCAGGAGTACCTCCCCTCAGACGGTGGTGCGTCGCGCGAGCGGGATCGCTGCAGGGCCGACAACGGCGAAGGGAATCCCGTTGTGGTAGAGGGCCAGGACAACGAGCTCATACTCGTACTCCGTGAAGCCGTCGTAGAGGACTATGAGCACCCGCTTCCCGGCTTCTGACCGGCGATTCCGGGCTGGGGCCATGGTCAGACCAGCCTCCCTCACTCGAGTGCCGGACTTGGCTGCTCTTCCTCCCGCACGCCTTCAGGAGTAGCGGCTGACGCGCCCTGAAGTTACTTCTCACTGCAGGTCAGCAAGGTGAACTAGCTCTATGTCTGCAAGACTATGGAGATATGCGTCCAAGAAGGGCTTATGTGCGGCTCCAACGATGACCAGCATTCGCCCACCCGGGTTTAAAGCCGTTATCTTCCGGATGGTGGCAGCCATATGTAGATTTCGCACCTCCCACATGGCTACCCGAGCCCGGTCCAAACCTGACGGGAATCTTGTGCGGAAAAACACCCGCCACTGTTCCGTAATCTGATCTAGACGGGCCGCCGAGTTCAGGTCCAGATAGAAAGGCAACAGGTTCCCTTGCTCCATATAAGCCTGAAGCTGCCTGTCCTGCTCCCCGACTTCGTTCTGTAATTGCTGTATGAACCCCCGGCACACTTGACTGGCCTCGAATTCGGCCAAGAACTCTTTCATCCTATCTGAATCCGGTAAGTCTCCCTGTACTCCATTATCAATCGGATAGAGCCGCTGGTGACCTAAACGATGGGCGAGTTCAAGCCCAATAGATACAACCTCGTTATGTGAACTTGTGTCTTCTTCCAGGGCCCTGTAAACGGATTTAGGGATAGCGTCCCGGGCCGCTCGCGCTCGCATTTCACGGGGCAGATAGGACCACTGTAACAGAGCCGTGCTCCAATCATACGCCGCTATCAAGTAGGGCACCACTCTTGTGCGTTCGTCTGGAGAGCTCTGCCGGGATAGCCTTCTTAAGCTCTTGTACGCGGTGGCGCTTGCCTCTGCCCACGCAATTGCCAGCTCATCTTGCATCAAGTGCGAATATCTTGTAAACCCAAGGAATTCCTCTGTCTTCTCCCTCCCGTCCGTGTACACCAGCCAGGCTACAGTCTCGGGGGGATAACGCTCAACGCCAATGAAACAAGGACGAAACTCCTCTAGCAAAGCTATGAGAGGGTTCAGCGCAGAACGCGGGAATTCCCTGACTTGATGCTGAACCACATCCCGTGAGCCTGCCAGATGTACTGTTCCCAAGACCAGCACCTTTGTTTTCTCGTGTGTAGGAATGGCTGCGTCCAGGGGTCTAACTGCGTATGAATCGTGGTTCATGTCGAGCCACGCCACAATCTCCGCCTGGCTGAGAGTTGAGGCTACTGTGTGCCGCCATCGTCCTTGTTCGGTCTGACCCATGCCACGTCCTGCTTATTGGACCACAACCTGGGCTAACGGTCGTGGCCGTTATACGTAGATCTGACACCTTACGAAGCGTCCATTCCGCGTTCCCAACGTCGGATCATCTCCCGGGTGTCGGGCCCGGTCTGGCGTCGAAACACGGGCTCTCCACGCTGCAGCGCGTCATGAATCCGCTGGACCTGCTTCGGGCTTATGTTTGGGGGCATTTCATCTACGTGGAAGAACTGACAGGCATCTGCCTCGTCCGTCTCCTGCAGTTCGCCCCCGACCACCCGGCACAGGAACGCGAAGACCAGCTCATCCTTGCTCGTCTTGCCATACACACCGACCAGTCTTTCGACGACAACCTTCAGGCCGGTTTCCTCTCTCGTCTCACGAACGGCAGCTTCGTTCGGAAGCTCGCCGCTCTCAACGCGGCCGCCGGGTAGGTTCCAGACGTCCATGTCCCGCCGGTGACACAAGAGCACACGTCGCTGGGCATCAAAAATCACGGCATAGGCTCCGATAGAGAACAAGCCCACCCCTCCTCCAGCCCCTTAAGCCTCCAAGGCAAAGCTTGTCTGCCCGGGCGCAGGAGCCAACGAGCACAACCGCATCGACTCTCGGTCGCCCGCGAAGGACTCGGTGGCCGCGTGGGCCGCCCGCACGACCAATCTCCTTGAAGTCGTGCCCCGAGCGGTATTCCCTCCCGGAGGGCCGCCTCCTACCGCTCGCCTGCCGCCCGGTGCTCTGCCGCGGTTCTTGGCTGGCGTGCGGGCAGGTCTCTGGGGCACGTTCCCTAGGGGCAACCTCTAAGGTATGTCACGGCCGGTTGTAAACTGACCCAGTAGGGCCGGCCAAGAATTGACCCACCCCCCAGCGAAATGCACCTTCCGAGTCAGGGAGGATTCGGGGGTGCAGGTTGAGTGCTGGAGGGTGGGAAGGTGAAGCAGATCTTCGAGCTCAAGGGTCAGGGCCGATCCATCAGGGACATCGCCAGGACGCTGGGCATCTCCAGGAACTCGGTGAGGAAGTACCTGCGTTCACCGGGGATACCCAAGGCCAGGCCGCGTCCGAGGAGGCCATCGTTATTGGACCCTTTCAAGGAGCACATCCAGGCACGTATGACCGAGGGTGTCTTCAACTGCGAGGTGCTCCTCCGGGAGATAAGGGCCCTCGGCTACCGCGGCGGGAAGACCATTCTCAAGGACTACGTGAAACCCTTCCGGCCGCTACGGGAGTCCAAGGCCACGGTGAGGTTCGAGACCGAGCCCGGGGAGTGCGCCCAGGTGGACTTCGGGTGCTTCAAGTATCGGACCCCTGACGGCCGGACACGGAACCTCATCAACGCCTTCCGCCACTTCGGCGGGGTGCCGGCCAGGTGTCTTTACGACAACGCCAAGGTTGTGGTCGTCGGCCGCGACGGCGCCGGCCGCCCGGTGTTCAACTCGAGGTTCCTCGACTTCAGTCTCCGCGTGGGTTCGGACATAACCCTCTGTCGTCCGCGGCGGGCCCAGACCAAGGGGCGGGTGGAGAGGACCATCAAGTACGTGCGGGACAACTTCTGGCCCACGGCCCGCTTCACCGACGTGGAGGACCTCAACCGGCAGGTCATGGCCTGGGTGGCCTCGGTGGCCGACCGGCGTCTGCACGGCACGACCCGGGAGCGGCCCGTCGACCGCCTGGCCCGGGAGAGGCCGTTGCTCGGACCTCTACCGCCTCCCGAACGCCTGGCCACCTTCCTGAGGGAAGACCGTCAGGTAGGCCGGGACGGGTTCGTCCAGTGGGAGCAGAGCTGGTACGGGGTCCCCTGCGAGTGGGCGGGTCAGAACGTCCAGGTCCAGCCCCACGCCCACCTCGTCGAGATCTGGGACGGGGACCGACGCCTTATCATCCATCCTCGGGCGACGGCTCCCGGGCAGCGTTTCAGGGCCCCGGGCCAGTGGGCCGGCCTGAGCATCGAGGACCGTCCGCCGATTAAGGAGCCCCTGGCCGTCCAGCTCCCCTCGGTCGAGGTCGAGAGACGGTCTCTCAAGGCCTATGAGGAGGTCATGGAGGTGGTCGGACGATGATTGGTGTGGAGAAGGCCCGGATGCACCTCCAGCAGCTAGGATTGACGCAGGCGGCGGAGGTCCTCGACGCCCGGCTTGAGGCGGCCTCCAAAGGTCAGGTGCCCTATGCCGACTTCCTGGCCGACCTTCTTTCCATCGAGGCCGCGGCCAGGAGGGAGCGCTATCTGGTCACCAGGACCCGGCTGGCGCACTTTCCGTTCCGACGCACCCTGGAGGAGTTCGACTTCTCCTTCCAGCCCTCGATCGACGAGCGCCAGGTGAAGGAGCTGGCCACCCTGTCCTTCGTGGCCGAGGCGGCCAACGTCATCCTCCTCGGCCCGCCGGGCGTGGGCAAGACCCACATAGCCGTGGGCCTCGGACTGAAGGCCATCGAGCAGGGGCACGGGGTCTACTTCATCCGGGCCGAGACCCTGGTCGAGGACCTGCGGCGGGCCATGAACGAGCACACCTTCGAGCGCCGCCTGCGGGTCTACGTGACCCCCAAGGTGCTGATCATCGACGAGTTCGGGATGTGGCCCTACGACCGCCTCGCGGCCACCGCGCTGTTCTCCCTGGTCTCTGCCCGGTATGAACGCGGGAGTATCATCCTGACCTCCAACAAGGGCTTCGGTGAATGGGGCGAGGTGCTGGGGGACCCGGTCATAGCCACCGCCATCCTCGACCGGCTCCTTCACCACAGCCACGTGATGAACATCCGCGGGGAGAGCTATCGCCTCCGCGAGAAGAAACGGGCGGGGCTGTTCAACCTCCCCGGCTCCCATGGGGAGGTGAAACCTCCTCAGTGAACCAAGGGGGTGGGTCAATTCCAAACCGGCCGAGGTGGGTCAATTCTCAGGCGGCCTTGACAAAGGTAGCACCGGCAACAATCAGGAGGACCCCTAATCCCACATTCCGGTGAGCTCGAAGCGCAGGGTCATCCGGCTGCACCCGGGACACAGGTAGGAGCCGTCATATAGCGCCAGGTTACGGCGCACCGGATAGCAGCGGTCCTTGTCTCTCTCCAGGCCTGTGGCCTGATCAAGCGCAGACGGAGTCTGATTCCGCAGGTTCCAGTCTGCCACAAGATGCCGGCCGCGAGCGCCGACCAGCTGGGAGGCATCGTACGGTACGGGGTCCGGGGCTCCGCAATGTAGACGCCGGCGTTCTCGCCGCTGGCGGCGTCCGGGTCGAGGATACCTTAGGGAGCCCCTCGTGGGCAATGTGCCAGACGATATCGATGTTGCTTCCGAAGAAGTGGGCTCGGACATCGTTGAAGCAGCCATTAACGGTGCCTGAGTGCCCTCCATGGGGAAGTTCCCCAAAGAGACAACGGCTATCGCTCTGGCCACTGCGGCCGTAGTGAGTTTCGGGATTCTGCGGCTTCGGCGTATGCAGGGATGGGTCTTTTTCTTCCTCCTGGCCGTCCTGGCCCTTCCGGTGAGAATCACTGTCACCAGGATGTAGGGGGCTTTCCTGTCGGCGCCCGGCCCTTGCGGGCTCCCGGCTCCATGTGCTCTACGGTCGCTCGCCACTCGAGCTCGCCTGTCCCTGTGCCGACCCGATCCGCGGGGCCCTACTACGCCCCGCTCTCGGCTCCCGCAGCCGAACGGACCCGTGAGAACTTCCTACGGGCCCGCAGGCCCAACATCGCTCACTGGCGCAACCAATCGACTGTATCGGCCGAGCCCGAGCCGGGCCTTGCGGGTGCCCTGGCCGTGACCTCCTCGGCCAGCCGGGCCCGGGCCCGAGTGATGGCGATGACCGAGGCCAGGTGGTAGACCAGGGAGGCCCCACGAAGGCCCGCACCAGGGCCTCCCTGTCCCTCAGGTCGCCCTCGACGATGTCCACGTCGAGGCCCTCCAGCGGTCGGAGCTCATCGCCCGGCAGGACGAGACGCCTCACCCTTTCGCGCCGGTCTCCCCGGCCGCCCGGCCTCAGGCCACCCGCTGGATGAGGTCACCCCTGGACCCGGCCCGGAGCAGCTGGAGGACCACCAGGCTCAGAACCAGCTCCGGTACGAGATAGCCCGCGTTGTAGGCGAGGGAGTAGATCCAGGGGTTGACCTCCCCGGCGTAGGAGGCGAAGAAGATCACCCCGGAAAGGACGTGGCTGACCATCCGCCCGAGGATACCCGCAGCCGCCCCCAGGAAGGGCCGACCGGGGAAGAACCCGGCCAGGCCGAGCAGGGCGAAGGCCAGCGGATAGTCGAGGATGACCTGGGCCCAATGGACCACGAAGGGGTCCAACCAGAGCTGGATGAGGCCGTAGACGGCACCGGCCATGAGGCCGACCTTGGGGCCGCGGCGCAGGGCCAGCACCAGGAGGGGGACCATGCTCGCCGGAGTGACGGACCCGCCCTGCGGGGCATGGAAGAGGACGACGACTGAGAGGACGCTGGCCACCGCGACCATGATGGCCGCCTCCACCAGGGCCTGGACCGATATGCCGCCCGCCGCCGGCCGTGTGTGTTCGGTGCTGTGACTCATGTTGCACGCAACTCCTCCCCGAAGAATCCGGGGAACCCCGGCGGCGCCGACTCCGGGTCGCAAGGCAAGACGCACCAGGGACATCACACCCCGGTGCGCGCCTAGTCCGTGACCGTTTGTCCCTACGCAGGCATTACCCTGGTCAGGTTCGTCGGGTCAGGGCCTGGCGCCCTTTCTCAGCCCCGCATCGGGGGCTCCCCGTTGTCGGCACCATTATATCGCAGGGCGAACCGTCATGGAGGCTCCTGGACCGGAAACAGAGACCTAGGCCAGGCTCTCGGCGCGGCGCCTGCCGGCCAACACCGGTGGGCTCGGCGGACTGCCGGGGCCTGGACCGTCCTGCTCGACGCCCGGCGCATCCGCTACTGGGTCCACAACATGAGGAGCATCCTGGACAAGGTGCCCGAGGAGGTCGAGGTTCCCGCAAGCCTATCCGTCAGCGATGTCGTCCTTCGAGGATGACCTC
>ENA-OSAF01000427-OSAF01000427.1-marine-sediment-metagenome-genome-assembly--contig:-NODE-427-length-13329-cov-26.525539_pt1 | contig 13329 bp, 12 predicted proteins | sample MGYA00237872_ERZ529318 | MGnify/ENA primary metagenome ERZ529318 (study PRJEB26369, sample SAMN03142813) | marine sediment metagenome | biome: marine; feature: borehole; material: sediment... | reverse complement strand
TGCCCATGAAATTCTGATCATTATCTATTACATGTTAAGTCGCAAAATGCCTTACGATGAACTTGGCGACGATTACTTCAAAAAGAAGCAACCCAAAAGTCCTGAAGATGCAGCAATTAAACTTCTTACAAAGAAAGGATACGTTATTAATCTTCCTGACGGAAAGCCAGCTTAAGTCCAGTCCGTTTTGAATGCACATACTTTTTATATTGTGATTATGCTATATAAGCCCTTATAAGGGTCCCGGGCATCTTATTGCCATTTTTATGTCTCTTTATAAAATCCAACGTCCGAAGACCGGCATTTATAGTCAATAATTGAGTTCTCAAAGACGGATTTTTCTAATTAAAAAGCTACAGGATCCTTCTCTATTTTCATTTGGCCCCTTACCAGTTTGTTTAACCTTTACCCCTGAACCTGGGGTAGCCGGCTGTTTCGCTATTTTTCACCCGGCGGAAGAACCCGGCAAAAGTCCTCTCCACGCACAGGAGCTTGCGCTCCTGCTATTTGTTGGGGTAAATAATCGAGTAGATGTATGCCTCACGGCATACACCCCTCACAGATCCGTACGTAAATTTTTAGATTTAAGGCCCGCAGGGCAAATGTTTTACCTGACCCCGGCTCGCCAACCAACAAACCCATACCCTTTACCCGTTTTAATAATCCAATCTGGCTAAAGTTTCGGCAAATGCCGTGGAAGAAAACGCGTCAGCGGTTTTTAAATCCTTGCCAAAAGGGTACCTGGAAAGAGAATAAAAAGCCTTATACATTTTCATCCTCCCCGCCTTTGAGCATGTTCCGAAAAGAGAGGGAGCGCTCCCTTTTTATCTTAGCATTGTCAGCAAAATTAACTGGCACCGCCTCTGCCACCGCAACACCATCTTCGTAAACATAAACACCCTCTTCGTCATATGATTTATTGCCAGCGGCATTAAAAATGGCCCGGGATCTGAATTTCAACCGGGAGGAAATGATCGAAGCAATCTGCAAGGTAGCAGATAAAGCTAGAGTGTACCCGCCAATCAAAAACCGAGCGGCCTGGTTTACCATCGTATTCAAAGAAAAGTTGCTGGAAGCTCGGGCTGAAATTTTGGCCTGCAGGGGAAAATACCGGTATCCACCACTTTGAGCTGTATAAATAGCCGGGTGCCTTATTCATGGCAGCCCGGCTTTTCTAAAACAAGTCCACTACCCGTTGCCAGAAATCTTATATTGTAACCAAGTTAAGGTCTTTGAGCATTTGCAGGTCGTCTTGCAATGTTTCACCAGTTGTGGTCAAATAATTGCCCACCATAAGCCCGTTTGCCCCGGCCAGGAAGGCCAGGGGCTGCAGGCGGCGCAGGCCTTCTTTCCTTCCGCCGCACAAGCGCAGTACCGCCCGGGGTAACACCAGGCGGAAGACAGCTATGGCCCAAAGTAATTGCAAAGGGGGCAAACCGGGCTGGTTTTCTAAGCGGGTACCGGCAATGGGATTTAAAAAGTTTAAGGGCACGGAATCTATATCCAGCCTTCTTAATTCCAGAGCAAGTTCCACCTGCTGCTCCGGGGATTCACCCAGGCCCAGGATTCCCCCGGCGCATACTCGTAAACCGGCCCTTTTGGCGACCTTAATGGTTTCCACCCTGTCCCGGTAAGTATGGGTGGTGCAAATGTTTTCAAAATAGCCGGGGGCTGTTTCCAGGTTGTGATGATAGGTTGTTAGTCCTGCCTCCGCGAGCATAGCGGCCTGTTTTTCGTTGATAATACCAAGGGAGGCGCATAGCTGGAGGTTTGTTTCCCGGCGCAAGAGGCGAAGGGTTTCCAGTACTGTTTCCAGGTCGCGGCCTGTAATACCCCTGCCGCTGGTGACAATGGCAAATCGCTTTACGCCGGATTCTTCTGTTTTAATGGCCTGGCGGAGGATTTCCTCCGGCTGTAACATGGGGTAGGTATTAATGTTGGTATTGTAATGGGCTGATTGGGCGCAAAAGGCGCAGTCTTCACTGCAGTGGCCCGACCGGGCGTTAATTATGGCGCACAGTTCTACCTTGTTTCCGGCAAAGAGGCGGGTAACCCGGTTGGCGAGGGCCAGCAGGTCATATATTTCCGTGCCTTTCATTTCTATAAGGCTTAATGCTTCTTCCTTGGTAACAGGCCGTCCTTCGGTAATTTTTCTTTCGAGATTACTCAGCATAGATATTTCTCCCCGGTTACCTTTTTGATGGCCGCGTAAGTTATATCGAGAACTGCTTGTAATTCGGGCAGGCTCATGGAAAGAATGGGCATGAGCACGATAACATTGCCCAGGGGCCGGATAATCAGGCCGTTTTTTCTGGCCTCCAGTATTACCCGGTGGGGGATATTGGCCTCCACGGGGAAGGGTTCTTTGGTTTCTTTATTTTCCACCAGTTCAATTCCCACCATCATTCCTTTCTGCCTTACATCACCCACGTGGTTAAGTGTTTTAAATTTCTTCAGACCTTCACTCAAGAAAGAAATCTTTTCTTGCAGGGCATCAAGCAAATTTTCTTTTTCAAAGAGCTCCAGGTTGGCCAGGGCAGCGGCACAGCCCAGGGGATTGCCTGTATAGGTATGACCGTGGAAGAAAGTCTTAAATTCCTCAATTCTTCCCAAAAAAGCATTATAAATTTCGTCTGTGGTTAAAGTCGCCGCCAGCGGTAAATAGCCACCGGTTATGCCCTTGGCCAGGCACATTATATCCGGTTTTACATCCTCGTGTTCACAGGCAAACATTTTTCCCGTGCGGCCAAAGCCTACGGCTACTTCATCTGCAATCAACAAAACATTATACCTGGTACAAAGTTCCCGCACCCTTGTCAGGTAGCCTTCCGGCGCCACAATCATGCCTGCCGCGCCCTGTACCAAAGGTTCAATAACTACTCCCGCTATTTCATCCTGGTGAGCAGCCAGAATGGATTCCAGGTGGCCGGCGCACTGCATGGAACAGTTTTCAGCGGTTAAATCCAGCGGGCAGCGGTAGCAGTAGGGGGCAGGGGCGCTTATGGTTTCAAAAAGCAGGGGGGCGAATATTTTATGGAACAGGTCTATGCCGCCCACGCTTACCGAGCCGATGGTATCCCCGTGGTAAGCATTTACCAGGGATATGAATTTGCGCTTGGATTTATACTTCCCCCCGTCTTTTTGCTGCCAGTACTGGTAAGCTATTTTAAGGGCGATTTCCACCGCGGTGGAGCCGCTTTCAGAATAGAAAACCTTATTCAGGCCTTCGGGAGTTATTTCCACCAATTTTTTGGCCAGGAGTATTGAAGGGATATTGGCCAGGCCCAGCAGAGTGCTGTGAGCCACTTTATCCAGTTGTTTTTTAATGACCCGGTTTATCTCTTCTTTTCCGTGCCCGTGCACCGTTACCCACAGGGAGGAGATGCCGTCCAGGTATTTGTTGCCCTCCACGTCAAAAAGATAACTTCCTTCCCCCCGCTCAATAATCAAAGATTTTTCCTTCCGGTATTCGCTCATTTGCGTAAAGGGGTGCCATATGTATTCCTTATCCCATAGTTCCAGTTGTTCCGGTTTTATATTACCCATAATATATCCTCCTTTGGCCTCAATTTCCTTGATATTCACCAGCCGCCCCCCTTATGTTGGGCGGGGAAATCATCTCCCACTTGATTCCAGTTTCGACCAATTGGATAACCCGGCCCGGCTTACCCGTATCCATGTCTATACCGGCATCATAAGGTATAATCCCAATCACAGGAACTCCTGATAATTCGGCAATCAGCCCGGGATTTGTTTTCTCCGCCGTGCCAGCCTCTTTTTCATTTAGCCCGTTAATAATTATGCCGGCAACGTGGATTCCCCTGGATTTCGCGTATTCAACGGTTAACAAGGTGTGATTTACCGTACCCAGGCCGGGCCTTGCCACAATGAGGACAGGGAGGTCAAAGGCTTTGATCAGGTCGGCCATTAAAAACCGGCCCGTTATAGGTACCATGATTCCGCCAGCCCCTTCCACTAACATGAAATCATGCCGTCTACATAATTCCCGGTAAGCCCGGTTTATCTTTGCCAGGTCAATGGCGGTACCGGTAAGTTCGGCGGCTATTCGTGGAGCCAGAGGTGGTTTGAGGCGGTACGGGCTGACCAGTTCCATTTCGTCCACAATTCCTGCTACCGTCAAGGCAAACAAGGCATCCGGTGCTACCAGGCCCTGGCGGGTTGTTATGCTTCCCGTCTGAACGGGCTTCATAATCCCTACATTTATTCCCCTCTGTTTCAGGTTTGCTGCAATCCCAGCTGTGACAACCGTTTTTCCTACACCGGTGTCAGTGCCGGTGATAAAATAACCTTGCATCTTATTCGCTCCTTGTTTCAGATAATTCCTAATTCTTTGCCGGCCTGCATAAAGGCCGAAAGCGCCCTATCCAGGTCCTCCCTGGTATGAGTGGCCATCACCGTGACCCTGATCCTGCTGGTGCCAGGCGGCACTGTGGGTGGTCTGATACCCGGGGCAAACACCCCCAGGGTAAATAATTTTTCGGCCATTTTCATGGTTTTGCCCGCATCACCAATAAATATGGGAATTATAGGTGACTCTTCGGCCAAGATGGAATACCCCATTTGTTTGAGCCCAGATCTTAGATAACGGGCGTTAGCCCATAGATTTTCCCGTATTTGCGGGTTCTCTTCAATAACCCTGAAAGCTGTCGTAGCAGCGGCAATTACAGCCGGGGGAAGGGCAGTAGAAAAAATAAAACTGCGGGCTTTGTTTCTCAGGTAATCAATTAGCTTTCGGGAGCCGGCAATGTAACCGCCGGCACTACCCACCGCCTTGCTCAAAGTCCCCATTTGAATATGGATCTTGCCTTCAAGGTTAAAATGATCTGCCGTACCCGCTCCCCGGTAGCCCAGTACCCCGGTGGCGTGGGCATCATCCACCATTAACAAGGCACGGTATTTTTCTGCTAGTTCCACCAACCGAGGCAGTGGGGCCAGGTCACCGTCCATGCTGAAAACCCCATCGGTTACAATGAGGCGCCGGCGATATCCTTGAGCTTGTTGTAATAACTTTTCCAGAGCCCGGGTATCTTTATGGGGGAAAATTTTAATTTCTGCCCGGCTCAGGCGGCACCCATCGATTATACTGGCGTGATTGAGCTCGTCACTCAGGATTAAGTCGTTTTTTCCTGCCAAGGCGGTTATTGCCCCCAAGTTGGCCATGTAACCGGTATTAAAAACAATGGCTGCTTCGGTCCTTTTAAAGCGGGCAATGGTATTTTCCAGTTCTTCGTGAAGCCTTAAGTTGCCGGTAGTTAAACGTGAACCTCCCGCACCGGTACCCCACCGGGTTACAGCTTGCCGGGCTGCTGCTTTTAGCTCAGGGTGTTCGGTAAGGCCCAGGTAGTTATTGGAAGAAAGCAAAATGGATTGTTTCCCGTTAATTACCGTCCGGGCAGCCTGGGAATCGTCCATCCTGTTGAGCCAGCGGTAAAGATGATGCTCTTGAAGATAAGCTAATTCCTCTTCTAAAAAATTCATTGGTTAATGCTCCTCAATTTTTTGAAGTTCTCAAAGGTCATTTCACCGTAAATGGAACCCAATTTGGAAATAAGGTAAGATTTTTGTTCCAATATTGTTATGATTTCTTCCGGTTTTCCCAAAGGCCGGGTCGATGAAAAATATCCTGCCTCTTCGGCGTTCAATTCCAGTCAGTTGCAGAACCTTCTGGGCCAGTTTCCTACCTTCTAAGTAATCTTGACACCTACCCTAGGCAGCACGCATTCTAATGCTGTATAGTTCTTGACACACAGGCATTCTCTCCGGTTATTGTTAACTTTAATTTAAATTATGGTTTACTAATAGGTGAAAAACTTTCCCCTATTTAATAATTTTAGTAGAGCTATGGTAAATTGTAAACCTATAAATTTATGTTGGTTAACAGCATGGATACAAGAAAAGGAGAGTGATAGAGGACATGTCCGAAGACAGGGCGCCGGTCCGTAGCGGAACCACCGTGTTATCTGAAGTGCGACACCTCTGTATCTCAACTCTTAATAATACAATATTACCGCAATGAGATTAATTATATTTGCAGAAATCAAACTAGGCCAAATACTGTTAGTACGGTTAGCCGACCAACCACCAACAATACCTATTGCCACCCAAGCATATACTACAGTATAAATTATTCCTTGAGTTATGGGCATAAATAAAGCGGCAATGATATTTGGCAATACAAAAAAAGCCGCCTGAAGTATAATTGCCCAAACATTATTCATTTTACTTTTTAGATACTGTAATAACCATCCACGGAAAAATAACTCCTCCCCAAACATCGTAATAAATCCACTAAATAAAAACATTCCAATAAGAGACGCTAGTCCACTATATCTGATTAACCAGGCAAAGGTTACATCTGGGCTCGTACTATCTGTCGCTAACTTAATTAATAGTTGGTATGTATGTGACCAGGGTTCAAATATTCCAATGATAGATACCGACAAACAAAAATTAATTAATGTTACTTTAAAAAACTCTTTCAATGGTATTAATTTGAATCCAACCATTGCTGCATCCTTTGTACATAAAACAACTATAAGTGGTAAACATAGCCATACAATAGTAAACAACGGAAATGAACCCTTAAATAAATTGGTTACATACATTAATACAACTAATGCTAATATAATCCACGTGATAAATATTTTTTCTCTTTTACCCACTAAAAATCACCTCATATCTATTTAGCCCCCTAATGCGATTGGAGAATCTGTATTAAACTTGTACAATGAGGGTAAAGATAGCCTGGCGACAACAATAAGCCTTTTTATTTTAAAACAAAAATAGTTCAACAATAAAAATATGAAAGTAGGTGGTGAGCTAATGAAAATAAGAAAAGCAGCAGCAATATATTCAATTTTTATGGGGACATCTATGATTGTTATTTGGATTATGTTTTATACCACAGGTGAAATACCAGAAATCTATAGCAAACCAATTGAAATTGGCATGCACGTGGCCGCGGAAATTGTTACTGCAATTGCACTAATAGTAGGTGGATTGGGTATACTTATTAATCGAGAATGGGGATTCCAGATTTATTTAATATCGATGGGAATGTTAATGTATACTTTAATTATGAGTCCAGGGTATTTTATCCAACAGGGTGAATTAGCATTTGCTGGGATGTTTGCTATTTTTATAATCTTTGCTGTGAGTTTTATTGTTTTATCTTTCTTAAAAAAAGATGACTTTAAAACAAAAACATAAGTGTTTAAACGGATGACCCGATTGGCGGCCTAATCCTTCTACTCACATTCAAAACTTGGCTTTTTGGCTGTATCTCAATAGGTGAGGAAGCATTGAACCACGGTTATAGTCCTTGTGGAGTATTAACCATAAAAACATAGGACATTATTCCGTTTTGATTATTGGAGCTTATTAACAGACCTTCACTCAAGAAAGAAATCTTTTCTTGCAGGGCATCAAGCAAATTTTCTTTTTCAAAAAGCTCCAGGTTGGCCAGGGCAGCGGCCGGGCAGAGAGCTTCCCGAACGTGGTCGTTGTTTAACACTGCGGCCTGCCTGGCCGCCAACCAGGCCCTGGATGACGAGGATCACCGGCCACAGTAAGGGGTTGCTGGAGGAGCACCTGGCCCTGGTGGAAAAGCACTTTCCCGTACCATCCCGCGGATTAGTTGGACCAGCCACTCCACCCCTTCCAATAATTGTGCAAATTGGGTCCATGTATCGACGGAGGGCCCTTGATAAAACTGGTCAGCAAGCTGTTGAACCGCCGGGATGCTGCGTTTCGGATAACGAGCACTAGAGAGAAACACTATCGAAGCTTTCAACGGACTTAATTATTTTACTTATTGTAGAATGTGAAAGCCATCCAAAAAACTTGCCGATTTCTTCTAAATTTAAGGTTGGTGCTATTGCCCCGTCAAGTTAAGTGAGAGGCAACATTTAAGAATAAAAAATGCTTCCCTCGGGAAGCGTCAACTTCTTCTGTAGTGCTTGGCGAAAGGAAAAAGATATTCGCATGTCCCGTCCTCAGCCCACCAGAAAACCACCCTGGCACATTTATTCACTCTAAAGCTGTATAATTTAGGGTATCCTTTTAGCCACTCGGGGCGGGTGATTTTACCCTCCAGTGCTTCCACGTTAAGGCCGGGTGCTGGGCGGTACGGAGGATTGGTTATGCAATGCTCAAAGTATTCTCTCTTTTCTTCAATCTGATTAGCCAATTCTCGGTTGAACTTCCGGATATTGGCTAATTCATCATCATAGGTAGCGGTTCGACGGAACTTTATCTTTCTCATGGTCACGACTGTGGTCTATTATATTCGGTGTAATGCTTATTCTTCAGGTCCTTTGTCGATCTGTCCAGCAGATCATTAAAGCGCTGCTCGTCCTCCGGTGAAAGTGCCCAAAAATCATCCTCATCGGCTTCGCCTGCTATTTTGATGTGAATTTGGAAAGCACTAGCAATGGCCTGAAGTAGTTCACGTAGTTCTTCAGGTGTCCACTGTTCTTTTTTAATTCTAGTGAGATACTTTTTTACTTTGGGTGATGGAAGCATGGCAACACCCCCCTGCTAACATTATAATGAAATTGGTGGAAACTTACAACAGCGAGAAGTTGGTAGTGGTAATCTAAAATAGACCACTGCGGCTGTTGATTTACAATAAAAATTGACCTTGTTTTGCATTGATAACCGACCCCCCAGGCAATAATTTTGCTCCCATAAATGGAATGTCATGGTATTTGTTTTACCAAAGTTAAACGTACAAATTTCTAATGCACTTATCCCTTAACTATCCCTTATGCTTTTTCCTTAAACCTTTCCCTTAACCTTTTCCCCTAATCATCCCCCATCGGAATCACTTTTTATTGCTCGGGGAAAATGAATAAATGGGATATACAACAAGTACCCACTTCCGGCTATTCCACCGTCACGCTCTTCGCCAAATTCCTAGGCTGGTCCACGTCGCAGCCGCGAGCAACGGCCATGTGGTAGGCCAGAAGCTGCAGGGGTACCACAGCCAGCACGGGTGCCAGGGCGGGGTGGGTTTCGGGAATATAAATAACCTTGTCGGATGCGGTGGCAATGGATGCTTCCTCCATCCCGCCGGTGATCACAGTCAATACCGTGGCGCCCCGGGCTTTGACTTCCTTGATATTGCTGGCCATCTTTTTATTCAGCGCCGGTTGCGTGGCCAGCGCCACCACGGGTACCCCTTCCACTATCAGGGCCAGCGTGCCGTGCTTCAGTTCCCCGGCAGCGTACGCTTCAGCGTGAATGTAAGAGATTTCCTTAAGTTTCAGCGCCCCCTCCATGGCCACTGCGTAGTCCAAGCCCCGGCCGATGTAGAAAAAGCTGGGGCGGTTGCAGTGCCGCCGCACAAATTCCAGAATGTTCCGGCCGTTTTCCAGCACGGCGTTGACTTTATCCGGCAGCTGGCGCAGTTCTTCAACCATGCGGCTGATTTCTCCGGCTGGCAGCGTGCCGCGATGCTGGGCCAGGTACAGCCCCACCAAGTACATGGCCACCAGCTGGGTGGAGTAAGCCTTGGTGGAGGCCACGGCAATTTCCGGGCCGGCCCAGGTATACAGCACGTCGTCGGCTTCGCGGGCAACGGAACTGTCCACCACGTTGGTCACCGCCAGCACCCTGGCTCCCCTGCGCTTAGCCTCCCGCTGCGCCGCCAGTGTGTCGGCTGTTTCCCCGCTCTGGCTGATGACGATGGTGAGCGCGTTTTCATCCACCAGCGGGTTCCGGTACCGGAATTCCGAAGCGATATCCACTTCCACCGGTACGCGGGCCAGTGACTCGATCACATACTTGCCCACCAGGCCGGCATGGTAGGCTGTGCCGCAGGCGGTGATGAAGATTTTGTTAAGCCGGCGCAGGTATTCGCCGGTCATATTGATCTCATTCAGCACCACCCCGCTGCCGCCGGGGGCAATCCGGCCGCTGAGGGTGTCTCTCACCGCCCGGGGCTGCTCGTAAATTTCCTTCAGCATAAAGTGGTCGAAGCCGTTTTTCTCCGCCTGCTTGGCTTCCCACTGTACCATGAACAGCTTCTTTTCCACCGGGCTGCCGCCGCCGTCCAGCACTTCCACCCGCTCTGGGGTTAACACGGCCATTTCGCCGTCTTCCAAAATGTAAGTACGACGGGTATGGCTCAGCAGGGCCGGTATGTCTGAAGCAAAAAAGTTTTCCTCCTCGCCCAGCCCCACCACCAGCGGGCTGTCGCGGCGCACGCCCACCAGTCTGCCCGGCTCGTCCAGAGAGAGCACCACCAGGGCGTAAGAGCCGTTCACCTTGTCCACCACCCGGAGCATGGTTTGCACCAGGTCGCCCCGGTAAAATTCTTCGATCAGGTGAGGCAGTACCTCGGTATCGGTTTCCGAGCGAAATACATGACCGCGGGAAATGAGCCACTCCCGCAGCGGGAGGTAGTTTTCAATGATACCGTTGTGCACCACCGCAAAGCGCCCGGAGCAGTCCAGGTGCGGGTGGGCGTTGACATCGTTGGGCCGACCGTGGGTGGCCCAGCGGGTGTGGCCGATGCCGATGGTGGAGTCGGGCAGGTAACCGTTGAATTTTCCCCGCAGTTGGGCCAGCTTGCCGGCCTTCTTTTCCAGCTTAATAGTATTGTTTTCAATCACGGCAATACCGGCGGAATCGTAGCCGCGGTATTCCAGTTTCTGTAATCCTTCCAGCAGGATGGGCGCGGCCTGGCGCCCGCCCAAATATCCCACAATACCGCACATATATGATAACCTCCGCTCGTTGGCAATTAATTGATAGAATTGAATAGCCTCTTGTATAGCCCCGCTGTTCGCGGGCACAAAAAAACCGTCACAAGGGCATACTTCTCCCGACGGCATTTTCCGGTAACATATGCCTCTGTCAGGTCACCCGGTACCTTTTGTCCCCGCGGTTACCCGCGGGTTTTGTAGTACCTTTCACGGTCGTGACCGAACCGGGGAGCACCCGCCGAAAACTTCGATTAACTCCCTCCTCGTCAACCCAGCACTCAACGATAACCAGAAAATCTAATAGAATACGGTTGTTTGTTAGTGAAAACCTTATTCTAAAGTAAACCAAATACCTCATTGAGTGCCGGGTTCTGGCGCTTGAAATTAAATTGTCACCTCGGCTGCCGCTCTTCCGGCGGCAGTATGCCTCGCCTCACCTCCCCACTTGACCGGCGTGGCGGTGGTTTGCGTGCCCGCTTGCGGGCCGTCTTGCACGCCGGCCTGCGCGCAGTCCTGCATGCCGCCCGCACGCCGGCTTGCGCGCCGGTTTGCACTTCGGGCTGCGCGCCGTATTGCGCGCCGCACGCCGGCCTCACGCCAGCGTGCGCGGCGGCCTGCCCGCGCGCCCGGTTATCCTTTTGACGACCCGGCGCCGTCTAAAGTTCCTTCACCATTTCCACCAGCTCGCGCACTATGTCCTGCAATTGCTCCATGTCCCGCCCCTCGACCATTACGCGCACCAGCGATTCTGTGCCCGACGGGCGTACCAGTACCCGCCCCTGGCCGGCCAGGCGCTTTTCCATTTCTTTAATGCGTTCCGCCAGCAGCGGGCTGGCCATAACCCGGTGCTTATCTTCCACCTGCACGTTTTCCAGCAGCTGCGGAAAGCGCTCCATTTGCGCGGCCAGCTCGGCCAGGCTGCAGCCGGTGTCCTTGACCACCGCCAGCAGCTGGAGCGCGGTGAGGATCCCGTCGCCGGTTGGGCTGCAGTCAAGGAAAAGTATGTGCCCGGACTGCTCGCCGCCGAACACGGCGCCGGTGCGCAGCAGCTCCTCCAGCACGTAGCGGTCGCCCACCTTGGTTTGCAGCACCTTGATCCCCGCTTCCCGCATGGCCAGGTGCAGGCCCAGGTTGCTCATCACCGTGACCACCACGGTGTTCTTGGGCAAGCGGTGGCGGGATTTGCGGTGGCGGGCGCAGATGACCATGATCTGATCCCCGTCCACCAGGTTGCCCAGGTGATCCACGGCAATCAGCCGGTCGGCGTCGCCATCGTGGGCCAGCCCCAGGTCGGCGCCGGTTTGCAGTACGGCTTCACGAAGTTTATCCGGGTGCGTGGAACCACATCCCGCGTTGATGTTGACCCCGTCCGGGATGTTGAATACGGGTATCACTTCCGCACCCAGTTCCCGCAGCACCCGGGGCGCCACCCGGTAAGCGGCGCCGTTGGCACAGTCCACCACAATTTTCAGCCCCCGCAGGTCCACGGGCACGGTTTGTTTTAAAAAGGCCACGTAACGGTCGTCCGCGTCCCCAATATGTTGAATTCTGCCCAGGCCCGCCCCCACCGGTGAAGCCACCTGCCCGGTATCACCGGCCAGCACTTCTTCGATTTGCCGTTCCTTTTCATCGGACAGCTTGTAGCCGCTGGGCCCGAAAAACTTGATGCCGTTGTCTTCCACCGGGTTGTGCGAAGCCGAAATAACCACGCCTCCCGCGGCACCCAGCGCCTTCGTCAGGTAAGCCACAGCGGGGGTGGGGACAACGCCCACGTTCAACACGTCCACCCCGGCGGAACAGATGCCGGCGGAAAGGGCGGCTTCCAGCATGTCGCCCGATACCCGGGTATCACGGCCCACCACCAGGCGGCCGCCGCCGTTGCTGCCCGCCAGCACGTGCGCTCCGGCACGGCCCAGCCGGTAAGCCAGATCGCCGGTAAGCTCTTTATTTGCTATTCCGCGTACGCCGTCGGTACCGAACAACCGCGCCATTTCAGCTACCTCCGCCAAAAACAATAAATCGCTTTCATTATAGACGCTGGGGGCAGATCATGTCAATTTAAGACGTGTTTTCGCTTTCATACTATGCCCCGCCGGCCGGCAATGTTCATTGCGCGGGATGCCGGCCGCGGTGGTCATTTTTGTCAGGCCTGCCAGCCGGCTTTTGCTGAACCTTACTGTATACTATGGCGAGGGGGCCGGGCCCGGCCCGGGCGGGTATAGTAGTCCCCAATTACTTATTACAACTTACAACTAGGAAAGACCCGACCCGGTAAGGCAAATAGGAATAGGAAAGGCCTGACCCGTTAGGAAAGGCCTGACCCCGGATGTGCTGGTGGCAGGTGAACAGCAGCACCTGGAGCTGGTGTTCCCGGGCCAGCCGGGCCAGCACTTCCAAGGCGCCCTGCAGGCGGCGGTCGTCGAAGTCTGCCAGGACGTCGTCTAATATGATGGGCATGGGAGCAACCAAGGAGCTGTAGTGACAGGCCAGCGCCAGGCGGACCGCCAGGTAAAGCTGGGCGGCCGCGCCCCGGCTGAGCGCCCGGGCGGGCACGCGGCGCCCTCCGGGTTCTTCCACTTCCAGGATGTTGGCCGCGCCC
>ENA-OSAF01000426-OSAF01000426.1-marine-sediment-metagenome-genome-assembly--contig:-NODE-426-length-13375-cov-24.523799_pt1 | contig 13375 bp, 12 predicted proteins | sample MGYA00237872_ERZ529318 | MGnify/ENA primary metagenome ERZ529318 (study PRJEB26369, sample SAMN03142813) | marine sediment metagenome | biome: marine; feature: borehole; material: sediment... | reverse complement strand
TTGAAACCCTTGGAAAAGCTTGGAGCTGTAAATGTTCCCCAACCCAAGACCAATGTCCATACCATTACCATCGTTGGCCAGATCGAGGGTCATATTGTTCTTCCCTCTCAGAACAAAACTACCAAGTACGAGCATCTTATCCCGCAGCTGGTGGCCCTGGAGCAAAACCCCGAGGTGGAGGGGGTCTTGATTGTATTGAACACCGTAGGCGGCGATGTGGAGGCTGGCCTGGCCATTGCGGAAATAATTACCAGCCTTTCCAAGCCCACCGTATCACTGGTGCTGGGCGGAGGGCACAGCATTGGCGTGCCTATAGCCGTAGCGACGGATTATTCATTCATCGCCGAAACGGCCAGCATGACCATCCATCCTATACGCCTAAACGGTCTCGTCATCGGCGTGCCCCAAACCTATGAGTACCTGGATAAGATGCAGGACCGCGTGGTCCGTTTCGTGGCTTCGCATTCTAACATCACCCAGGAAAAATTCCGGGACTTGATGTTTCGCACTGGTGAATTGGCCCGGGATATCGGTACGGTGTTAATCGGGCAAGAGGCCGTAGAGTGCGGCTTAATTAACGAAGTAGGCGGTATGCAGCAGAGCTTTAAAAAATTAAAGCAGCTCATTGAAAAGTACCGATCTGCCAGCGAGGTGTAGAAAATGTTGCTTTATACCCCGATGCAATTGGAACTGGTGCTGGCCGGCTTGGATCAAATGGTGCACTTGCCCGAAAGGAAAACAACGGTGAACGGCGTGCCGGTGCTGGTGCGGCGCCTTCGGGACGGCAGCGAGGAAGTTGTACGGCTGCTTAGCACCAACCCCGCGGATTACCTGCGCGGGGACATTTATCCCGGCGCGCCGGTCCGGCGGGAAGGTTTTAATAATAACAGCTTTGCTTAGCCCGCTTCTAGCCAACCAGCTTTTCCCTGTGCTATAATTTTATTGCCCATTTTTTCAGAAAGCTGGGATAAGTTTGGATTTGCTGCAAGCGGTTATACTCGGCGTGGTACAGGGACTCGGTGAGTTTTTACCCATCTCCAGTTCTGCCCACCTGGTACTGGTACCTTGGTTGATGGGCTGGCCTTATGCCGGTTTGACCTTCGACGTGGCTTTACACGTAGGTACGCTGCTGGCCATCGTTGTTTTTTTCTGGCGCGATTGGCTGGCGTTGATCAGCGAAGGCCTGCGGGCTCGGCGTACTTTGGAGGGGAGGCTGTTCTGGCTGCTGCTTCTGGGTACCGTGCCGGGAGGCACAGTGGGTTACTTGCTGGAAGACCAGGCGGAAACCGTTTTTCGCCATCCCCTGCTCATCGGCATTATGCTGATGGTAATGGGGATTTTTCTCTACCTGGCTGACACGCGTTCTATATCGGTAAAGAAGCTGGAGCAAATTGGACTCAAGGAAAGCCTGTTCATCGGTATCTCCCAGGCGTTGGCCATCATCCCGGGCGTTTCCCGCTCCGGGATCACCATGACCATGGGCAGGTTGATGGGTCTAACCAGGGAAACTTCGGCCCGTTTTTCCTTTCTGTTGGCCACCCCTATTATCGCCGGGGCGGGGATGAAAAAACTATCGGAAATATCACCCGGCGATATTAACACCCCTTTTATAGCGGGGGTGGCGGTATCGGCTGTGGTAGGTTTTTGGGCCATTAAATTTTTACTTAAATACCTTGCCCGGCACACATATACCCTTTTTGTATGGTACAGGTTCCTGCTGGGCCTGCTGGTTATAACAGTATACGTGTTCCGGTAATTGCCAATGCTTATTAAACCGGCCGAAGCGCCGGCTTTTTATTTTGCCCGCTGGTGAAGGAATTATATGTAAATAATGGAATATGTATACTAGAAAGGAGGTGGAGGTCGTGTCGCCGGTCAACAAATTACGGGAAGAGCTGAAATATGAAATTATGGGCATATCGCTGGTGGCTGTTTCCATATTAACGTTAATCGGCATCATAAACCCCCAAGTTGGCGTGGCAGGTGGATTGTTGAACAGCGTGCTGATGATCATGGCGGGGGAAGGGCGTTTTTTGTTTCCTATCCTGCTGGCCTTATTCGGGTGCAAACTCTTGTACCGCAAAAACAAGGTTAGGAAGGCGGTTAATGTGTACGGCGCCGTGATAATTGCGATTGTCGCCCTCACTTTGCTGCACCTGCCTGTTCCAAGGGCATATATTGTGAAAGCTGCTTTAGCGGGTGACGGTGGGGGCATCATCGGCGGAGTAACCTATTTTTTGCTGCTGCATGCTTTTGGTGTCATCGGTATGTATATTATTCTGGCTACCTTATTGCTTGTGGGCATGTTGTTATTAACCAACCAGTCTGTTGTGGTAATGCTTAGAAATGTGGTAGACAAAACGGTCTCAGTGGTAAAAAAAACCATACGGGCGGTGGATAATTTTCTTTTTACCGGGAGCGAGGGGGGACAGGAAGAGCAGCCTTTCATCATCGAAGGGCGCGCTGTCCCGGCTAACCCGCCGGAAGATGCCGGGGAAGAGGAAGAGGAAGAAGAATGTTTCACCGTGGAAGATGCCGCCGCCCGGGACGAAGAACGGGAGGACGTACCCTTGGAAAAAAAGTCAAACGTTATATACTATCGTCCCTTTGTTAATGGTGCCATAAATAAATACCAGGAACAGGATTTGCCGCCCGGGCAGGAACAGGTGGGAAAAACGCGCGGGACAAGCCCGGAAAAAGATAGTTTCAAGCTGCCGTCGTTTTCCTTGCTTGCCAAGCCGGTACGCGGCAAAGCGCAAAAGAACAACAAGGATATAGCGGAAAACGTGAAAAGGCTGGAACATACCCTGGGAAATTTCGGTATCTGGGCTAAGGTGATTAAAGTTTCCAGGGGTCCGGTGATAACCAGGTATGAAATTCAGCCGCCGCCGGGGGTGAAGGTGAGCCGCATAGTAGGACTGGCTGACGACATGGCACTGAGCATGGCTGCACCCGACGTGCGCATTGAAGCACCGGTACCAGGTAAGGCTGTGGTGGGGATAGAGATACCCAACAAAGAAATTGCAACTGTCTACCTGCGCGAACTGGTGGAAACCGCCGAATTTCAACAATCGCCGTCCCATCTCACCATAGCGCTGGGCAAGGATGTGGCGGGCAATCCCATTTTGGACGACTTGGCCCGCATGCCGCACCTGCTGATTGCCGGGGCGACGGGTTCGGGAAAAAGCGTTTGCCTGAACACCCTTATCGCCAGTATTTTATTTAAGGCTAACCCGCAACAAGTCAAATTTTTGATTATTGACCCCAAAATGGTGGAGCTGGCCATCTTTAACGGCATACCCCACCTGGTTTCCCCGGTGGTTACGGAACCAAAAAAAGCCGCCACGTCCCTGCGTTGGGCGGTAAAGGAAATGGAGTACCGCTACGAGTTGTTTGCCCGCGCGGGAGTGCGTGATATATCCCGTTATAATAAATTAATGCTCGGGCAGGGGAAGGCGCCGCTGCCGCTGCTGGTTATCATCATTGATGAGCTGGCTGATTTGATGATGGTGGCGCCGGCGGACGTGGAAGATGCCATTTGCCGTTTGGCCCAAATGGCCAGGGCGGCCGGCATTCACCTGGTGGTGGCGACCCAGCGGCCATCGGTGGATATTATTACCGGGCTGATCAAGGCCAACATCCCTTCCCGGATAAGTTTCGCCGTATCTTCGCAAATTGATTCCAGAACCATACTGGACATGGGTGGTGCGGAAAAATTGTTGGGCCGTGGGGATATGCTGTTTTACCCGGTGGGTGCCACCAAGCCCATCAGGGTACAAGGGGCGTACTTATCAGACCAGGAAGTGGAGCTCCTGGTGCAGCATTGGAAGAAACAGTCTGAACCGCAGTATGAACAAGGTTTTGAGCAGGAAGTTATTTTAGCCGGGAGCGCGCATGACATGGAGGATGAACTGCTTTCCCAGGCCTTACAGGTCTTTATTGAAGCTGGACACGGTTCCATTTCCCTGCTGCAGCGCCGCCTGCACATCGGCTATGCCCGCGCGGCGAGATTGATGGACATTTTGGAGAAAAAGGGTTACGTGGGCGGTTACGAAGGCAGTAAGCCCCGGACGGTACTGATTACACCGGAAGAATACCAGCGGCGGTTTAACGGCCGGTCGCAGGTTCAGGCAGGGAATGATAAATAAGAAAAGGATAATAACGTTATATGTCGAAGGGAATGTTAAACTCGGCTGATATTATTTTTTTGCGGGGGAAAAAGATTGTATTTGGATATAGATGTTCAGGAAGCACTGAACCGAGCGGAGGCCGGCATACCGCTGGTTGATTTGCGTTCGCATGGGGAATATGTGGAAGCGACTATTCCGGGGGCATACAACATACCGCTGTTGGACAACGTGGAAAGATCCCTGGTGGGCATTACGCACAAAAAAGAAGGGGCAGAAAGGGCCAGGGAACTGGCTATGGAAATACTGTCGCCCCGGTTACCGTACTTTATATACGCGTTTAAGCAACTGGCGGCGCCCGGCAAGGAAGTTGTTATTTTCTGCTGGCGGGGCGGTGAACGCAGTCATTTTGCTGGTTGCCTGCTTGACGCTATGGGTTTTAAGGTTTACCGTATCAGGGGAGGGTATAAGGCTTACCGGCGATATGTATTGGCCTACTTGGATAGGGAAATACTGCCGCACCGCGCCGTGGTAGTGTACGGTCTTACCGGAGTAGGGAAAACCGATATTCTCCAGGAATTGAAGCGCCGCGGCTACCCGGTACTAGACCTGGAAACACTGGCTGCTCACAGGGGTTCTGTGTTCGGCAAGATTGGACAACCACCTTCGCCCAGCCAAAAAATGTTTGAAGCCTTGATTGAAAGGGAGCTCAGGATTGCCGAAAACCGCGGCTTTTTTCTGGTGGAATGTGAAAGCAAACGGCTGGGCAAATTGCTTGTACCGGATTTGTTGTTAAACACCATGCAAAATGGATATCGCATACTCCTTTACGCTTCGTTGCAAGCCAGGGTCGATCGTATCATGAGGGATTACGCGGCGGGCCCGGACAATAACAAGACCGCCTTGCAGGAGGCTGTGGTCCGGTTGACCAAATATCTCGGGAAAAGCAAAGTGGCGGAACTGAACGGCTGGCTGGAGCGGGGCTTAGTGTCGCGAGTGGTTGAATATTTGCTGTTGCATTATTACGACCCGCTATACAAATACCCGGGCGGCCCGAGCAGTAGATATCATTTATCAGTTAATACCGAAAATTTACAAAAGGCGGTGAAGGAAATTACCGACTTCATCAACAGGTTGCCGGAATACCGGAGGTGATTATTTTGTCCATTGGTGAAATACTGCGGGAGGCCAGGGCTAAAAAGGGAATGTCCCTGGAGGAAGTGGAGAACGAAACCAAAATTCGCCGAAAATATCTCAGAGCCATGGAAAACGATGATTTCAGCACATTGCCGGGGAAGGTATATGTAAGGGGGTTTTTGCGTACTTATGCCCGTTTCCTTGGGCTGGACGGTGAAGAGCTGGTACGCCAGTACGATGAAATGTTTCCGTATCGGCCGGAAGCGGAACAGGCCGTCGGAAGAACGGCTGTCCATGCTAAAGTGGCGGATAGGCGGCGCAGGGGAGTGGTTTATTTTGCTTTGGTGTTAATAGTAGGAATTGTTATTTATCTTTGGGGTGCGGCGACTCCGCAGGAAAAACCGGGCGAAGGCGAGCCGGAGCATGCGGTGCCCGGCGAACAGGAATACAATTACGGTGGCAGCGGACGGCCGCGGAGCCGCCCGGCTGGTGAACCCGGCGCCGGTGGCGACCGGGAGCCGCAGCTGGATGGCATTCAATTGGTGCTGCAAGTTAGGGACAGGGAATGCTGGATGCAAGTAGTGGTCGACGGTGAAAATAATTTTCAGGGGTTGGTGCAGCCGGGCGTTACCAAGCGATTTACGGGCCGAGGAAAGATCTGGTTTAAGTTGGGCGATGCCGGGGCGGTAAGAGTGCTGGTCAACAACCGGGACTACGGCGTGCTGGGAGAGCCGGGGCAAGTAGTTACCAGGGAATTTACTGCTGGGGAAGGGGGTGTTAAAACGGACGGGCAGTAGCTGTGGCTGTACCCGGCTTTTACGTGCAATTACGCAGCTACTGACTGTTTTGACACCGGGGTTTTTTCTGCGCTATACTGGTGTGAAGAATTGAAAAGGGTGTCATTGTAATGCCTGTTAAAATCGGCTTCATTAGCCTCGGTTGCGACAAAAACAGGGTTGATTCGGAAATAATGCTGGGATTATTACAACGGGCCGGTTATGTAATTACCTCCGACATGAGTAAGGCAGAGATAATCATCATCAATACCTGTGGATTCATTGATCCGGCCAAGGAAGAATCCATTGCGGCCATATTAGAGGCAGCAGAGTATAAAAAAAACGGTAAGTGCCGGCACGTGCTGGTGGCAGGCTGCCTGGCCCAACGGTACGGTGCGGAACTGCTACAGGAGCTGCCGGAAGTAGACGGCGTCATGGGCACCGGGGCTTTGCCGGAAATTGTATCCGTGATTAATAGGATGAATGCGGGCGAAAGACCGATGGCGGTACGGGAACCCGGCTACATTTACCGCGGCCGGGTGCCCAGGGTACAAACAACGCTCAGGCATACCGCTTACTTGAAAATCGCCGAGGGCTGCGATAACCGATGTTCTTATTGCATTATTCCTTCCGTCAGGGGTCGCTATCGCAGCCGGCCGCTGGAGGACTTGCTGGCGGAAGCACAGGAGTTGTGTTCCAGGGGCGTGCGGGAACTGGTATTAGTAGCCCAGGAAACCACCCGTTATGGCGTTGACATATACAACAAGTACGCTCTGGCCGATTTACTGCAGGCCCTGGCGGCTGTGGAAGGGCTGCGCTGGATTAGGTTAATGTATACTCATCCGGCTTCCTTTACCGAAGAGTTGATTGCCGTGTTGGCTTCTTTTGACAAAATTTGCCGCTACATTGACCTGCCCTTGCAGCATGCCAGCGACCGCATTTTGCATTTGATGAACAGGAGAGGTCGCAAGAAGGATATAACCCGCCTGATAGGAAAACTGCGCTCTGCCATTCCCGGGTTGACGCTGCGTACCACGTTTCTGGTCGGTTTTCCCGGCGAAACCGAGAGGGATTTTATTGAGTTGCTTTCTTTTATGGAGCAGGTGCAGTTCGAAAGGGTGGGCATTTTCGGTTTTTCCCCGGAAGAAGGCACTCCGGCGGCGGCCATGCCAGGCCGGGTGGACGACGAGGTGGTGGCGGAAAGAATGGACCGGGCCATGCGCTTGCAGCAAGGTATTTCTTTGGCCCGCAACCGCCGGCTGGTAGGGAGCGAAATGACGGTATTGGTGGAAGGATGGGACGATGAGGAAAAAATGTACTGGGGAAGGACGGAAGCAGATGCGCCGGAAGTGGACGGCAGAATTTTTTTTGTTTCCGAAAAAGAGACGGGAGCAGGGGAATTTGTGCGAGTAAAGGTCTTGGATGCCACTGAATATGATTTGGCGGGAGTTCGCGTGGGATGAATTTGCCAAACCAACTGACATTGTTGAGAATATTGATGGTGCCGGTTTTTCTGGTGGTGTTATCGCTGCGCCTGCCCCTGGGAGATTACATTGCCGCCGGCGTCTTTGTACTGGCCGCTTGCACGGACGGTTTGGATGGCTATTTTGCACGCAAGCAAAAACAAATCACCAGCTTGGGCAAGCTACTGGACCCGTTGGCTGACAAGTTGCTTATATCCGCTGCTTTGATTGCCCTGGTGGAATTGGACCGGCTGTCCGGATGGGTAGCCGTGGTCATTATTGGTCGTGAGTTCGCTGTTACCGGGCTGCGATCCTTGGCCGTTGCCGAAGGGGTGGTAATTGCCGCTAACAAGCTGGGCAAGATTAAAACAATCACGCAGGTTGTGGCCATTGTGGCTATGTTTTTGCGAGACTTTCCCTTTAACTTGCTTAACATTCCCTTTGGCAATATTGCCATGGCAGTAGCTGTTGTTTTTACCGTTTGGTCCGGCATGGACTACTTCCAGCGAGCCGGTTTCTTGCTGCAAGCCGGTAAGGACGGTAAGTAAATGAATAAACGCTTCGCCCTGCCGCGCCCGGCGCGCAGGGCTTCATTTGTATATGGTGATATTTCCCTGCCGAAAGGGGATGGGGGCTGTGTTATAATATTTTGTTGTCGGACGAGCGCGCAAGGAAAGGATGGTAATGACGTGCAATGGCAGGGCATGAGGATATACGTGGTATTGTTATCGCTGATAATTGCACTGTCAGCCTTTCTAGGGGCACACTGGCTGTACAACAGGCTGAATTTTCAACAACCACTGGCCAAAAAACTGGATGGTAATGAATTGGTGACTGCATATCGGCTGGAAAATGATGGTGAAGTTTATAAAATTACTGTAACTTTGAGGAAAACCGGCAATTTGATGCTTTCTTACCGGCAAGTGCACAAAGAAGTGGAGAAAGTGATGGGGTGCAGCCCGTTTGTTATCGAAATTAATGATCAACCGAACGACAAGCTAAATGACGTTTATAACCAGGGACAGTTTGCCATACAGGAAGCATTAATCAGGGGCAACTTTCAGGATATGGCATCTTTCCTCAACGGGTACGCCCGATCAGCCGGCGTAACATCCAAGGTGTTTATTGACCAGGACAATATCTACTGGCAGATGGAGGACGGTGCTAATTATCTGTATCAGGTTATTCCCAGGAAAAATCATGTTATGGACATATCAAACAGTTAGGCCGGAAAGGGGGCGCAGTAGTGCTTAAGGAAATAGGCTTGGGAACAGGTTTAGCTGCGGTTATTTTTTTAGCCTTATCGGGCTATGACATTACTCCTTTGCTGTTCGTCGCCCTGGCTGCCGGGATGCTGTTGTACCTCGCCCGATCGCGCGGCATGCTGGCCAAGACCTTCAATACGGCCCCGGTGGTCTGCCGGCAGGAAATAGGGTTTGGCGACATCGGCGGGCAAAATACCGCTATTAACGAGCTAAAAGAAGCGCTGGATTTTATCAATAACCAGGACAAGATTATCAAACTGGGTATTAGGCCTTTAAAAGGCATTTTGTTGACTGGCCCGCCCGGAACGGGTAAAACGCTGCTGGCCAAAGCGGCAGCCAACTACACCGATTCCGTTTTCGTGGCCTGCAGCGGGTCCGAGTTTATTGAAATGTACGCAGGCGTCGGCGCCCAGAGAGTACGGCAGCTTTTTCAGACGGCGCGGGATTCTGCCTTAAAGCAAAAAAAGGAAAGTGCCATTATATTTATTGATGAGATAGACATACTCGGCGGTAAAAGGGGGCAAAATGCCAGCCACCACGAATATGACCAGACGCTGAACCAGCTTCTTGTGGAAATGGACGGGCTGCAAGTGAAGGATAAGGTGCGCATCCTGGTGTTAGCTGCCACCAACCGGGTGGACATGCTGGACCCGGCGCTGTTGCGGCCGGGACGTTTTGACCGCCAGGTTAAGGTGGATTTGCCCGACAAATCGGGGCGAATGGAGATACTGCGCCTGCATTGCCGCAACAAGCCGCTGGCCTCCGATGTTAACTTGGAGGAGATAGCCAGGGAAACCTTTGGATTCAGCGGGGCGCACCTGGAAAGCCTTGCTAATGAAGGAGCCATTTTGGCCATGCGTGAGGGGTGCACTGAAATAAGCCACAGGCACCTGGTTGAGGCTATAGATAAGATAATGATGGGAGAAAAACTGGATAGGCGTCCGGCCAGAGAGGAACTGGAACGAGTTGCCGTACACGAGGTGGGACACGCCCTGGTGAGCGAAAAGATCCGTCCCGGTTCGGTATCCATGCTTACTATAACCCCTCGGGGCCAGGCGCTGGGTTACATGCGTCAACTGCCGGAAAACGATGCTTATCTGTATACGAGAGAATACCTGGAAAACCAAATTCAAGTCTTGTTGGCCGGTTCAGTAGCGGAGGAACTGGTGTTGGGCGACCGCAGTACCGGTGCGGGAAACGACATTGAACAGGCCATTAAAACCGCGGGCCAGATTATTCGCTCCGGCATGTCCGAATTGGGTGTCGTGGACCCCGACATATTACCCGCGGATTTGCGTTACCGGGTGCTTAATGACATCATCCGCAGCCAGGAAAAGAAAGTCAAGGAATTTTTAGGCTCCATGAGGGAGGTTATCAAGCATGTCATGCGCACCTTGCTGGCTGAAGAGAAAATAACTGGCGAACAATTCCGGGCTCTGACCAGAAAGTATTTAAAAACGGTATAAGGCAAGCATGTAATGAAAGGTTGTTGCCAGACCAGTGTCCGGCGGCAACCTTTAACTTTTACGTACATTTAATCCAAACCCGGCAGGGAATAGTAATTATAAGCGCGAACTTTTCAATTAAGCGGGGTGGGACAAAGTTGCAGGCGGAAATCATATTCACTGGTAACGAGCTCTTGCTGGGTGAAGTTTTAAATACGCATGCCCAGTATCTGGGGCGGGAACTGTCTGCCCAGGGAATCGAAGTGAAACTGCATACCACCGTGGGCGATAACTGGGCGATGTTAAAAAAAGTTTTACAATCTGCATTAAACCGTTCTAGTTTGCTTATTGTCACCGGTGGGCTGGGACCTACTGATGATGACTTGACCAAGGAGACCGTTGCGGACTTGTTGGGCCTGGATTTGGTTATGGATGGTCAAACCCTGGCCGGGCTGGAAGACATATTTGCCCGGCGTGGTGTGACCATGCCCAAAAACATGAAAAAACAAGCGCTGTTACCCCGGGGAGCGCGCATTTTCCCCAACCCGGTAGGCACCGCGCCTGGAATCCTACTGCAAACCGGGGGCAAAACCATCATTTTGCTGCCGGGACCGCCCAGAGAATTAAAAGCGGTTTTCGAGGGCTCGGTAAAAAAATACCTGGCTTCTGTTGCCGGCCGGGGCATGGTCATGCGCAGCAAGCTTTTTAAACTCACAGGTATTTCGGAATCCCAGGTGCAGGACAAGTTGCGCGGTGTGCAAACCGGGGAAAATACGAACATTTCTTATGTGGCCATGCCCGGCGAGGTGCACGTGCGGGTAACCGGCCGGGGAGAAAACGAGCAGCAAGCGCAAAAACTGGTGGATGACTTGTCCGTGCAGGTAAGCGCAAGGATAGGCGGTTACGTTTTCGGCGTCAACGATGAAATGCTGGAACAAATGGTAGGAAGGCTGCTGGCCAGCCGTAGGTTGACCGTATCCGTGGCCGAATCATGTACCGGCGGCCTGGTGGCCAAGAGGTTGACGGATGTTCCCGGCAGTTCCCGGTATTTTCTGGGTGGGGTAGTTGCCTACAGTAATGAGGTAAAAATTAAACAGTTGGGAGTACCGCGGGAAGTCATAGCCCGGTTCGGGGCGGTCAGCGACGAAACCGCCAGGTTAATGGCGGAAGGCATCCGCCGGGTTACCGGCTCAGCCCTGGGACTGGGCATTACCGGCATTGCCGGGCCGGGTGGAGGCACGCCGGAAAAGCCGGTGGGCCTGGTGTACATTGCTTTGGCCGGTGACCGGCATACCAATTGCCGGCAGTATCGTTTTCCCGGCCAGCGGGACGGGGTGCGCTCCGGCGCCGCTAATGCTTCATTAAACATGTTGAGGCAGTTTATCCTGCAAGTGACATAATTAGAGGTTGACATTAACAGGTAAAATTTATAAAATTATATCGAACATTTGTTTTGTCAGGGAGGTATCCTGTGGTGACGGATAAGCAACGGGCGCTGGAAAACGCTATTTCCCATATCGAAAGGCAATTCGGCAAAGGATCCATTATGAAGCTGGGCGAGGCTTCGGCCAAAATAAGCGTGGAGGCTATACCCACCGGTTCCCTTTCCCTTGATATTGCCCTGGGCGTGGGGGGAGTGCCCCGGGGTAGGGTGGTGGAAATATTTGGGCCGGAATCTTCCGGTAAAACTACCGTGGCCTTGCACGTAATCGCCCAGGCGCAAAAGGCAGGCGGTACGGCGGCCTTTATTGATGCCGAGCATGCCCTGGACGCTAATTATGCCCGGAACATCGGCGTCGACATCGAAAACCTTTACGTGTCCCAACCGGACACCGGGGAACAGGCCCTGGAAATCGCCGAGCACTTGGTGCGCAGCGGGGCAATAGACGTGGTGGTTATTGACAGTGTTGCCGCGCTGGTTCCTCGGGCGGAGATTGAAGGAGAAATGGGTGACTCGCACGTGGGGCTGCAGGCGAGGTTAATGTCCCAGGCACTGCGCAAGTTAACAGGAGTAATAAGTAAGTCCCGCTGTACGGCTATTTTTATAAACCAGTTGCGGGAAAAAGTCGGGGTCATGTTCGGCAATCCAGAAACTACTCCCGGCGGGCGCGCGTTGAAATTTTATGCTTCTGTGCGCCTTGACGTGCGCAAAATTGAAAGTTTAAAACAGGGCACGGACATTATTGGTAACCGTACCCGGGTGAAAGTGGTCAAGAACAAGGTGGCGCCGCCTTTCAAACAAGCTGATTTTGACATTATGTATGGCACCGGCATATCCCGCGAGGGCTGTATCCTGGACGTGGCTGTGGACCTGGGCATTATTAGCAAAAGCGGTGCCTGGTATGCTTACCGGGATGAGCGGCTGGGCCAGGGCAGGGAAAATGTCAAGGAATTGCTAAAAGAACGCCCGGAATTGGCCGACGAGTTGGAAGCTGTATTGCGCGAGCGGGCCGGGTTACCCGCGTGGCAGGGTAAACAGCCGGAACCTGCAACGGAAAAAGTTGCCAAGGTGGAGTAATATTTGTCTTCGCGAAAAGCTTTGCAGAAAAGCTACCGGCTATTAGCCCTGCGCCCCAGGTCTGAATATGAGTTGAGATGCAAGTTGACACAGGCCGGGTTTACGTCGGAAGAGGCTGACGGTGCCATTGAGACATTAAAAAGACAAAATTTATTGGACGACGAAGCTTTTGCCGCCGGTTGGGTCAGATGGCGGTTGGCGACCAAGCCTGCGGGCAGGAACTACCTGCGGGCGGAATTGCAGCAAAAAGGCGTGGCCGGGCATGTTATCGAAAAGGCTTTACGCCAGTATGATATGAACCGGGAATTTGCGGCGGCGTTGGCTTTGGCGCAGAAAAAACTGGACCGCGCGAGCGCCGGGCTGACTTGGCGCAGGTTGGCCAGTTTTTTGCACCGCCGAGGTTTTTCTGCCGGCGTGATACACAAGGTCGGCTGCACGCTGGCTGGCGAGGGTCGTTTTCGTCGTTTGAGCCAATTGCGCAGTCCGCAAGCAAGCACAAATAGCCCGTTTCAGGGTAGCGGAAAAAACATTTTACCCCAACCCAATCCAGGAATTAAGCGAGTTTTTGAGACGGGCAGGCAGTGGATTGCCAAAATTGACCCCAGGGGAGGAAATTAGAGAGAAAAAGAGAAACAAAAAGAAAA
>ENA-OSAF01000421-OSAF01000421.1-marine-sediment-metagenome-genome-assembly--contig:-NODE-421-length-13428-cov-21.633366_pt1 | contig 13428 bp, 13 predicted proteins | sample MGYA00237872_ERZ529318 | MGnify/ENA primary metagenome ERZ529318 (study PRJEB26369, sample SAMN03142813) | marine sediment metagenome | biome: marine; feature: borehole; material: sediment... | reverse complement strand
TTGCCTGTCCTCACCGCGGTGTAAAGTATTTCGGCCACGTCGTTGCGGTTGTATTTCGTTTCCGGGAAAGTGCTGGTACCCCTGTTGTATACCTGGTCCAGGCTTACGGCAGATTCTTGCGTCGCTTGCCCGCTGCCGATGATGATTCCCCGGGGGATGGCAATGTTTTTGCTAATATCGGCAAATACCTGCTGCAGCTTTTCTTCGGTTATTACTGCTGCCGGGCGGCAGTCCTTCACTATTACGCCAAGCTCGTTAACGGTATATTGAGGGCTTACGGGTACTACAACGCCCTTCATCCTAATGACGGCGTAATAGGTAATGACAAACTCCGGGGAATTGCCGAGGTTTAACAGCACCCGGTCCCCGGGTTCTACGCCCATGGCCAGCAGTCCGGTGGCCAACTGGTTGACCCGGGCGTCCAGCTGGGCATATGTGATTCTCCAGTTTTTAAATACAACGGCCTCCTGGCCGGGGGAAACCCTTGCTATTTCGGCAAGTCTCATCGGCAAGTTCATGGCGAAACCTCCTTATCGGCCGGGTGGTGACGATCCGTAACTTAAGGAATGTTATTAAATTCTCTCCCAACGGTGGAAATCCTTCTTTTTAATTTATATTAAAAACAGGGGTGCGTGTTTGACCGATCGGCCGGCAAAATTTACGGCTGGGGGACGGTTCTATTGCGCAAATTGTAGTGACAAGGTACAATATAATTAAAAAATGCATGGTAAACATTTTCTTGACAACACAACACTTGTGAAACGCTCGACGATGCTCCTTGCCCTTGGGGTCAAATAGACGAAATTTGGGCATTTGGCAGGTGCACGGTGCGGCGAGCGGGATTAATATGATTACAGGGGGTATGGAAAATGTCATGTGCTACTCATACGGGTGACAAATGCATGGTATGGTCTCCGTTTAACCTGCTGCAGTACATTGCTCAAGCGTGGGAGGGTTTTTTCCGTACCCCTGATCTGAGAAAGTCAGCCCGCATATGGCACGGCGATTTTTCCTACGCGCTGGTACCCAACACTTCCATCCGGAGCTTTCGTAATATGTCCCCTGTAACTTCCATTGCTGCCGGCGAGTGCTATGTCTGTATCTTTGATGACAGCCGGTACCAGGGGCAATACCAAATTATTGGGCCGGGAGAAAAGGTCCAGGTGGCAAATTGCGCTTCAGTGGTGGTAAGCACCAGGAAATTTTCCGTAGAACAGGTGCGCCGCAGCGCCAAGCCTCCCCAGGGATACTGGGAACTGGACGGGCCGGTTTACCTGATGAATTTTTCCGCCGCTTACCGGTACGCATAAAAAGAGCCCGGGGATTACTCCCCGGGCTTTGCTGGCGCAGCCGCCGGGTTAAGCTTCCACCTTTCTGGCGGCCTTGGTGGTGGTGATGCCCAGCCCGTCGAACAGGTAATAAAAGGCGAACCCGTACCAAATGGTATAAATGATGTAAAAGGACATGAGCAGAAACACTATTCCCTTGTAATCCGCTACGCTTTTAGCTGTGATTCCATAGTAGTTATAAGCGGGCTCCACGGCTTTTTTCACCAGGCTTTGCACGGCGGACGCCTCGGCAAACATTTTCTGCTTTTCCAGCTGTTTTTTCATGCTGTTCAGCGAGTTGTACCAGGCATAAGTGGCTTCCCGGCCGCTGAGGCCGTAGCTGCTGCGCAGTGTGTCGTCCCGGTTGTGATACATGGCATCGCAATCAACCAAGATGGCCTTGAATATAACGCCCAGGTCGCCTTTAATATTCACTTCCGTGCCCGTAACGTCCACCTGCGCTCCGGCGGTGCCGTACAGCTTGGCCCAGGTGGCAGCTTCTTCTCTGGTGGCGGCCGCCAGGTGGACGTCAATGGCGGTACCCGTCAGTTTACCCGCTTTTTCCATCTCCTCCGGGATGAAGTAAGCGGAACCTTTGGACAGGGAATTGAACATATCGTCCGCGTATTCCAGGCCGTTTCTGCCGCTCCCGAAAACAGGCGACATAATCAAGGCAAATACCGCCAGGAAGGAGAGCAGCAGAAGCAGGCCGAAAATAAATGTTTTCCTGTTGGTAATCATTTACCTTTTCACTCCTTTCCCGCCGCTGCCGCGGCTGCGGCTTCAGCCCGCAGGTGGGGGACGTTGCGGATAAAGGTAGCGATGATCCACAGGGCGAAAAGGCCCACCAGGGCGAAGAACACCACCACACCCGCCTGGGAAATAACTTTGGTTACCGGCGGTGCCAGGTTAATATAACCCATTTGCCGCAGCTTGTCGGGCAGGTCAAACAGCCTGTTGACAAAACCGGCCAAAATGGCCATGGCGTAAAAACCCCGGATTTGTCTACCGGGCACTACCTTGGTGGTGATGGCACCGATTTGGATGCCCAGCAGGGAACCGATCAGCATGCCCATGGCCAGGGTATAGAAAACGTAGCCGTAGATGGCGTATTGCGTTATGGAACCGTAACCGGCGGTAAAGATGATTTGCAAAATGTCTGTACCCACCGTGGTAAAAGAAGATACCCCCAGGCCGTAAACGAACATGGGGAAGGTGAGGAAACCTCCGCCCACGCCCATGATGGCTGCCACAAAACCAACGATGCCGCCGCAAGCGGCCACAAACAGGCCGGATATCTTCCTGCCGCCCGGGGTGAGGTCGTGATCAAAGCTGATCATGGGCGGAATTTTGACGGACTGCAGTTTTTTCGCTATGCCGGTTAAATCGCCGGTACTTTGCTGCGCGTCTTCTGCGCTTAAGGTTCTGGTCTTCTTGCTTTTCAAGTAATCGCTCATGGCGTACAGGCCGAGGAAACCGAGCATGAATACGTAAACCAAACTGATGATAAAGCCGCTGAGAACCGGGTTAAAGTTGAATATGGCCCGGTTTAACACGCCGCCGCCGGTGACGCCAAGGAACGAGCCGGCCAGGAAGGCGACGGCCAGCCCCACGTGTACGTTACCCAGCTTTTTGTGCATGGTGGTACCCATGATGGCCTTGGCAAAAATGTGAAACATGTCGGTGCCGACCGCCATTATCCCCTTGACGCCGAGGCTCATCAGCGCCGGGGTGATGATGAACCCGCCGCCGGCGCCGATGCAGCCCGTGATCAAGCCGGCGCACAAACCTACCAGGATGGACCCGTAGAAAGCGGTGGGCGAGAAAAACGACGGGCCGAAGGAAGACTTGCCGCCGATAAATCCGGGCAGGGCGAACCCGGCGTGGGCGATGGCGGGCAGCAAGACGGGTAGAAACATGATTAATAGTATGAGCAGTTTTTTGCGGTCTCTGATTATGACCCGGGAGGTTTCTATCTCCCATTGTGCATGGGCCCTTGCTGCTTGCATAAGACCCGTATACAGGCTTTTCATGTAACCAACCTCCTTTTAGCCTTCTTTAGGCGCTCAACCTTAATTGTGCTGCCGGGCGGGGCGGGCCCGTGGTAGTGACAAGGTTTGAGGGACCATGAATGCCAAATGGTTTGATTTTATTGACATAGAATGGTGAAATATTTCACAAACTTGGTGACAATTTTTCCTTGCCCGGTTAATCACCTCCTCTACGAGAGAATAACAATTAATCCCTACTCCCCACCAACAAATTGAATGTGCCTTAAATCACTAGCTTTGTGCGCTGCTGCAGCAATTGGAAAATTACTTATCTGATTACAGCATAATTTCATGTCACTACATTTGTCAATAGGGTTTGATAAACTTTTCACAAAAACTCGCCGGCCTGTATGCCGCGGCCGGCGAGGTAAAAAAGGGGGCGGGCGCTCACCCGCTTAAAAATTTTTACGCGTATTTGTACCCCGTGGCAAAGTGCCATTGGTACTTGGCTCCCGAAAGTTCCCAGAAAAAATCCGGCGGCCTGGCATTTTTGCGTATTGCGTTCACAGGCAATTTGCGCATTCCCACCACAATGGAACCGCAGGCCCCGGGGGTGATCTTTTCACCGGGGCCAATGATCATGTAGCTGCCCTGGTACCGCGGTTTGGTAAAAATGCAGACGTAGCACTCTCCCGCTTCAACTGAAGTAACCCGGGCCATATTGGTGAAATCAATGATGGCGGTATCGGGAAGCAAATCATAGCTGTATTCACCGTGAAAGATTTTGGCTCCCTTCGTTATGGCGCCTCTTCTGGCAAAGCCTTCCAGATATTGCCGCAGGCTGCCCAGCAGGTCGCGTGCCGCACCGGCCATGTCATAGTTTTTGCATTGCTCCGCCGTTGACGAGATGCCGGACATATTGATCCACCCTTGGGCATAATGGTGGAAAAAAAAATGCATGAGAACCCTGTGGAGAACTCATGCCAGGTGGGAGTGGTAAAAATGGGTCATAATCAGAAACTGCAAAATCAGTCCGCCCGTACCGGGTCCGCCTCACCCGGGTTTATCGGCGGCAAGTCTTCCTTCGGCCCCTCGCCCGGCCGCCTCTATGAACTGAAAAAGGCTGGCTAACAGTTACGTTAACCAGCCTATCGTTGTTCGATTCGGCGGTGCCGGGCAAATCCCTTTTAATTTGTTGAAATTATAACAATCATATTTGCCGCATGTCAAGGGGAAAAATAAAAAAAATAACAAAAAAGAAAAATTGTCACTACAAAAGTAGAGATTGTGAAATTATAGCCAACGCACTGATTTCACTGGCCGGGTAGATATGTTATTTTACTGCTATTTTATTTACAGCTCCCGCCGGTTGTATTATCATTTTTAATATAATATAAAAATAAAATTTTCAAAGAAAGAGAGATTATTTTGACAGGTGGGGGTGTATTTTATGTGTGCCAAGCGGGTGATGGATATTATGCGGCCGGTGGAGTATCCGGTTATTCCCGAAGACATGTCCCTGCGGGCCAGTTGGGAGGTTTTGTGCAGGTTTATTTTTTCTGCCCAGCAGAACTCGCACTGCAACCAGCCTTACCTGCTGGTCTGTAACGGCGATGACCAGTTGGTTGGGATGCTGGGCATGCGGGACATGTTAAAGATGTTTAACAAGCGAATCATGGCGGCAGTACAAAAAATACCCGGTTTTTACGAGGGTAACCTGCACGGCTATTTGCTCGAAAATTGCGAGTACCCGGTCAAGCAAATTACCAGCATGCCGGAAGAAATCATGCTCAAAAGCTGGGATTCCACTTATACCGCGCTGCGGTTGATGCTGAAATACCGCATGGATGTTTTGTCGGTGGTGAACATTTACCACAAGGCCATCGGTATGGTGCACAGCGATGATGTGTACCAAGATCTGGGGCTTAATCCCCGGTATCTCGATTACTGGCGGTTGATGGCGTGATGCGCGATTATTTACCCGCTCCCGGTGCGAAGTGCGCGGGCGGCCGGGTAATTTTTTTTGTTTAATTTTATTAATTACGGAAAAAAATTAAAAAGCATCTTGACGCAGCGCGGGAATGATGTTATATTGTGATATATATCACAAACAAAAATAAAAAAGCTGCTTTGTTTTGGTGGGGGAGGAATTGCTGGTGCCGTTGTCTTTAAATAACAGGGAAAAGCAGTTAATAAAATTTATCCGGGAACTGGGTTGGGGCGAGGTAAAGGTGCGTGTGGAAAACGGTACACCGGTTTTAATTTACGAAGCCATCAGGACTTTTAAACTGGAGGAACATCCTGCCGCCGGTTTCAGGTCGAAAAAAATCGACAGGCAGCTGGCCGACATAAAATAAGGCAGCGAACCTGAATTGATTAATTGGCGGAGGTGGGTAAATGTCATTTATTTTGGTGATTGATGATGACCGGGGAATGTGCTGGGCGCTGGAAAAGGCGCTTCATATGGAAGAGGAAGGCATCAAGGTATTAACGGCTACCAGCGGCGCGGAAGGGTTGAGCGTTTTTTCCTCCCGCCTGGACGATATCAAGCTGATTCTTTTGGATGTGAAGCTCAATGACGCCGACGGGTTGGACTTACTGCGGCAAATCAAGCAAAAGAGCGCGTCTATACCGGTTTTGATCATGACCGGGTACAGTTCCCTTTCCAAGGCGCTGGAGGCCATCGAAAGGGGAGCCGCCGGCTACCTGACCAAACCGCTCAACATGTCCGGTTTGCGTGAAACGGTGCGCAAAATGCTTATTGAAGGCGGTTACGCGAAAGAGGGCACTGGGTGCTGCGGGCGCGGCCGCGCGGTTTGCACGCGCGACTAGGCACCCGGCCGGGCGCAACAACCCAATAGCGGTGTAAAGCCGAATCGAACAACGATAGGCTGGCTAATCCCTGGTGATGCAGGGTTAGCCAGCCTATTGCTTTTCTTGCAGTGCCGGCACTTCCGGGTAGCGAAGTTCGTTTTATCACACAAACTCGAAGAGGGGTAAAACAGCTGGGCAAAAGGAGGAGAAAGCATGCCTCCGGATTCGGGAACAACCAAGTCGAGGTCCTTAACAAACCGGGAAAAACAATTGATTCTGTTTTTGCGCAAGCTGGACTGGGGAGAAGTCAAGGTACGGGTGGAAAAAGGCCAGCCGGTGCTGATAACCGAGGCCATCAGAACCTTAAAGCTGGATGAAGAGCCCGTAGCCAAGCTGGAGAAAAAAGATAACAAAAAGCTTACTTAAGGATAAAAAATGCCGGGGGGTGATGAAAATGATCAACGAGGCTTAATACCACGGTTGGCGATAAATCATGTGCACAAGGATAGCCTTTAACGGCCTTATAGTAAAATTTTCGGGGTGAAAAGGAGGTAGGTATTATGTCGGAAATGAGCATTGCCGCTGCCGAACAGCAGGTAAAGGTCGGTTCCTGGGCCTGGTGGACGGGTGTGCCGGGCAACAGGCCGCTGATCATGCTGCTGCTGGCGATATTTTTCATTACCATGGTGGTAATTCCCCCGCCCCAGAGCATGGTGGACTTAATGACCGAGGAAAAACCGCTGGGGGCCAGCCTGGAAAGCGGGACCACAACCTACGTGGATTCATACAACAAATTGATGAAGTCGGACCTTACGCCGGTGGAAGTGGCCCAGAAGGCCAAAGTTTGCGTGGCGCTGTTGTTCACGGTGGCGCTGCTGTGGGGCACCGAGGCCATTCCGCTGGGCGCTACGGACTTTCTGGTGGCCATCATATTGTACGTGTTTTCCATATTACCTTTGAATAAGATATCTCAGGCCTATTTCAAGGACGCGGTGTTCTTCATCGGCGGCGTGCTGTGCGTGGCCGCCGGGGTGTCTATCACCGGCCTGGACCGGCGCATCGGGTACCTGCTGCTGGGCAAGATCAAGGGCATCGGGGGTTTTTGTTTCATATTCTTCCCCCTGCTGGCTCTTGTGGCCGGGTTCTTCTCGGAACACGCGCTGGTGGCGCTGCTCTGCCCCATTTTGCTGCTGGTTTACGCGAACGGGTGCAAGAAAGCGGGCGTTAAAGCCGACCCCGCCCTGGCCTGCCTGCTCTTCCTGGGCATCTGTTTCGCCGCCAACGTGGGCGGTTCCGGGTCGCCGGCGGTGGGCGGCCGCAGCGCCATCATGGTGGGTTACTTCAGCGGCTACGGCCTGCCCATCAGCTTCGGCGAGTGGATGATGTACGGCCTGCCGGTGGTGCCGGTGCTGGCGCTGGCCATGGGAGCCTACATGTACCTGGTTTGCGGGCGCCGGATCAAGGCCTCCAACGTCAACATCGCCGGGGTTATGAAAGAGGCCGTTGAGGGCATCGGGCCCCTGCGGGGCAAGGAACTGCGCATGGCCGTCCTGTTTGCCGCCCTGGTGGTGCTGTGGGTCTTCTTCAGCGGCCGGTGGGGCCTAGGTGGAACCACCATCATCATCGTGGTGGCCATGCTGCTCTCCCGGGTGGTCACCTGGCAGGACCTCCAGCGGCGGGTGGCCATGGACGTGGTGCTGCTGTACGCGGCGGCCTGCGCCATGGGCACGGCGCTGAAAGCCACCGGCGGCGCACTGTGGTTGGCCCGCTCGTTCCTGGCCCTGCTGCCCGAGTCCTGGAGCGAGGGCAGTTTGATCCTGCTGGCCGTGAGCATATTTACCGTGATCATCACCAACTTCATGTCGGACGGCGCCACGGTGGGAGCCATCGGGCCGGTGGTGCTGCCCATGGCCCAGATCGGCGGCGTTCACCTCTGGAAGGTGGGCCTGGCCTGCTCCTTCAGCTCCTCCTACGCGCATGCCATGATTGTGGGAACGGTGAACAACGCCATTGCTTACGGGATGGCGCGGGACCCGGATACCGGAGAGCACCTGCTGTCGGTGTTCGACTTCATCAAGTACGGCATCCCGGCCATTATCATCTCCGTGGTTATACTCTGGGTAGTTTGCTTCTTTGGGTACTGGAACTTCCTCCCCTGGCCGGGCGTCAAGTAGTCGCCCCGGCGGGCACGGGAAACAATACGCCAAAATGCCCATCAATCCTCTCCCCGTAAACTCCCTGTTATGGAGAGCCCCAAAACAGGGCTCAAAGCCAGGGCAAAAAGAACCCTGGCTTTTTTTTGCGCAGCAAAAACCATAAAACTTTTTTACCACCTGAACGGGTGGGTAAAAAATCCCTGCGCCATAGGTAATTAGCGTTAAATGAAAAGGCTGCTGGCAAAAGTTTGCCAACAGCCTTGAGCCCCGAAAACGGTGTTTTGTTTTTGCCTTAAAAAGGTCCTGCTAGCTAATGAAGTAGGAACTCACCAGCAGCAGGATGCCGAACAGCGCTAAGCCCACTACGATCATGCGGATTTTACTCAACTGGCATCACATCCTTTTCCGTTAATGGTAAACGCACGGTGAACTCGCTTCCGCTTCCCGCCTGGCTGCGCACGTCGATGGCGCCGCCGTGGATTTCGATGATCCGCTTGCAAATGGCCAGGCCCAGCCCGCTCCCGCTGGCTTTTTTGGTGTAAAAGGGCTCAAAGATGTTAGGCAGGTCCTCGGGCGGAATGCCTTCTCCCGTATCGCGAACAGTGACTACAGCCTGCTCATTGCCGGCGCGGGTGTGCACGGTCAGCGTACCGTTTTGCCGCATGGCTTCGATGGCATTAAAGACGAGGTTGGTGAATACCTGCTTGATTTTTTCCCCGTTGCCCCGCACGTAGAGGGGAACAGCGGCGCAGCGGCACTCCAGTTTGATTCCGGCCTTGGCCAGCAGCGGCTCACTGGCATCGACTACGGACTTGATGATATCGTTTAGATTAATGATTTGCATGGGGCCGGGGTCAGGTCGGCCGAAGGCAAGCAGCTCGTTAATCAACTTGTTGTGCCGTTCCACTTCGCGCTCTATTCTGCGCACGTAGTCGGCCAGCTGCGGCAGGTCCCGGGTATTAAGTTCCATAGCCTGGGCAGTGGCCTGGATGACGCTGACCGGCGCCCGCAGCTCGTGCGCGATTTCAGTGATGGTGCGGCCCATGGCCAGCAAGTTTTCCGACCGCCTGTACTGGTCGAGTACTTGCTCCTTTTCCAGCAGTTCCCGGGCCATATCGTTGACGGCTGCGGCGATGTACCCCATTTCACCGGGCATTTCAGGCAGCTTGTTGTGCAGGTTTTTTTTCATTTCCGTGATGCCTTCCCTAATGATGCGGATGCCCCTGATAATACCCGTCACGGTCAGCAGTGCCACCGCCACCCCCAAGCCGAAAACGCCGAAAATGACGTAGCGCAGCACCAGCCGCACCCGTGAGCTCTGGGCGAAAATGGGATGCATCATTTGCTCCGCCCAAATGACGCCCACTGTGGCAGAATTAATTTTTAAGGGTACCAGGTGCTCCAGGAACTGGTCGTCGTAGGTTTTCCCCAGCCTGGTGATGGGCGTGCCGCCGGCCAGCACGGAGGATATGCCCGCCTCGGTTTCGCGGTATATGCGCTGCTCGCGTTCCTTTCTTTCCTCCGGCAGGCGTTTGCCGAATTCATGCAGGTAACCGTGAATGATGATGTCGCCCGTTTCCTTATCGTAATAACAAATGCGTACCCCCGGGTAGTGCTCGGTCAGGGGTGCAGCCACCTCGTTGAAAACTTCCGCCGGTGTGGTGCCGCGCGCAGCGTCGCCGGCGGTGCTAAGCTTACTCTGCACTTGCTGGCTTACGTGGTTTGTGATGCGGATTAGCTTTTTTTCCATCTCCTTGATGAGCACATCGTCCGTTTTGGCGGCGAAAAAAATGTCATAAAGCATGGCTGCCGCCGGGACCAGGAGGGCCAGCAGGATAACGATCAGCAGCTGCGTAGTTAAATTTTGCACGCGTAAAACAGGCATCGGATAGCCGCCCCTCTGGCTTTATTAATAGGTGTTTGGCTGTCCTGCGGCGTCAAAGGTGCGGGTTACCAGCAGCTGTGGGTACGGGCTGTACAGGTTGACCACGGCGGCCTTGCCGGAAAAGTTGAGCAGAAAATTGCCGCCGATATATTCGGCCAGTTTGCCGGCCGCGCTAGCCTTCAGGTTTGCGGCCTCAACGGTGATGTGCACGGCCCGGTCTTGCTCGTGCAGCTTGATGTCTGTGATGGTGCCGGGCTCACCCCGGCTGTTCCAGTATTCTTTAACCTTTTCCGCCCACTCCGCGTAAGCAGCGTGCCGTTTCTCGCCGGTTAGGACCTGCGCTGCCGCGTCGCCGCGTGCGGGCGCCCCGGTCCAATGCTGCTTGGCTTTGTCCGCCCAAACCGGCAGGGTAATTAATAAAATAAACAGTAAGGTATAAGTGGACCACTTGTTGCTGACCAGGCGCCGGTTGGCCGGGATGCGCGCGCCGGCGGTTTGGCGGCCGCCGTGCTTGCCAATTATGTTGAGTATATCGTTGATGTAAGTTTGCGTGACATCCAGGTTTACCTGGCCCGTTTTTGTGAGCAGCACCAGGCGGCACACCAGGTGGTCGGCGTTTTCCAACCGCGCGTCTCGGATGTCGGTGTAATCGAAGGCATCCAGCACTTCGCCGCGCCCAAATAGGCTGCCGGCGGCAATTATCACGCGCCTGTCCGTGAACAAGAGACGGCAGCTTTCGTTTTCCGCAAAACTGGCGGGCACTGCCCTGACAACGCGTTCCCCCTTTTGCAAAATTTTCTTGACGGGCGAGGGAATTTTCCCGAACAACGCTCCTCCCCCCTAAAATGACTGACTGCAGTTAATGTTACCAATATCACAAAGTCTTTATCATAATATAACATATCGTTAAATAAATCACAATCGCTGCCGGCCAAAAATATAGTGTCAAACGGCAGCGGTGATTTGTGTTAAAATTAGCAGTAGCAAGGGGGGAACAGGAGGGATAACATGTACATTGAACAAGGTCCCATCAGGCCGCCCAGCGAGGCGTCCAGCCTGCTCATCAGGGTGACCCGCAACTGCCCCTGGAATAAGTGTGCTTTTTGTGCCACTTACAAGGGGAAAAAGTTCAGCCGCCGGGCCCTGGAGGAAGTCATGCGGGACGTGGACACCGTGCATGACATCGCGCGGCAAATCAAGCTGCTGTCCTTTCAGCGGGGCTACGGGGGGCGGGTCAACGACAGCGTGGTGCGGGAGGCCGGCGCCCGCTACGGGCACCTGCATTACCACGTGGCGGCCTGGCTTTATTTCGGCGGCAAAACGGTTTTTCTGCAAGACGCCAATTCTTTAATACTAAAAGCCGCCGATTTGGCGCAAATTATTAAGTATATACGCAAAGTGTTTCCCTCGGTGGAAAGGGTTACCACTTACGCCCGGGCCAACACGGCAGCCAGGAAAACGGAAGAGGAACTGCAGGAGCTGCGCGAGGCCGGGCTGAGCAGAATACACATGGGCATGGAATCGGGCTGCGATGCCGTGCTGCAGGTGGTACAGAAGGGGATTACGGCGGCCGACCTGCTGGAGGCGGGCCGCAAGATAAGGAAGGCGGGCATATCGCTGTGCTGGTACATCATGCCCGGCTTGGGCGGCAGGGAGTATTCCCGGGAACACGCCCTGGACACGGCTGCCCTCATCAACCAGGTTAACCCGGACTATATACGCTTCCGCACGCTGTCGGTGCTGGAAAATACCCCGCTTTACGAAATGATGCGCAGCGGCCGGTTTACGCCGCTGGACGAGGACGAGATAGTGCGGGAGCAGCGGCTGCTCCTGGAATCGCTGCAGGGTGTCACCACTACCGTGGTCAGCGACCATATATTGAACCTGCTGCAGGAGCTGGAGGGTACCTTGCCCGGCGACCGGGATAAGCTGCTGGGTATCATCGACCGCTACCTGGCCCTGCCTCCCGGGGAAAAGGCCAACTACCAGCTGGGCAGAAGGGCCGGCATATACAGTTCCCTGGACGACATGCGCGACCCGGGCAGGTACAGTTACGTGCAAAGGCTGCTCAGCAGCATGGGCGGGCCGGAAAACCTGCAGCGGGAGCTGGCCAGGATCCGGCGGCAGTTCGTTTAGGCCGCGGCCGGCTTTTCGGGGCTGCATGAAAACGGAGGAATAAAATCGTGGAAGACAGGAACGAGGGTGACAAAAAAATCAGGATCGGCAGGCTGGCCGTCGATCCCGTTTTTTTGCTGGTTTTTTTGTTTTTCGCTGCCAGCTCGTTTTTACTGGCCTTTTTCCTTTGGCTGGCCGGGTAGGAGGTTTTGCGCCAGCAGTTGAACGGGATGCACCACTGGCATGCCGCCCATACCGGCCCGGTGCAGGGCGCGGCGCAGCTGCAGCATGCAAGAGGGGCAGGAAGTGGCCACGATGCCGGCTGCCGCTGCCCGGATGCTTTCCACCTTCCAGCCGGCGATGACGCCGCTGGTATGCGGGTGAGTGAGCATGAAGGAGCCCGCCCCGCCGCAGCAGCGGTCGGCCCCGTCCATTTCCACCAGCTCCAGCCCCGGCACGCGCGACAACAGCTCGCGGGGCTGGCGGGTGATGCCCAGGTAACGGCTGTGATGGCAGGGGTCGTGGTAGGTGACCCTGGCGCGGGCGGGGGACGCTGTTTGGCCCCGGGGCGGCAGGCGGTCCAGGTGCTGCAGCAGGAACTCGTTGACGTCCCGGACCTGCAGGCCGGGGTAGGCCGCCGCGTGCTCGCTGAGCATGCTGGCGCAGGAGGCGCAGTCGGTGATTACGGTGGTCACGCCGCTGTCCCGGAAGAAGTCTAAGTTGCGGCGGGCCAGGCGCGCGGCCATGTCCTCCCAGCCCATGGCCTGGAGGGGAATACCGCAGCAGGCCGGGCGGGAGGGAACCAGCGCCTGAAAGCCGGCGGCGTCCAGCAGCCGCAAGGTATCCCTGGCTACGCCCGGGAAAAGGTGCTGCGTGGCGCAGCCGATGAAGTAGCCCACGGCCGGCCGCGCGCCGGGGGGCGCCGCCTGAGAGGGGGCGCCGGCGCGGGCTCCGTTCCAGCGGCCGTCCCGCGGCTGCAGCAGCGGGCCGCGGCCGGCTGTCTCCGCCAGGCGCAGGCCCAGGCGCAGGGCCAGGCCGGTCAAGCGGCGGCTGGCCAGCGTCCCGGCCGCCAGCGCAGCCGGCCATTGCCCGCCCAGATCGGAAGAGCGTCGTGTAGGGAAAGAGTGTAGATCTCGGTG
>ENA-OSAF01000419-OSAF01000419.1-marine-sediment-metagenome-genome-assembly--contig:-NODE-419-length-13485-cov-23.236560_pt1 | contig 13485 bp, 14 predicted proteins | sample MGYA00237872_ERZ529318 | MGnify/ENA primary metagenome ERZ529318 (study PRJEB26369, sample SAMN03142813) | marine sediment metagenome | biome: marine; feature: borehole; material: sediment... | reverse complement strand
GCCAGTTAACCAACCATTCTCGACCCAAAAGAATGGCATGGACGATAAGATCCTTTTCAACGTAGTGCTTTATGAGCGCCAGTTGACGGCGGAGCCCCTCAACGTCAATTACTCGCGCATCATCCGCTGCCAGAGGACGTAGCTCGCCGGTAAAGCGAGAAAGAACGTGCCTAAAAGGCTTAGCCCAGCGCGCCGCCTCCTGCTCCACCTGCCGTGCTAGGGTTTGCACCCTAGCCGCCGCCTCCAGGACATCAAGGGGGCGCAACAGCCATAGTGAGCGTGAAAACGTCCCAAGACATTGGGCCATGTTCTGAAGCCGGCGGGGAAGTTCCCCGTCTTCCCGTATACCGGCAAGCCACGGCCGGCGGTGAGCCTTCCTCAACAGATCGGCCAGTTTTTCCGCGTCACTCCTTACGGTGAAAGTTTCCACCGCCTGCAGCCATGCCAGCAAGTCTGCCAGCACGGTGAGATCAAATACGGGCGCACGCGATACCCCATCCGGTCCAGTCTCCCTGGCCTCGTATGCCCCGTAGACAATGCGCTCCAGCCGGACGCCCTTCGTCAGTCCGAGATAGCTAATCACGCCGAAAATCAAAAGCGGCAAAGATCGAAAGGCGTGCGTCACGTCAAGGATAACTCCAGCTCTCTCCGGCACGGCGTCAGACACAATGTCAAAGATCTGCCAGAGTTCTCCCTCGGTCCTGCCCAGGGGAATAGGCACCAGCTGGAGCCGGCCGCCAAGCTTCTGCCGAATCTTGTGGCAGTTTTCATGGCACTCAACCTCAGGCGTAACCATGAGCAGGAGTTTTTCCGGTTGAAAAAAAACATCTACGGCCAACGGGAAAAGGGCTGTGCAACAGGTTCGGGGTTCCTGCCCCGGGTGTATCCAGGAATATTCAATCTCCCTGTACGCAGTAGGGCCAATGGTGCTGAGCACTACAAGCATCGGACCATCTCCTTCCTCTGTTCGGTGCTATGTTACCTGCACACAACATCCATAGCCCTGGGAATTTTTCGCCCCCAGGCCAGCGTCAAGGGCCACCTGGAGGAGTTCCGGATCCCCGCTCAGATGATATTCGCCCATCCAGCCCTTGATGATAGTGTCCTTGTAACGGGTTATTTTTAAGTCCTTCTCCCTCACTTCCGCCGGGCGGATGGAAAAGCCGCCCGTCTCAGCCAGGCGCCCGTAAATGAGCAGGTGCTTTTTAGCCAGGTTGGCCCCGATAAGCTCCACAAAGCGGGGCTCAAAGGGGGAATAATAATAGGTATAGGAGCGCCCACTTTCCGATTTCGCTGTACTGTACATGACCACTGGAGAAAGCATGCGCACCCGGATGGAACTGGAGTTCACCCGGGGGCTGGCCGTGGCCATTTCCTTCACTTCCAATTGAGCGGCGCCCAAACGGATACAGCCCTGCCGCAGAAAACCGGTGCCCAACTCCTGCAGGATGAAGGGAATGGGAGAACAGATGACCAGGCGCAAAGGGGGTGTAAACACTATGATCCCGCCGGAACGGTCGAAGCGAACCGCCCTGCCCATCAAACGGGAAAAGGTGAAAAGCTTGAACCGCCTCTTTTCCAGGGTAAAGCCGTGTTCATGAAGATAGCTGCGCAGGACAGGGTTCTGCATTTGCCGGTAGATCAGACCCTGCAGGAGTGTTCCATAATGCACCGGCACCGCCACCGGTGCCGGTGCGTGAAAAAAAATAGTCAGCTGCATGGCATTAATTCCTCGCTCTCAATCCAAAGGCTCATTCTTCTTGTCTTTTGTGTTTTTAAAGCCAGCCCAGTTTTTAAGCACGGCCAGCCTCGGGTCGATATTATCAGCTTTATCCCGGTTGCTCTTTTTTCCCGACACCGTTTTACCGTTGGTTTTTCCGGGTTTCCCGGTGCCGCCGGTTTCCGGCCAGCTTTGTCTGCCGGCAGACACTCCTTTGCCCGGCTCACGCCCCGGAATCGCACCGCCAGGCAGGCCTGTAACTGGACCGGCTAATGCCCGGTGTAGCCGGGCGGCCCAACCGATTACGTAGGCCAATTCTTCAAAAGAAAGGTTCTTGAGCAACGGGTGCCTAACCTGACCGTTGCACACACCCAGCGCTTGCACAACCCCCCGGAATTGACCAGGCATACTGTGACGCGCCAGCGGGCTTTCCGGTAGTTTTTCGATAATAGCTAGCGCCTGGCGCAACCGGTCTTCCTTCGCCGGAGCGCGAGCAAATTCTCTAAAGATTTGGACTACCGTGCCTGTGGCGGTGCCGCCTGATTTCCGGTCGCCGGCCGGCCAAGCCGGCTCCCTGACAAGCTGGTAAGCCAGCTGCAAAAGGCGTTCTTTATCCTTAGCCATTAGGGGACGAACCTCCTTTTGCCCTTCTGTTAATACCCCTCCGCGCCCCACGCCGGACCCCGGCGCTTGCCGGAGAGAATCTCCCGCAGCAGGGCGACATTTTCGGCAACATCCGGGTCGTCGCGGCCATAGTTGCGCGCCAGTTCGACGGGGTCCAACCCCACCACTTTCGCCGGGAGATATTCCCGCGCGAACCAGCATACCTCCCGCAAGCAGAACCTAACCGTACCGAAGTATGCAGGTTTGCCATAACCGAGGCCCAGTCGGATCTCACCGTCCAGGCCGAGGGCAAAGCAAAGGAGGGCCAGTTCTTCCCGGTCCAGGTTATGGAAGGTTACCTCGCCCCGGAAGCGGTTGCCGGGCAAGATAACCTCGTGAGGCTGGTTTCCCTGGCGAGGCTCCCCCTGGAGGTAAAACTTGCGCCCGCGAAAGGCCGGGGTTGGTAACCGGCCCATTAAATCCTCCCGCCAGTGCAACCACTCCTCCTTGGTACAGTCAAAACAGTGTGCCGGTCCGCCACAGTTTACGACTCTGTAAAACTGGCAGTAATAAAGGCGCTCGTTTCCACAACCCCGGTTTTCCCGGGGAAAGTTTTTAAACGGTTGTTCCAGTGGGGGCAGCTTGTCCACAACCGGTTTCGTCTCGTTGCAGGGCGTGAATTCACCGAAAACTACCCGTCCCCGGTAACCTTTTTTCCCCTGCACAAAACCGAAAAGCCGGCAGGTGATGCAGGCGGCCTTTTCGCTGCACTGCTTTCGCACTCCATGTGGAAATGCGCCTTCCAATCTTGAACAGTCTTTAGCGGGGGAATGGGCCAGGCAACTCCGGGAAGCCGCCTCGGCTAGGCTCCTTACCACACCTTTTAAGGAAGAACCCGGTATGACCGGCACCTGATTTCGGCGCACAAAGGCACGAACAATCTCTCCCCCCTCGAGCCGGTAGGAACCGCTGCCAATATCCAACGGGGTGACCGTCTCCAACTCCAAAACCAACCGTCCGGTCAGCCGGTGGATGTCGATCAGGTTATGGGGCACAACTTCCCGCCGGTCTTCCGGGCGTACCGCCAGGATGGGCACAAAATCGTAAGGCTTGTCTCGTAACAGTGTTCCGGTTCCTTTAGCCACCGTGTTTCATCCCCTTTTGGAGCACTTCCCTTTGTTTACGATATAACTTCTTCAGGGTTTCCGCCAAATCAACTTTAAGGGTCTGGAGCCATTTAACACCTTCGCGGGCAGCTTCCCAGCAGTAGCCCCTGTTGGTGTATACGTATCCATCTACCGGAACAATATCGTCATGCTCATACCCGCGCAGTATTTCCGCAGGTTGTTCGCGACGGTAATCCCGTACCAATACCCGCGCGTTTTCCACCCGCACCCGGCCGTAGCCCCGGGTAGTGCTGCCTCCCAGCAGGATAAAACCATCGTCCAGGTCCTGAAGCAGCGCTCCCAGCAGTTTCAACTGCCAAACCGCGAAATTGGTCAGGCTGATCTCGGCGGCAAAGGTCCCCTCTTCGACCACCTCCGGGTTGAAAAGCGCCCTTCCCTGCGTTGCGCCGGTGATCCGGTTGATGGCCACGTGGTTCCGTTCGTTTAATTGCAAGGGCTTACCCTCCACCGGAAAGGCGTCGGCACAGCGCAGGCGTCCCGCCAGGTAGGTCTGCCCGAAAAGCTGGGTTACGGGGTCCGACGCATAATAACGGTCATAACCCGACCTGTCTTTCATTTCCCTCTCTGTTTCGCGCTGCCGCTGAAACGGGTCGGGGATGACCGTCCCGTCCGGCGCCAGCGCCCGGACGACCTGTTCCGCGCGGCTGCGCAGAACACCTTTGAGACTAGAACCGGGGATGAAGGGCACTTCCTTCCCATTCCGCCAGGCACGGATAAAACGCATGTCCGGCTGCAGGGGATCGAGTCCCGGCTGGTCAGGCCCCTTGATTAAAAGCGGCCCGGCGGTATGCAACCAGAAATAAACGCGCGCCTCGTTATGCAGGTTCTTAAACATCCTCCGCACCCCCCAAAACCAGCCCCGCTTCGCGGCAGGCGCTTTCTAGGTCCAACGGGGCCAACCCGCTCCAACCACGGGCCAGGAATTCCCGCAGGTTGGCTGAGGTAACCGAAGTCACTTGCGTGTTCTCCAGCCGCACCCGGCCCAGGCCACGTCCGGTGCAGCCGCCCAGGGACAACTCCCCCCGGGTAAAGGGCAGCAGCGTCAGAAGTATATCTCGCCATTCTTCATCGCCGGCATTTTCCACCACGGCCTCGAAAATAAAAACCGTTCCGGCCGGCACCGCCTCGGTCTCATACTTCCGGTTCGGATAAGCGGTGCGCGTGTCCCGGTCGATGGCGACGCCGGGGCGTACCTCGCAGAACCCCGGCCAGGTGGAGCCATCCGGGAGCAGATCCCTGACCCGCAAACGGCCGGCAAAGTGAGGGCTGCCGAAGATGCGACAGGCCGGACATAGCCTGGTGTAAATTTCCTCGGCCAGCCGCCGGGTGTCTTTATGCTCTTTTTTGAGTTCTTTCACCTCTTCTCTGGACAGGCACGAGGCGCTCAGCGGATCACAGCACCCGCGGTCCCCGTTTTCGCGTTGCCCCAGAACCTGCTCGGCAAAGCTCCGCCACACCCCTTTGAAAGATGACCCCGGGATGAAGGGCCGCCCGTAAGCATCGCGGATAACCGGGTTGTCGACGGCGGTGGGGTCGGGCGCGGCCTCCCCGCTCCCGATGCGCAACGGGGTTAATGTCACCAAGCGCCCGGTGATGCGCCGTCGGTTATGGAAGGTGTCGTAGAGAAAGCTAACGGCTGCCGCCATCGCGATCACCCCCGGCATGCCGGTTTTTGCCCCGCTTTTTTTCTTTTAAAAGGTAATCCAGATACTTGACCCGCCAGCTTAAATACCCGAAGAAATGAGCCAGGCATAGAAGAACAAAACGATTATCGCCGGTGCGGTTGCTCTCCTTTAGCTTGTCCTCTGCCAGTTTCTCAATTTCCTCAATTTCCTTGATAAGGGCACTGCCAAAAGGTTCTCCGTTGATTGGTGCCGTCCAGTTTCGCCCACTGGAGTCGCGACCCATCTGGTATTCGATAAAGGCCCTGATTTCCAGGGGTGTTGCGGCCATTTGGGCCATTACAGCCAGTTTTTTGAACTGGTTGTCCCCAATGTCTTTAGGTTTGGATCTGTCTTCCCGCAGAAAACCGGCTGCCCTTCTCGCCAGTTCTTCCTTCAGTTCATCCAGATCTTTTTTCCTGGCCCGCTCGAGTTCAAAATCCGACGCCTGTAATTCATTAACCTTCATCGATTACCCCCCCAGTATTCCAGTGAAACTCGTCGCAAACGCGCAACGCACCGTAACCGTCCTCGGTCTTCAAACCCGCGCCATGCTTTTCGAGGTGGAAAAGGGCCTGCAGGACTTCATCATTTAACGCGCCGCGCAACCGGCATAGGAAAACGCTTCCGGCGGCGATGTGTAGCGCCGCTCTTTGCCGCCCGTCACCATTTACTGCCGTGCAGTACCCGCCGTAAACCTTGAAATCGGCAACGACTTTGGTGACTTCCACACCGGACCCGGCCGACCGCAGCGAAGGTGGAAGAACGGTCTGCGCCACTTCCTGCTGCAGGTTGCGCGTGGGAACCCGTCCTGTTGCCGGCGCCAGTTCCCTGGCCGGCAATACGTCTGACAGCAGGGTAAGAGAAAAACAGGTATCTCCCGGTTCTGCCCGGCCCAATTGCCGGATTACTTTTTGAAACTTTTCAATGCGTTGTTTCATGTTATCCAGGCCGGGCTCGTCAGCCGGTTCCAAACGGACGGCAACCCGCCCCAGCCCCACAGTGGTTTTCGCCCCAAGGCGCAGTTCAAAGTTATAGGGAATGGTTTCGGCACCGGGAACGTCCAGCCAGCCCCGGAAGGTTTGGCCCGCGTCCAAAACGCGGAGAGCGTAAAGCTGGCGGTCCAAGGCCACGCCGCGGCAAGAATCAACAGCCAGGCGCATTACAAGGCGCCGGTTTACCGTTACTTGCCGGCATTCATCGTCCAGGTAGCCTGAAGCTCGCTCGGAGCGATCTCCACACTCAGGGCAAGGGGATAGCCCCTGCGCGAGCAGGGTGTCGAAGGTGGGATGGTCGGCATTAAATTTGCAACGGTAAGCAGTGAGCGGCACCACCCGTCCTCCGTCCTTATATAAGTGGCTGAACCGCAAGCGGTCGAATGAAGCGCAAAGACCGCGCCACATGCAGGCGGCGCATTCCGGCCCGTCGGCAAAGCGCACCCAGTGATATCCCCTTGCTTCCGTATAATGGAGGCAACTCTCGGTAATCGCCCGCGCCAGGGCGGCCCGCAACACCCCGCCGGGTATGAAGTCGCGGGAAGGGAGAAAAAAGGCTGAAGGCTCGCGCCGGTCACCGACCAGGGTGGGCGCCTTCAACTCCAGGGTTACCTCGTACCGCATTTTCCGCTTTCCTCCTCTACAACCCGGGCCCTGAACCAGCCCAACCCTCTGCTCTTGCCGAATCCAAGGGCGTAGTTAAAAGCAAAGGCGTCTTTGAGTGCCGCCACAACTGTATGCCTTTTTTCCTCCGGAACCCATCCCCATATTTGGCCCTCAAAAACCACGTTTTTACCTCCAACTGTTTCCACGGTATAAAGAGCGTTGTCACGGGCCACCCGCCGGTAGCGATCCACGGCGATGCCGTGGCGCACGCCGGCAAAACGGTCGATATTTTTATCAGCCGGCCGGGCGTCCTCAAAGTAAAGATGTCCCCGGCGGTTACCCTTTTGACCAAAAATCAAGCAAACCAGACAAGTACAGGCCCCGGGTTCCCGGCAAACCTCCTGCGGGCCATAGACATGAGCCCGGGCCAGGGCGGTGACTGCCGCCCGAAGGCGTCCCTTAATGGTTGAACCGGGAATAACCGGACAATCACCCTCACGATAAAGATATTTGTCCAGAAAGCCGCGACCGCCCGTTCCTGTTCCTACATGCACCGGTGTAAAAAACTCGAGCCGGTAGGTAAGACACACTTTCGCTTGGCTCACCGGACATCACCCCCAGCGCCGACATAGTTCCAGAGCTCCACCACGTCCAGCCACGGACAGTAGTACCGATCTTCTCCGCATTCCTGCCTGCTCAAAAACATCTCAGGTTCACCAGAAACCCCCGTAAAAATCTCCCAGGACTTTTTTAGCGTCTCGCGCTGGTCTTCATTCAGGCGGGCATATTGATAGCGGAAAAAGAGTTCCGCCACCTGCCTGCCGTACCGCTCCGCCGCCGCCCGCAAACCGTAAAACCAGCTCCGGCCAGGCGCCCCGGATGACGGAGCCGTTTGAAGCCGGTTGATCGCGTCCATAAAGTTTCGCGCCTCGGTAAAGGTGTAAGGCCGCAACGTCAGGATAATTTTCCCCTCTCCCGCATTCCCGTCGCCCCCTCGTTTATCAGGTTGTAAGTGCGTACGTTCTTTCTTCTCCAAAGTACTTTTGCGGTAAGCGGCGATGTGGTCCTGATGGGTGGCATAGGAGGACAGCACAGCTATGTCCATAGTGCCTTCCCGGGCCATTTTACCGGCCTCGTAGGTACGCTTTTTCGCTTCTTTGAGAAGCGCTTGAGCCATCTCGAAGAGATACCGCACCGGCGTCTTGGCCCCGGCGATAACCACTCCCAGGGAAAGTGTGGGGCCGGCCCCATCGATCGAGAGGTTTTCAAACAAACGGTCAAAATACTTTCCGGCTGTAACGGCCAGGGGCAGTGCCGCCCGGGCCGGAACGAGCAGGAAAATGTCATCTCCACCCAAGGCGATGATTTCCACCGCCCGCCCTTCCAGCAACTCCTGGTTTTCCTTAAGGGCCGTATAAACAGCCGTGCAAGCTGCGCTTTCACTATACTGGCTCAATAAGCGCAGCCCCGCAGGAGATTCGCAGCGGCCAAAAAGGGAACCGAAGTTGTTTCCATCGGCATAAATAACTGCGATTTCGTTGTTGTCGTCGGCGATATTGCCAATCTCTTCAGCAAACCGGATAGAAGCGTTTACTTCCCGCGCCTGCCAGAACTGCCGGTATTCATCAAGGAAAACAGACCTCCTGGCAGCCTGTCCCACCAGGTGTTTCCGCAAACAAGAGGCGCAGAAATTATGTCTTTCATCTTCGTACCGCCACTCCTTGAAAGCCGGGCGCACGCCGCACGAGTCGCAAAAATCTTTCGTATTCTCCGGCAAAAGGTGTGGTTCCGCCGCCAGGGTGAGCTTTTGATCACTGTACAGGTCGATTTTACCTTCGGTTGCATCCCATGCCGGCACCAGCACACTGCGGCGACCGGTCATTTCCCCGGCCAAACGGCCCCGCAAATCGCTGAATTTTTGCGCAAGTTCTGAAACCGTTACCGTTTGCGACACCCCGACGGCGCGAGCCGTAAGGCAAACCTCCCGGTGAAGGCGTTCAACCTCACCCGCCACGCGATTACCATATCCCTCCGGCACTGCCGCAAATAAGTGCCCGCCGCCGGCGTAAATAATTGACTCCGTGGTCATTTGGGGCAGTTCGTCAAACATCCGGACGTAACGGCGGCGGTTGATGTCATCGAGGAGCACGCTGGCGCCGCGAATTTCGCCGATGCGGTTTGTTTCCAGGTAATATTCCTTAATTTTAAAAGCCCCGCCTTCAACCAGGTCCATTTTCCATTGCCCCGATTCTTGCCATGTCTCAACCTCATCTGGGTACCCGGCCAGCCATGCTGCCGTCTCGTAAAACGGTTGGAGGGTGTCCGGAATTGATTTTAAATTACTCAACTTCTTTTGCGGCGCAAAAGCACTGCTTCCCTCAAGGAGGCTGGTCAGGCGAAGAGCCGGCCATTCTGCCGCCGGAATCCGATCACCCGCCAGGGCATAGAACAAACCCGTTCTCAACAACAAAAAATCTGCCAGGCGCACACACGGCTTCCCTTCACCACGCAGCCAGCCGGCCGGCAACCTGTTTCCGGCCGGCCTTGCATGGTTCCGGCCGGGGTGGGGCAACTCGGGCCAGAGAGCCGCCAGCGGGACATGGCATATGGCCGCACTGTCCGTGTCCCCCGGCTCGGTAGTAATTAAGCCCTTTTTCTTGAGCCACAGCTTCCTTTCAAAGATGTCGCGCCGGGCAAAGAAGTCCGACAGGTCCTTGGCGGCGCCGGCAGTTCCATTCTTTTCAAGCAGAAGCATGGCCAGGGCCAACCCCTGGCGGGTGATATCGTTTGCTATGTCAGCATCGAGATAATATTGCGTACCCGTTACCGGGTGCGCCCAGAGAATCGCCCTCGGGGGTATGCCGTCTTCTATTAGCGGGCTGCTTAAAGGTTCACAAACATCTTTTAACCAGTTAATAAACGACAAGCTTCTACCACCTCCGTCACTTACCTGCATTAAGAGCTTTTCAAATGCAACACCACCCGTCACCGCTTCCCCCGGGCCCGCTCGCGGATGGCCTGGAGGTTTAAAATTTCTATCACTTTAAAACGGGTCGCCACACTTCCGGTCTCCGGCGCCAGGCGTAAAACGGGCGGGAAGTGGCCCATGCGCCCGTGCACCAGAGCCAGGACCACAGCGGCACTGTAGTTCAAGGATGGCAGGTTGATCAGCAACGGTTCGGTTTGCCATTCCCGGGAGCTGAGGCCCAGATCGTCAAGCCGGGAGGCGATCTGGGGTTCCAGGGGGCTTTGCATGTCGATCTGGCTGGGCACTTCGATGACTTCTGATACCGCACACCCGGCCAGGGTTTCAATTTCCCGCAGATTTTGGTCCGTCAAGGGATGGGCGAAATTAATAATCCTCATCTTGTTTCACTTCCTCCACCAGAGCAAAATATGGAGCAAACTCGGCGATCAGTTTATGGCGATCCACATTGCCGGCTGGATAACCCAGCCAGTCCCGCAGTTTTTCGTAAACCCCGCGGAGCTGGTTGGCCACCGTTTGCTCCCGCTTGAAAAGGGCGGCGGCAATGGCAGCGTTATCCAGACCACGGCAGACCAGGCGCACCACCTCCCTTTCAGCGCGGGTCAACCAGCGTTCAATGAACTCCCGCCGCCGTTTTATTTGGGTTGATCGGCTGAGTTTTTCGTACCAGGCCACCACCTCGGCGGGGTCATTCATCTCGGCCACGGTCTGCATCAATGTCCCGGCTTCACTCCAGCGCAGGACGGGTACGGACACCAGCCAGACCTTTTCCCCGGGAGAAAGGTGCAGCCGGCGTTCGGCACCGGGCTGCCATCCTTCCGTAATCAAGTGCCAGACACGATCCTCCGGCCCGAAAAGAAGCTGGGCAACCACCATGCCCATTATCCCCATGACCTTGCGGCCGCCGGATATACAAAGATGCACAATGCCTCCCGCCTGGCGGGCGCGGCGAATTTCCACATACAGTGTGCGCAGAAGACCCCGCAGGTCCTTGCCGGTTCGGAAATCCCCCACCCGCCCATCCGTGGAAGTAACGGGAACGGTCCGCAGTCGAATACCCGGGTAGACCGCCCTTTGAAACTCTCCCTCAATGATTCTTAAGGCTTCCCGCACCCCGGGGTTTTCCGTGTAGATTACCGCTACTTCATTGATTGTTTCACCGCTGGATAACAGGTGGTCCAGCGTGATGGTCACCACCTGGGGTTCCACACCCAGGGTGGCGATCAATACACCGGCACGGCGGTTGCACTTTCCCGCAAGGCCGGAGGGGTAACCCATATAATCACCTTCCCGCTCTTTAAGTCCAATTCCCGGCCGTTACGGGTATTCACAGAATTCTGAGAAACGCCTCCGGACAGCGGGCTCTATCTTCACCCTACACCGAAACGACCGGCACAACCAGAGCTGCGGCTTACTAATTTATCTGGTAATCTTCTACTATATTTACTTTTTAGACTTCATTTCTGGTGTTCTTTGCCAGGATTTATCACTTGTTATTCGACATATGTCCGTATAGTCCTGCCAAAAATATGACAAATGTTCCATCAAATTATATAAACTGGCACTTTTCACCATTAAAAGGCCCTTTAAAAGAGGTCTTGCCAGGCCGCTCATATTAGCAGAACCGGTTACAGTCCGGACAATCGGTGGCACGGAAGGCTCCCCCATCCGCCGGGTATAGTGTTAGTGCCTCCCGGGAAGTGGAAACAGTTGCAGGTTTCTTTACGCACGCCCACCAACCCTACTGGCTACCGCTCATGCCGGGCGCACATGCGACACAAAAAACCGGCACGTCTTTGTGCCGGTTTTTTTGCTTAGCCGGTGGTAAAGAATTTTATTCCTGTTTCAATTATCATCATAACGGGCTCATCCGGGCCGGGCGTAGCAGTAGAGGCATCCCGAACGGCAGGTCATACTGTACCAGCCGATATCCACGCTGTGGGTACAGCCGCACAGGGGACGCTGGCCCGCGGCCTTGTCCGCCCGGCAGGGCAGCTTTGCCGGGTGCAGGCGCGCTAAGAGCTCCCCGTCAATGCACTTTGAAGGCGGAAAACCGGGCACGGCACAGGTGTGCAGGGCGGCGCTCTCGCCGGCGGCGCTTTGTGCCAGGCCGCGGATCACCCTCCGCCGGTCCTGCTGGCTCAGCGGGACAATTTCAAACCCGTGTTTTTTCAACCGGGCCGTCACCTTGGGGTATGTTTCCATGAAGGAGGTAGAAAACACGGCGATGCCCAGCCTGGCGGCCTGCCTGATGATTGTTTCAGCTGCGGTTATGTTTGTAAGTATTTTGCCTTGGCGGCACAGCACCACCAAGGGGTCCGGCCTGACCCGCACACGCGCGGGAGAACCGACAAATTCCGCCAGCGCGGCCAGAGCGCCCAGCGCTTCCTGGGGCCGGGGGACGTTAGGTTCCAGTTCAGTACCCCCCAAGCCGGTGATGGTTATGTGGCAGTAAACCTGATCGTAGCGGGACAGCACGTCCCTGTACGGGCGGCTTACCAGAGTTTCGGGAAACTTGGTCCACACCACCAGGGTATGTACTTTCTCCGGCGGGTAGCGCCTTTCCAGCACCGGGATCAGCTTGTCGTGGTGCCAGTGGGGATCGGTCCGCCTGGACATGCTGACGACCGTTTTTATCATAGCGCCGAAACAACCCCCTTGCCTTGTGCCCGTCATTTAAGCGTCCGGGGAACGCTCCTTCATATGTAAGTGAGAAAGCGGCGCCCGCAAAAATGTGGTATATTGTAAATATACATGATATTGATTTCCTTGGCGAGGTGATACAGGTGGCCCACAAGCGCGTTTTTATATCCGGACTGGTGCAGGGCGTTTATTACCGTGATTACACCAGGCGGGAGGCGGAGAAACTTGGCATCCGGGGCTGGGTGCGCAACCTGCCCGACGGCCGCGTGGAGGCCGTTTTTGCCGGCCTGGACGAAGCGGTGGAACAAATGATTACCTGGTGCCGGCGCGGATCACCGCGCGCCCGGGTCACCGGCGTGGAGGTCAGGGACGAACCCGGGGAGGCCAATTACACCGGCTTTCAAATTACAGGTTAAGACTTCCGGCCCCAGCCGGTGTCGGCACGGCCAGACAAAAGAAATGGTTGTTGCGGAGGTGAAAATCCTTGCCAAACTTGCCCACGCTGCTGGTACAGAAAAACCCAAGCCAAAACGCGGGCGATAACGCCGCGGTAGCGGAAATAGAAATTATCGCCATCGCCGTTTACGACAAGGGAGTAGAAGTGCCGCTGCCGGTATCCATGCAGCGGGTATTCGCGGGGGACCGGCAGTTCAAGTTTCCCAGTGAAATAACCACCGGAGTTGCGAAAACCAGGGTGGTTTACCGCTACACGCTGCAGCAGTGGCGGGAACTGCTAGCCTCCCTGGCGTCGCCTTGCGCTCCCGCCGGCCTGAAACAACTCATGATTCCCATGCTGCTGTATTTAAAAAAAGAATTTCCGAACTTTTTCCAGGATGTGGCATATGACGAGGAATTTGACGAGGAACTGTACGCCGAAGTAGTCATTGGTGCCGGGTGTTGAAAGGTTGAAAGTTTGTATGATATGAGAAGCAGTTTCCGCGCTAGTATTAAAACCCCCGGTACACGCAAAGCAACATATCAATTTCTTTTCTCAGCCAAGGTCCATATCCGGGTAACAAGGTCCATATCCGGGTAATAAATACAAATCCCATTTAGCTTCATCATCCGGATCTTGCCTGGCCAG
>ENA-OSAF01000418-OSAF01000418.1-marine-sediment-metagenome-genome-assembly--contig:-NODE-418-length-13494-cov-28.051120_pt1 | contig 13494 bp, 12 predicted proteins | sample MGYA00237872_ERZ529318 | MGnify/ENA primary metagenome ERZ529318 (study PRJEB26369, sample SAMN03142813) | marine sediment metagenome | biome: marine; feature: borehole; material: sediment... | reverse complement strand
GATCTTCTCTCTGGAATTCATCATTATTCCTCCCACCCCTTTATTTCCTGTGGAAAATTGTGAAGTCGGGGTTTTTACAGTATGGATGAGAGAAAGGGCAGCCTATCTGCCACGGAGTGAGGTTTGATTAGCTTTGATCGCTGTTTAAAACTCTTAAAGTGTGGATATAATTGAGACGGCACTGCCAACAACCCTGAAAAAATAAAAACCAGAATAAATCACATGCAACTCCCAATCCAGCAGTTAATTGAAAAAATCAAAGCTAAAAAGTCTTTAAGAGGGGCAAGAAAAAAATAAAGTTAAAAATTCCCTCAATTTTACTTTACGAACAAAATTCATCTCTCTTTACCAGCAGATGGACCACGAGTCCATAAGAATCTACTGCCACAGAATCAAAAGAATCTTAAAAACCCCAAGAAAGAAGAAAAGAAGAACAATAGCAATAGACGAAACCAAACTGAAGTTAGAACTGAAGTTAGAGGACAGACAAATTCTTCAGATGTTGATACTAAGGGATGTTTGTCCATCTGGGCTACTGAGGGTAGAAGGGACTTTCATGCTCACGTTTTCCTTAAAGAAGTTCTCAATTTCTGCAAAAATAAGCCGGAAGTGGTTGTTGATGGAGGATTCTGATATTTGTGGGCTTCAGAGAGGTTGGGATTGGAGTACAGGCAAGAGACTTTCGGGGAGAGGAATTCAGTCAAGGAGTTCCTTAGCAAGTCTCCTTTCAGGAGTTCATTTGATTCTGTGCAGAGGTGGTTTGCAGCGGTTTATAATTACTGGAGGTGGTCATGTTGACAGTCCCAATCAAAGGCTAAAAATGGAGTGGACAGGATTTTAGCTCTTACCTGTATGTTTCTGCAGAAGTTCTCTGAGCTTTTTCCTTGTAAATGGTTTTTCAAGGACTTCTTTTGCCCCTGCATCAAGAATCTCATTACCCTTGTTGGATGCAAATGCCGAGACACCAATTATAACAGCGTCTGGATGTTTTTCAAGTATTCTCTTTGTCGTCTCAATGCCATTTAATTTTGGCATAAGTATATCCATTAAAACCACATCAGGTCTGAACCTCTCATACATGGATATGGCTTTTTCTCCGTTATCCGCCTCATAAACTTCATGATTTTTTAACATCAGTTTGAGAAGCTCCCTCATGGTGATATCATCATCGACAACAAGTATTCTCATTTTTCCACCGACATTTTAATATTTCAGATACTTTATATTAATTTCGGTTACCTCTCACTCACTCATTACATTCTCAATTTTCTTAAGGATTTTCTCGCTCATTTCCCAGCTTTTTTCTATATCTTCCAAAAGATGAAGCATTCTTTTTGTTTCTTCTCTGATCTTTGAAAATAATACAGCTGGGGATACCACATCCTCATGTATCTCACAGTACCCATTGATGACTGCGAGGGGATTCTTAATCCGATCTATCAATCTTGAGAACTCCTTTATGTTGTTTTCGAGCTGTTTCAACGCCATGTTTTTTATCTCCTCAAGTTCAGATTTGTAATAGATATAGGCAACCGTGGTTGAAATTATCTCAATTATCCTGAGTTCTTCATCTGTAAACCTGTCTTCAGAAAGTATCACCAAATACCCCACTGTCTTTTTTCCTATTTTCATGGGATGGATGGATGCCTCGTAGTTCATGTGGTATCTTTTGAAAATACAGTTTTCAAAGTGCCTTTGCTTTTCAATAATCAACCTGTCATCATCCTCAATTATCCTTTTCAGACACTCGTTCTCCATAGATTTTCGTACCTCGATTTTCTCACCATCGAAAATTTCAAATCCTCCAGAGCGCTTTGCAACAATAAGTACCTCTCTATAATCCCTCCTTAACTCTTTAACGGCAGTTTGGAGTATTAACTTCCTTTTTTTAAACAGAGATAATTCACGATGGATTTTCAAGAGAATTTTAATCAGTCTCAATATTTTTTTCTCTGAAGTTATATCTCTCATAACAGAAACAAAAATCCAGTCCCGTCCAATCTCCACAGCTGTTGTTGAGAGGGAAACAACCGTTTTTTTGTCATACAACCCTACCTCTCTCCTGATCATTTTTCTTTTAGAATATTTAAGAGACAATATGCTTCTCATCAGAGGACCTCTGTGCTTTTCACTGAAGAGCTCAAAAAAATCCAGTTCATTCAGATTTGCCTTGATTAACTTTTCGGCAGTTTCATTCCAAAAAATAAGTTTCTTATCTCTGTGCACGATAATGGAGATCTCAGAAAATTTAAAAGCAGTCTCTAAAAAGGAGATAGACTCTTTAAGAGAATCAATCTCATTCATGAATTCTGTAATATTATAAAGAAGGATGAGATACACGTTTCTAAAAGGAAGCGGTGACCATTTAAAATAGTAATCTTTTCCATCCACCTTTAACTTAATAAAATGGGATGTATGGCTGTTTTCTGTCAGTTTATTTAGATCAATGTTCCTAAATGTCTTTTCAGCAACTCTTACAAATTTCTGGAAATTTTTGCTGCAAGCAATAACTCTTTTTTTGCTGTCAAAAGCTATAACCGAAAAATCTTGAGAGATTTCAAGCGACGGGATCCTCTGCAGGAAATAATTTTCATGAATCGGTTTTTTAGCCACTCTTCTTGCACATTTTTTCAAAGAGACTCTCACATATTCTTCTCTTGCCTTTACAACATCGTCAAAACACGTCTCAGGAAGTTTCTTTATATCGGTGTCTGTGATCAGAACAATCTCACAGCCCTTAGCTTTGATTTTGTCTAACCACTCACTCTTCAGCTTGCTTGCAAGATTGGAACTTAAGACAAAAATACTGTTATTTGGCACAATATCAGGAGAAGAGATTGAGGATACTGTTACGTAATCCAGTCCAAGTTCGACACACGTTTCAGAAATAAGTTTTCGATCCTTCTCATCTACAAAAGCAAAAACCACCATCTCTTAAAATTTTTTCCTGAGCAAATTTAATTCTTTTGATATCTTTGGAGCAGGTGAAAAAATTATATTTAAGTTGAATTACCCATACTGTTTTCTGATGGAACAAACTGAAAAACTCACAGAAAAGTTCTGGAAAAAGGTGGTTGATAAATCACTCACAGGAATATACATTTGCGATTCTGAACTCAGGCTTATTTACGTTAACGATATCGTTGAGGTTGCAACAGGTTACAAAAAAGAGGAACTGATAGGAGAAAAAGTATTAATTCTGGCGGCTGATGAGGACGAGAAGGAGCAGATAAAAATATTTCTAAAAGTCTTTGAAGGGGAGACTGTAACGTATGAAACAAGATACAGGAGGAAGGATGGAAGGATAAGGTGGGCGAGAGGATTTGCAACCCCTGTGGAGTACGATGGCAGAGTATATGCCCTCGGAAACTGGATTGACATAACGAGGCAGAAGGAGCTTGAAAAGAAACTTAAAGAAGATTCTGAGCTGTTTAAAACCCTTATTCACGATTCTCCAACTCCAGCTTTTGTGGTTTCAGATGACAGGTTCATTTATGCAAATAAAGCAATGCAGAATCTTGTCGGATATTCCATGGATGAGCTGAAAAACATGGACCCAATGAGGTTCATTCACCCTGAAGACAGAGACATGGTTGAAAAGAAATACAGAGAAAGGTTAGCCGGTAAGAGAAAAGCAGAAACATACTCATGGAGAATCGTAAGCAGGGATGGTAGCGTTAACTGGGTGACTGGTAGACCTTCAAGAATTACCTTCGAAGGTAAACCTGCAGTTGCAGCAATTCTCATAGTGACTACAGATCTGCATTTACTGGCAGATGAGCTCAAGAAGAGCGGAGAATATCTCACACTCATAAACAAAATTCTGAGACATGATATACTGAATGATCTGACGGTTATAAGGGGATACATTGAGATGGGTGACAAAGAGTTGAGAGAAATAGCCCTTTCCAAGATAGAAAGAATTTATACCCTGATAAGGGAATCAAAAGCAATAGAAGAGGCGATAGGTGGCAAGCAGAGCATGAATCTTGCAGAGGTTGTGAGGGAAATAGGAAAGCATTATGAAGAACAGGCAGATATTGAGTACATTCTGAATGATGTTTTTGTGAATGCAAACGAGGCACTTTACTCCGTTGTGGATAACATAATGAGAAATGCCGTAATGCACAGCAAAAAAGACAGGGTGAAAATCACGGTTGAGGTGTTCTCAAGCGGAAGGTTTGGAGTTATAAGGATAAGTGATGATGGAGTTGGAATTCCTGAAAATCTGAAGGAGACTATATTTGAAGAGGGGTTTTCCACATCAGACAGCACCGGACTGGGACTTTACATAGCCAAAAAAGCTATAGATCTCCTCAATGGGGAGATCAGAGTTTATGATAACGAGCCCTCAGGTGCCATTTTTGAGATAAGGCTCAGGAAAAAGTAACGCTTCATCATGATAAATTATTTATAGATCGCTTTCCATATAACTGAAAGGTGATCAAAATATGGAGAACGGTTTTATGGGCAGCATATTGAAAGTGGATCTCTCCAGTGGTTCGCTGGATGTAATAGACGTGGATGAGGAGGTTGCAAGGAAATATCTGGGTGGAAAGGGATATTCAGTGTATCTCTTCTGGCAGTATCTGAAGGAGTACGAGAAGGAGGGGATTGCTGCCAGAGACATTGACCCGTTTGGTGAGGAAAATGTTCTGATTTTCGGAACAGGTCCGGCAACAGGTGTGTCAGGATTTCCGGAATCAGGAAGATATCATGTAATGACCCTGAGAAGTCCTCTGACAGGATCAATTGGCTCCGCAAACAGCGGGGGAAAGTGGGGCCCCTATCTGAAATTTGCAGGGTTTGATATGGTTGTCATAGAAGGAGCATCCTCCGAGCCAGTGTACCTTGAGATAATAGATGGGGTTGCAGATTTGAGAAAGGCTGATGATCTCTGGGGAAGGAACGTCTTTGATGTAACAGCCACCCTTGAAAGGAGATATGAAGAAAAGGTAAGCGTTGCATGCATTGGGCCTGCGGGAGAGAATCTTGTGAACTATGCTGCTATAATCAACGACAATCACAGAGCGGCTGGCAGAACCGGAGTTGGGGCTGTGATGGGAAGCAAAATGCTCAAGGCAATTGTTGCCGGAGGAAACTTCAGGCCTGAAATAGCTGAAGAGGAGGAATTCAGGGAGGCTGCAAAAAAGGCTCTTGAAAAGGTAAAGCAGAATCCTGTCACGGGAGAGGGATTGCCAAATTACGGGACAGCAGTTCTTGTCAATGTCATAAACGAGAGCGGAGCACTGCCGTACAAGAACTGGCAGTATGCATATCACGAAAATGCAAATGAGATAAGTGGTGAGACACTGGCTGAGAAATACCTGGACAGGAACCATGCATGCTGGGGGTGCTCGATAGCATGTGCAAGGGCAACCTCTGTCAAGGCAGGAGCGTTTCAGGTAAATGACTCTGAGGGGCCTGAATACGAGTCAATCTGGAGCCTCGGAAATGACACCGGAGTTATCGATCTCGAGGCAATAATCAAAGCCAATCATCTCTGTGACGAGCTCGGGCTTGATACGATATCAATGGGTGCGGCCATTGCATGTGCCATGGAGCTTTACGAGAAGGGTAAGATAACTCCCGAGGATACTCAGGGTATTGACTACAGCTTTGGCAGTGCAGCAGCCCTCCTTGATGGGGTGTGGAAGACCGCATACAGGATAGGCATTGGAAAATACCTGGCTCTTGGCTCAAAGAGGATGGCAGAGATATTCGGCTTAGATGTTTCAATGAGCGTCAAGGGTTTAGAAATGCCAGCCTACGATCCGAGAGGAATAAAGGGTATAGGTCTGAACTACGCAACGGCCAACAGGGGCGGGTGTCACGTTACAGGATACACCGTGAGCCCGGAGATAATAGGCCTGCCCGAGAAAATTGATCCGCTGACGTATGAGGGCAAGGCTCAGTGGGTGAAGGTGTTCCAGGACTTCACGTCCACCGTGAACTCCACTGTTAACTGTCTGTTCACAACATTTGCACTGGGAGCAGATGACTATGCAAGTTTGCTTTCAGCAGTAACCGGATGGAATATCTCTGCAAATGACATCCTGACAATAGGTGAGAGGATTTACAACCTTGAAAGACTGATCATCAACAAGTATGGTTTCGATGCTAAGGATGATACCCTGCCAAGAAGGCTGTTTGAGGAACCACTCCCAACAGGCCCGACAAAGGGCGAGGTGATAAAGAGAGAGGAATTCGAGAAAATAAAGGAAGAATACTACAGGCTGAGAGGCTGGGTTAACGGAATGCCCACAGAGGAGAAGCTGAAGGAACTCGGAATATCTTAGGCTAAAAGTATTTATCATCTTTCAGCCCTCCAATTTTTTAATGAAAATTCAGCTTGAGGTTACAACATCATGCAATCTTGACTGTGAATACTGCTTCAGAAAAAGAGATGGGTTTTCAGATGTATCCCGTGAAATTGTTGAAAAGATTGCAGATGCAGAGGAGGTCGTTCTTTACGGATATGGCGAGCCACTGCTCAATCCCCTTCTCAGAGACTATCTGGAGATCATCAACGGAAAAACTCTGATAAGCACAAATGGAATGGTAAACGGTGCTTTTGATGAGGTCTTCGAGATGGCTGACAGAATTGCAATATCACTTGATTTTGATGCCCGCCACAGAAAAGGTCTTGTTTTCGAAAAGCTAAAGGAGAAACTTGATGTGGCAGGGGAAAAAGCAATAACCCAGATTGTGATCACATCAGACAACATCAAATTCCTTCCTGAGCTTGTAAGAATATCGGCTGAAAGCGGTGCAGATGTCCAGCTCACAAATGTTGTGGCCGGAGATGAGATTATGTACAGCAAGGTTCTTTACTTTGAAGGAAGCAGATTCAACGTGGACATGATTTCAGATATTGATGAGAGATTCATCCTCGCTGCAATAAAGGATTGGAGCAGGGGAAGAGGAAGGTTTAAGGAAGCCTATCAGAAGCTCATCAGAAGGATATACAGCCAGGGATACTCGGTCAACATACCCTACATTGTTGAATCAAGAGACAGGATTGAGAGAGCAAGAGAGGCCGAGAAAATTGTTGAGGAAAGTCATGACATCGCAAAGGATTATGGAGTCGATCTTGAGAGAGCCGAGTTTTTTGGAGATTCCAAGACCAGAGAGTGCCCCTACGAGGATATGATGTTTGTGAGGGTGGATGGGAAGGTGAGCTCATGCATGAGCTTTGCCTACACCCATCATGAGTTTGTCAATGCCCACCACAAGACTGTGAATGAATTCATCATTTCCAATCTGAAAACAGACAGCATAGACGATGCACTTGAAAGCAAGGCCGAATTTGAGAGGCTGAGAAAGAGCATGGATGACAGCTTTCCATGGTGTGCTGACTGTCCCTATGTTTCGGGGTGCTGGTACGCCAAGCAGAACATAGACTGCTACGCAAACAGAATTTCATGCTCGGAGTGTCTTTACAGCTCAAAAATAGCGAGGTGTGTAGTATAGAGATAATATGCGGCATAACCAGAAGGGAGATCATCGAAATTCTGAAAGAGGTTCTTGAAGAGCTTGGAGTGAAATTCATTCTTTCCGAAAATCAATTCAAAACTGAAACTGGAGATATACTGATAAAAGACTTCAAAAAGTCCCATTTCAATCTCAGGCTTTATAGAATTGTTTTCCCTGATGAGGAGATTCTGAAAAAGTTCAGGGAAAGGCTGATTTCAAAAAGGGCAGGTGGGTGATTCAGGAGGGTTTAAGTATTCTGAACCTGACTTTCAATCATGTGCGAGTCGAAGGTCATTCTCAGGAGAGGTGACAGCGAGGAAGTTGTGATGGAGGACGTCCTCAGGATAGAGGTTGAAAATGGAAAGGTTAAAATGTGGGGCCTCCTTGGCGAGTACGGCGAGGTGGAGGGCAGGATAGTGCTGATGGATCTCAGGGGTCACAGGATAGTTGTGGAGGGAGGAAAATGAAGGTCAAAGTGGCGATAAACGGTTACGGAACGATCGGAAAGAGGGTGGCCGATGCTGTAAGCCTGCAGGACGACATGGAGGTTGTGGGAGTTACCAAAACGAGGCCGGACTTCGAGGCGAGGATGGGGGCTGAGAAGTACGGACTGTATGCGGCGATGCCAGAGAGAGTGAGCGCGTTCGAGGAAAAAGGGATAGAGGTGAGGGGGACCATAGAGGATCTTCTTTCGGAAGCAGATGTCGTCATTGACTGCTCTCCAGGGAAGGTAGGGGCTGAGAACAAACCCCTCTACGAGAAAGCAGGAGTCAAGGCTGTGTTTCAGGGAGGAGAAAAATCACATGTCGCGGATGTTTCCTTCAGTGCTCTCGCCAATTACGACGAGGCAGTCGGGAAGGACTTCGTGAGAGTGGTGAGCTGCAACACCACAGGCTTGGCGAGGGTTTTGTCGATCCTCAGGGATGCATACAGTCTCAGAAAGGTGAGAGCAACGATGATAAGGAGGGTGGTGGATCCAAAAGAGGACAAGAAGGGACTCGTCAATGGAATAATGCCCGATCCAGTAAAGCTCCCATCACACCACGCAGAGGATGTGAGGACAGTGCTGCCGGACGTGAACATAGTGACGATGGCCTTCAAGGTGCCCACTACCTTAATGCACCTGCACAGCATAGCCGTGGAGATTGAAGAAAAAGCAGATGTGGAGGACGTGATTTCCATATTCGAGGAGGAGCCGAGAATAATGCTGTTCTCCAAGGAAGACGGCTTTACATCCACCGCCAGGATAATTGAGTTTGCGAGAGAGTACAGACTGCGCTACGACCTGTTTGAGAACGCAGTCTGGAGAGAGAGTGTGAACTTCCATGACGGGGAGCTGTACATAACCCAGGCCATCCATCAGGAGGCAATAGTCGTTCCGGAAAACATAGACGCAATAAGGGCGATGTTCGAGCTGGCAGACAGGAAGGAAAGCGTGAAAAAGACCAACAGAACACTTGGGATCGTCTGATACAGCCAATAGCAGTTTTCAGCCCACCCAGTACCATTATTCCACTTTTTTCAGATATCTTCTGCGAATCGGGAACCTCAGGCCTGATTCGATTCCCTGAACCTCATGTATTCCTCAATCATCCTCTCGAAGTCTTCCCTCTCAAGCCCGTACTGGAAGAATTTGGAAGGCAGCCTTCCATACCCGATCCCCTCTCTTCTGTTGAACTCCCATGCCATGGAGTGTATCCTGTGCCCCACTTTCTTGAGGTGTTCCACTTCATACTTCCTGCCGGAAGCAATTTCCAGAAGTTTTGCCACGTCCTCCCACCCCATCCCTATCTGAGGCAGGGTGAGGAACCGGCAAAAGACCAGGCTATCCACAACAGCATAGAAATCCTCGAGCTCCCTGACAAGTCTGGCCTGTCCCTCTGCAGAGAGTCTGTCCAGCTGTCCTGCCAGGTTGGGCCTGTAGGCACAGCTCCTCATGTGGCAGGCACCTCTCGGTGATGTGGCATAGGCCAGAGCCATTCCGAAAATGCCCCGCGGATCGTAGGCGGGAGGTTCGAGCCCGTTCACGTGCACACCCTCAACTCCTGTGAGTCTTTCCATTCCGACCACTCCTTCGGCAAGCAAGCTACCTATTCCTTCCCTGAAGGCCGTCTTCCTCACGAGCTCCACATACTTTTCCCCCTCACCGAAGTCAATACTCTCCTCCAGCTTACCAAGCCTGCTCAGCTCAATTGCAAACCCGATCGCGTTGCCCAGAGATATTGTGTCCATTCCGAACCTGTCAGCGAGCTCGTTAGCCTCGATTATGATCTCAAGATCTGCGTTACCGAGCAGAGTGCCAAAAGAGTAGAGCGTCTCATATTCGGGCCCCTCAACCTCAGCCTTTTCCGTTCTGCTAATCCTTCCACACGCAACCTTACAAGCGTAGCAGGCGTTCCTCCTGACAAAGTACCTGAGCATCTTCTCTGCATCAATTCCCTCGATGCTGAACTCAGAACTTTTCCAGTAGTAGGACGGCAGGCTCTTCGATCTGTTCACGAGCCACATGATGTTGGGTGTCCCGTATTTCTGCAGAGCGGAGAGCTTCGGGATCACATGTTTGTCCAGAAACTCCTCAAACTCCTGACTCTCCCTTCCCTCTCCATCTCCCCTGAAAACGATGGCCTTGACCCTTTTTGATCCGAGAACTGCCCCTCCTCCAGCTCTGCCGAACTGCCTGCCCCTCCTGTGGGTGATGCATGCGAACTTCACCAGATTCTCCCCAGCCTGACCTATGGCCATGACCTCCCCGCCCTCATCTTTTCTGAGGGCATCTTCCGTTTCGAATGCATCGAGCCCCCAGAGGTGATCGGCAGGTTTTATTTCAACACATCCACCCTCCACCACCAGATACACCGGCTTCTCACTCCTTCCAGCTACCATGAGCACATGCACTCCGCTCAACGCCATTTCGTGGGGTGCAAAACCACCACACTGGCTCTCCCCGTAACCCCCGGTTAGCGGGGACTTGAAGACGGCAGTCATTCTCGATGCTCCGGATAGTCTGAATGAGTTGACAGGTCCCACGGCAAATATTATCACGTTTTTCGGAGAAAGAGGGTCGATTTTTGGAGATAAAGTGGTTATCAGTTTCGTTGCCACTCCTTTCCCACCAATAAACATCTTTTCATCTCTTTCAGGAATCTGAGTAACCTTGGTTTCATTGCTGTCCAGATTCACAACTGCAAGATTCATAGGATAGGGTATGAAACCACATAAATAAATCCCACGATTGATTCAGGAATAGATATCGTAAGTCTCGTTCTCCACAGTACTATTTTCTGGGGGTAGCTTTCCCCTCCATTGCTTGTACCCGAAACCTCTGTCGGAATCCAAGTTCCAGTTAACTGATGCAATGGGGTCTCTCCAATTGGCAAGCATCCAGTATGCAAGCTCCACCGCACTCCCCACTTTGGGAACGCTTGGCAAACCTTCCTTTGTTGTAACTGCTGTGACTGGGGAAAAAACAGAGCTTGTCACGTAAATTCTTCTTGTATCTTCGGGAGTTTTTGCATTTGCATAGGCCTTCAAAGCCCTTAAATCAAGGCTCAGCTCTTCTATGAAAGTTTTTGGTGTGTCAGTTGGGCTATAGGTTGAGGGTATTGTATAGGGACTCTCATACCCGTTCGATCCCGGACAATTGAGACATCTGCTCATCTCCCAGGCAGCAGGATATGGGTAGACCTTGCTTCCACACTGAAATGGAGTTATAAGATTCCTGCCATGAGAGGTATACACCAAGGAAACGGGAGGATACACAAGAGCGTTTAGAGCAAAAAGCTGCCTTATCTTCATGAGAATCGCATAAAGCGACATCTGCATGAAATAAAGAAATCCAAGAATGTAAATTGCTGCCAAGGTTGTTAATGCCGTCTCCAAAAGATTGACCAATCTCTTAAAGCTCTCGAGATGCCATACAATTACCTCCCCAATCCATTTCAACCAGTCATCCATTTCATCCAGGAACTTTCTATAACAATCCCTTGAACTGTCTGTTATACCGAAAGAGAGTATGTCTTCAAGGCTGCAACCATCACCTCTCTCCGGTGGCTCAGGTGGATTTGATAGATATTCCCAGAACCTTTCACCCATTTCCTCCAGAACTTCCATCATTTCAGAGAACGGTTCTTCAGGTTCCCTTATCCTGTCCTCAAGCATCCTTGTAACTCTCAAAAACAAATTGTAAGTGGTCTCAATGTCTCTCATTGTCAGAAATTCTGTTTTAAGGAGTTCTGGATGGGGTAAATTCTTGTAAACCCTCTTGAATGCCTTATAGATCATCTCTATTATCCCCGGTGTGAGTCTCTCAGGCAGATCTAGCCATTTCACAAGATCTGTCGCTATGTCTCCCCCCGTGTACTGATGAAAAGCCCAAGTATCCATAAAGTTCTCCACAACAACATGCCTCTGAACCGCATTTCTGTAAGGCGCTCCCACTATCTGGTTGACATATCCATGGCCAACAAAGTCAGTTGCGATATGTGTGATGTACCCATAAGCGTATGCTTTCTCTTCTTCACTTTCAGCCAGCTCAATCAATGTTTTCCCAAAAATTCCTGTCTCCCTGTAATGGAGCATGTCAAACCAGTACCATTCCTTTTCGCTTTTACCAAGCTGTAGAGGTGGTTTGAACTGATCGAATATCAAGGCTGTAGCATCAGGGAGTTTTACAATGTCTGTGGCAAGATTTTCCATTCTGAGAGATGCTGCAAGGGGTCCTCTCATTAAAAGCATCATGAACTGATTGAACAGCTCCTCCATCTCCCTGAATATTATCCTGAGATTTCCAGCAACTCCCGGTGATACTATCTCCATCAAATCCTCTGTTGCCTCTTTCACCACCTCAACTGCTTCCACAACCTTCCCTATGGTTCTGTTATAGACCTCTTTTACCATGTCCCATGCACGGTAAAATTCCAGAAGAACCTGACACACCACATAGTCTGGAGCCCAGAAAAAGAGATCTGGACCAATTGCACCGAGAACTGCATAGCCTCTATTCTCAATCATAATCCTCCCCATCTCTCTTAGCTCCTGATTCGATGAACTGGCAAGCTTTTCAGCGGTTTTTTCCATGACTATCGTGTGTATCACATATTTAGGCATTCTTCACCTCCCGTAGTAAAGGATGTGCCTCATATGTTCCATCATTTCCCTGTCTGAGCCGTACTTTCTCGGGCAGGGGTCCATGATAGGGTCGCTCAAAACAAACAGGAATCCCACCACTCCTGCCATGTTCAGGTTAAGAGAGACTGGAACAGAAGATCCGGAAGGGAGATAAACCAAAATATGATCAAGTTTTCGAAGTTCTGATAAAACAATGGGAAATCTGAATCCATCGTTTATTTGAAACACTTCAAGTATGGCAGCAGAGTCTTCTCCACCCCTATTTCTACAGATGAGCTGAAGGGAAGATGAGGAGTCTGAAGGTTCAAGAACAAGATAAGGGCGGTTGTGTCCAAACGGTGAATTTTCCGGATACCCTTTAACCTGGAAATCATCCAGGTTCACCTCTTCCGGTGTAGCCTCTCTTTTTGGTTTTACCTTATTCACGATTTCAGGTTTTATAAGATCCGGTTTAAACGTCGCTGGAAAAGGCTCATTTTCCATGAAATTTCTCCAGTAATAGTATCCTGCAAGTGTCAGAATACCCAAACCTCCCATTTTTACAAACCTTCTCCTCTTCCTATCAACTTTTTCTTTCATTGTTCGTGATTTGTCACGATCATATATTAAAATCTGTCGAAATTTTTTCCCTGAATCGCTGCAGTCTTTAACCGAAAATATTATATAGAAATACCCACCCACCAAAGTTTGAGGTGATGTAAATGGCAACACTACAGGGTCAGCCTGTGCTGATTTTGAAGGAGGGAACTCAGAGAACTGTTGGCAGGGATGCACAGAGAATGAACATCCTTGCTGCAAGGGTAATTGCAGAGGCTGTGAGAAGCACACTTGGACCGAGAGGAATGGACAAGATGCTTGTTGACAGCCTTGGAGATGTTGTGATAACAAACG
>ENA-OSAF01000417-OSAF01000417.1-marine-sediment-metagenome-genome-assembly--contig:-NODE-417-length-13507-cov-24.212905_pt1 | contig 13507 bp, 12 predicted proteins | sample MGYA00237872_ERZ529318 | MGnify/ENA primary metagenome ERZ529318 (study PRJEB26369, sample SAMN03142813) | marine sediment metagenome | biome: marine; feature: borehole; material: sediment... | reverse complement strand
CGCCCAATGAATTGGGCGGGATTACAGCCCCCTCGCGCTCCCCCAATTTCCTAAAGATACCTATATTAGGTAAGTTATACTGCCCCCGCGCACATTGCACAGAAGGTTTTACCGCCTACACGATAAGCGCGCGCGATTAAAAATTCCTCACCGCAGTTATCACAGCGGGTGAAGCGAAACGAAAAACCCGGGGGCACAGGGCCCAGTTCCACTTCCTGCACGTTAAACAACTCCCCGGAAGGTGCATTAAGAATGTACTCCATAAGGCTATCCTGGTCATTATAAAACCGCTCTCTTTCTTCAGCAGAAGCCTCACCGTTGGCCACCTTTTCCATCAGCTCCAGGAAAGCCTCTCCCGAACGCGATAGCACTCCGGGCTTAAGCATCACCCGTACGGCCTTAGCTGTAGAGGGATATCCCAAAGTAAAGGCGTATTTACCGGTTTCCTTCACTTTTAAACGCCGCCCGCCAAAAGTACACCCGGTTAGCACCTGCACGGCATCCGTGCTGCAATCTACCGTTTCCACCAATGCCACCGGCTGCTCGCCCTCTTTAGGAGCTTCTCCTGCCAAAGACAAGGCCAGTTTTGCAGCCCTGTAACCTATCGCCAGTATACAGCAGGCGTGACCGTGAAAGTCGATTACCCTTTGCCAATCACTCAACTGCTTCTACCTCCTCAGGCTTTATTTGTTAAACCAGCCAATACGGGCACCAGTAACGCTGTCTAAGTCCGAAGAATACGGCTTTATGTCAAAAAAAGCCACAAAAACCTTCTTCCCAACCTTCAGGTTGGAAAAAAGGCCTTCGTGGCCTAAGTCCAAATATTCGCGATAAAACTCCCGGCAAGGTATACTACAAATTTGACATATACAAAGAAACTCCTGCAAATTAGTGAAAAATTTTTTGACCCTGTTCGCTTAAGTTATTAAATGCTCGAAGTCAAGAAAAATCTCCTCCAGAATGAACTTAAAGCTAGGCAATATAACGCTTAAACTGCCTGTTAGAAACGAATACCATCAATAGCGCAAACAGGAATACCACTACCAGTCCCGGAATGATTTTCTCCCAAACCCATCCTTCGGTGGCCAGGGCCCGCATGGGAGTAACAGCGTAGGACAAGGGGTTCCAGATGGCAATAGCCTTGAGCCAGGCGGGCATGGCAGCTACCGGAAAGATAGCATTACTCGTAAACATAAGCGGCATGGTCAAAAAATTGATAATGGCAAACAGCGCTTCGTGTGACTTTACCGTCACCGCAATAGAAAGAGAAATACCCGCCATTGCAAAACAAAATAATGTTGTAATTAAAAGCATCAACAGGAGACCCCAAATTCCTGAAGCAAATCTTACACCCAGTACCATCGCCGTCAGAGCAATAATCAATACCTGAAAGATGCTCTGCAACGCCGTGGCCGTCATTTTACCTACAGGAATCGCCCCTCTCCAAATAGGAGCGGACAGCATTTTATTTAAATACCCTATGCGCCGGTCCCAAACTAAGGAAACACCGCCAAAGACACCGCCAAAAAGAGTAATCATAATCATGATACCCGGAGTCATAAAAACAATGTAGTTATCAACGCCTAACATGCGGGCGGCAAACGGATTATTTGTCAAACCCGACATCATATTGCCCATTAGAACCAGCCAGACCAGCGGCTGGATAATACTCATGATAATCCTGGGTTTTTGCCCCCAATAGCGTTTCATTTCCCGCCAACAAACATAGTAGATATCACTTATCCAGGTCCACCCGCTCATCCCCGTACTCTCCTCATTATCACCCGCGAGCGCATGGCATCTTCCTTGCTGCCGAATTCATTCCTGAGTTCTCGCCCTGTAAAATGCAAATATACATCGTCAAGAGATGGCCTTTTTAATGTTACCGAGCTTATCCATACCTCCAGCGGCTGTATCACCCGGAATATTTCCGGAATTGCCGCATCGCCGTTTTTCACCACCACAATACACTCATCATTACGGGGCTTAACGCTGTCCACAACAGGCAGGCTGTTAATAGCCCGTACAGCTGCAGCCATTTTCTCCCGCCCGGCCCCGGCAAACCGGATATTTACAATATCTCCCCCGATCCGGCTTTTTAATTTGGCAGGTGCATCTATGGCTTTGATAACCCCTCGATCGATAATGGCGATCCTGTCACAAAGGGCATCCGCTTCATCCATATAATGCGTGGTCAAAAAAATAGTCATACCCACTTCTTCCCGCAGGTAATTAATATACTGCCAAATTTGGCGCCTGGTTTGAATATCCAACCCCAAAGTCGGTTCATCGAGAAATAAAACTTTCGGCCGGTGCAGTAGACCTGCGGCAATATCAAGACGTTTGCGCATGCCGCCGGAATAGGTTTCCACCAGGTCATCAGCCCGTTCATGCAGCTCCATAAGCTTTAGGAGTTCCTCACACCTTGCCTCGATTTCCTTTCTTGGCAAGTGATAAAAGCCGGCCTGTATAAAGAGATTATCCCTGCCGGTCAGGTTGTCATCAACTGCCAGTTCCTGGGATACATAGCCCAAACATAGGCGAACCTGATTGGGTTCCCTGACCACATCAAATCCGGCCACACTGGCCCGCCCCGACGTAGGTTTAACCAGTGTAGTTAACATCATAATGGTGGTAGACTTGCCGGCCCCGTTAGGGCCCAGGAAACCAAAAATCTCACCTTCTTCTACTTTAAAAGAAACTTCTTTTACCGCCGTAACACCTCCGGCATAGGTTTTCGTCAAGTTGTCCACTTCAATAACGGAAGCCACCGAATTACACCTCTTTTTCTAATTATTGCCGGCAGGCCACATAATGGCCTTTCTCAACCTCTCTTAGTTCAGGTTTTATTTTACAAGCACTTCCGGCCTCGGGGCAACGGGGATAAAAATTACAGCCGGCCCCCAAATCACCTGCAACTGAATTTATTTGTTGCACCGTTTTTAGAGTTTCTGTATCCCGGCCGATATGTGAAAAGGCTTTTACCAGCATCTTTGTATACGGATGCAGCGGATTTTCAGCCACCTCTTTAGCGGGGCCGATTTCCACAATATTCCCGCAATACATAACCGCCATTCTATCGCTCATCCAGCGCACTACCTCAAGGTCATGGGAAATGAAAAGATAAGCAACATTAAACATTTTCTGGATTTCTTTTAGCAAATTTAAAACTTGTGCCTGCACTGAAACATCCAGCATGGAAGTAGGTTCATCAGCTACTATGAAGCGCGGCTTCAAGGACAAAATGCGGGCCAATACTGCCCTTTGGATCTGCCCGCCGCTTAACTCATGGGGATATCTATTTAAATGTTCTTGATGCAAACCTACCAAATCAATGAGTTCATTAACCTTTTCTCTTTCTTCCAGGCGGCCGTTGACAATATGCTGAATCCGCATCGGCTCAACAAGGCTGTCGTAAATCTTCATCCGCGGGTTGAGCGCGGACTCGGGGTGCTGAAAAATAATCTGCATTTTTGACCTTATATTTTGCAGTTCCCTGCGCCCCATGGCCATAAGGTCGGCCCCTTCAAAAAAGACCTTGCCCTCCGTAGGCGGAATTAGCCTCAACATCATCCTGGCCAGCGTGGATTTGCCGCAGCCGCTCTCACCTACCAGCCCCAGGGTTTCCCCGGGTTGAATTTCAAATGATACGCCGTTAACAGCGTTAACCCACTTCTTTTTGAAGATTCCAGTTGAATAGGTCTTTTTCAGGTTCTCGGCTCTGATCAACCAGCAGACACCTCACTCTATGACCTTCTTCAATTTCTACAAGCCGGGGATGCTCTTCAGTACAAGCTTTAATTGCAAAAGGACAGCGCGGGTGGAACTTACACCCGGCAGGTAAATTGATTAAACTGGGGCTAAAACCTTCAATCGGCTTGAGCCCGTTACCGGGAAGGGACGCGATCAAACCCCTTGCATACGGGTGCTCAGGAGATGATAATAATTGCTCTGCCGGGCCGTACTCAATTATTTCACCCGCATACATAACCGCCAATTCATCACAAAGACCGGCGGCCACCTTTAAATCATGGGTAATAATCAACATCGCCGCCCCGGTCTGCAACACCAGCCGCCGTAAAACCTCTACCACCTGAACCCGGATTAAGGCATCCAGGCCCTTCGTCGGCTCGTCAGCAATAAGCAAAGACGGCTCTCCGGCAATGCCGACGGCCGCCAGGACCCTTTGCTTCATCCCACCGCTCAGCTGGTGCGGGTATTCTTCCGCCCTTTTTTCGGGATTCGGCAGGTCAAGTGACCGCAGTATATCTACTGCCGCCCCCCACGCCTTTTCTCGCGGCAACCGCCGGTGCAGCTGAAGGGATTCTGCAATCTGAGTTCCGATTTTCAGTACAGGATTCAATGAAGTAGACGGGTTCTGGGGAATCAGAGCCACTTCTTTTCCCCTCAACCTGCGGATCTCCTCTTCGGTTAATTTCAAAATATCCTGCCCCTTATAGAAAACTTTTCCCCTTATTTCTGCATTTCGGGGCAGTAAGCGCAGAATTGAAAGCCCCAGAACAGATTTGCCGCAGCCCGTTTCGCCAATTAAGCCAACAATCCTGCCGTCCTGAATATCCAAATCTATCCCGTTGACAGCTTTTACAACTCCGTCCCCGGTATAAAAACTTGTCTCCAGGTTTCTTATGCTAAGCAGAATGCCCATAAATACTTCCCCTTTGTCATTCAATTTTCTTCTCTTTTAACCTGGGGTCAAAGATATCCCTTAACCCATCGCCCAATAAATTGAAGGCTAATACCGTAATCATAATTGCCAGTCCGGGAAAAGCGGTCAGGTGAGGAGCCGTGCGCATAAAGGCCCTGCCGTTATTCAACATCGCGCCCCACACCGGGGTAGGCGGCTGGGCGCCCAAGCCCAGAAAGCTCAGGCCTGCGGCAGCCAGGATCACATAACCCATACCAAGAGTCGCCATCACGATGACCGGCGCCATTACATTCGGCAATATATGGCGAAATAAAATGTATATATCCCCGGCGCCGAGTGCCCTTGCCGTTTCGACAAATTCTTTTTCTTTTACCGATAAGACAGAACCCCTGACCACCCTCGCATAGCCCATCCACCCTACAATGGTCAGGGCAAGCATAACGTTAAATAATCCCGGGCCCAAAAGGCCGGCAATTGCCAGGGCCAGCACCAGTCCGGGAAATGCCAGCAAAATATCTACAATCCTCATAATTATTTCATCCAAGATGCCGCCGTAATAACCGGCTATCATACCCAATAATACGCCGGTACAGGCCGTTATCCCGGTAACTATTATACCGATTTGCAAAGAAATTCTAGTTCCGAATATAATCCTGCTCATAATACACCGGCCAAGTTCGTCAGTTCCCATGGGATATTCCTTACAAGGTAACAGCAAAGCTTTCTCCAGGTTCTGCTCATACGGGTCGTGAGGGGCAATAAAAGGGGCAAAAATTGCTGTAAATACAAAAAACAAAATTATTATCAGGCCAATCATAGCTGCTTTATTTTTTTTTAGTTGTCTTAGATTTTGTATTTGCGGCCTTAGTTTTAAAGCAACCTCGGACACTGTTATGCCCCCTTCTCATACCTGATCTTGGGATCAAGATACATATAGGAAATATCCACGACCAGGTTAACCAAAACGAATACCACGGCTATAAATAAAACACAGCCCTGAATCAAAGAAAAATCCCGGGCAAATATGGAATCCACCAGCAGTTTGCCTACCCCCGGCCAGGCAAAAATAGTTTCAATTATAACCGTGCCCTCAAGCAAGTGGCCGAACTGCAGGCCAATCACAGTGATAACGGGTATAAATGCATTTTTTAGCGCATGCCTGGCAACAATGCTTTTTTCTTTTAAACCTTTGGCCCTGGCAGTAGTGATATAATCCTGATTTAAAACCTCAAGCATGCTCGACCTGATCAGCCTGGTTGTAATAGCGGCCATGCCCGTCCCCAGGGTTACGGCAGGTAGTATGATGTATCTGATACCACCGTAGCCGCAAACAGGAAGCACTCCCAGGTATAATGAAAAAAGTATTATGAGAAGCAGGCCCAGCCAGAAATTGGGCATGGAAACTCCGATTAAAGCCACTATCATACTCAAACTGTCAATTAAGGAATATTGCTTTACAGCAGAGATAATCCCAGCAGGAATAGCTATCAGCAGGGACACCATCATGCCGGCAACGGCAAGTTTTACCGTGGCAGGAAACCTGGTTAAGATTTCGGATAATACAGGCTCCCCGGTTATTAAAGAGCGCCCAAAATCACCATGCAGCACGTGGTTCAGCCACTTTGCATATTGCACATAAACCGGGGCATCCAATCCCTCCGCGCGCCTTATCCACTCGATATCGTCCTGGGTCAAGTTTTCAATTCCATATCTGGCTACTGCTATCATTTCTGCCGGGTCTCCCGGCGCCATGTGCATTATTGAAAATGTCATTATTGTTACGCCCAGCACTATAATAATCACCAATAGCAATCGTCTGGCAATGTACCTTACCATAATAACCCTCCGATTAAAGTTAAAACCAAATTGTTATAACAACAGGAAAGCAGCCTCAAAAAAAACACGAAGGCCAACCCCCTCTTTCGCGAGAGTTAAGACCTTCGTGGCCGAGTTATACATACTATGATTTTGTTAAGCCCATAAATAAGATGACAAAAATTAATAATTAACTAATTTCCGAATTCTTTCTTGCAATAATTAATGTAGATGGCTTTGCCGGGATGGAAATATCGATCACCTGTATATCTTTAAAGCCAACCTGACAGCATAAATCAATGGATTCCCGTGTTGTATATAAGTAGTGCTGGTTATTGGAAAGCGATAACTTCAAGTCAAATAGCACCGCCGTTAGGGGGCCGGTTCCTTCATCATTAAGCATCCACTGTTTGAGGATAAAAATTCCACCATCATTTAAGCTCTCAAAAATCTTCCTCATAACCCCGGTAACCGCTTCTTTGGGGCGGTAAAATACATCCGACGCTAAAACAAGATCATAACCGCCACCGAGCTCGTCCCTGTTAAAATCCCCGGCAATTACTTTTACCTTCTCCTGCATCCCGTACCGGTTGATAAAATCCCTGGTCACGTCAACCGCGTGGGGTAAATCAAATACAACTGCTTTCAGGTCCGGTTTTTTCTGGGCAAGGGCAATAGCATAGAGCCCGTGGCCGCCACCCAGGTCAAGCATCTCTTTTACCCCGGCAAATTCCGGGAGCCCGGAGATAACATCAACTGTTTGCTGCAGAGTTCCCCGCAGCGCTCCTTCAGCCATCGCCAATATAAAGCTTTCGTTGAAAACATTCTTAGCCGGCCTTTCCCCTGCTTTTCGGCCAGCGCCTTCCTTGAGCACCTGTCCTAGCTTTGACCAATCATGGTAACCCTTGGAAACCAACTTGAGCAGGTTGCCCTGGTAAAAAGGTTTCCCCTGCACGAGAAACGTATCGGCAAGGGGCGTATTACTATACCGGCCGTTACTTTTTATAAGAAGCCCGGCAGCCGTAAGGGCATTTAGGAATTTCTCGGTCATTGCCGGGTCGGTTTTAAGCTCCTGAGATACTTGCCGCGCCTCCTTTTCTTCAGTAAGTAAAGTAAATAAGCCGTACTCACAAGCAGTAAACAGCAGTTGCGAAAGCTCATATCCCCTGGCCATTTTATCCAGGGTTTCCGAGGCAATTTCGGGAATCATCTCACCAATACTTTTCATATTTTACCCTCTCCTATTAAAATTGGTTTCAAAACGGAACAATCCATCACATGCCTTATTTAGTTTTCCTTTATTTCATATTGATTAGGTTCCAATATGCGTTTTCCATAAGTTTTGATATCTATGCCAAGGCAGAGGTGGTGAAATATCTAAATTTTGAACCTTATCACTTACTGCTGCAAAATATACTCTGTTATGCATGTAAATTCCCGGAGTTAGCTCTGCTATTCTTGCCTGGATCTTTTGATATGCCTCTTTCCTTTCGTCTCCCGTTACAGATTTCAATCTGTGTATTAGAACATTTAACTCATCATCATTAATTACAGGCCGATACATGGATTCTTCAGAATAATGGAATTCAAAATGCCACTGTGGGTCATCATGTGGCGTTCCCATGGAAGTCAGTGTAATCATATCATAATCGCCTTTTTTCCATTTCTCTCTAACGGCATTCAATTCAAATACTTGAATGTTAACATCGATCCCAACGTTCTTTAATTGCGACTGTATCATTTCACTCATTGCCCTCCATTCCGGAAGGCGACTTGAAATAACAAAAGTTACACTGAATGGTTTTCCTTCTTTCTCAAGGATGCCATCCTGATCACTATCGGCCCATCCAGCATCAGACAGGAGGGTTTTCGCCTTTTCTGGCTCGTACTCATAATCTCTTAAATTAGGATTTCCGTATTTAAAAACAGGGGATATCACGCCGCCTTTTTTAGTGGGAAGCACTTCACCCTTATACAAGGTGTTCACTATTTTTTTTACATCAACCGCGTATTCGACTGCCCTTCTGACCTTCAAGTCATTAAAGGGCTCTTTGTAGGTGTTAAATGCAAACCAACAAATTCCCATTCCCTCTTTCTTCAACACTTTAATACCAGGATGCTCCCTTAATTTAGATAAATCTTCCGGCGAGATTTCGCTGAACGGGTCATTTCCTATTAAATCGACATCTCCGGCTTCCAATGCTATTACTCTTGTTTGTGCGTCGGGAATTACCTTAAAGACAACCTCGTCTATTTTTACTTCACCTTGCCAGTAGTCTTTATTCTTTACAAATACAACTTTTTGCCCTTTAATCCACTCTTTAAACTTAAAAGGGCCTGTTCCAATGTATACATGTCCAACAATGTCTTCCGGCTTTACTCCATTTTCCAACGCTTTCTTAACTGCAGAAGAACTTAAAATCTCTTTATATACTGCAAGATTTGACAAAAATATAGGGTTAGGTTTCTTTAAGTTAAATACGACAGTATATTTATCCGGGAGTTCTATACTCTCTATGCCATCTTTTTGTGCTTCTTTTTTATAATACGTTTCAAATGCATATTTAACAGCAGCAGAAGTAAATGGTGTCCCGTCATGGAACTTTATACCTTTTACCAAGTGAAAAGTATATATTTTTCCGTCTTCTGAAATATCCCACGATTTTGCAAGCAATGGTTGGATCGTCAAATTAGAATCAAAGGCTACCAGACCTTCACTGTACAGGCAAGCTTTACCCGCCCAATCACAACCGTACGAATCTTTTCCTGTCGCTATTGTTAATACACTATACTTTTCTTTCTCGGGGGCCTGAGGCCCGCCACAGCCAGTTATGCAAACCCCAAGCATTAACAGAAAAAGTAATATGCATAGTAATTTTCTTGTTATCATTACTTATCGCTCCCTCAAACACGTCTTCCACAATGTATTGAGCTGACCTGAGAATGGATCGAAATTTTTTACCCGTTTATTGTAAAAGGCCACTTGATCTTCATAGTAAATATATACCGCTGCTGCATTCTCCAAGAGTATTTTTTGAATTTCTTGATAAACCTTTAAACGCTTGTCTCGCTCTATCGTGGTATATAGCCGGTCAATTAATTTATCCAATTTATCATTCTTGAATATATAATTGTATCTTTCGTCTATACCTGAATGATAAATCTGCCTGAAGTGCAGGTGAGGATCAGCACCTGAACAATATTTACCTGTAAAAAGTACAAGATCAAACTTTCCTTCTTTTATGGCTTTTGATTGAGCACCACATTCAAGAAATTGTATTTCCACCTGTATCCCAATGTTTTGCAATTGATTTTGAACCATTTCTGCAATTGCTGTTTTATCGCCCTTTGTTAATAGTAACTTAATGTTAAAGCTCGTCCCATCCTTATCAAGAACGCCGTCACCATCATTATCTTTCCATCCGGCATCTTTAAGATATTGCTTTGCTTTTTCCAAATTATAATCATAACCCTCAAGCCTTGGGTCTGCATAAGGAGAAGCTGGGGATAAGTGCGCTTTGCCGGCAATTCCGTATTCCCCAACAACATTCTCTTTAATTTCTTTGGCATTAATTGCGTGACAAATAGCTTTTCTTACTTTTATATTCTTACAGGGTCCTGTTTTAGTGTTAAATACAAGATGATGACCTACTTTCCAGTTTCGAGCAGTATCTACCACTATGTCGGGATTTTTTTCTAACCTGGTCAGTTCCGTCTTGGAAGTGTTACTTGCACCGTAGCATGAGATTAAATCGATTTCACCTGCTTCTAAGGATAGCAATCGCGTTTGAGCATCGGGAATTACCTTGAAAATCACCCGATTAAGTTTCGGCGTTCCCTGCCAATACTTTTCATTTCTTTCCAATTATTATTTTTTGCCCTTTGACCCATTCTTTCAAAACAAATGGACCTGTACCGAAGACTTGTCCATCCCCATTTTCAGATGGATGTACAATCGGATATCTCATATCGGTCAAATCAGCCAGTAATGGAGCATAAGGCTGCTTTAAAATAAATTTGACGGTATAATCATCTACAACTTCAATAGATTTTATTTTTTTTGTAAGTGGAACCGGACAAATGCTTTTTTCCTTAAGAAATTCGAAAGAAGTTTTTAGGAAATCGGCATTAAACGACGTCCCATCGCTGAACTGCACACCTTTCCTCAAATGGAATGTCCATACCAGTCCATCATCAGATACATCCCAGGATTTTGCTAATTGAGGTACAATTTCCCTATTGCTGTCCTGAATTACTAATCTGTCATACAACAGAGAGTATACATCCCAAATGCCTGATGTATAGCCACTGGTAGAAGGATCAAAACCCCTAACATCGGCAGGCAAGGCAATCTTAAGCTCTTGCTTAAGATTCTCTCCTTGAGTTTCCTGACTCATACAACCCGCTGTGATAATACTTATCATTATTATGCATAATATCAAACCAATTTTTTTATTAACCAATATTTAGCTCCTCCTTTCAACCAATGATTTCACGATTATAATCATGCCTTGCGTTCCAATCCTTCATGTTCCGATGGTACCATTATTTCTTGGTTACCATCACCGGCAGGGTTGCTGTAAACTGCCTCCGGTCGTACTGGCCTTCCACAACATCATCGAAATCTGTCTGCCGTACCAAAACCAGATACTTGCCGGGCTGCGGCAAAATGAACTCAGCCAGGCCGCCGGGCGCGGTTTTTACCACCACCGGCTCACCGATTTCCAAAGGCCCACCGTATGATAAGGTAACGTCAGCGCCGGTAAAAGCTTCACCTTTGTACAATACCTTTACCTGTAGGTTATCGCCCGCTGCCAAATGCGCCCCGCCCTGAGGTACCAGTTCCAGCGTATTACCTACCGCCGGCACCGTGCCGTGAAGATGGTGGCCCACCGGAATAACAGCTTTGGCAAACTGGGTAAAGGCCAGGGACTCGCGCACATTGGCACAATCTTTTTTGGGCGCCAGCACGTGTTTGCCGTCGTTAGTAATGGAGACAACCCCGTTTTGCTCAACTACCACCTGGTGGTACCCCTCGCATTCCGGCATAAAAGAAACTATGTAACATGTACCGTCACTATCTTCAATATTTAGTTCTTTTGCACCCCCTTTTGGGCCAAAAACCCAGGCCGTAAGCCTGTCTTTCCTGCACAGCCCGTCCACCTGCATATTATGGCCCCACTTAAAAGGTACTTCTACAGAAGAACCGGTGTGATAATGAGATTTATTGACCTCCAGCCACCCCTCATGGCCCTGCACCATCAGATGAGTGGTATCGCGAAAAACATTACCTTTTGACATTTGATTCACTCCCATCTAAAGTAATAATGTTATGGAATGTAGTAAAAAACACGAAGGCCAACCCCTCTTTCGTAAGGAGTAAGACCTTCGTGGTCAAGTTATAAATTATGATTTTAAAAATATTTCATTTTCCCTAATAAACATTTCGCCTGTTGGAATGGCTTCTGCCACCCGATTATTAATAAAGCTATTTTTAACTCTTAATCAAACTTTAAGCTCCCAAATCTGCCTTCCAGAGATAGCGTAGAGAACTCCATGTTGGCACTGGAGTAAAGTTTTTGATCTCTTTTTTCATGGCTATGATCCGGTAGTCCTCCCAATAAAGAGCAACTGGTGCCTCTCCCGTTATCGTTCTTTGTATTTCACGAGATAGTTCAATCTGTTTTCCAGGGTCAACGGTTGTATTATATCTGTCAATTAGTGAGTCAAGAATTTTATTTTCAAGAATTTTGCATACCCATCCTCCACGAGCAGCAGAGTGGTAGGTGGACATGAAGTCTTGGGGTATACTGGTGGCCCCCGTATCTACCTTAATCGCCATATCGAAGTTTCCTGTTTTTAACGCCTTCATCACAGCACCAATTTCCAACTGTTGTATTTTAACATCTATTCCTATTTTAGCTAACTGGCCCTGTACAATTTCTGCAATTCTTACCCATTCCGGGCTTGTTCCGGCAGTCACCAGAACAATCTGCAATGGCTTTCCATTTTTCTCAAGCACGCCATCGTTATTTTTATACTCCCAACCCGCCTCTGTTAAAAACATTTTTGCTTTTTCAGGATTATAACTATAAACCTCTATATCTGAACTAAAAAAGCTGCTACCCGGAGAAACCGGACCGGGAATAACTTTTCCACCTTCTCCCAGCACTACATTGATTGTATCTTTATTTAACCCGAAACAGATTGCCTTTCTAACCTTGACATCATTCAATGGCTCTTTTAATGAGTTCATGACCAGCACATTTATTCTAAAACGCAGCTTCTCTGAAAGTGTAATATTAGGATTAGCTTTTAGTTCTGAAAATTTTTCTGAAGGAATATGACTGGCTGCATCGGTTCCGGTCATATCAATTTCACCTGATTCAAGGGCCATGATTCTGGTGTTATGATCCGGAATTTCTTTAAAAATCACTTTATCAATTTTTACTTCCCCCTGCCAGTAATCCTTATTCTTTAACAAAGTATAATATTGTCCTTTAACATAATCACCCAGCATGAACGGGCCTGTGCCAACAGCACTGGTTACTCTGTCACTTTCTGTTATAACGGGCTTGAATACAGAACCGAGCAGATGGAGGTAATGCAAAAACATCGGATACGGACGTTTAAGCTCAAATCTTACTGTATGGTCATCCAAAACTTTAATATTCTTTATTGCTTTTATAAGGCGAGGTTCGTTGAGATATTCAATGGAGGATTTGACATATTCTGCAGTCAAAGGTGTCCCGTCATGAAATTTGATCCCTTTTCTCAAGTGAAATACATACACCATTCCATCATTTAACACGTCCCATGATTTTGCCAAAAGCGGTTTGATATTAAAATTTTCATCCTCCATGACCAAGGTTTCAAAGACCATATGGTCTGCGCTGCTTATACCACTAATAGTTGAAGAAGTCTCCAGAGGATAATATAGTGATTTTACACCAATGGTCAGCTCTTTAAGATTGGCTTTTTCCTGATTTGTACATCCGGATATTAAACCACTTAAAAATACCGAAA